>Ga0335070_10002388_pt1 | contig 21854 bp, 25 predicted proteins | sample Lox_Sample_13_FD_206722 | JGI IMG/M metagenome (GOLD analysis project Ga0335070, IMG submission 206722) | Soil microbial communities from Loxahatchee National Wildlife Refuge, Florida, United States - Lox_Sample_1.3 | ecosystem: Environmental > Terrestrial > Soil > Wetlands | place: USA...
GGCTCCGCCAGGTCCTCCGGGCGTGGGATGCGCCCGCTGACCGGCATGCCCATGCCGGGGTTGGTGCCGAAGGTCACCATCGGCTCGAGAGTCGAGACGTCCAGCGTCACGCTGTGATCGTAAAGCGCGCCCTCGTCGCTCGGCAGGCTCCGCCAGCGAGCCACCGCCTGGTCCCAGGCCGCCCCCTGCGGGGCGAACGGCCGCCCGGCCAGATAGGCAAAGGTCGTGTCGTCCGGCGCCACCATCCCGGCCCGCGCCCCGGCTTCGATGGACATGTTACAGATGGTCATGCGCTCTTCCATGCTCAAGGCGCGGATCGCCTCGCCGGTGTACTCCAGCACGCAGCCCGTCCCGCCGCCCACCCCGATCTTGTGGATCAGCGCCAGGATGACGTCCTTGGCGCCCACTCCTGGCTGAAGGCGCCCCTCCAGGCGCACCTCGAACGTTTGCGGCTGGCGCTGCAGCAGGCACTGCGTCGCCAGCACGTGCTCCACCTCGCTCGTGCCCACCCCAAACGCCAGTGCGCCGAAGGCACCATGGGTGGCGGTGTGGCTGTCGCCGCACACGATCGTCATACCGGGCCGGCTCAGGCCCAGCTCAGGGCCGATGACGTGCACGATGCCCTGGTTCTGGCTGTGCAGATCGTACAGGCGGATGCCGAAATCCTGGCAGTTCTGTTCCATCTGCCGGATCTGGCGGGTGCTCTGCTCGTCGGCGAAGGCCATGCGCCCCTCCGCTCCGTTGTTGGTGCGGGTTGGCACGCCGTGGTCGATGGTCGCCACCGTGCGGTCGGGCCGGCGCACTTTCAGGCCGCGCTGGCGCAGGTCTGTAAAGGCCTGGGGCGAGGTCACCTCGTGGACGAGGTGCAGGTCAATGTAAAGCACTGCCGGCGAGCCCGGCTCCTGTGTGACGACGTGGCTTTCCCAAATTTTGTTAAATAGAGATTTCGCTGTCTTCATTGATACTTTCGATAAATTGGAGGATCTCGGACAGTTCCCTGGCAGCTTCAGAGGTGTGGGCCTGTCCTGGCAAATTGAGCTCCGAGACGTCCCAGCCCACCGGAATGGTGCGCGGCTCGCTGAAAGGACCAAACGATTTCTTCGCTCTCGGTTCAACAACTTTCTTTTTCTTGGCTTTCATGGCACTCTCTCCTCTACTACATCTGTGTTTATTTGTGACTTTTATGAAAATGGTTTATATTTTCACCACACACCTGCAATGGCACCGCCCGCCAGGGCGGGTGTGTGGTTAAATTCTGCTTTTTCATCTGCGTTCATCTGTGGCCCATTTCCGTCGCCGGTTGGGAAATTGACTGGGTGGCAGACCGCTCAGGCGGGCCGTATTGGCCGCTGGCGACCAGCAGCTTGTTCAGCGCCGAAAGGTACGCCTTGGCGCTCGCCACCACGATGTCCGAATCGGCCCCGTAGCCGCCGTAGGTGCGCGGCTGCTCGGATTCGGTCTGCGGGTCCAGGGTCTGGGTCGCGCCCTCGCCCTGGATGCGCACCGTCACCTCGCCCAGGGCGTCGATGCCCTCCGTCACGGCGTGCACCACGAACTCCTGCAGGACGTTGGGCGCCTTCACGATGGCATCGATGGCCTTGTAGGCTGCGTCCACCGGCCCGGTGCCGATGCTGGCCTGCAGGTGCAGGCCGCCCTCCGGGTCGCGCAGGCGGATGGTGGCGGTGGGCATGCCCATCGTCCCACAGGCCACCTGCAGCCCGTCCAGGGTGTACAGCTCGCGCGGCTGGTACAGCTCGTCCGAGATCAGCGCCTCCAGGTCGGAGTCGGTGATGACCTTCTTCTTATCGGCCAACGATTTGAAGCGCTCGAAGATCACGTTCAGCTCGTTCTCGTCCAGGGCGAAGCCCAGCGCCACCAGGCGGCTCTGCAGGGCGTGCCGCCCGGAATGCTTACCCAGCACCAGCCTGGTCTGGCTGGCCCCGACCGATTCGGGCAGCATGATCTCGTAGGTCTGCTGGTTCTTGAGCAGCCCATCCTGGTGGATGCCGGATTCGTGCGCAAAGGCATTGGCGCCCACGATGGCCTTGTTGGCCTGGACCGACATGCCAGTGTAGTTGCTCACCAGCTTGCTCAGGCGGGTGATCTGGGTGGTGTCGATTCCGGTCGTCAGCTTGAAGATCGGGTTGCGGGTGTGCAGCGCCATCACCACCTCTTCCAGGGCGGTGTTGCCGGCTCGCTCGCCAATGCCGTTGATGGTCACCTCGGCCTGGCGCGCCCCCGCTCGCAGTCCAGCCAGCGTGTTGGCGGTGGCCATGCCCAGGTCGTTGTGGCAGTGCACCGAGACGATGCAGCGCTCGATCCCGGGCGTGTGCTTGATGATTCCGGCGATCAGCCCGCCGAACTCGTCCGGCAGGGTGTACCCGACCGTATCCGGGATGTTAAGCGTCGTCGCCCCAGATTGGATAGCCACCTCCAGCACCTGGTAGAGGAACTCGGGATCGCTGCGCCCGGCGTCCTCCGGGCTGTACTCCACGTCCTCGCAGAAGCTGCGGGCGTAGCTCACCATCTCGCGCACCCGGTCCAACACCTGTTGGCGGGTCATTTTGAGCTTGTACTGCATGTGCAGCTCGGAGGTCGCCAGGAAGGTGTGGATGCGCGGGTGGGCTGCCAGGCGGACGGCCTCCCAGGCCTTTTCAATGTCGCCGCGGGTCGTGCGCGCCAGCCCACAGATGATCGGCACACGGCCGCCTTCGGGATCGTTTCCGACTTCCACCGCGATCTTGCGCACTGCCTCCAGGTCGTCCGGCGAGGCGGCCGGAAAGCCCGCCTCGATCACGTCCACCCCCAGCCGGGCCAGGCTGCGAGCTACTTCCAATTTTTCAGCGCTGGTCATGGTCGCGCCCGGCGACTGCTCGCCGTCGCGCAGGGTCGTATCGAAAATACGAACGTAATTGTCTGGCATAAGACGCTCCTGTCAGGCCTGCTTCCAGTTTTCCGGTCGCAGCGACCGGACTTTAGCGCCGGCCTGCCACATTTCCGATTCGCGCATCCGGCGCAGCTCTTCGTCCAGCTTTTCCTGGTAATCCGGGGCACTGTTGGCCTCGAGCACGATGCGGGTCTCCTCGCCGGCCGCCACGCTCTGGTACAGACGCTCGAACACCGGCAGGGTGGCGTCGCGGAAGACGGGCCCCCAGTCCAGCGCGCCGCGTTGGGCGGTGGTCGAGCAGTTGGCGTACATCCAGTCCATCCCGTTCTGGCTCACCAGGCGGATCAGACTCTGGGTCAGCTCTTCGACCGTCTCGTTGAATGCCTCGCTGGGGGAATGCCCGTGCTTGCGCAGGGTGGTGTACTGGGCCTCCATGATGCCCGCCAGGGCGCCCATCAGCACGCCCCTCTCGCCGGTCAGGTCGCTGTACACTTCATGTTTAAAGGTGGTGGCGAACAAATAGCCCGAGCCGATGGCGATTCCAAGCGCCAGGGTGCGCTCGCGGGCCCGCCCGGTGTAGTCCTGTTCCACCGCAAAGCTGCTGTTGATGCCGCTGCCGTTGAGGAAATTGGCCCGCACGCTCGTGCCTGAGCCCTTCGGCGCCACCAGCACCACGTCCACAAATTCGGGCGCCACCACGCCGGTCTGGTCCTTGTAGACCACCGCGAATCCGTGCGAGAAGTACAGGGCGTCGCCCTCTTTCAGGCAGGCCTTGATGCGCGGCCAGGTCAGCTTCTGGGCCGCGTCCGACACCAGGTACTGGATCACCGTGCCGCGCCCGGCGGCCTCTTCCAGCGAGAACAGGCTCACGCCCGGAACCCAGCCGTCCTTGAGGGCCTTGTTCCAGCCTCGCCCGCCGGGGTTGACCCCCACGATCACTTTGACGCCGTTGTCGCGCATGTTCAGGGCCTGGGCCGGGCCCTGCACGCCGTACCCCAGCACGGCCACGGTCTCATTTTTTAGAACCTGCTGCGCTTTCTCCAGTGGGAACTCCTGCCGGGTGACCACTTCCTCTTCCACGCCGCTGAAATTCATCTTTGCCATAAAGAATGCTCCTTGATCATTTTTGTTTTCTTTTCGGCGACTTCGTCGCCGAAAAGAAAACAAACTTAATTTGTTTCCTGCACATATGCCCCGTTGCCGTTACCGTTCCCGTTAGGATAGAGCGAGGCGCCGCCGCGGGCCATCGCCACGATCCCTGTGCGCACCATCTCGATGATGCCCCACGGGCGAAGCACGTCGATAAAGCCCTCGATCTTCTCTTCGTCGCCGGTGATCTCGATAATGAATGAATTGTTGGTCACGTCCACGATGCGCGCCCGGAAGACGTCCACCACCTGCATGATGTGGGTGCGGTTCTCAACCCCCGCGTTGACTTTGATCATGGCCAGGTCGCGGCTGACGGTCGGCACGCTGGACAGGTCCACCACCTGCAGCACGTTCACCAGCTTGTACAGGTAGGCCGTCAGGCGCTCCATGCTGGTCTCGTCGCCGTCCACCGTGATGGTCATGCGCGAAACTTCCGGCGTTTCGGTGTGGCCCACCGTAAGGGACTCGATGTTGTAGGCCCTGCGCCGGAACAGGGAAGCCACCCGGTTCAGCACACCCGGCTTATCCTCAACCAGAACAACGATCGTATGGCGCATAATCTCTCATCCTCAAGAAAAAGTCTTTTTGTTCTTCCGATTGGCGTCTGCGACGCCAATCGGAAGAACAAAAAATTAAATACTGTGCTCAGCCGTTTCCATGATCGGGTTGGGGATCGGGCGGCGGATCATGGCGTGCAGGTCTGCCCCGGTCGGCACCATCGGGTAGACGCTGTCTTCTTTTTCAACCCGGAAGTCGACCACCACCGTCCCCTCGGTTTCCTGCGCCTGGCGGATGGCCGGCTCAACCTCGGATCGCTGCGTCACCCGGATGCCAGTCAGCCCGTGGGCTTCGGCCAGCATCACGAAATCCGGGCCGCGCATGGGGGTGGCCGAGTAGCGCTTGTCGTAAAAAAACTCCTGCCACTGGCGCACCATCCCCAGGTAGCCGTTGTTGATGATGGCTACGTTAACCTTCACCCCATCCTGGGCGGCGGTTGAGAGCTCGGATTGGGTCATCTGGAACCCGCCGTCGCCGCACACCACCCACACGTTGGCATCGGGCCGGGCAAACTTGGCCCCGATGGCAGCCGGCAGGCCGAAACCCATCGTGCCCAATCCGCCTGAGGTGATGAAGTTGCCGGGGTAATTCTGCTTATAATATTGGGCCGTCCACATCTGGTTCTGGCCCACGTCGGTCACCACCAGGGCCTGGCCCTGGGTGTGGCGCCACAGGTCGTTGATCACGTGGGCAGCGTACAGGTGCCCGTCATCCGGCAGGTTCTGAATGTCGCGCACTGCGCTGTCGCCCTTCCACTCCTTGATCGTGTCCATCCACTCGCCATGCTCGGCCGGCTGCACCAGCTCCAGCAGCTTCCGCAGGGTGTTGTCCAGGTTGCCGACCAGCGCCACGTCCACCTTCACATTCTTGTTGACTTCCGATTTGTCGATTTCGGCGTGGATTTTACGGGCGTGCGGAGCGTAGGTCTTCAAATTGCCGGTCACGCGGTCGTCGAAGCGCATGCCAAACGCCAGCAGGAGGTCCGATTCCTGGATGGCCTTGTTGACCCAGGCTTCGCCATGCATGCCCATCATGCCCAGGCTCAGCGGGTGGCCGGCGGGGAACCCGCTCAGGCCCAGCAGAGTCATCGCCACCGGGGTCTGGGTGCGTTCGGCAAATTCCAGCAGCTCGCGGGTGGCGCCGCTCATCAGCACGCCCCGCCCTGCCAGGATGACCGGGCGCCGGGCGGCCTTGATCAGCTCGACCGCGTTCTGGAAATCTTGCGGGGCCGGGCTGTAACCGGGCCGGTAGCCGCGCATGCGCACCGGGCTCGGGTCGTATTCCCAGTCGGTCTTGTTCTGCTGGGCATCCTTGGTGATGTCCACCAGCACCGGCCCGGGCCGCCCGGTGCGGGCGATGTAAAAGGCCTCCCGCAAGCACGGGCCGATCTCGCGGGCGTCCGTGATCAGGTAGTTGTGCTTGGTGATGGGCAGGGTAATGCCGGTCACGTCCGTTTCCTGGAAGGCGTCGTAACCCAGTAATTTGCTGTTCACCTGCCCGGTGATGAATACGGTCGGCGAGGAATCCATCATGGCGGTGGCGATGCCGGTCACCAGGTTGGTCGCCCCCGGCCCGGAGGTAGCCATGGCTACGCCCACCTTGCCGGAGGCGCGGGCGTAGCCGTCGGCCATGTGGGCCGCGCCTTGTTCGTGCCGCACCAGCACGTGGTGGATCGGGGACTCCGGCAGAGCGTCGTAAATGGGCAGGTTAGCGCCGCCCGGGTACCCGAAGACAATTTCCACCCCTTCTCGAACCAGTGTTTCCCAAACAATTTGAGCGCCGGTAAGTTTCATAATTTCACTCCTTGTAAGATTCATCCACTAATTACGCTAATTACGCTAAAAAAATGTATTCTGTGGTTTATTGATTTACCTTTTCGCGAAATTCGTGCAATTCGCGGATAAAGTCCTTAATCAAACCTCCAACACCGCCCCGCGGTCGGCGCTGGTGACAAAATGAGCGTAGCGCCGCAGCCACTTGCTCTGGATGCGCAGCTCGAAGGGCGGCAGGGCCTTCAGGCGGGCCTGGATTTCTCCGTCCGAAAGGCGCACTTTGAGCGTGCGAGCTTCCAGGTCGATCTCCACCACGTCACCCGGGCGCAGGGCCGCGATCGGTCCGCCGGCCGCGGCTTCGGGCGAGATATGCCCGATGCAGGCGCCGCGCGTCCCGCCCGAGAAGCGCCCATCGGTGATCAGGGCCACTTTATCGCCCAGGCCCATGCCCATGATGGCGCTGGTGGGGCTGAGCATTTCCTGCATGCCGGGGCCGCCCTTGGGTCCCTCGTAGCGGATGACCACCACCTCGCCGGGCCTCACCTCGCCGGCCATGATGCCGGCCTGGGCCGATTCCTGCGATTCGTAAATGCGGGCCGGGCCGCTGAACTTGCGCATGGCCGGGCTGACCCCGCCGGTCTTGACCACCGCTCCGAGCGGTGCCAGGTTGCCGAACAGGATCGCCAGCCCGCCGCTGGCCGAGTGGGCGTTGGTGTAGCGCCGGATCACGTCGTCGTCCTTGATCGCGGCCGCTTCCACCGCCGCCCGTAGTGGCCCGCCCGTCACGGTCACCCGGTCCAGGTGCAGCGTTCCGGCGGCGGCCTGCACTTCTTTCAGGATGGCCGGGATGCCGCCGGCCCGGTGCACGTCTTCCATGTGCCATTTGCCGGCCGGGCTCACCTTGCACAGGTGCGGCACTCGCTTCGAGATGGTATTCAGTCTCGCCAGGGGATAATCGATCCCGCCCTCAGCCGCGATGGCAATGCCGTGCAGGATGGTGTTGGTCGAGCCGCCCATCGCCATGTCCAGGGCGAAGGCGTCGTCGAAGGCGTCCAGGGTGGCGATCTTGCGCGGCGTGATGTCGCGCTCGATCAGGTCCAGGATGGCGGAGCCGGCCCGTTTGGCCAGGGCCTCGCGCTCGGACGTGCGCGCCAGGGCCGAGCCGTTGTAGGGCAGCGCCAGGCCGAGCGCTTCCATCAAACAGTTCATGCTGTTGGCCGTGAACATGCCCGAGCACGAGCCGCAGGATGGGCAGGCGAAATCTTCCAGCAGCTTCAGCCGGCGGGCGTCGATCTTGCCGCTCTGATAAGCTCCCACCCCTTCGAAGACGGAGATCAGGTCGATCGTTTCGCCCTCGGGCGTGCGCCCGGCTGCCATGGGGCCGCCGGAGATAAAAATTGCCGGGATGTTGACCCGCATTGCAGCCATCAACATACCCGGCACGATTTTGTCACAGTTGGGGATACACACCATCCCATCGAAGCGGTGAGCCTCCACCATGGTCTCGACACAGTCGGCGATCAGCTCGCGCGACGGCAGCGAGTACTTCATGCCCACATGGCCCATGGCGATGCCGTCGTCCACCCCGATCGTGTTGAATTCGAACGGCACCCCACCGGCGTCGCGGATGGCCTGCTTGACCAGCTTGCCGAACTCCTGCAGGTGCACATGCCCCGGCACGATGTCCACGTACGAATTGACCACGGCCACGAACGGCTTGCCCATATCGGCATCGGTCACGCCCACCGCCTTCAACAGTGCCCGGTGAGGCGCTCGCTCGATACCGCTTTTGATTTGTTGAGATCGCATCTTTTTGCTCCAAAAAATAAAAGAGCCACCCTTTGGTTGGGTGGCTCTTGGTCTTCCTCTGGCGGTGAATTTGTAAACTACTCCGAAAACACCTTTAGGGCCTTCCCAACCGGTAATGGGTTCTTAATAATAAGAACCGCAAGCATGAGGATTACTACAATAATGGAGGCCGAAAGTGAATTCATATGTTAGGAAAAATTATACGAAATTCGGTAGACAAAGTCAATGGGTAATCACCAGGGATTCTTATCAAAAACGTAATCGCCAATTTGGCCCTTACCTAACCTCGAGCGTTATCGGCCTGCGTCCTTGCAGGACAAGAGCAGCCTGTAGGTCGGGCGGGGACGCCCGACCGCAATCCGTCAAAGGCGCACGAGGTCGGGCTGAGCCAATCAAAGCAGCTCGGGGATCAGTTGTCAGTCGTCTGTCGTCTGTAGTCTGTAGTCTTAATCTATCGTACATTATCTTTTTCTTCCGCCCTCAAATCTTGTACACTAAATGGGTATTTTTTGCTTATTATGGTATAATTTTGGCTCGATAATGGAGAAAAACGAAGAAACCGTTTCGCTTAATCTACTTGTCTTTGCTCATTCAATCACCTGGGATCCCTCCCATCTTTTTCCCTATTCCATAAACCTTCATAATCAATAAAAGAGAAGTCGCCTATGTTACCAATCCGACGAGATATTCCGAATCATTTCAGCCTGCCCCGCCGCATCACCCGCCTGGGCCAGCTGGCCTACAACCTGTGGTGGGTCTGGAACCCCGAGGGCCAGATCCTGTTCTCCCAGATCGATAAGCCCCTCTGGGACCGGTTGAACCACAATCCGGTCGCCTTCCTCCACAAGGTCGAGCGCTCGCGCCTCAACGCCATGACCAACGAGCGCTATTACCTCGATTACTACGACCGGGTTATCCGCAATTTCGATAACTATCTCCGGGCCGATGAGACCTGGTTTAAGATGAACTACCCCCAGCTTGGCAACAAGCAAATTGCCTATTTTTCCTTCGAGTTCGGCCTGCACGAGTCCCTCCCCGTTTACGCCGGCGGCCTGGGCGTCCTGGCAGGCGATCACCTCAAGGAGGCCAGCGACCTGGGCCTGCCGCTCGTAGGAATCGGGTTCATTTACAACCAGGGCTACTTTGCCCAGCGCATCACCGAGGACGGCTGGCAGGAAACGCGCAACATCGCCTTCGATTTTGAGAACATGCCGGTCATCCCCCTCAGCTACCAGGACGGCAAGCCCGTCACGATCAACATCGACCTGCCCGGCCGCAGCGTTTCGGCCCGCATCTGGCAGGTCCAGGTCGGGCGGATTTCGCTCTACCTGCTCGACACCAACCTGGACGAGAATTCCCCCAACGACCGCCAGCTCACGGCCCGCCTCTATTCCAACGACCTGGAGATCCGCATCTCGCAGGAGATCCTGCTGGGCATGGGCGGCGTGCGCGCCCTACGCCTGCTCGACTACAAGCCGGATGTGTGGCACATGAACGAGGGCCACTCCGCTTTCCTTTCGCTCGAGCGAGTGCTCGAATATATGAAGTCCGGCTCGACCTATCCTGAGGCGGTCGAGAAAGTCAGCCAGTCGGACATTTTCACCACCCACACGCCCGTGCCGGCCGGCAACGACCAGTTCCCCCTGTGGCTGGTCGACAAATATTTTGCCAATGTCTGGCCCCAGCTCGGCCTATCCCACGACGAGTTCATCGAGCTGGGCAAACAGACCCAGGCCTGGGGCGACAGCTTCGTCATGCCGGTCCTGGCCCTTAAGCTCTCACAGCACCGCAACGCCGTTTCCGAGCTGCACGGGCAGGTCTCGCGCCGCATGTGGCACTGGCTGTGGCCCGAGCTGCGCGAGGACGAGGTGCCCATCACCCACATCACCAACGCCGTTCACGCCGGCTCCTGGCTGGCGCGGCGCATGCGCGTGTTGTTCGAGCGCTACCTGGGCACCGATTGGATCCAACACCAGGACGATCCCGATTTCTGGTCGCAGATTGAGAATATCCCGGATGGCGAGCTGTGGGCCGTCCGGCGCCACCTCAAGCGCAAACTGCTGGCCTTCGCCAACGAGCGCATGCGCCAGAGCTGGATCAGCGGCACGGTCCACCCGGTGCAGGTCATTGCCGGCGGCGTGCTGCTCGAGCCCTATTCGCTCACCATCGGTTTCGCCCGCCGCTTTGCCACCTACAAGCGGGCCAGCCTGTTCATGCGCGACGTCGACCGCCTGCTGCGCATCATCAATAACCCGGCCATGCCGGTCCAGTTCGTGTTTGCCGGCAAGGCCCACCCGGCCGATGAACCCGGCAAGCTCCTCATCCAGCAGGTTTACCGCTTCGTGAAGGATTCGAAGTCCGGCGGGCGCGTCGTTTTCCTGGAGGATTACGACATGAACGTGGCCCGGTACCTGGTCCAGGGTGTGGACGTGTGGATGAACACGCCTCGCCGCCCGAACGAGGCCTCGGGCACTTCGGGCATGAAGGCCGCCATCAACGGCGTGCTCAACTTCTCGGTCCTGGATGGCTGGTGGCGCGAGGGCTACAACGGCGATAACGGTTGGGGCATCGGCGACGACACCGAGTTCAGCGACCCGAACCTGCAGGATGAGGCCGACGCCGAGAGCCTGTACGATACGCTCGAAAACAGTATCGTACCTCTCTACTATTCCTCCCGCACCGCCGACGGCATGCCGGTGGACTGGATTGCCCGCATCAAGCAGTCCATCCGCACCTTGTCCCCCCAATTCACCATGCGGCGCATGGTGAAGGAATATTTCACCCAGATGTACCTCCCCGCCATGAAGGTGCCCGAAAAAGTAAAAGAACCCGCTAAATAACAACTGCGTTTGACCGTATTGTTTTTTGATGGCGCAGCGCCATCAAAAAACAATACGGTCAAACGCGGCGCAATACCAGAACAGGATTAAATTTCATGGAATGGTTAACCCCTCAAGCCTTCTTGATCGCTTTGGCAATCTTTGGCCTGCGCATCATGGATATGTCGATGGACACCATGCGCACGTTGTTCGTAGTGCGCGGGCGCAAGCGCATTGCCTGGATCCTGGGCTTTTTCGAATCGCTGATCTTCGTGATCGCCATCAGCTCCGCCCTGTCTGAAGTGGCCAAAAATCCACTGGCGCTAATCGGGTATGCCGCCGGCTTCGCTACCGGCAACGTGGTAGGCATGCTGATCGAGGACCGCCTGGCAATCGGGCACATCCAGTTCACCATGGTGTCCTCTGGGCGCGGCGCAAAGCTGGTGGACGAGCTGCGCAAGGCTGGCTACGCCGTGACCGAAATCGCCGCCCGCGGCAAGGATGGCATGGTGACCCTCCTGCAGACCAGCGTCCAGCGCAAGGACCGCGACCTGGTCGAAACGGTGGTGTTGGAAACCGATCCCGAGGCCTTCGTCACTGCCGAGGACGTGCGTCCGGTCCGCAAAGGCTTCTGGCGGGCCTGACGGCTCACTTCGCCAGGTCTTCCTTCATCATTAGCAGAAAGGCCTCCGCCAGGAGCGGGTCGAAGTGTTTCCCCGGCTGCTGGCGGATGTTTTCGAGCACTTTTTCAGGCTCCCAGGCCTTGCGATAAGGCCGCCAATGGGCCAGCGCGTCCCAGTAATACACAATTGAAAAGATGCGGGCTGCAATGGGGATTTCCTCCCCATGCCAATTTTGCCGATGTCGTGCAGCTGCGCTGCGGCGGGTGTGGTGGAATTAAAAAGGGTAGACCATTCTCGTTAATGAAGAATGCGGGAGTATTCCCGCACTTTTATAGAACATAGAATGGGTTAGCCTAAAATGATCTTACAAACAGGTAAACTAGATGCTTTCATTATAATTTGAAGTATGATTGTGGGTATGGCCCGCCGGACTGAATTTGTGCCGTACCGCCCCAACACGATTTTGAACAAAAGCAAGCGGCCGGATCACTGGTTCTGGACGCGCTACAGCGCTTATCCCTATCTCGGCTGCCAGCACGGCTGCGAGTTTTGCTACTGCCGCGAGCGCAAATATTCCCCCTACGAAAATATCGACGATTTCTCGCACGTGATCAAGGTCAAGGAAAACGCGCCTGCCCTCTTGCGCAGGGCCTTGCAGCGCGCCCCGGTCGACATGGTTTTCACGGCTGATTACCAGCCGGTCGAGCGCAAGTACGGGATTTCCCGCAAGATCCTGGAAGTTTGCCTCGAGCTGGGTTTCCCGGTCTTTATCCTGGAGCGCTCGCCGTTGATCCTGCGCGACCTGGATTTGATCACCGCCATTCAATCCCGGGCGCGGGCCGTGACGGCCTTCAGCATCATTTACACGCCCGAGTCGCCCGAGGCAGGCCGCATTCGCCGGATGGAAGGCCTGGCGCCCCCGCCCGAGAAGCGATTTGCGGCCATGGAAAAGCTGGCCGCGGCCAGCATCCTCACCGGGACCTGCCTCATGCCGGTCCTGCCCGGCTTGTGCGACGACCCCGCCAACCTGGAGGCCGTCGTGCGCTGGACGGCGAATCATGGGGGCCAGTTCGTCCTGGCCGGCGGGCTGACCCTGTCGGACCAGCAGCGCAGCTACTTCTTCAACTTCCTGGCGGGCCGTTTCCCGGATCTGCTGAAGACCTACCAGACCCTTTATCTACCGGGCAGCTACGGCCCGGCCGGGCAGCAGTCGCAGGACTTGGGCCGGCGCGTGCGCGAATTTTGCCAGAAGTACGGCATCCACGACCGGGTCCCGCGCCCGGTCCTGCCGGGCGACAAGCGCGCCCTCAACAAGCATATCGTTGAAATCCTGGCGAACCAGGCTTACGCGGCCGAGATCGACCGGGAGCCGGCTTACCGGGTGTGGGAGTACCGCAAGGCAGCCTGGGCCATCGAAGACCTGGAACAGGACATCCGCCTGGTCTACAACCAGCTCGGGCCGCGCGGGCTGCAAAGCATCCCCGGTCTGAGCCCAACCCTGGTGAAACCGGTCGAAATAATGGTGCAGCAGGGACTTAAAGGGGACTGAACCACCCCCGAATTATTGAGGAGATTCGAAAAATCAATATAATTATCTCATGGTGCAAAAAATATAAAGGCAGCACCTTGAATTAGTTGATTGGTTTGGGCGGTAATCTTACAGGACCCCAAAAGACGCAGGTTGAACGCCAAGATACAGTTTAAACTCAACGGTGGGCATTTCGTTTTCCGGCAGTATCCGCTGCTGGAACCGGTGCCGCGCAACCAGGTCTACCACATCCTGCTGGATATCTCGGAGAAGCGGGCCGGGCGGCTGCGGGCCGTGTGCGGCTACGCCCCGGAGGATTATGCCTGGAAAGACGTCGGCCGGATGCTCGAGCTGCCCGATTCCACCGTGTGCTCGAAATGCGAGCGGCTGGCCCGAAAGCGAAAAGTGCTGCTGGAAATGGTGGGGTAGCCGCAAAGAATTTTGTATTCCTTCACGCCACGGTTACCATAAAACGGAAACGATAATGGGGAGACGGATGAGCAGGATTATGTCAGCCCGGCTCGATCCCGCCGCCGTGAAGAGCCTACTGGCCCGGAAAGACGCCGCCGTTGGCTGGCTTCCGTCAGATCAGGTACTCGCCGTGGACATTCTGAATGACCGCCACCACATAACCAGAATAATCTCTACTTCTGGTACAGCGTGATTTGCATGCCGTCCGGGTCCCGCAGGCGGGCGTTGGTATCGCCCCACGGGGTCAGAACAGGGGGATGAACCAGGATGGCGCCGAGGGCAAGCAGGCGGTCCACGGCGGACCGCAGGTCAGGCACCTGGATGGCGATACGAACCGGGCCGCTGACGCGCTGACCTGCCTCAATTTGGTCCACGCTGGCGGCGTAGCCTTCGTCGAAAATCTCCAGGGTGGCCCGGCCCATTTCAAGAACCGCGGCCTGGCCGTGCTCGTCCGTCCAAAACTGGGCCGGATCGATCCCCAGGCCGGCGCAGTAGAATTTCAACAGGCGGGCGTAGTCGCGAGTGGTCAGAGCGACCCGCAGCTCAATCACAGGGGGAAGTGAAGGCTTTTCTGGCATAAATTGATTCCTTTTGGGGGATTGCATAATAGAAATTATGTACTATAATCATATTCACCGCAAAGGATTATCATCCACAACCACAACGCTCGAAAGGAGATCAAAATCGATGGCAGGCGCGAACATGAAGCTTCAAGTTGTTTCGTATATTGTAACTGATTGGCAGCGTTCCAAGAAGTTCTACTCGGAGACGCTCGGGCTGCCGGTGGCGGCATTTATCAGTGACGAGGTCGGCTGGATGGAATTCGGCGAGAAGGATAACGTTCACCTGGCGATCATGATTTCAAGCAACGCCGGGCCCCGATCGGAGGGCACCGGCGGCGGCGCAATCGCCGTATTCGCGGTCGACGACTGCTACCAGGCGGTCAACGAGCTACGTAAGAAGGGCGTCAAATGCGACGACGCCATCCCGGTGCCCAATATGATCACCTATGCGAATTTCTACGACCCAGACGGCAACCTGCTGCAGGTGGCAGGGCCCCCGCCCAAGGGATGATTATAGTCTTTTAGACAATTTGGACTTCGCCAGACGGTAAATCGCCAGGCGCTCCCACAGGCCGGTAAGGCGGCCCCAGGATTCGACCAGGGCCTGGCCGGCCGGGGTGTTCCAGTCTTTTTCAAGGTCGGCGTGGCACTGCGGGCCCTGGCCGAGGCGGTCGTGGTGGCAGAAACGGCACTCCAGCGGCTGCACGCCCGTCCCGAACAGCTCGCAGCGGTTATCCTTGAGGAAATTGCAGCCGCGTTTGGCGAACAGGTTCGAAGCAAAATCGGCCTCATTTCCATAAAAAGCAGGCGAGAGCACGCCGAAAGTCCGTTCGGGAGCAATCTCGAGCATCATACGCCGGGCGTAACCCGCCTCGATGGCGCGGGCCGCCTGCTCGACCGTCCACCAGCCCGGGCGCTGGCAGTAGGCCAGGCAAACTTCGCAGGAACACGGCTCGGAGGGCGGATACTTTTCGGCCAGGGTCTTCTTACGCTTTACCTTTGTGCGGGACATTTCTACCTTCCTGGCTGACGGCTTTCCAACTCGATGATCTCTTCACAATAGGGGGCGTTGGGGCGCAGCGAAGCGTAATTGCGATCGAACCGCAGCCGGGGATCGATGCGCTCCAACAGGACCTGGACCGGGCGATGATAGACCTGCCGGCAGACCCGTATCGTGTCCAGACCCAGCTTCTGGCAGGCCTCGAGGGTGGGGCAGCGGTTCCACCAGCGGGTGACGATGCGGCCGGGAGTCACTTCAACGATTTCACCGTCCTCTGGCAGCGAGAGCCCCAGGTAATGCTCGTAGAAGGCCTGGTAGCCGTCCATCAAGGCATCCCCGCTGTGTGGGAAGCTGCAGGCGTTGCGCTCGTACCAGGCAATCCTCCTTGCGACGACGCACTCCTCCAGGCAGGCCAGAACTTCATCCAGACTGTATTCGCGGGCGAGCGCCAGGACGGTTTCAAACAGGCCGGTCGAATCGCCCCGGCTGGCCTCATATTGTTCTTGAATAAGACGGCGATCGGCTTCGTTCATACAGTAATTGTATTCATTCCCCCGAATTTCCAGGGGATTCTGCGGCGCAAAATCCGAATTTACTCTAAAAACTCTATTTTGGCAATGCCTCTTCGCCGCAGTGCGGACATTTTGAGGAAGGGCTCTTAAAATAATAGATTTTCTCACCCAGCAGGCAACCGCAGGCTGGGCAGACCAGGCCAAATTTTCGCAGGATTAGCCACTGGCGTGCATTCATGAAAGCGCGGAAAGCGACATAATAGCATGCAAATAAGAGCAGGGTGACGTAAATTGAAATCTGGCGGGCGAAAACCAGACTCAGGACAAATAAAATAATAAACCCCAGGGCGCCGATGGAGGTCAAAATCCTGGCCTCTCGCCTGGCCATGGCGCGGGCGGCGCGCAGGGCGTTCATCGATTTCGGATCGAACTGAATCAGGGCTTCTCCCTCAAGATACAATCACGTTGGGCCGCCTTGTATTTTTCCCTGGCGGGAGCCCAGCCGGTCGCCTGGGCCCACTCCTCGGCCGCGCCCATGATCACGTCGCAGACGGGATCTTTGATCAGGGTATAGGCCTCCAGGTCGTCGGGATGGTAGGCTGCCAGAATGCGTTTTAAGGCCGCATACCCGCCGGCGGCGGCCGGATGAGCCCGCAGGTAATCGCGGAAGAGCAAGGCATAGCGCTGGTTGGCGCGGCCCAGAATGCGCACGTGCAGGTTGACCCTGCGCCGGCCCTCGGGCGATTTGAACAGGCGTTTCTCCCAATCGCTCTCCCGGCAGCTGGTATTGGGCGGCTGGTGGTCGTGGGTTATGTCCGGGCGGTAGATGAACCCCAGGGAAGTAAGGGCCTGAACCAGGTCCTCGCCAAAATGGCCGACCGCAAGCTGCACGTCGATGATATCCTTGGCGGCCAGGCCGGGCACGGACGTGGAACCGATGTGGTCGATCCGCAGGGCGCGCGAGCCAAGGGCGGCGCCGATCCTGGCTGAAATTTGCTCAAACTCGGCCGGCCAGCGGGGGTTGTATTCAACAATTTCGATCAAGAGGCTCCAGTTTAAAATTAATCCGCATTTGAGCCGCAGAACGATCCAAAATCTCTTTCAGGACTGCCGGTCAGCCTGGTCGAGTGCGGAGGCGGGCGAGCCGGTCGCATGGCGGCCTGGCAGTTGCCCGCCCAACGCTTTCTGGGCCAGGTAGGTGCTCAGGCTGCCAGGCTGGGGCGGCATGCGGTAGAGAAATAGCAGGTTCTCCCGATCGAATTCGAGCGGCTGCCAGCCGTCAAAATCGAACGAAATGGTGACGACACGCGCCCCAGGCTTCAGGCTGCTTTCCAGGTAGGGCCGCAGGCGGGGAGCCTGGCTGGAGGTCATATAGGCAAACACAACGTCAGCCTTGGCCAGGTCGGCCGTGTAAAAATTGCCCAGGCGGACCGTCACCCTCGCCCCGACGCGGTTGAGACGGGCCTTGATCCAGGCTTCCAGGCAGTGGACCGGGCTGATCTCGATGCCGACGGCTTTTGCGCCAAACTCGCGGGCCGCCAAAATTAACACCCGCCCATCGCCGGCGCCCAGGTCGTAGACGACCTCACCGGGCCGGACCCCGGCCATTTTCAATGCCTTGCGGATGCGGGCGTAGTGGGTAGGGAACCATGGCAGCCCGGATACGAACGGCACCACCAGCCAAAGCCCGAACACGATCGTAAAGGCTGCCAACAGGACGTAGGCGATCAACCACAATGTTTCATTCATCCATTTTAAGTATCGGGGGATTTCTTTTTAATAATGTCCGGTAGTTTTCATTATAATCCATAAATCAAAATCCCCGCTACGGCGGACAAGATCAGGATCAATATCACCGGCAAGCGCTTGCTCAACGCCAGCCCCAGGGCAGCCAGGCCAATCACCACCCCGCGCCAGTCGGTGATCGTAGAACCCGCCAGGCCAATCGCGACCGTCAGGGTCAGGCCGGCCACGCCAAGCGAAAGGCCGCGGGTGAAGTTCTGCACCCCCGGCTGTTTCTCCACCCGGTTGTAAAAAGACGCCACGAACAGGGCCAGCAAGGGCGGCAGGCTAAGAGCCATCAGCGCAAGGATGGCGCCGGGCCAGCCAAAGGTCAGGTAGCCCAGGCTGATGCTCCATAGCCCGGTCGGGCCAGGGCTGACGTTGCCGACCGCCAGGGCGGTGACGAAATCCGACTCGCGAGCCCATCCCAGCCCGATCAGATCCTGATGCAAAAATGGCAGGTTGCCCAGGCCGCCGGTCGAAAAGAGGGAGGCTTTCAAGAACAGCCAGAAAAAATTAAGCGGGTTCATCGGGCGCCCTCTCAACCGGTGGGACGGCCCTGACCGGGATGACCGCCAGCAGCAGGAGCGCGGCCGCACCCGCCAGCAGCAGTACGACCAGCGGAGAAACGCCCGGCACGGCCATGAGCAGGGCTGCCCCTACCAGGATGGCAAGGTGGAGTCCCAGGCGGGAACGGCCTTCCTTTTGGGCCCGGGCTAAAACAGGCTGGGCGGTGGTAACCCCCATCGCAAGACTGAGGCCGATGGTGGCAGGGAGGACGCCTTTCATGGCTGCCTGGACGAGGGGCTGGCTGCGAATAACCGAGAAACCGGCGGTCATGAGCACGGTCAGGGCAGCGCTGGGCAGGAGGAGGCCCGTAACTCCGGCGACCAGGCCGGGCCAGCCGCGCAGGCGATGGCCCACCAGCACGGTGAGCTTGACCAGGTTGATGCCGGGTGAGATCTGGGCCAGGGCCCAGGTGCGCACGAACTCTTCTTCGCCGAGCCAGCCCCGCCCAACGCAGGCCTGGTGGATCAGCAGGAAAGTAGAGGAACCTCCCCCAAAGGATTGGATTCCCAGCAGGAGCCAGGTCGTAAAAATTTCCCAGATACCCGGCGGCGATGCAGTCTTTTTTTGCAGTTCAGGCTCCATTCTAAAAGTGTTATATTACTGTCTTCGGATGCGGCGCACAGGGCCGCATCCGAAGACAGTAATATAACACTTTAAAGGACAACGGTGAAGCGGATGGTGCCGCTGAAAATGACGCCGATTCCCGTCATGAGGACGGCGAGATTCAGCACCCACCACCAGAAATAGGCCTGCCCTGAAAGATTCTGGCGCAGGGATGTGCGCCCGAGGATGATCAAATCGACGATGTTGGCGGCCGGGTGCGAACAAATGTAGACCCCCAACACGATCCCGATCACGCCATCGAGGCGGATGAGGCCGGTGAGCGTATGCAAGAAGTACAGCAAGCCGCCGTACACCAACGCCAACAGGATAGCAGCGAATAAATAGGGGGTATTACGCCGGCGCCTGCGCCAGCTCACACCGGGAACCTCTTCATTAGCAGTGATAACGTGCGCATCAATCCTCCTGGATGTCCAGCTTCAAGGCTTCCAGCGATAGGTTGACGTCGCTGATGAAAGCTACCAGAGACCCAATCAAACACAGTATGCAGGTGATAAAAATGACCACCAGCAGCCAGACGGCATTCAATTTGAAAAGGACCACCACGAACAGGACTATGATCAGGGTCGCCGCAAGCAGAACGCTCAAGGACGCCAGGATGATGGCTTGGCGGAGCAGGTTGGCCCGGTGGAACAGGATCTTAATTTGGGTCTGGCTGCGCTGGCGCTCCAGGTCGGGATGCTCGCGCAACTGCTGGGAAAGGATGCGCGCCCGGTCGATCGTGCGGCCGAGACGATTGGTCATGCTCAGGAGCAAGAGGCCGATCCCCGAGATCAGGATGACCGGGCCGATGGCTATCTGCAAAATTGGGATCAGATCGGAGACCGAAGAGGCACTCATTTCATTTTTCCTGAACCTATTATATAACTTTTATAATGAATACGTTGTTAGTCAGCTCAGGTCGATCGACTCGCTGGCGCCCCGGTGATCTGGGCGGAGAAAATGAGCCTGGCTCTTTTCTACGCCAGGGGCCGCAGATCTGCCGGCAGCGGCTGCCCCGTAACAAAGGCCCGCACGGTAGCAGCGAAGAAATCCGGAGCTGTGATAGCCCAGTTATGTTCCTTCGAAAGGGATGATTTCGGCCCCAGGTCGACCATGACGCCGCGGGCGTCCGGCAGCGCCTTTAGCAGGTCCAGGCCGGATTCTTTCATGGCCTGGTATTCCTTGCTGCCCACCACTACCAGCACGGGCAACATGGCTTTCTCCAGGCCGGCGGGCAGGCGGAAATTCATTGAAGAGCTCATCATGTGGGCCAGGCTGTCCTCCGTCATCCACTGGAAATCCTGCTTGAAATCCTCGAAATACTCGTCCGAAATCCCGGCCGAGCCATGCATGTTAACGCGGATCCACCAATCGCTCTTTTTAAACGGCGCCATGAACAGGCGGTAGGTCCAGCGAAAGACGCCCGGAGAATACATCCAGCTGGCGGGCAAAGGGCGTAAAATGGCACTGCTAGAAACGGCGTGTTCGAGCACTTCGGGGTGGCGGCTGAGCAGGGCAACAACGACCTGGGCGCCCTCTGAGAGTCCCACCACGCTGGCCTTACCGCTGTGAGCCTGGCTGCGGATGAAGTCTGCGATGCGATCGGCTGCGCCCTCGGTTGAATACGGCCCGCCGCCTGACAGGATATTGTGACCCTGTTCAGGCAGGTCGGGCACCAGGCAGTGAAAATCGGACTGCAGGTTTTTGACCACAGCGCGCCACATCCAGCCGCCCACGCCTCCGCCGTGCAGGAAAACCAGGCTGGGGGTCGTTTCAGGCCCGCTCGATTCAAAATACAGGTGGGAGACAGGATCAACAGGCATGGATCATTCCTCCTTGTATACTTGCAGATTGTGTTTTTATGGAAAATGCAGGACACCCTGTATTTTCCGTAACAAAATCAGATTTCAAAGCAGGGAGTTTTCTCCCCGCCTGAAATAGAACGGCAGCAGGAGCACGTCCTGGCCAGACATGCGGCTGCCCAGCCACCCTCCTGTCAGGCGGTAAATAAATACGTTCACGGACATTAAGACTCTGATCCAGATCTCCATAAAAATTATGCTCCGCCGGGCTGGGGAGCCTGCCCGGAGTGGTGCTCGTCGAAGGCGGCCGAAAGGGCGGCAAGCTGCTCTTCGAGGGCGCGGACCTCTTTCTCGGCCTCCTCCGCCCGCTTTTTATACAGCTTGTTTTCGGCTTCGAGCGCAGCCAGCTTCTTTTTCTGGGAGGTGCCGGCCCAGCGGGCGCGCACCAGCCCGGGCAGGCTGGCGAGCAGGCTGATGACGACCCCGACCGCTATGCTGACCAGAAGCACCAGGGCCAGCGAGCCGTGTATGCTCCAAATGAAAAAAGAAATGGTGACCGCAGCCAGGTTTTGCAGGGCAAAGACCACCGCGCCAATCGAAATCAACAGAGCGATCACTATGAAGATTTGCATGATCCCCACCTCCCAGGATTTGACTTTAAGGTTATGTAATTCTAATTGTAATCCGTATCTGCACTTGCCCTGACATTTTTAGAGGCAATGCTGTGAAGCAAGAGGGGCGAAGCATCCGGGAGGTCGCCTATCTGTGGATATTGATGATCAATCCTGATGCTTTGCCCCTACTGTCAAAAAGCCAAAAATATATTACAATATAAATCCGATTTGTAATAATATCATTACCTCAAGGATTGCGAATGGCCGATACGGCGGAAGAATTGCCCCAAATTACATATATGAACGAGCCGTGGATCCTGACAGCGACGATTCTGGCTTCGAGCATGGCCTTCATCGACGGCACGGCCTTGAATACGGCCCTGGCAGCGGTGCAGGCCGGGCTGCAGGCGAGCGGGGCCGACCTGTTGTGGATCGTCAATGCTTACCTCTTGATGCTGGCAGCGCTGATCCTGGTGGGCGGCTCGCTGGGCGACCGGCTGGGGCGTAAAAAGGTGTTCATGACCGGCATCGCCCTGTTCATGCTGGCCTCGCTGACCTGCGGCCTGGCGCCGACGACCGGCTGGATGATTTCAGCCCGGGTGGCGCAGGGCATCGGCGGCGCCCTCATGATCCCCGGCAGCCTCTCGCTGCTGACGTCGTCGGTAGCCCCCAGCCGGCGCGGCCTGGCCATCGGCACATGGTCGGCCGTGACCACCCTGGTGACGGTGATCGGGCCGATCCTGGGCGGCATGCTGGCCGACGCCGGGATCTGGCGAGGTGTGTTCCTGATCA
>Ga0335070_10002391_pt1 | contig 21845 bp, 19 predicted proteins | sample Lox_Sample_13_FD_206722 | JGI IMG/M metagenome (GOLD analysis project Ga0335070, IMG submission 206722) | Soil microbial communities from Loxahatchee National Wildlife Refuge, Florida, United States - Lox_Sample_1.3 | ecosystem: Environmental > Terrestrial > Soil > Wetlands | place: USA...
GGATTGCCGTGCTCGCTTACAGGAAACGCAATCGGACAAACGACAAGCCAGAATCGCGAAACTCCGGCAACGACTGGTAACTGCGATCCATCAAGACGAAGACCACGACGACACGAAGTCGCACAATGGAAAGCCAGGTCGTGTTTTTGCCTTCGTGCACGTTCGTTTCCTCAGTGGTTATAGATTTGAGACTCAGCCGAATATCTCACAGATTCGTCTCCCTGCACGTGGCATAATCTCTTGCAAGCTACCGGTCCACGGGTTCCAACCGATGCGTCCATTTCGTGTTGCTGTCCTCAGCGTCTTCGGACTTCTGGTTCCGATGTTGCTCGCCGCTCCCGCTCCCAAGCCGATGCAGATTTACTTCATCGACGTCGAGGGCGGGCAAGCGACCTTGGTCGTCAGTCCCTCAGGAGAGTCGTTGCTGATCGATACCGGCTGGCCGGGAAACGAGGGCCGCGACGCGGACCGCATTCTGGCCGCCGCCCACCAGGCCGGTCTGACCCAGATCGACTATGTCCTGATCACGCACTATCATCGCGACCACGTCGGAGGGGTTCCACCACTGGTGGACGGGATCAAAGTTGGCACCTTTATCGATCACGGACCCAACCTCGAAGATTCCCAAATCACACGGGCCGACTACGCCGCTTACGAGAAGGCGATCGCCGGACATCCCCGCGTGACCGTCAAGCCGGGATGGGCGCTGCCCCTCAAGGGAATCGAGGTGCGCGTGCTTGCGGCCGCCGGAGAGCACATTTCCACCTCATTGCCCGGTGCCGGGGAGGCTAATTCCTACTGCAAAGGCGAACCCGCGGCAGCGGACGATTCCACCGAGAATGCCCGTTCCGTGGGTGTTTTGATCACGTATGGCAAATTCCGCTTCCTCGACCTTGGCGACCTCACAAAGAAGAAGGAGTTGGAACTGGCTTGTCCTGACAATCTTCTCGGTACGGTTGACCTCTTTCTCGTGACGCATCACGGCGCAGACCTCTCCAATCCGAAGGCGTTGGTTTGGGCGCTTCATCCGCGCGTTGCCGTGTTCAACAACGGCGCCCGCAAGGGAGCCAGCCCCGCCGCTTGGCAGATCGTGCATGACGCCCCTGGACTGCAAGACTTGTGGCAGCTTCATTACGCCGCGGCGTCTGACCGCGACCACAACGTGGACGCCGAACACACCGCCAACGTGAAGGAGAACTGCGAAGGGAAGTACTTCAAGGTTACGGCCGACGCGGACGGTAGCTTCACGCTCACCAATACTCGAACTGGCAGCCAGAAAGCGTACCCCAAGAAATAGCCCATGATTGTTATCGTCATGGGCGTCGTCGGGGCGGGGAAGACAACAATCGGCCGCCTCCTCGCCTCTCAACTCGGCTGGGAGTTTGCTGACGCGGATGATTTTCATCCCAAATCCAACGTCGAGAAGATCTGCCAGGGCATCCCGCTCACTGATGCTGACCGCGAACCTTGGCTCGACCGTCTGCGCCAAGCCGTCGACCACTGGATCGCCGACAGCAGCAGCGTAGTCGTCGCCTGCTCAGCCCTGAAGCGCTCCTATCGCGCGAAATTGCACGCGGGGCCGCAGGTGCGGTTCGTATATCTGAAGGGCGACGCCGCGTTGATTGCGGGTCGTCTGCGTTCTCGCCACGGGCACTTTGCCGGCGAATCGATCCTGGCAAGCCAGTTGAAAGACCTGGAAGAGCCTGATAGGGCCATCACCGTCGAAATCACTGACACTCCTGAGCAAATCGTAGCCGAAATTCGGCAACGCCTTCACTTAGGGTAGAATCCCTCGACCGTAGCTCCCGGCCTCTGGCCGGCTGTCGCGCGGGCAACATGCCCGCGCCTTTGTGGGACAAGCCAGAACTCTCAGGATCGGAAAACTGCACTTTGGACACATCCTCCAACCGCCTAGAATCCGCTGTCCTCTCTCGGCTGATGTGGCGGCTCATGCCGTTCCTCTTCCTCCTCTACATCATTGCCTACCTCGACCGCATCAACATGAGCTTCGCCGTGCTGCAAATGCGCGGACAGCTGGATTTGAGCGAACGTGTCATCGGTCGAGCCGCGGGTATGTTCTTCATTGGATATTTCTTCTTTCAGCTTCCCAGCAATCTCATCCTTGAAAAATTCGGCGTCCGGCGCTGGATTTCCGTCCTGATGATCACCTGGGGCGTCATTTCCTGTTTGATGATCTTCATCCGCGGACCCGTCAGCTTCTACACGATGCGCTTCCTGCTGGGCGCCGCTGAAGCCGGTTTCTTTCCAGGGATGATCCTCTATATGAAGCGCTGGTTCCCGGCCAATGCGCGTGCCCGGGCTGTGGCGTGGTTCATGACGGCGAACCCGCTCGCCGGAGTCGTGGGCAGCCCTATCTCTGGTGCTCTGCTGAATCTTCATGGGGCAGGATTGTCGGGCTGGCAATGGATGTTTCTGATCGAGGGCCTGCCCGCCATCATCTTCGGGGCAGTTGTGTTTTGGACGCTCTGCGATCATCCCAACGAAGCACAGTGGCTCAGGGGCGAGGAAAGGGAGTGGCTGATCGGGAGACTTGCAGAGGAGCAGCGGGCAGAATCGGCCGTTTCGCGACGGGACTTCTGGAAGGTGCTGATCAGCCCGAGGATCTGGTTCCTCTCGGTGATTTACTTCGGTCTCTCGACCACGATGTACGGCGTAACACTCTGGCTTCCGAGTGTGATCCGCTCCTTCAGTGGTATGAGTTATTTCTGGATCGGGGCTGTTGCTGTCCTACCGTTCCTGGTCACCGTGATCGTCATGGTCCTGGTCGGAATGCGCTCGGACCGGGTGGGCGAGCGTCGCTGGCATACCGCCATCCCAGCGTTTTCCGCTGCTGCAGGATTGACCCTGGCGGCGTATGGCAACTCGACAGTCGTTGTCATTGCGGGCATCACTATCGGCATGGCGTTTGCCGAAGCCATGGGCGGGCCCTTCTGGGCGATGGCCACTGCGCGGTTGTCGGGCCTGTCCGCGGCAGCCGGTATTGCCGTCATCAACTCGCTCGCAAACCTTGGTGGCTACTTCGGCCCAGATATCATCGGCCTTTTTCGGAGTGCCAATGGCGGATTCAAGGGAGGCCTGCTTGCAATCGCCGCGACCGTGGCCCTCAGTGGTCTAGTCGCCTTAATCGTGGGCCGGGAGCACCCTATCACTGAGTCCCCCGGCGGGTAAACATATTCGGCCCCATTCCCACTTCGCGCTTTGAACTCAATTGTTTACAATAAACGTTTCGCGCTGCCAACTCGAAGCCCGAGCTCACCCAGGCGAAGCAAGCATTTTGGAATCGTCGAATCACAACTCCAGTGCGGCCGCCCCCACCGTCTACTGGCGGGTCGAGGGCAGTCTTCTAGACTTGACGGTCGTCAGGCCCGTGGCGTTCTTTACCTGGAATGCCCAGACGTTCGCCGAGCGCTTCCGCCGCCGTGGACTCATCTTCCTGATGGCCGCCCTGCGTCCGATCCTCTACTCTACGAATCGGAAATTCGCCACTCGGGTTGTCCATACCGTATTGCGCGGCGTGACTCGCGATCGCCTTGACCTGCTTGGGGAAGAGTATTTCGAGTACAAATTGAAGCCCCGGCTCAAGCCGAAGGGAGTGCGAGCTGTGCAGGAACTCGTGCAGTCGGGCGCCGACGTCGTGCTCGTCAGCCAGGCCCTGGAACATGTGATGCGCCCCTTGGCGCAGCATCTCGGGGTCAAGCACATTGTTGCGAATCGTTTGGAGTTTCGCGACGGTACGGCCACCGGTCGCCTGCTTGATCCGGTGATCCGGCCACGAGGCGCCTTTGCACCCTTCCGCGAGAACATGCCCGATGGCCGCCGCGCTCCTAAAACGTTGGCCAGGCACCTGGACATCTCTCTGGAACAATTGCGCGCGGCGGTCATTCCAGCCGAACGCCGCGCTCCGACTCCTCTGCGGCCAATCGCTCACTTCGACGGACAGAGGCAAGCCCCTGGTCTTTCCGTGCGTCGCGCCTTTGCCGGCAAACAGGTCATGCTCATCGGTGTGACCGGATTCATCGGCAAGGTGTGGCTGGCCAGCATGCTGATGGACTTGCCGGACGTGAAGCGAATCCATCTCCTGATCCGCCGGCAAAAGTCGAACCCCGGGGAGCGCCGTTTCGAGAAGATGATCGAGGATTCGCCGGTCTTCGATCCGCTTTTTGAACGCTATGGGGACGGACTTTCCACATATCTCCGCGAAAAGGTGGAAGTAGTCGAAGGTGATGTAACCCAGCCGGGTCTTGGGCTGAGCCCGGAGGCGGCTCGGACGCTGCAAAAGAATCTCGACCTGATCGTCAACAGCTCCGGCCTGACGGATTTCAATCCCGATCTGCGCGACGCGCTTGCGACCAACACCGACGCGGCGGTGAACGTCCTCGAGTTTGTTCGCGGCTCCGATCACGCCGGCCTTTTGCATCTCTCAACCTGCTACGTGGCTGGCGAGCAGGATGGACGCGTGACCGAGAGATTGATCCCCAACTACAATCCACGCGGACTCGCAGACTTCGACGCCGAGCAGGAGTGGCGGTCCTTGCACCAAGTTATCCGTCAGGCGGAGGAGCGCGCGGAGAGCGAAGAAGTAACCTCGGGTCTGCGCATACAGGCGCAAGCCAAGGAACATGCGGCCAGGAACCTGCATGGCGCGGCTCTAGACAATCAAATCCGCAAAGGGCGCGTCCGCTGGCTTAAGACGTATCTGACCGAAGCCGGCACAAGACGCGCAAAAGAGCTCGGCTGGCCGAATACTTACACGCTCACTAAGAGCCTGGCAGAATCGTTGATCATAAAGCGCGGGGTAGGATTGCCCGTCGCGGTCGTCCGTCCGGCAATTGTCGAAACGTCGGTTTCCAGACCCTTCGTGGGCTGGAATGAGGGCATCAACACCTCGGCATCACTCTCATATCTCTTAGGAACGTATTTCCGCCAGTTGCCCTCGAACGAGAGCAAGCGTCTAGACATCATTCCTGTGGATGCAGTTTGCGCGGGTATGACCCTGATCGCCGCCGCAGTGATGGAACGCCGTAATGAGCCCCTTTATCAGCTCGCAACCTCGGTGACAAATCCCTGCAACATGGGCCGCTCCATCGAATTGACCTCACTCGCTCATCGCAAGCACTATCGGGCCCAGGAAGGCCTTGAGTCCTGGCTGCGCTTGCGCTTCGATGCGATCCCGGTGTCGAAGCAGCGCTACAACCGGATGTCGGCTCCTGCGCAGAAGGCGATCGTGAAGTCGATTCAGCGCATCATGTCGCCGCTGCCGCTCAAGCGCACTCCGTTGGTGAAAACCGAACGGAATCTTGAGCGCGTGGAGAAGTTGATCGAACTCTTCGAGCCCTTCATTCTTCTCAACGAGCACGACTTCATTGCTGAGAATGTGGAGAAACTCTCGTTTGCGCTTGTTCCCGAAGAACGAGAGCAATTCGGCTATAACACGCGCTCCCTCGACTGGTGGGAGTACTGGATCAATATTCACATCCCCGCCCTGCGGCGGTGGACGTATCCTCTGATCGAGGGCCGTTCGCTGGAACCGCGGCCTCCGCGCACGCTTCAGCTGGCGCCGGCAAACATCGACACCATTAAGACTGGGACCAACGGAGCAACGTGGCGATATTCCTGACCGGTTCGACCGGATACATCGGCGCGCATGTCGCCGCCAATCTCCTCCACGGCTACGGCGCCTCGCTGAACCTGCTGGTCCGCGCGCGCGATCCGCAGGAGGCGCAAGGCCGCCTGTGGCAATCCATGCAGTTGCACCTGCAGTTTCCTGCGTTCTACGAGTACCTGCAGACCAAAGTGCGCGTTTTCTGCGGAGACCTCACAGCTCCGGGTTTCGGCTTGGGACGCGACGAGTACGACCGCCTGGTGCATACCACGGATTCCGTCATCCACTGTGCCGCATCGCTGAACCGGAAATCAGAGAAAAGTTGTCTCAACGTCAATCTTCGCGGCACCCTCGAAGTGCTGACACTCGCCCGCCAGGCAGAGCACTATCACGGTCTGCGCCGCTTCAGCGAAGTCAGTACGGTAGCTGTAGCAGGGAAGCGCAGCAATGAGATCGTTACTGAGGATCGATCCATTGAGTGGGACCGCTCCGATTACGATCCGTACGCCCGCACCAAGAAATTCTGCGAGCATATGACTCGCGTTCTTCTCCCCGATACGCCAAAGACGATCTTCCGGCCCAGCATAGTTTTGGGGGATAGCCGGCATGCGGAGACAACTCAGTTTGATATGGTGAAAGCGTTCGTTTTTCTGGCGGGCTTGCCGGTCCTGCCGTTTCGGCCGAACGACAAAATTGACATCGTGAATGTGGATTTCGTCGCCGACGCCATCGCGACGTTGCATCTGAAGGATCAGGCGAAGTACGACACCTATCACCTCTCCTCGGGAACGTCCTCGCAGACATTTCGTGAATTGACCACGGCTCTCGCTGCGGCACAACAGAAGCGGCGCCCGGTGTTTCTGCCTTTTACAGAAAAGCCATTTGCCGGTTCCGTCAGGTTTCTGTCGAACCGCAAAGGACCGCTCGGCCATGGCGCCTCGTTGATGAAGGTCTTCATGCCGTACCTCGTGTGGAACACTGTTTTCGACAACACACGCGTGACGACTGAACTCGGCCGGCGCCCCGTTCCGTTCTCGCAGTACAGCTATCCGCTGCTCAAGTTCAGCCGCGAAAACAACTTCGAATACAAATACCAGCCCTGGCCCGCTGCGCCAGGAGGTACCGCCGCATGATGGATTTCGTTTTGGAGTCCTGGGTCAGTGCCAATATCGAGCGCGCCAAGGCTCGTTGGATGCTCGGTGGCAACAAGCCGTGGCAGTGCGGCGACAAGCTGAAACTTCTGTTCGCCGGATACAACGGAACGCGCAATATGGGATCCGATGTTCGGGTCGAAGAAATGTTGCGTCAGATCCGGCATATTCTCGGACCGAATCGCGTCGACTTTAGCGTGATGAGCCAGAACTTCGAGTTCTCCAAGGGATACTTCGAGGGCACAACCCAGGTTCATCTTCCTGATATTTTCCCGCCGTTCTTATTCGACGAAGTTCCAAAGCACCACGGCGTAGTCGCCTGCGAAGGCTCCATGTTCAAGAGCAAGTTTGCCAACGCCTTGACCACGATGATGATTGGTTCGCTGGGCATCGCCGCAGTCGAGAATAAGCTCTCGGTCGGCTACGGCGCCGAGGCCGGCCACATGGACCCGCTGGTCGCGAAGATGTGCGCCCGTTATTGCAAGAACTCTCTCGTCATTACGCGAAACGAGGAGTCTCGGAAGATCCTGAGCGAGATGGGAATCCCGACCCAACTTGGCACCGACACAGCCTGGACCTTCGAACCAAAACCCGCCGAATACGGACAAAACGCATTGCGGCAGGTTGGCTGGGATGGAAAGACCCCGGTGCTGGTAGTTTGCCCGATCAACCCGTTCGAATGGCCCGTCAAGGCGTCGCTCGCGAAATACGCCCTGCACAGTCTGACCGGGGCGTACAAAGACAGCCATTACCGCACGGTTTACTTCCACAACTCCGGACCGGTGGCTGATCGCGCCTACAACCATTACTTGACTTCAATCGCCAATGCCGTCGATGCATTCCGTAAGCAGCGGAGTGTCTTCGTGATTCTCGTTGCTACGGAACGGCTCGATGCCCGGCCGGCGAAGCGAATCTCCGAAAAGCTGGGAGGAGTGCCGGTTCTGACCAGCGATCAGTACAGCATGTACGAACTGGTCAGCATCCTGCGCTCCTGCCACATGATGGCCTCGTCCCGATACCACGGTATCGTCACATCGATGCCGGCGCTCGTTCCTTCGGCCGGAATCACGATGGACGAACGAATCCGCAACCTGATGCGCGAGCGCGGCCACCAGGAATTGCTGATGACCGTGGACGACCCGGAACTCGAACCAAAGCTCCTGACTGCGCTGAATATGCTGGCAAGGGACGGGGAGCGCATTTCGGATGGCATCGCACGGACCGTGGTCAAGAATTTGAGAGTCATGGCACAGATGGGCGTCTTCTTTGAAGAGGAAGTCCAGCGGCGCTATCCCGAATTCCCCACGCGCACAGGCGAGTGGAGCTGGGAAGACTACTTGCCGCCCATGAACCAGTCGCTCCGTGAGCTAGTGGCAGCCTACGGTTAGCCAGTTTTCGACTTCGTGCACCTTCGTGTCCATTGTGGTTCCAGACTTTGCATGCCTTTCGTCGGAGACATCTTCGGGCAACTCAAAGCCACACCGCAGAACACGGTGTTGCAGGAGATCCGCGACGGCCAGATCACAGGTGTGAGCGGACCGGAATTGTTGGAGCTTATCCGTAAGGCGCGCACTTTTCTGGCGTCGAAAGGGCTGAAGAAGGGCGACCGCTGCGGAATCCTGGCGCCCAACAGCATCCGCTGGATCGCGCTGGATCTCGCTGCCATGGCGGAAGGGCTGATCGTCGTTCCCCTCTACTTCCGCCAGGCCCCGCCTGAACTGGTCGCCATGATGAAAGACAGCACGCCCGCTTTGATTTGCTGCGGAGATCCAAAGCTGCGCAGCGCGATTCACCAGACCTGGCAGGAAGCCCCACCGCTCCTGCTCTTTGACGAAATCTTCGCCGGGGTTGAGGGTATTTCTCTCGATCGCCCGCAGGTACGCGATGAAGATCCGGTCACGATCATCTACACCTCCGGCACGTCCGGCGAAGCCAAAGGGGTTGTCCTGACTGCGGCCAACGTCGGGTTCATGCTCGGCTGCACCTCCGCTCGTCTCGACGAATTGATGGGAGGCCGCACTGGCCAGGATCGCATCTTCCATTACTTGCCCCTGAGTTTCTGCGCTTCCTGGATTGCGGTCCTTACCTTCATGCTGCGCGGGAGCCTAGTCACTCTGAACACGGATTTGACGAAGATAGCCAGCGATATGCCAACCGTCGCCCCGCATTACTTCTTGAATGTTCCCCAGTTGCTTGAGCGCATGCGGCGAGGCATCGACGAGCAGATTGCCCAGAAAGGCGGCATCGCGCAGACGATCTATTCACGAGCCAAAGCGGCCTGGATTCGGAAAACCACCGGCGATTCATTCTGGCTCTGGCTTGCGAATGCCTTGGTCTTTCCGAAAATTCGTCAGAAGATGGCTGGAAAGAATCTCAAAACCCTCATCTGCGGTTCCGCCCCGCTCACTCCCGAGACCCAGGACTATTTCCGCATGCTCGGCATTCCGGTGCTGCAGGTGTACGGACTCACCGAAACCACTGGCATCTGCACGATGGATGACCCGGAAAATCCTGTGCCCGGACGCGTCGGCCCGACAATCAAGGGAATCGACATGAAGCTCGCTGACAACGGCGAAATCGCGGTCAGGGGGCCGAACGTCTTTCCCGGCTATTGGAACCGCCCGCAGCAAACCGCAGATGTGCTGCGTGACGGCTGGTTTCACACTGGCGATCAGGGCGAACTCGACGAAACCGGCACCTGGAAGATCGTAGGCCGAATCAAGAATCTGATCGTGCTCGGCTCGGGCCACAAGATCGCACCGGAGACTGTCGAAGACGAAATCGCCAAGCACCTGCCAGGCGCGCAACAGGTCGTGGTAGTTGGCAATGGCCGCGGATATCTTTCGGCAATCGTGGCCGGCAGCGTGACGAGCGACCAGGTTCAGAGTGCCCTCGATGCTGTAAATCGCGCCTTACCGCACTATAAGCAGGTACGCGCCTTCTGCCTGCGCACCGAGCCTTTCTCGATCGACAACGGGTTTCTCACGGCCAACGGCAAGCTGAAACGCGAACTGATCTCCTCGCGCATGAAGAATGAAATTGACGAGATGTATCGCACGGTGAAGACCGCATGAGCACTGGCCTGACTCACAAAGGCGAGACCATGTCCTACGAGTGCAAAGACGGCCTCATCGAATTGCTCCTTCACCGAACGCCATGCAACGAAATCGGTTCTCGTTCCCTCGAAGAACTGGAGGGCTTCTCCCGTGCGCTCGAGGCCCTACGCCAGCCAGTCCACACGCTGATCATCTATAGCGATTTGAAGTGCGGATTCTGTGCCGGAGCTGACCTGCGCGAACTCTACGAGCGTTCCCGACACTTGGAGAAAGAAGAGGCCGCGAAAGGTGTTCGCGAATTTCTGGAACGCATCCACCGCGTGCTCAACGCTATCGACGCCGCTCCTATGACTACAATCGCTGCCGTTCACGGTGTCGTCTTCGGGGGAGGATTCGAACTTGCCCTCACCTGCGACCTGATCATCGCCGACAAGACCGCGCGCTTCGCCTTCCCTGAGTTGCGGCTTGGTCTGATTCCCGGATTCGGTGGAATCCCCCGCTTGAAGCGCGATATCGGCAACGCGGTTGTACGCGATCTTCTGTTGACCGGCCGCAGCTTTAACACCACGAAAGCACAGCAAATCGGGCTCGTTAGTCAGGTAGTTGCCGAAGGAGAAGCCCTGCGAGCGGCACGCGCCACAGCCGCTCAACTTGCGAAATTCGATCATCAAACCGCGGTCACGGCCAAAAAATTCGTTAAGCCAATTCCGCACGAGGAGCTCCGGCACGAAATCGACATCTTCTGCGATCTCTTCTCCCGTCCCGCAGTGCAAGCTGGCCTGAGGAAATTCGTGGAAAGCAAGGACGCCCAGCCGTATTTGCCGTAGTGCCGCCGCCCCCGGCGGCTGTCGGGTGGGCATCTTGCCCACCGCCGTGCTCAATCTGAATTAAAATACTTCTCTATGCCAACAGCCGAAAAAACACTGGACGAGATCCTCACCCTCGCCGCTACGCATTTCAAGGTTCCGCGCGAGAAACTCTCCCCAGACGACGATTTCTTCAAGACCCTCGGCATCGACAGCCTGCAGGCTCTCGATCTGCTCACGAAGTTAGAGAATCACTTCCGGGTGGAACTGCCCGACTACGAACTGCAGGGTGTGAGCGACTTTCGCACGTTGGCCAGCAAGATTCAGGTGCGCCTTTAGAACCCATCTGATTCCGATTGTTGATTAGCGCGGAACTCCGCAAAGGGCGTTTTCCGCCGGTTGTCGAGTCTGCAATCTACAATCTAATATCAGCGACTTTGCGATGCTCGACCTTCGTCAATACACATGCCTGGGCGCGGCCCTGCGCGACGCCCTCGACCGCTTCGCCAAAGAAACCTGCCTGATCGAAGCCGAACGCGATCGCGAAAAACTCCGTCTGACCTACTCGGATTTCAAGGAAGTCGCCCTTCCCCTCGCCCGCGCTCTCGAGGACGCCGACTTCGATCCCAACGACCGCGCCGCCATAATCATGACTAACCAGTCAAAGTGGCTGATCTCCGCATACGCCATCTGTTATTGCGGCGGAGTCCTGGTTCCACTCGACTACAAGCTCACCGCGGCTGAGCACCTTCAACTGCTCGCGCATTCGAAAGCCAAGGTTCTGATTGTCGAGTACCACTTGTGGCGCGCGATCATGGCCGATCCAGGATTTCAGAACATTGGCACAAAAATCGTTCTGGTCACAGAAGCCCCGCTCGGCGTGGATCTCGCCGGCGCGTTTCGGTGGGAGGATTTCAAGCGCAAAGGTGCGCCGGACTTCGTGATGCGCCAGAAAGATGACGTCGCTTGCATCGTCTACTCTTCTGGAACCGGAGGCCGTCCGAAGGGTTGCGTCCTGACCCACGAAAACTACCTGGAACAATGCCGGTCTCTGACCGCCTGGTACCCGTTCTGGCCGGGCGTGCGCTATCTCAGCATTTTGCCGACCAACCACGCGATCGATTTCATGGTCGGCTTTATCGGCCCATTCGTCTGCGGAGCCTGCGTCGTGCACCTGCGAACTCTGCGCCCCGAGTTTGTTCGGGATGCTTTCGTGCGCTACCGGATTACCTACGTTTCGCTGGTCCCCATGATCGTCAAGAACCTGGAACGCGGGCTGCGCGCGAAATTCGACGAGCTCCCTTCATGGAAGCGCGGCCTGCTGAATTCCATGATCGCCGTGAACCGCGCACTCACCCGCCGTCACCCCAATGTGAAGCTCAGCCGCATGCTGCTGGGCAATATCCACCGCGGATTTGGTGGTGAGTTGCTCGCCCTGATCACTGGCGGGGCTTTCATCGAGCCCTCAACCCTGCAGTTCTTCTACGATCTGGGCATCCCGGTCGTGAACGGTTATGGCCTGACCGAGGCTGGCACTGCATTGACATTGAATGACCTCAAGCCATTTCGCGCCGATACCGTAGGCAAGCCTCTTCCCGGAGTCGAAGTGCGTATCCTGAGTCCTGATGCCGAGGGCATAGGCGAAGTCGCCGTTCGCAGCAAGACCATAATGTCGCACTATCTCGACGATCCGGAACTCACCCTGGAGACCATCGTCGACGGCTGGCTTCTCACTGGAGATCTGGGCCGTTTCGAGCAGCACGGGCATCTTCAGCTGTTCGGGCGCAAGAAGAACATGATCGTCACCGAGGGCGGCAAGAACATTTATCCCGAAGACATCGAAACCGTCTTCGACGCTTTACTGGTGAAGGAGTATGCCGTCTTCGCCGCGAACTACATCTGGCCCAAAAAACAGCTGGGCGGCGAATCGCTGATCATCGTTCTTCATCTCGAGCAGAATCAGAAATTCGATAGCGCTTTGCAGGAGGAGATCGCGACCCGCAACCGCAAGCTCCCCGACTTCAAGCGAGTCAACGGATATCTGGTTTGGGAAAAGGACTTCCCCCGCACTGCCTCGATGAAGATCAAGCGCCAGCTCTTAGCCGAAGAAATCGGTAAAGCGGTAGAGCAAAGCGCAGTAGCGCGGCTGTAGCGCTGGCGTCCCGCCGGCTGTCGGTGCGGCGTCTCGCCGCACCACCCGGGGCGAAGAAAGAAGGATCAACACTTGGGGCAACCCTACCTAGCCATCGCAAATCCCGCCGCAGGAGGCGGCCGCAGCGGCAAGCTTCTCGACTCTACGCTTGCGCGCCTGCGCAAGGCCGGCCTCGAAGTGGAAGTCTCCACCACCCGAGTTCCGGGAGACGCGACCAAAATCGCACGCGACGCTTATGCCCGCGGTCAGCGCCAATTCATCGCCGTGGGCGGTGACGGCACTTCCTATGAGGTCGTCAATGGCCTCTTCCCGGACGCCACCGATAAAGAGCCGCCGACATTAGCATTCCTGCCCCTTGGCACCGGCAACTCTTTCCTGCGCGACTTCAGCGATCGCGGCCTGGAGCACGCAATCGAGTCGCTCATTTCAAATCGGAGCCGTAAATCTGACGTGATGCGAATGCGCCATCGCGCCGGAGTCCTTTACTACATCAACCTTCTAAGCGTGGGCTTCTCGGCCGACGTCGCAACTCTTCGCGCCCGCCGCTTCAGTCACTGGGGAGAACTCGGGTATTTCACCTCGATCTTCCTGACACTGGCGCGCTTTAACCGGCGTCCATTTCCGTTGCGCGTCGAAGGCCAGGCAACCTTCGATGACCGTCGCTGCCTGTTCGTGACCTTCAACAACAGCAAGTTCACCGGTGGCACGATGATGATCGCCCCCAAAGCCCAGGTAGACGACGGCCTGATCGAATACGTTCGGTGGGGACCGATCGGAAGGTTAGGTCTGATCCGCAACCTGCCTGGCCTGTATGACGGCACACATATCCAGCATCCATTGGCGGAGTGCAAAGCCGTGCGGCGCGTGGAATTCAAACTCGATGCTCCCGTCAACGTCATGGTTGACGGCGAAGTCTTGTCCTTGCACTGCGAGGAACTGGATGTGCTCCCGCGCGCCCTCAACGTGGTCGCCTGATTCTCCGTGATATAAGAAAAGGATCATGTCCGAAGAACGACGAAAGCGCCAGGAAGCGCGCCAAGGCGACAGCAGCAAGCTGAAGAAGGCCCTTCAATATGGTGTCGTCCTCGTCCTTCTTATCAGCGCCTATCTCTCGGGACGATACTACAAGAACCACAAATACGATTCCTTCGCCAAATGCCTAACCAGCAAGAACGCCAAACTGTACGGACTCTACTGGTGTCCGCACTGTGCTGACCAGAAGCGTGAATTCGGTTCCTCGTTCCGCTACGTGACGTACATCGAGTGCGCGACAGCAGACAATCCGCATGAGCTGGCACCCGCCTGCAAGGCCGCCGGAGCAAAGCTGTTTCCCAGTTGGCAATTCGGGTCCGATCCGCCCAAGGAAGGTGTGTTGTCGTTGGAAGCTCTCAGCGAAAAAACCGGGTGTCGTTTGCCGTGAGCGCGGGCGCCAATCGGGGGGGCTTCGCATTCATCGCCGTCCTGTCGCTTGCCGGCGCGATCGTTTCCGGCATCTCCCTTCAGCGCCATTACGCAAAATCGGCTACGGATTTTTGCGATTTCTCCCAGAACTTCAACTGTGACATCGTGAATCGCAGTGAATATTCCGAAGTCGAAGGCATCCCGGTAGCCGGAATTGGAGTCGTCGGCTACGCCCTTCTTTTTTTATTGTCTACGCTTTGGAGATCTCGACCAGAAACGCCCACGCCTTTGCTTGTGGCCGCGATTGCCGGACTAGCATTCGCGCTCTATCTGACCTATGTCGAAGCGTTTCGTTTGCACACTTGGTGCATCTTATGCGTGGGCTCGCAGCTGTTGATCTTCCTGATCGCGGTGTTGGCCGCTATCGTGAAGCTCAGAGCCGCGAAGCCGTGATGCGCCGTTATATGCTTTAGAAAGCACTTCTCTGAATGGAAGCGACCCAACAGGCAAACGACAGCCGAACTCTCAGCCCTTCGACCGCAATCCGCGCCGAGGCGGCTACGGGCGATCTTCGCCTGCACGATTTCCGCAGCCGAGTTTTCCGCAATACTCGATTTCTCCGCGTATGGCTCCCATCCAGATACGACGACAACGAGAATTCCACCCGCCGTTATCCCGTCCTCTATCTCAACGACGGTCAGAATCTGTTCGAACCCTCGACTTCCTTTACCGGGGTCGAATGGCAGGTGGATGAAACCGCTGAGCGCCTGATTCGCGAAGGCCAAGTCTCACCGATGATCATCGTGGGCATCGACAATACCGGCAAAGACCGCCTTCGCGAGTACATGCCGCATCGTTCACTGACTCCGCGCATGCTGCGCGTGCAGGGTTACCGCTATCCGGAGTTTCTGATCAAAGAGGTTATGCCGTTCGTTGCTCAGAATTACCGTGTCGCCGTCGGCCCGGAGAACACCGGCTTGGGGGGATCCTCACTGGGCGCCTTGATTTCGCTCTATACCGCGGCCGTGCATCCCGGCTGGTTCGGCCGCCTCTTGCTGGAGAGTCCGTCACTCTGGGCTTCGAACCGTCAGATCATCAAAGAGAGCCGCAGAGTCCGCCAGTGGCCCGAACGCATTTTTCTGGCCACGGGAACGGCAGAGGCCGGGCGCGAAGACCGCGACCGCAGCATGGTCGATGACGTTCGCGAGCTGGCCGCGATCTTTCGCCGCGCCGGACTGAATGACCATCGCCTCAGGCTGTTGGTCGAGGAAGGCGCAATTCACCACGAATCCGCCTGGGCGCGACGCTTCCCCGAGGCGCTATCGTTTCTATTCCCCAACCTGGAGAGTCGTTAGCCTGTCGGGATTCGTTTTCCCCGCTTGTTCGTTGCAGTCGCAACTGGCCGACTGTTTTTCCGTCCCGACTCTCCCAATCAAATAGAGCAACGCCGTCATCGCGATCACCGAGATCTGCACATGAATCCAGCGCATGTACGGGCCCACGAGCGGCAACACATAAACCAGATAGAGAAGCGTTCCGGTGCCGCTCTGTGCCCGACGTTGAGCCACCCAGTCCGCCAGCAAGAGAATCGCCGGTGCCAGGATCACCAGATCGTAGACCGTTAAATGCGGTGAGACCAGTATCGTTGCCACCAGCAGCGCCGAGTACTTCAGCGCCAGCGACTCCTTCCGTTTCCAGATGGCAATAGTCCAGGCAAGAACAATGACGGCGCTGATGAGATACAGCCCCACAGACACTCCTCGCCATGGCGCCAGCATCAACCAGAAGGTTCGCAGGCAGTGCGTTTGATAAGTTCGCGGTTCGAACGCGGAGAGCAGCGCGGGAACATGCCATAAAGTTCGGAGCCACGACTGAAACGAATCGCTCCTGTAGTAAAGAACCCCAGCCCCAATCTGCGCCGCTGCCGCAACCGCCGCGCCAGCAAGGATCCTCCACCTTCCTGCAAACAGGAACACAAGAGCTGCGGCGAGCGCTAATTGAGGTTTGAAAATCAGGCAGCCTAGGGCAAGGCCGGCCGCGAATTCCCGCTCATCACGTAGCAATAGGAATCCCGCGGTGAAGCAGGCGAGAGCCAGAGCGCTGGTTTGTCCCCACGCAATCAGGTGAAAGAAAGCCGGGAACGCCAGCGCAGCGATAATGACTATCCCGCCGAAGTCGCGCAGCCCCGGGCAGGTTCGCCACACTCCATAGCAACAAGTCCCATAAATCAGCGCCGTGCAGAACCACCACACAGCCAGTGCCGAGCCATAACTCAAATGCGCCAGCGGCGCGAACAAGATCGAAACCTGCGGTGGATAGAGCGGTAGATACCGTATTCCCTTAGCCTCCGGCACCCGTTCCATCGCCACTGCGGCTTGAGCCTCCATGTCGTACAAATCGGCTCCGCGATGCGCACTCGCGAGCGTTCCCAGCGCATAGAAATGCAGGAAATCGGTACCTTTGAGATTTCCGTTCCGGTCTCGGAGAGTAGGAGTCGCAATCGTCCAGATGTAGAGTGCCCAAATGGTTAGCCCAAGCAGCAGACCGTGGGCGAGCAGGCGCTTCGACGTGAGCCATCGATCCAGGTTCATCGGCGCCTCATGATAGCCCCCGGAGGTCGATAGCGAGGATCACGCATGCCTCTGCACTCGCGCCCATATCAGCAGTGGCACAAAGAATGGAACGAGCAGCACCAACGCCGAAGGCAGCAGCGGAGTTCGCTGAAGCGAATTGAGTTGTGGCAGATGCACTGACAAAACCACCGCGGATACATACGGCCACGCCAGCAACGCAGAAAATCCGGCCCGCCCCCATCGCGGCAACATTCCCCAGTCACGAACCACCATCAACACCGGCAGCAGCAGGAGCACCTGATTGTAGGGCGCCAGCAGTGGCAGTACCAGCGTCGTGGCAATCAGGAAAAGGCTCAGCGCCTCGGCAAACTCGGGAGATTCTGGGGCCACCCCGCGTCTCTTCCATGCATAACCCAGCAGCACGCCAACTCCCAGAATCGACAGGATTCCTCCCATCCAGTTTCCCAGGATCAACCGCACCGGCGAGGTGGTAGGGAAGTACCTGCGATAAGCCTCGAGCCCTTCCAGAAAGTATGTTACCCAGCATGGAACCAGAATGGCGCCTGCCGCAGCAAGCACTCCCAGAGTCACGGCGAATCCCACGGCCAACCGCCACCTTTGCTTCCATTCGCCAAGACTCCAAATGAAGAACCATAGCAGGCACAGCGCCACCATCTGCGGTTTGATTGTCGCCAGTGCCAGCAGAACGCCCGCAATTAAGAGCCGATTCCGCGTGACACACCAGCCTGCCAATGCTATGAAGAAGGCGACCAACAATCCGAACTGCCGCAGCCGCAATCCCTGCGCGATCTGCGGGCTGCTCAGAATAATCAGCACAAGTGCAAACACCAGCCATGGCGGTGGTCGCCAGCACAACACCGCCAGCCACAGCAGGACAGTACCGGCCATCAGTGCTGCGAGCACCACGGGCGCCCACTGCTGTAGCACCTCAAAATCCGCATGTACAGTGGGTGCCAGTAAGAAGACGACATATACGGGATACGCAAACCTCTGCTCATCGATAATCTCGAACCGCGGCTTGGCGTAGCTTTGCTGAATCGGACGCCCGTAGAACCCGATCTGGATCTCGCGGCTTACTTCGGCTCCGTACGGATTCAGCCCACGCAGCAGCAGTTCGCGTGTACCCACCCATCGCGGATACAGATCGCCCATTTGTTCCTTGACCGGCCCGCGCTCTACGTTAACGTAGTGCTCCCATGGCAGCAGGACGCGGTGCATGTAAGTCCAGCTGATCCCGCAAGCCAGTATTCCGGCCAAACACCACGCGCAAGCTTTCATCGACCAACCCGATTCATTTCACGTAAACAGAAATAGGGCCTCCGCCCGCGGAAAGCAGGGAAGGCCCAATTCCAGAACTTACTTTCCGGTTGCCTTAACGCCGATTTCTTCAAACAAACCGTCCGCGACCTCGATCATCTCGTCATCCACCACACGGTTTTTCGCGATCGCTTCTTTCAGCGTGATGGAGACAATCTTGTTCGCCTTCAGAGCCGCCATGCAGCCGAATTCGCCGCGATGCACCATGTCGATCGCGCCCAGCCCGTAACGCGTGGCCAGCACGCGATCGAACGCCGTCGGCGAACCTCCGCGCTGAATGTGCCCCAACACCACCGCGCGTGTCTCGAACTTCGTCCGCGCCTCGATCTCGCGCGCCAAAATATTGGCGACGCCGCCCAGCTTGGCGTGTCCGAACTCGTCCTTGCCCATGTCCTGCACCACCGGAGCACCCGCGCCCGTGGCGAACTTCGCGCCTTCGGCTACCACCACAATCGAGAAATACCGTCCACGCTCGTGCCGTTGCCGGATCGACTCCGCCACCTTCTCGACATCAAAGGGCCGCTCCGGAATCAAAATGACATCAGCTCCGCCCGCGATTCCGCTGTACAGCGCAATCCAGCCCGCATCGCGCCCCATCACTTCCACCACCATCACGCGGTTATGCGCCTCGGCCGTGGTGTGAACCCGGTCAATGGCTTCGCACACGATGTTGCACGCCGTATCGAACCCAAAAGTGTAGTCCGTCCCGCCAAGATCGTTATCAATCGTCTTCGGCACCCCAACGACTTTGATGCCCTTCTCGTGCAGCTTCTGTGCCACCGACAGCGTGTCATCGCCGCCAATCGTGACGAGAGCATTGATCTTGTGCTCCGCCAGAGTCGCGATGCAGCGGTCAAATCCATCCGGACGTTTCGAGGGATTGGTGCGCGATGTCCTCAGGATCGTCCCGCCGCGAGGCAGAATCCCGCTGACCGCGTCCAGATCGAGCACGATGCTCTGGTTCTCGACCAAACCGCGCCAGCCCTCCAGAAATCCGACGAACTGATCCTGATAATGAAAGATCCCTTTGCGCACCACAGCCCGGATCACGGCATTGAGTCCGGGGCAGTCTCCCCCGCCAGTTAAGATGCCAATCTTCATCGGATGCCCCCTCGCTCCGTGTCAGGATGGGTCCTTGGAATGCACCCCGAGTACAGAGGCTCGACGAAATGGCCTAAAAACGCGGGATCGCAGTCATTCGGAACGAATAGAGTAACACTAAACGAACGGCTCTCAAACGGAAGAAAGCAGCGAAGAAAATCGATCAGGTACGCTCTTTCGCGCGCCAGATGCGACGATCCGTCGGCGTGGGCTGCGCAAAAGGGGACCGCTAACGAGCGATCCTTTCTGCACCTTCGTGTCCTGCGTGGTTCCTGCCTTTGGCATTGCACTCCACCGCCGGATTCGCCACAATGCTCGACGGTATGAACAGATCTCTGTCGATCCTGCTGTGGGGAGTTGTATCAGTCCTGGCTGCTGCGGCGATCGCTGTTATCGCCATTCATCGCTCCGAACCAATCAATGCGTTGTGGCTGGTGACGGCAGCCACCTGCTGCTACGCCCTCGGATATCGCTTCTACAGCAAATTCATCGCTGCAAAGATCCTCGCCGTCGATGCCCTTCGCGCCACTCCCGCCGAACGTTTAGAAAATGGCCGCGACTTCCTGGTCACGAACAAATGGGTTGTCTTCGGACACCACTTCGCCGCTATCGCCGGCCCTGGTCCTTTGGTCGGTCCCGTACTGGCCGCGCAGTTCGGATATCTCCCCGGAACGCTCTGGGTGCTGGCGGGTGCGGTCTTTGCCGGATGCGTCCAGGATTTTGTCATTCTACTGTTCTCCGTCCGCCGCGACGGCAAGTCACTCACCGAGATGGCCAAAGAAGAAACCGGAGTCATCGGAGGCATCGTCGCCTACGCAGCGGTGATCGCAATCCTGATCATTCTTCTCGCCGTCGTAGCTCTGGTCGTGGTGAATGCCCTGAAAGACAGCCCGTGGGGAACTTTCACCATCGCGATGACCATCCCCATCGCTCTGCTGATGGGCATCTATCTCCGCCGGATTCGTCCCGGCAGAGTGCTCGAGGTATCCGTCCTCGGCTTCGTCCTCGTGTTGCTCGCCATCTGGGGAGGCCAGTGGGTCTCGCGCGATCCAACCACCGCCAACTTGTTCACGCTGAGCGCACCGACCCTCGCCATCTCAATCATCATCTACGCTTTCGCCGCTTCCGCGGTGCCGGTGTGGCTGCTGCTCGCCCCTCGCGACTACCTGAGCACGTTCGTGAAACTTGGGACCATCGGCCTCCTCGGCATCGGCATCGTGGCCATCCATCCCACGCTGCACATGCCGGCCTTTACCCGCTTTGTCGATGGCACCGGCCCTGTCTTCGCCGGCAAGATTTTTCCCTTCGCGTTCATCACCATTGCCTGCGGAGCGATCAGCGGATTTCATTCGCTCATCTCCAGTGGAACCACTCCCAAGCTGATTGCCCGCGAAACTGAAACGCGCATGGTCGGCTACGGCGCCATGATGGCCGAGTCCGCCGTCGCCGTGATGGCCATCATCGCCGCATGCGTACTGCAACCTGGCGTCTACTTCGCGATCAACAGTCCAGCAGGAGTTGTCGGCCAAACCGCAATCGCGGCGACCACCACAATCTCCAACTGGGGATTCCCGGTCACCGCCGCCGACATGCAGGCATTAGCCCAAGCCGTCGGCGAACATACTCTTTTCAACCGCACCGGCGGCGCCCCCGCATTCGCCGTAGGCATGGCCCACATCTTCTCGCAAACTTTAGGCGGTGGCACGGTCATGGCTCTCTGGTACCACTTCGCCGTGATGTTCGAAGCCTTGTTCATCCTGACCATTCTCGATGCCGGCACTCGCGTCGCCCGCTTCATGGTCCAGGATGCCCTCGGCCACATCTACAAGCCGCTCGGCCGCACCAGTTGGTATCCGTCGATCATCTCCACCAGCGCTCTCATCGTCGCGGCCTGGGGATTCTTCCTCTGGCAGGGTGTGAAAGACCCGTTAGGCGGGATCAACTCGCTGTGGCCCTTATTCGGCATCGCAAATCAGTTGTTGGCGACGGTCGCCCTGTGCGTCGCAACAACCATCATCATCAAGATGCATCGCTCCAGGTACGCCGCCGTCACGCTGATTCCGCTCGTCTGGTTGGTGGCGGTCACATTCACAGCCTCTTGGCACAAGATCTTCGATCCCGATGCGCGAGTCGGGTTCCTCGCGCAGGCCAGAGCACTCGCGGCCGGACCTGCAACCGGCGCCTCCGCTCGCCTGATCTTCAACAACCGCCTCGATGCCGTTGTTACGGCGCTGCTCCTCGTGATGGTGGCTCTTGTGCTGATCGAATCCGTACGCCAATGGATAGGAGTACTCACCGGACGTAGAGAAGCGCGAGTCAAAGAAGTGCCGTTCGTTATGACCCGTCTCGCCGAGGAGCGCGCATGAGCCACTGGAAAAAAACCGCAACCATTTTCTTTTCCGCGTTACGCGAGATTTTTGACGAAGCCGCGTATACGCGCTTCCTGCGGAGGACTAAGATGGCATCTTCTCCTGCCGCCTACGCCGCCTTCTGGCGTGAGCGTGAGACGAGCGCGCCGAAACCCCGCTGCTGTTGAGGACTCCAACTTATGAAAAGCCATCGTTCACTTCGGTCGTGGCCAGTCGCAGCCCCCATAGAATGTGAAGACATTGAATGTGAGAACAGAGAATGTGGGGACGAAGAA
>Ga0335070_10002392_pt1 | contig 21844 bp, 19 predicted proteins | sample Lox_Sample_13_FD_206722 | JGI IMG/M metagenome (GOLD analysis project Ga0335070, IMG submission 206722) | Soil microbial communities from Loxahatchee National Wildlife Refuge, Florida, United States - Lox_Sample_1.3 | ecosystem: Environmental > Terrestrial > Soil > Wetlands | place: USA...
CAGACAGCCCTTGCCAACCTTGTAGGTACTGACGGGACCAAAGTTGCCGCATGTGATCTCCGGTGTCGTTGGGTCCTGATAATTACGCGGATCCCGCGAACCATAGACTGTTACGCCGGCATCGATGATCAACGACACTCCCAGCGGCAGCTCGATCGGATTAATCAGAAATGCATTGTGCGAGCTATCGCCACCCAGCGTGAGTTCAACCGCCCCACCACGCTTGCACGTCTTCAACTTGTCCTGGAGAATAGCCGTTTCCGCCGACGACTCGGCATTCTGCTCCTCGACGGTGTTTCCTATGACCGGCCCATCTAACGGCGTGGATTGCAGCGCAGCGGCATAGACGGCGCAGGTCGGCGGGAACTTCGGTTCAGTTACGGTGCGCTTGTCCTGGGCCGAAAGGCACACACTGGTTGCAAGCATTTGAGTCAACAGCAACATGAGTACAACGCGAACCCGCATAATTCCTCCTGGGTCTTGGCTTTACAACGACCAAGTCTGTTTTCCTATTCGCAGTATGGGAGAAGACGCCAAAGACGGCATCACGACATACAGTTCTTTTTTGATAACCCCAACGGGAAAGGACTCGCTACCCAATCAAAGGGACGTTCGCTGTACCACGATCGAGGTAGCAACACTGGCGAGAAGCACTAAGTGAAAAGAGCCTGCACCGCGGAGGTGTCGAAATACCCGGTGACTTCGACTAGTTTGTCTTCAGCCACCCGGACCACCCAACAATAGTCATTGGCATAGACACCGCCCCGTGCCAGCGGTGTCTCGCCATGCCACTCCACGACGACCGTATCGCCCTCCGCCACGACCCGCTTGACCTTGCACGATGTGGAGCCGGCGAATACCGCCTGCAACGGCAGGTACGTCTTGTCCATGTACTCCTTCTTACCGTGCGCAACGCCGGAAATCGGCGTGGTACCGATTGCGGTCCACACTACGTCATCAGCTACCGCGTCGAAGAAGCCGGATGAATTACCCGCCTCCCATTTCGCAAAAAGATTGGTTACAACTTCCTTTGCATTCATAGCTGCTCCCATGTTCTGATCGCCCACGTTATCCGTATGCGTCAGGAGATCTTTTCAAAATAGTTCTCGACTGCTTCCCAATCACCTGCTTTTGCCGACAGCGCGACGTAGCCATCCGGCCGTACGAGCCAGAGCCCGTCGTCGTGGAAGGGCTTACGCAACGCAGGCTCCAGGATCTTTCCGTACTTGTCCTGCAGAGTGGGTGGCATGCCGCCGGGTGCGGCGAACAGCGCGAAGCGGGGTGTCGGACCGGAACCAACCGCAGGCTCATCACCTCGAATTGGTGCGCGATGACCGGACTTCGGGCCTTCCTGGGAATGGGCGCCCGACGCGTTCAGCGGGCTTTCGGAATACGCCACTGCGACTTCGGAGAGCAGTTCAGCCACTTCATGCTGCACAGGAGGCAAGCCGAAAATCAACGACGCCAGATGATTGCGAATCGCCTGCTTGACTCCTCCCTTCAGAACGGCCATGGTCGTGGCTTTACCGGTTGCCTCAAGAACGAGCTTCGCAATGTGGCTGCGCTCTGAGCTGTAACTGTCGAGCAACGGCTCAGGACGGCAGAAGGCCTTCGCCACCAGCGCGAGCTTCCACGCCAGATTGCATGCATCCTGCATACCAGTGTTCATGCCCTGTCCGCCAGCCGGACTGTGAACGTGTGCAGCATCGCCGGCGAGAAACACCCGGCCGGAACGGTAGTCCGACACCTTGCGTTCGTTGATGCTGAAGGTTGAAAGCCATACTGGGTCGCTGACCCGAACTTGGCCGGGCCCACGGACATCGAGAATGCGCTGAAGCTCGTCGAGCGTGGGTGCGGGGGGATTCCCCTCGCCGATCGAGCCGGATGATTCTCCGACGTCGGCAATGATCCGGTAGCGTGTGTTTTCGAGAGGGAAGACTAAAAGCACTCCTTCCGAGTGCCAGTAAATGTTGATTTCTGGCGGGCCGGCAATACCGTCGAGATGAACATCGGCAAGTATCCAGTCGTTGAGCAGAGTGCTTCCCTGAAATTCCATGCCGACCTCGTGACGGACCGTGCTATGAGCGCCGTCGCAGCCGATGAGCCAATCGGCCTCGACTGCCTCCTGGCGGCCATCGGAATGGGCCAAAGTGCATGACACACCGTCCGCTGTTGCCTGAAACTGGTTTAGCTCCAGTTGACGTTCCACCCTTACGCCAAATGTGCCGAGGTGTTCTTCCAGCAGCCGCTCCGTCTCACTCTGGGCAAGCATCAGGACGAATTTATACGGCGAGTCGAGGTGGGTGAGGTCGATGTGCGCGATCTGGTCGGACCCGGAACGGATGTTCGCACCTTCCACCCTGAGTCCCGCAGACACAAAGCTGTCGGCCCAGTGGGTGCCCATGCGGTCCATCAGCTCGAGAGTGCGAGCCCACACCACCAGCGCTTTGGACTTGTCGGTGCGCGCCGCATTCTTATCGACGATTCTCACCGACAGTCCGTAACGAGCTAATTCACCAGCCATGGTCAAGCCCACGGGGCCAGCACCTACGATCAGGACATCTGTCTTCATATCTGCTCCTATCTCAAAGTGTCAATCAGTGAAATAAGTTTTCAGGGTTTGAACGTCACTGTCCGGCTACTCTACCGGCCTCCAGTCGTTGGTGTCAGTGATCTCCTCAATCGACGCCGCGATCGTCGCAGTGTCCGGACCCAAGTTTTGCTCATACAGCTTTCCATCGCTGGTTGTCATGAAGGTCATGATGCCCGTCACTCCGAACTTTATGGGGGTCGCAAGAACGGAGAAGCTTCCGGCGATCTGGCCCTTCGCGGCGGAGCTCTTCGCACCGCCGGGAGCGGAGTTGTCCTGCGCCTTCACAATTCGGAGGGTGTAACCGTCCATAACAAACGGCTTGCCCGGAGACAAGGAAGGAAGCGAGGACTTGGGTAACTCGGCGAGAATTCCGAGGGGACTGGGGGCCTGACTGGCCGAGGCTGGCCAATACAGGCCATCTCGCTTGCCGGCGGTGCTGACGATCCGCGACGTGTACTGGTGTGCCGGGGATCCGTTGTGGGCCGTCTGATAGTACTCGTGCTCCGCGCCCACGATCGCAGAAGACGCATCCATCGCGAGAAGTTCATTTCGCCCAATACGGCGTGCCAGGATCTCTTCTTTCCCGGCATTCGTGTCAAAGTACCATTGGGAACTCGAGCTCTGCGCAAGTGGGATTGGGAAAGGATAGTTGTCGGCGCCAATGTAGAGTACCTGGCTGCCATCGCTCATCGTCACCCAGCGACTCATCTGATCGTACTTCTTCACAAACGACTGACGGGCCGCCTGGTCTTCCGTGGGATCTCCCGAGCTGAGGACATCCTGCGAATCAGGCCCGAGAATGTTGCGAAGCTTGACTTCATCGTTGGCTTGGTTCGCTGCAAGCAGAGCCTGACCGGCCTCCGTCGGAGTCGCGAACGTGATCTGTGTTGCCGGTAGGATTGTCGCGGCGGTGCCGTCGACGGCAAAAAGCCACACCGCGAAGACGATTAAGAGAACAAGTGGTGGCAAAATCAGGGGCGCTTCCGGGTTCATCGAGTTCTTTTTCAATTGCAGCTTCATAGCTCTAACCATCCATTCCGTGAGAATTCTTTCGAGTTGCCGTGCGAAGAGAGGTTGACGGGAATTTACCGCCTGCGGGCTCCGCCACCGCCATGGGGGGCCGACGCGTGAACAGTCGGGTGGTGCATGGCAGGGTGCGGTGCCGGATGCGAATGCATGCTCGCATGGCCGCGATTCGCCTCGGCCCGGGCTGCGTTTCCGTTTCCAGTCATCGGAGAGCGGGGGTGTGGCTGCTGACGCTCCATGGCCGTGGGATAGCGCTGCTCACCAGGATGAGGGGCGCCGTCCTCCGGTGGAACAGAGCCAGGAATTCCCGCCCGGCCGGCAGGTTTATAAACTTGCGGTCCAACCGTGCCTGAGGGATTGTGCTGCACCCCGCCGTTACCGCCGATCAGCCCATGATCGCCGTTATCGCCGCCATTCGGCTGATCGGCCGGATTCGTGCCCGGAACGTCGTGGTGAAAGCCGCCGTTAGGACCGTAATAACCGTTCGGATGGTATGCGCCGTTCGGGCCGTAGTGGGTATCCACGCCGGGACGATAGGGTTCAGGATGGTTGCCAGGACCCCAGGGGTGATAGCCGTTGTACCCTGTGTTGTTCCAGGTTCGATTATTAATGTAGGTATTGTTGTTATAGATAACAGTGGAACCGCCACCGCCCCAGCCACCCCAGTTCACATTCCAGGCATTCCAGCCCCAACCTCCGCCCCAACCGCCACCGGCAACCACGGCGCCTACGGCAACCCCGCTTCCGAAATAGAGACCGGCCGAAGCCACCGGTACCGCAGGAGGCACATAGAGCGGCACCGCGACGGGAGCGCCGTAGACCACAGCGGGGTTGTACTGCGGCACATACACGACCAGGGGATTCGCCGGCTGAATGACGATGGTGTTAGCCGACGGCTGCGTCACCGTGATCTGACTTGTGGACTGCAGCGTTCCGGCAGCCTGGGCCTTGGCGCGCATAGTTTGCACTGCTGTCATCACGTCGGCCTGCTGACTAGCGAAGGCCTGTCCGAGGCTTGAGGTCCACGAGAGGTTATGCGCCAGGTTGTCCAACACAGAGGGGAACTGCGTCAGGGCCTTGACGCTGGGATCCCACGATTGCTGGCCGACGGCCTGCGCAAGCGCAGTTCCGGTCAGGTTCGTGTTTTGGGCCAGCCACGTGTCCGCGTCGGCGACCTGATCCGGATTGGTCGATGCCGCGAGCACCTGTGCCACCAATGCGTCCGGATATAAAGCGATAGGAGCCACCAGGGCGTCAAGCTGATCCGCCGACAGCGGCGCCGGTGTTGGTACGGAACTGTCCTGTGGGGCGGAGGCCGTCGACTGCGGTGCGACATATTGACTCACAGGAGCGGGTGCAGGAACGGGCGTGGGCGCCGGGGGTGCTATCACAGGCTGGTACGCATATACGGTTCCTGTTACAGGTGATGCGGTTTCGCCGACCGGCGTCGTGCGCTCTGCCTGCCAGGCCGCGTGCTTGCCGCGAAAACCGTATGAGCCTGACATCCTATCGCCATAAACGTGGCCGCCGAAATTCAATACGTTCTTCGTAACCGTACTGAATCGGATGTAATTCCCGTGGATCTCACCCTGAATCGGACCCGACTGGTTAGGGCCTTCGAAGAATCCCGCTAGCTGGTTGCCAGATTGTGTGATCTGAACGTGCTTCACGACGGTCTCGCCGTTGTCGATGTTGGTGGAGTAAATCGTCCAGTTACCCGCCACGTTGTCCGGCGGTTGTTGGGCTGGCATAGTGGTGCAAAACATCAGCGACAAGAGAACCAAGCTAGTCAGGTTCAACGTCGGTTTCTTTATTTTCATGACATCCTCCCGTGTGGTTCTGCGGGCACGCTGTCCATCGCTTGCCCTCGCCGCTCGGCTCCGTGCTTCGCTACGTTCCGGCTGCGTGCTTCTCGCTTCCATGTTGGTACTATGCGGCTGATAGGTCCGAATGCACATCACGGGATAAGTGGTTTTTGAGATAACGCTGCAGGGGATGTTGGCAGATACCACGATCGGGTAACACAAAAGTTATCCAGCATGAACTTCCTGGCACGCACATCCCAAAATGGGAAGTGACGATCGCGAACAACACTCGTGCCGCAGGCGCTATGGGCGCAACGCCCGATCAGGAATTCGAGGTTTTTAACCTATACTTACGGCAAATGAATCGTGGTGTTTCACCCTCGCCAGCGCCGCTTGCGGCGTTCTCGATTCGCGTGTGCCTACTGGCGTTCCTCTGTGCGGGCTTGCCTACTCGGGCGCAGTATCGGTACGACGTCTGGACAGCCGACAACGGTCTGCCGCAGAACATCGTTCGGGGCATCGATCAGTCTCCCGACGGATTCCTGTGGGTCGCCACCTTCGACGGTCTTGTCCGCTTTGACGGAGTGCAGTTTAGAGTTTTTAACAAGAGCAATAGTCCGGGTATGGGGTCGAACCGGATCGTGTCTCTATACGGTGATGCGTCCGGCGATCTTTGGCTGAGCAGTGAGGGTGGTGACCTTGCTCTTTATCGCAACGGCACATTTCAAAGCATGGGAGCAGCCCAGGGAGTTTCGGAGAACTCGGTCCGAGGGGTGACCGGCGACGATGCCGGCCGCGTCTGGATTCTCAACGGAGACAGAATTGAAGAGTGGCATCAGGACAAGGGACGGTTTATCGATGTCACCCCCGCGCAGCTCCAGCTTCAATACAACATCCTCCTCTGGGATAACGAGGGATTCTGGGGATCGGACGAGACCGGCATACACTGCTTCGCCAAAGGGAAGTTTCTCCATTACGCTCTCCCGCCGCATGTTGCACCGGCCTCCATTCTGTCGGTTGCGCATGAACACAGCGGCATCGCGTGGGTCGAGACGAGCGACAGGAGGTACTTTAAGATTCCGCCGGGGAAAACCGCGGTGCCCGTTCCCAAGCCGCTCGTCACCTATGTCGATGGCAGTGGGCACTCGTGGAGCATGCAGTTAGGCCACGAGCTCCTCCGCACTGTCGAGTACCTGAACGCCGGCCAGACTTCAAAACTCGGCTTTGTCTCCATGTATGAAGACCGTGAGAAGAATCTCTGGTTTGGTACGGAAGGAAAAGGGCTCTACCGCTTACAGAAACAGTCTATCGTCGTCCACTCCAAGCAGCCAGGCATGACGGAAGACAATATCTATCCAATCATTCAGGATCATTCCGGCGCAATATGGATCGGAGCCTGGAATATGGGACTGAGCCGATATCTGGACGGCAAGTTCACCGCGTTTACCACGGCCGAAGGTCTTCCCAGCAAGTTAGTCACGGCGCTCTATGAAGACAACGAAGGCCATCTTTGGGTAGCCACCCACGGCGGCGTCGCTATCTTTAAAGACGGTCACTTTCACAGGCCTACTCACCTCTCCCTTCCCGAGCGCTCCGTGGTCCAGGCCATCTATCAGGACCAGAACCTCACCCTTTGGTTTGGCACCAATCGTGGCTTGGTTTCATTGACAAAGAATGGCACCAAACTCTTCACGGTAGACCAAGGTCTCGCGACAGACGATGTGCGCGTCATCCTCCAGACCCGGGCGGGCGACCTCTTGGTCGGCGGCTACGGAGGCCTCACCCGTATTCGCCAAGGTTACTTCTCACACTGGACGGAGCGGGAGGGCCTGCCCAGCAACAATATCCGTTCTCTTTATGAAGACAATGATGGTGCGGTCTGGATCGGGACCTACGACCGCGGACTTGGCCGATTCAAGGATGGAGCATTCACTCGCTTCACTATGGGCGATGGCCTTTACAACAACGGCGTGTTTCAAATTCTTGAAGATGGTGCTGGCAGTCTTTGGATGAGTTGCAACCGCGGTATCTATCGGGTCAAGAAGCAGGAGCTGAACGACTTTGCGGAGGGGCGACGCAGCACGATTTCGTCAATTGCCTACGGCAAGGTTGATGGAATGGCAACCGTCGAATGCAACGGTGGCCTGTCCCCCGCCGGAGTGAAGACGCGCGACGGGAAATTGTGGTTTCCGACGCAGGCCGGCGTCGCCGTCGTAGATCCTGCTGCCGTCTCCTACAATCCGCAGCCGCCACCGCTTGCCATTGAATCAATCGTCCAAGATCGAACTCCGGTGCGTTTGACGGAGGCGATTCGCCTTCCCCCGCATGCCCAGAATATAGAGATCCAATATAGCGCTCCCAGCTTCCTCAAGCCGGAGCAGATTCACTTTAAGTATTGGCTGGAGGGCCTCGACTCGAGTTGGGTCGACGCTGGCGGCCGTCGTACCGCGTACTATTCTCATCTTCCTCCCGGCCAATATTCCTTCCGCGTGATCGCTGGAAATAGCGACGGAGTGTGGAACGAAGCAGGCGCGAGAATGGCCTTTACGGTGTTGCCCGCCTACTACCAGACCACGTGGTTTCGCATATTATGCGCCGCGGTATTCGCCGTAGTGCTGTGGGCAATCTATCGTCTTCGCCTTCGGCAAGTTGCGGCACGCATGCAGGCCAGGCTCGAAGAGCGCTTGTCAGAACGCGAAAGAATTGCGCGAGATCTGCATGACACCTTATTGCAAGGCATCGTCAGCGCTCACATGCAACTCGACGTAGCCAACGACCGCCTGCCAGGCGATTCACCCGCGAAGCCGCTGGTACAACGCGTCCTCAACTTGATGGACCAGGTAAGCGCAGAAGGAAGAAATGCAATACGAAGCCTCCGTTCGTCCGAGTCTGAGAGGGGTCGGCTTGACGAGATGCTTGCGCACATACCGGACGAAATGGGTGCTCAGAAGGCGGTTGACTTCAGGGTTATTGTGGCAGGCGAGCCCGGAGATATGCATCCGGTGATTCGTGACGAGGTTTACCGCATCAGCCGCGAGGCGACCATCAATGCATTCCGACACGCGAATGCTACCAGCATTGAAGTTGAGGTTGAATATGCTCTCCGTAAACTGGGCGTGACCGTGCGAGACAATGGAAGCGGTATCGATGCGAAGTTGCTGCAGACGGGCCGCGAAGGACATTGGGGCCTTTCGAATATGCGAGAACGGGCTGAGAAGATCCACGCTAAATTAGATGTTTTCAGTCGTCCCGGCGCAGGGACGGAAGTGCAGCTCTCCGTCCCCGGTAAGGTAGCTTATGATCGCGCCGACGAGGACAACTGGTGGAAGCGGCTTGTGAAATGGATGGGTGCAGCGTATAAGAGCAATATTCCCGCGGCCAAAGAGTGAGGAATCGTGAGCGATCAAGACCGTATTCGCGTCCTGACTGTCGATGACCATCCGCTGCTGCGGGAGGGGATCTCCACCCTTATCAATAACCAGCCCGACATGTGTATTGTGGGTGAGGCGTCCACGGGAACCGAAGCTTTGGAGCGTTTTCGCGAACTTCGTCCTGACGTAACGCTGATGGATGTCAGGCTTCCGGACAAGAGCGGCATCGATGCTATGGTGGCGATTCGGGGCGAATTTCCTGACGCGCGCGTCATCATGCTCACTACCTCGGAAGGCGACGTCGAAATTCAGCGGGCGCTCGGGACAGGTGCGCGAGGCTATATTCTAAAGAGCATGCCTCCGAAGGACGTGATTGAGGCCATTCGCATAGTCCACGCCGGCAAGAAACGAATTCCGCCCGCAATTGCTGCGCACTTGGCCGAGCACTATGCCGATGAAGACCTTACCGCACGCGAGATCGAAGTCCTCCAGCAGATTTCCGGCGGCAATCGCAACCGCGACATTGCCGAAAAACTCTTCATCTCCGAGGAAACGGTCAAGGTGCACATCAAGCACATTATGGACAAGCTGGGGGCCAGTGACCGTACGCAAGCTGTTGCCATAGCCGTACGGCGCGGAATCATCCACCTCTAAGAACAGACAACCCGAAGGGCTGAGGTGTCCCCCGATAGTGGTAGGAGAAAATTCCGAGCTCTAGGGATTCGCTTCACGATGGCAGCCGCTAGTCTTGCTTACGTGGGATTCATTGACCACTATGGATCCCCGGGAGTTGGGCTTTGCGAAAGCTGTATTCCACATTCCCCGGCGGATGGCATGGCATAGGTTTGCTGCTGTTGCGAGTGGCGATCGGCGGGACGCTGATCTTGCAGGGTTCAGCCTATTTGCCTCAACTTCGGGAGCTGAGGCTGGAGATGTGGTTCGTCTGCCTGCTGGCGCTCGTAAGTGGTACGGCGCTTCTGGCTGGGTTTCTAACTCCGGTTGCGAGTAGCCTGGCCGTCTTTGGCGGCATGGGCATTATGTTCTCATGGCTTCCTACAGCGAATTGGAATGTCTTCAACTTCAACCCGCTGAGCCTTGCTGCGATCATCGTGGCCGTGGCGTCTGGTCTCCTGGGTCCCGGGGCTTTTTCGCTGGATGCCCGCCTCTTTGGACTGCGCAAAGTCATCATCCCTCGGTCGCCGGCTGCGCCTAAGCCATAATCTGTGCGGGTAACCGTTCCGTCATACTTATTTTCGATTCCTATCTTTCAATGACCGATGGTACGAAGTTATCCGCTCACCCGATGGTGGTAGTAGAGATACCCCTGACAAATGGTATGCCGCTGAGTACCAGACCGTGGTATTGAAAAAACGCTATATCTCGTGATGCACGCTGGCGATAAGTCCCGCATGATGCTTCCATGACACGCAGAAAGAGCCCGGGCGGTTTATCAGGGTGGAGTGATCTCGCGCGAGGAGTTAGATCACTACACCCGCGAGTACAACGTCGCAAAGGAGGAGTACCAGGAGAAATCTGACCGCTATTCACTGGTGAACACTGCCACTCGGGAAGAAGATGTTGCGTTCTCCCGGGCAGATCTGCAACTGGCGCAAGCGCACTTGGCCGAGGCCCAAGCCAGATACGACAAGACCTTCATCAAGTCTCCGATCAACGGGATCGTTCTCCGCAAGCATCATCGCAACGGAGAAAGCGTTTCCAACTCTGCCACCACGCCTGACCCGGTCCTGACCATCGGCGACACCGAAGTGCTCCGCGTGCGGGTGGACATCGATGAATCCGACGTGAACAAAGTGCGGATGGGCCAGAAGGCCTATGTCACAGCAGATGCCTTCGGCAAACAGAAGTTTAGTGGGCACGTTGTGCGCATCGGCGAACTGCTCGGTCCCAAGACCATCCGCACCGATGAGCCTACTGAACGCGTAGACCGAAAATTTCTGGAAGCGCTGGTGGAACTGGATCCCGGAGCACAATTGCCCATGGGCCTGCGAGTGGACACCTTCATTATGGCCGGTGGCGAACCGTCCGCGGCGCTGCGGTAGGTCGCTACTTCGCCCCGGAGGACACGCCTTGATTGCCGATCAGCATTCGCCTGTGACATTGGCCGGGAAAGGCCTTCTGGGAAGTGCCGGCGTTTTCATCTTATGCGTCAATTTGTGGCGATATTTTCATCTCATGGCGCCCCCGATTCTCACCTCATGGGGACACGGTCAATCTAAGGCGCTGTTCTTGAAGCCCCGCCGTTCTCAGGTTATGCGTAAACCCACACCCGCGTTGCCGAGTTCTTGATTGGGCAGAGCGGCGCTTCAGCGCCGCGTCAAGGCGTGTTTTATGAATCGGTGGAAGAGCGGGGCTTCCGCCCAGCGTTCACGCGTTTTTTTGATTTGTCATCCTGAGCGAGGACGCGCTGAACAGCGCGCGTCCGAGTCGTAGGACCTGATGTTACGTTTACCACAGGTACACAGGAGGCACGGACAATGCCGTGCTCGTTCGCTTCTATGCCTGATGATGAAACTCACTGAAGCCACACACAAGAACTTCGAGGATATGCTTGGTCCGGTGGTCAGTATAGACGGGATCGAGCATGAGACCGACGACGACAAAATCAACGAAATCGTGTTCGAGCTGTACAAAGAAGCGGCTTCCGTAGTAAACATCGCTGCCCACCTTTGCACTGAAGCAAGTTCCGCTAAGGGAGGATGGCCTCGAAATCAAGCGATCTGCGCGGGATTGCTAATTAGAATCATGAAATTCATGGTGGTTGTGACGCAACTGAGCGTCGAGGGAAATCGCTCGGAAGTCGTTATGGCGCTGACTCGCTGCATCATGGAGTCTGCGGTAAACCTCGAGTTCCTCGTCCACGCGAACGAAGATAGATTCTACGATCAGTTTGTAAAGCTTAGTTTGGGTCCGGAACGAGAGTTGTACGACCAGATTCAAAGCAATGTTTCTAGTCGCAACGGACAGAAATGGCCTATCGAGGAGCGAATGCTTAAACGGATCGAAGACCTGTGTCAGAGGTCTGGGGTGAAAATTGAGGACGTTGATCGTAAGTCAGGAGACTGGGGCGGTGGCGTTCGGGAGCGCCTGAAGGCAATCAATAAGGAGGATCTATACGTCACCTTGCAACGGATACCGTCACATGCGATTCACGGTACATGGGTAGACCTTTACACCAGTCATCTGGAATACGACAACAAGACAGGTACGTATCGGCCAAAATCTCGCTTTTCGCGGCTCGATGCGCGATCTTTGGGACCAACCGCCGCTATGGTACTCGATGCTGTCAGACCCTATCTGGACCGGTTTTTTTCAGAGATCCCGGATCGCATGGTTCTGAGAAATCGCCTCGATGATGCGCAGCGCCGAATTCTTATCGCCGACGGCGTTCACGAGCAACTATACGCGAAGAAACGGCGAGGCGGGTGGCCCGGTCAACGCCCCACACCAACTGAACAATCTTAGTCGGGTGCCCCGTTCAAGCGAAGCTTGAGGCGGGGGTTTTCGCAGCGACAGTCTCGTCGTCGGAACAAAAACCCCACTCAAGGCCAAAAGAAGGCCTTGAATGGGGCACCCGGCGAGTTAACGGTTATCTGCTGCTAGGGCGCCAACAGGGGAAGACGAACGGCAGTCCATACGAACGGCACGCGGAGGAATGGCACCTGGCCGGGATCCGGCAGGCCGTCGCCGTTTTGGTCCTGACTGGGGTCATAGATCGACCACATGCCGGTAAATGCCAGGCTGTCCGGACCCGTACACTCGACCGTGCCGCTGTAGATGTTTATGCTTGTAACCGTGCCGCGCTGTGGCCAGTTGTTTACCGCGAAAGAGAGGATCCAGGTGAATTGGTAGGTCCCTTTACGCGACCGTAGGTAAGTTGCAACCGACGCACCGCTTCCGGGCACGGCAGGGTTTATGATGTCGTTCACCGCACCGATCCTACCAACAAGCCGTTTGCCTGTGGGGTCAGTCGGGGTTATGTCGAGGGTGCCCCATAGCGGGGTATTGTAAGGTCCAGCGGGCGGCGAAACTGCCACCCACGCTCCGGCGAGGTCGCAATCCTGGCCTTTCTGGGCCCACATCGCCGGAGAGGCCAGGGTGATCCCCAGCGTGACTAGGATGATGATCCATTTGCGTTTCATGTTGTTCCTCCTTATGAACAACCTTGTTTAGGCCCGCCCTCCCAATCAGGAGAACGGTCCTTGGATCGTGGTTAGTGATCGTTGGTTAGAGAGAGAACTGGATTGTGAGACCGGAAGATGGCGCAGCGGTGATAGCTAAAACAGAAGAATGCAAAGCAACGCCAGCACAAGGCGTTCGTTAGATAGTCGTCGAGCTTCTCTGTCGGGGATGCGGGTTACGGAGAACCGAAATGGGTCGCGAGGCTGAAGACGAACAATGATTCTCGCGATGCGGCGTGCCGGGGCAATCGCCTGCGATAGTACGACCCGGAATACAGGAGTACCTTCGTAAGGCGAGGGTTCCAGCTCGTCGTACGCCGTCTCCGGCACGTCTTCAGCGGTAACAGCGAAAGACAGGCCCAAGACTAGAAGCACGAGAATGGAGAGGAGCGAGCGCAACTTACTTTTCCTCTCTGCACGAGAGAAATTGTAGTCAGATTTCAACACTGCGGCGAAGAAATCTCCGGCCGATTCCCGAATCAGAACTGAAGACCTCTTCATTCGGCCGGGTGCCCCGTTCAACCCTGAGCGAAGTCGAAGGGTCGAGCGGGGATTTTCGGTGGTACCAGCGACATTCCGGTTGTCCGAACGAAAATCCCCGCTCAAGGCCAAAAGAGGGAAGGCTCCTTCGACTCGCCTTCGGCTTCGCTCAGGATTGCGGCTGCGGGCTCACATCACCCCAGCAAGTGCAAGAGCGGCGCTTGCCGGGGACCCCGATTGACGCCCGCAAAGCGCCTCAACTGAATTGGGCACCCGGCGTACACTTGACTAGCGTTTCAGAGGATCGGGATGTACGAAGAAGTAGAAGATTTCGTGAGGTCGATGTATCTCTGGGAAAACGGACTCGCCCGTGGACCCGTAAACCCCGACTATGGGGATGCTTTAAGCAAGAGGCTGATTAAAGCGCTTATCACTTCGAGGGCTACTGCCCTGCACTGCCTTAATGAGACTGCGGCGCTGCAGGACGCCGATGCCATCAGGCACATCCAACACAGAGAAGGAAACGATGCCTGCTACGGCCAAGAACGTCCATACCGCCCTGAGAAACATTACCCTGACTGCTGCGCCGAGCGATCTTGCCTATGGAGGACGTACTGTGAGATTCATCGTAACGGATATCGGAAGGTGTTTGTAAGCTATGCTCATGAAGATCTGAACCTCGCAAGGGCATTGTGTACCAGGCTCCAAGAAGCGGGCGTACGCGTTTGGTTCGACGAATGGGATATCGAATCAGGGGTCAAAGAAGGTGTATGGGAACTTCTGGAAGAGGGCTTAGCTACTTCAAATGCGATACTGTCGCTTTGTACGTCTCAATATCGCCAGAGACATCCTCCTCCTCCTCCTGAATGGCGGGGCCGAGACATGAGTGCAGCTCGCGTAGCGCACAATCCCGCACCTTTTCTGTCGTTTGAAGAGGTTCGTTGGGTTGGTACGTGGCATGCGGGCGCGTTATTCAAAGTAATCCATGCTGACTTTGAACTGGAGGGTTTGAAAGCGAATTACCGTGCCCCCCTATTTCCAAAACGCGCGAGGGGAGGTACCGGAGCCCCCGCGCCAGACGGACGGGTCTACGACGGCTCTTCTACGGGTGGGTTCTTCCCCGTCATACCGGTAACGCTGGGGGAGGATCCTTGGATAAAGTCAGAACCAGTCATAGGGGAAGTAATTCGTATACCTTTCCGGGATCACAACAGAGGCATGGCATTGTTGCTGAGAGAATTGTCTACATAGGACTATTTGGGCGGGCGGGTGGCCCGGGTAAGCCCTCTCAATCACCAACACCCTACAGGACGGGTGCGCCTCGATCAACCCTGAGCGAAGTCGAAGGGTTGAGCGGGGGTTTTCGGTGGTAACAGCGAGAGTTCCGGTTGTACGAACGAAAATCCCACGCAAGGCCAAAAGAGGGCTAGCTCCTTCGGCTTCGCTCAGGATTTCGGCTGCGGGCTCAGACGCCAGCAGAGCGCCTCAACTTAAATGGGGCACCCGCGCCGTACTACCCCACCACTGCCAACCGAAGACAATTGTGGGCCACCTGCGAGAGGAGACACGATTTCCCATTCTTCTGTAGCCCCGGGGAATTCGCTCCTCGCGGCCCCGCATGGTGATGAGACCGGCTCCAGGGCAGGCATATGCAAGCCACCGCGGGGCTGATATGCGGCGTGTTCCCGAATTGCAATTTCTCAAAGAATCATCCGCAAATTCCCTTGCTCGTGGTGTTACTCCGGTCTATACTTCCGTCGTCCCCCAGGGTAGAGAGTGTCAGCCGTCGCTGTGGGAGTCGCGCGAACTCGAACGCTGCCAGACCGTAGAGGAAATGCGCGCCAAAAGGGCCAACCGAACCACCACTTCGGCGAATGCCCCGATGTACATCGCGGAATGCCCGCAGCGAGACTCCGTAAACGAATGACTCGGGACGTTCCCGAACGCTATGGAGCAATCAGCAAACGGTGCTGTTTCTGTGAAGGAGAAAAAAATGAAACCCAGATTTTGTGGCATCCGTCACGTGATGCTCGCGGTGATGTTTCTGGTGTTCGCCGTTGCAGCGCAAGCCGCTGTCCTTGACCAGAACAATCCACCTTTAAACGTAGGCTTGAACGATAGTCTCGAATGGCAGCAACAGGTGACCGCAGGGCTTGGCGGAACCTTGGCCGGCATCACCCTCTACGTCAACGCCGGTTCCGACACCGATCTGGTGCAAATCGGAGTCGGTCCGGGCTATTTCACCGGCACCTACTCTTTCTCGGCGACAGTAACAATCCTGGCGAGTGGAACGTTTATCGACACCTCGGCCGCCGGGATCCACCTCAATCCCGGTGATCCGTTTGTGATCGATGTCACCGGAGGGCCGGGCTGCTGCAATTTGGCCGGGTCCATCAATGCCTATCCGGGCGGAGACCTCTATCTCAATGTTGGCGGCAACGTGGAAGACTATACGCAGTTGTTCGGCTACAGCATGGCCTTCCAAACCTACATGAATACCATACCCGAGCCAGGCAGCCTGCTTCTGCTGGGTTCGGGTGTGGCGGGACTGGCGGGCCTGCTGCGGCGCAAAGTCGGTTTGTAGAGCGTATTTCGGGAATGCGGCTGGTGGCCCGGACCACCGCTCTCCTTGAGCAGAAAAACCCAGGTCGGGTGCCCCGTTCCAGCGAAGCTTGAGCGGGGGTTTCGGTGGTAACAACGACAGCCCGATTGTGCGAACGAAAATCCCCACTCAAGGCCAAAAGAGGACCTTGAATGGCGCACCCGGCAAAAGGATGGGGCACCCGCAGGCTACGGGCGAAACCAGCCCGGGTGGGCACCTGGCCACAATCACCCCGTATCAATAGGCTATTGCTGCGAATTTCGGGACGAGTAGTGGTTGGCAACCAATCGCCAGCGCCCTTGCTGCTTGATCCATACCCTGGTAAAGCGAGTGTCGCGGGGAACAGTTTTGCCTTTGTCTTGCCCATCCATGGTTGAGCGGCCAGTCTCCACGGCCGCGTTTCCATAGACGCGCACCTGGACGTCATCGGTGGTGATGGACTGAAATCTCAAATCACCTGAGGTGAAATCTGCAATCACCTGCGGCTTGGTTCGCACCGTCCCACTTGGCCCTACGCCGATAAAATCATCGGCGTAGATTCGTTCCAGCGCCGCTGCATCCGCGTGGATCTGCGCTTGAATGCGTTCGTTATCCAGCTTTCGGATGGCTTGCTCAACGGCCCCGCTTTGATCTCTGCTCTCGCCCTTCTCTTGCCCTGGGACGATGGCGGCTGCCAAGAAAATCGCCACCGTAATCGAGAGTACCTGTCTCATGGAGAGCTACTTTAAATGACTCTGTTCAGAATACCCATAGTGGATGCAAAAGCCGGGTGGCCCGGGTAAGCGCTCGCTACTGACCGAACCAACTACTGACGATTGCATGAGGATTGCAAATTATAGTGACGCGAGGCTCCTGTCGGGTCGATCGACGAGGGATTGCAGCGGTCATTACGAGCGTCCGACTTGGGCGCGAAGAATCTGCGTACCGACGCTCGGACGAAAAGCACATCCCTCGCTGCGCTCGTGATGACAATCCCGAAGTTTTTCACTCTATTCCGCAATACTCAGTAGAGGGCGGGTGCCCCCTTTCCAGGTCCATCGACTCGCCTTCGCGTGTGCTCAGGGTCGCTCAGGATTTCGGCTGCGGGCTCTGACGCCCGCAACGCGCCTCAACTTGAATGAGGCACCCCGCGCGTGCGGCACCAGGCCGCTATGGTAACAACTCACCTACTTGATCTTCCACGTACTCAGGTGAGCACTAGTCAGCTTCGTTTTGCCTTCTTCCTCGCTCATCGGCTCGATCTTGTTCCGGGCCTTCATTATGCCCATTTCAACATGCTGTTGAAGATAGTAGGTTTTGCCCGCTTCGACGTTCAGCTTTAAAAGACTGTGATTCTCAGCGACGGAGCAGAAGTAGTGTTCGCCCGGATCAAGAGTAAAGTAGAAATAATTGTTGCCCCGGTTCACTCCCTTCCATTCGCCGTCAACCGCTAGCTTGGTCTGCACCTTGTTCCCCATCATCGAAGGGCGGAGCACATAGACGAGCGCCTTGTCTGCCGGTTGCTCTGGCACGGGATGCTGGCTCTTGTCGGTTTCAGTACTGTAGTCGACTTCCTTGTCTTTCGGCCCACAGGCCTTCAGTTCTAATTCCTTGGAAGATAGCTCCCCAGAACCCTTCTGGTCGTCTGCAATCAGTCTGACAGAAGCTACGATTGAAAAAACCATTGCAGCGGCGAGAAACCAACGAAACGGCTTCATGGCAGAATCCTCCTTTCAAGTCTGAACGAACTTAACCATGACGTTCGTTTTGAAACCCGCGCTTCCAACAACGTCGGCGGAACATCCGGTCAATCCCCGCAGGTGGCAATTCTGCTCCCCTTCACGTTGAGAAACAAGGGCGTGTATCACACCGGCTATGCCATGACTTCAGGTTGGATGGCTGATGGCGCACTCAAGTTTCTATTGGAGGGTGGCCCTCCCGGAGAACTCATTGTTGGGCGGGTGGCCCGCTCAACCCCTCCCACCGAGCACAGAGACTAAGATCGGGTGCCCCGTTCAAGGACGCGGAGCGGCCTTGAGCGGGGCTTTCGTTGTACCAACAAAAAGACCCACACAAGCCGAAGTCGGGCTTGTGTGGGGCACGCGGCTTACCAAGAGGCCATTACTCTCCCATCCCTTACGATCTCCACCTTACCGGTTGCAGAGTTGAACCACACGAACACAGTATTGAACTTCTCAAGGAATATCTTTTGGTTTCCATTCAATCGAAGAGAGTTATCGGCCAAATCCATCCCCATATTGAAGTGAGAGGAATCGAAGTTAATCCCGATGTTGCCGGTTGTCCCAGGACCCTCAAAATGAATCCCTTTCTGCCAATTTGCAGTTGAGGAACTCGACTGAATGTTAATCGGCGGGTGGCCCGGTCAACCCCTCCCATTGAGCACAGAAACTGAAGGGCTGGTGCCCCCTTTGAAGCGACGCTTGAGCGGGGGTTTCCTCAGAACCGGTGCAGCCATAACCCCGCAATACGCGCAATGCGCGAGAAATCCTGATCCAGCGTAATCCGTAATCACGGTGGCACCGTGCTCCAAAACAATGGCCGGGCGGTGGCCCAGCGCCGGGCTTTCTTGTGTTGTCCCGCTCAGCGGGAGTGCGGATTGGGTGGTTCATGCCTCGGTGTATGCCGTGCAGCAAAGTCAAAAGCCCCAGCGCAAGCTAAGGAAGCTTGCCTGGGGCACCAGGCCGCTCAGACCAACCCAGACTGCTAAATCGCCGCCTACCGGCGGCGGCGAATCATGGCGGTCAGGCCGGCCAGACCGGTGAGTACCAACGAGCACGAGCCGGGCTCGGGGACCGGCGTCCCTGTCAGCTCGACCCAGTCGAACCCGACGAAGTCCCCAGAGTTGCCACGGCTAATGTCGAGCGTAACTTGGCCGGCCAAGTTTGCCGCCGCCAACTCGGCCGCGGTCAAGGTGAAGCTGTACACGTTGTCGGCCGTGAAGCCGTCATCGTAGGCCAAGCTGATAGGGGTGCCGTTGATGTCGGCCGTCAGCGGACCGAATGACGAAGCCTGCAGGTCGGCGACGGCAATCGTCACAGCCCCGGATGCGAGGGTTCCAGAGAACGGCATCAGGAACGAGATCGATGTTGCGGTGGTCGGGCCGTAGCCCAGGGCATCGTATTCGTCCGTATACTGAGCGCCGTTCGTCGCTGCGATCTCGGCGGCGTCACGCGCATCGGTATCGTAGTAGGGTGAACCGGTCCAATTACAGGTGCCGGGCCCGCCGATGTCGGACGTGCAGAGGCCGCCATAGTTATCCTGATCACCGACCAGCACGCTAATGCTGCCGGCGTAAGCCGTAGTGGAGGCGGCGAGGACTAAGGCCAGAAAGGCCAGTGCCAATGTCGACGAAAGACGAACATTCGTGCTCATGGTGCTTCTCCTCTTTGCTGAATCGGGCGGGGGAATTCAATTCCCGTCCGCAGCGGGGATGAATTATATACCCACCTCAGGATTCCAGAGCAATATTATTTTCTTTAAAGACTGGGCGCGGTACCCGAGAGAAGGGGCTGGGCCGGTGGCCCACATATCCCGTGGCGGGCCGGTGGCCCACATATCCGTGGCATACATTTGCCTGGCGTTGGCAAATGCGGGGTTCATGCCAAACTCCCTCAGTGGCATGTGGCCCACCCTCTACGATCTGGACTAACATGAATCTGACCTAGCGAACGCCGCCGATGCCAGTCGGATTGGGAGATACGCAATGAAAACCGATTCATCGCCAGCATTAGCCGGGGGCACGCGAGACCGAAACGAAACCCCGGCACGGGAGATCGCGCTGTGGCGAATTTATCTTCTCAGGGCCGGATACCTCTTGATTGCCGTCGGCATGGGAATGCAGAAGGTTCCTGCCTTCCTTCATCACAGGCCTTGGGAGCTGATGCATGGCGTGGTCAATTCCATGCTGCTCGCGCTAGTGCTGCTGGCGGTCCTGGGGCTACGCTATCCCTTGAAAATGCTGCCGCTTCTGTTCTGGGAGATAGCATGGAAGGCCACATGGCTCCTCGCGGTGGCGCTGCCCGCCTGGCAGAACCACACCATGGACGCAGACACCTGGGACACAACTTTTGCCTGCCTGATGAGCGTGATCTTCCTGTTCGTCGTGCCGTGGGACTATGTCTGGCGGAATTTTGTTGCCGCGCCCGGTGACCGCTGGTGGTGAATGACGGGTGGCCCGCCTCGTCCTCGTCAAGAAGAATCTCGCCGAGGGTGCCCCGTCCCGCCTTCCGTTGGCGGGGCGGGTGTTTTCATCTGTGCGCCAACGAACGTCCGTATTCAAAAGACCGACCCAGGCAGAACCAGACCGCGCAGGGGACGCATTTCATCCACACTGGCGGATGCCCCGGTTACTTTAGTTTTCCCGCCCTGCCGATTTCTCTGGCACCTCCACCGACCGCCGCGATACACATTCGCCAGGGGACGGGATTTGTGTCTCTTCCCGCAGCCGCACCCACCGCCACCGTGCGGCCCGTGATCGCTCTTTCAGAACCCGCGTGATCGGCAAGCTTACTGGCTGCTCATCTCCGCCCGTCCGCCCGGAAAGCGAACATCTGGCGAAGATAATGCCACTTAACTAACACGGGCAGAAATGGATACGTATAACTTATAGATTTATCAATGACATGCGAATTATCCCTTTACATCACGTAAGAATCGGAGCACAATATTTGTCGTGGCACGCAGAAAGTTCGTACCGATGACAGTTAAACAGACGATTCCAAAAGAGTTGCGCTTCACCATTGCAGACTTCAATCGCCGCTTTCCCGACCATTCGGCCTGTTTGGATGAACTAATGAAGATGCGTTACCCGGATGGCATTACCTACTGTGCCAAGTGTGAGCAAGATCGCAAGCATTACAGGATTGCTGGTCGTCCGGTGTACGGCTGCGGCTACTGCGGTACGCAGATTTCGCCCATGGCGGGAACCATCTTCGAAAAGTCCACCACGTCGCTGCGGTTGTGGTTCTACGCCATGTATCTGATGGCGAGCACCCGCTGTGGTATCTCCGCGAAGCAAATCCAGCGTGAGACCGGAGTCACTTACAAAACCGCGTGGCGCATGTTCAAGCAGATTCGCTCGTTGCTGTCCGAACCAGATATGCAACTGGAGGGACTTAGCATCGAGATGGACGAAACTGGAGTCGGCGCAACGACTCAACGCAAGGGACAACCGAAGAAAGACAAGACCACTGTATTCGGTATGGTCGAGCGTGGCGGACGAGTCAAGGCCGTAGTTGCAGACGACCGAAAGAAAGAAACGCTTATGCCGATCATCAGGCAATATGTGCTTCCCGAATCCACCGTCTTTACTGACGATTTTTCGTCCTATGTCGATCTCGCTCACGATAAGAACGATTACAGGCATCATCGCATCAATCACTCGACTGGCGTGTACGTCATAGGCGACGTTCACACTCAAACGATTGAAGGATTTTGGTCGTTGATTAAACGGGGAATCGGAGGAGTCTATCACTCGGTATCGCGGGAATACTTGCAGTCGTACCTAGACGAGTATTCGTTTCGCTACAATCGCCGTCACAAGGGAAATCTGATATTCAACGATGTTTTGGAGAGGGTTTCGGAGCGGGCGGAATAGCGGCCCGCTTCAAAATCTCACCGAATGCAGCTTGAGTAATTGGCTGCATTTTCGTTTCGGTTTCCGGCAACGGTTTTAGTGTTTTCGTCTTTCTCTGTTTGCTACTCATGCCGTCTATTATAGCTCCGTGTTAAGTTTTTCATGCCTACATTGGTAACAACCATTTTGAAGA
>Ga0335070_10002393_pt1 | contig 21824 bp, 17 predicted proteins | sample Lox_Sample_13_FD_206722 | JGI IMG/M metagenome (GOLD analysis project Ga0335070, IMG submission 206722) | Soil microbial communities from Loxahatchee National Wildlife Refuge, Florida, United States - Lox_Sample_1.3 | ecosystem: Environmental > Terrestrial > Soil > Wetlands | place: USA...
TACCAAGGCCTCCAGCATGGCGGGGAACGTGGACGCCCTGTTCATCTTCCTGGTGACGCTCTCCGTTTTCATGACGGTCGCGATCTTCACCATGATCCTGGTGTTTGCGCTCCGCTATCGTCGCCGCCAGGGCGTGAATGCTGAGCAGATCGAAGGTTCCGCCGTTTTGGAAATGACGTGGTCGGTGGTTCCGCTGTTCATCTTTCTGGTCATCTTCGTCTGGGGCGCCATCATTTACTTCAAGGAGCGCACTCCGCCCGAGGACGCAACTACGGTTTACGTCGTGGCCAAGCAATGGATGTGGAAGCTGCAACATGAGGAGGGCCAGCGCGAGATCAACACCCTGCACATTCCTGTTGGTCGCGATGTGAAGATGATCATGACCTCGCAGGACGTGATCCACAGCTTCTATGTGCCGGCGTTCCGGATCAAGCAGGATGTGCTGCCCGGCCGTTACACCACCCTGTGGTTCCACGCCACCAAAGCCGGTACCTACCACTTGTTCTGCGCCGAGTATTGCGGCACGCAGCATTCCGGCATGATTGGAGAAGTGGTTGTGATGGAGCCCGCAGAGTACGAAGCCTGGCTTAGTGGCAGCGGCGCCGGCGGTTCGCTGGCCCAGACCGGCCAAACCATCTTTCAGCAGTTGGGTTGTGCTACCTGTCATCGGTCCGACGTACAGGGCCGCGGACCGAACCTTGTCGGTGTGTTTGGAAAACCGGTCCTATTGGAAGATGGCCGTCTCGTCACCGCCGACGAGAACTACCTGCGCGAATCCATTTTGAGTCCAAGCGCCAAGGTGGTCAGTGGCTTCAAGCCCATCATGCCTGTTTTCCAGGGACTCGTTTCGGAAGAACAGCTCAGCTCCCTGGTAGCGTACATCAAGTCGTTGAGCCAGCCTCCCGCGCGTGCAGCGGCCGCTCCCGGCGCATCGGCGGGAACCCAGCCCCAGGAACTGAAGGTGCAATAGCGATGGCGACAGCAACAATTCCGCATGAACGTGAGCATTATCTGAACAAGGAATATGGAATCAAGTCCTGGTTGCTCACCACGGACCACAAGCGGATCGCGCTCTTGTACCTGATCTCCATCACTTTCTTCTTTTTTATCGGCGGGTTCTTTGCCCTGCTCATCCGGCTGGAACTGCTGACGCCGGCGGGCGATCTGGTTCAGGCCGACACCTACAACAAGCTCTTCACCATGCACGGGCAGGTGATGATCTTCTTTTTCCTGATCCCGTCCATTCCCGCGGTGCTGGGGAACTTCCTCGTTCCCATGATGATCGGGGCCAAGGACCTGGCTTTCCCGCGAATCAACCTGCTGAGCTGGTACGTGTACATCGTGGCGGGCATTCTGATGATGTATGCGATGGTCACCGGAGGCGTGGACACCGGCTGGACCTTCTACACCCCGCTCAGCACAGCTTTCAGCAACACGCGGGTGGTCATTGCGGGGCTCGCCATTTTTGTGGCCGGGTTCTCGTCGATTCTTACCGGCCTGAACTTCGTCGTGACCATTCACCGTATGCGGGCGCCGGGCATGACCTGGTCCCGCCTGCCGCTGTTCATCTGGTCACACTACGCCACCAGCATCATCATGTTGTTGGGCACTCCGGTGGTAGCCATCACGCTAGTTCTGGTGGTTCTGGAGCGGGCCCTGCATCTGGGGATTTTTGATCCCACGCGCGGAGGCGATCCGCTGCTCTTCCAGCACTTGTTCTGGTTCTACTCTCATCCCGCCGTATACATCATGATCCTGCCCTCGATGGGAATCGTCAGCGAAGTCGTACCCTGTTTCGCACGCAAGCGGGTCTTTGGCTACAAGTTTGTGGCCATGGCGAGTATCGGGATTGCCGTGCTCGGCTTCCTGGTCTGGGCGCACCACATGTTTGTGGCTGGGATCTCGCTGTACTCGGCGCTCGTTTTCTCCATGCTGAGCTACCTGGTAGCCGTGCCCTCGGCAATCAAGGTGTTCAACTGGACGGCGACCATGTACAAGGGTTCGATCACATTTTCGACACCCATGTTGTATGCCTTCGGCTTCATCGGTCTCTTCACCATGGGCGGTCTGACCGGCCTGTTTCTTGCTTGCCTGGGCGTCGATGTACACGTGACCGACACCTACTTCGTCATCGCCCACTTCCACTACATCATGGTGGGCGGCGCGGTCATGGGATACATGGCTGGACTGCATTTCTGGTGGCCGAAGATCTCAGGTCGGCTGTATCCCGAAGGCTGGGGAAGGCTGGCGGCGCTGATCGTCTTCCTGGGTTTCAATCTGACATTCTTCCCGCAGTTCGTCCTGGGCTACCTGGGCATGCCGCGGCGCTATTGGGACTATTCCCACTCGCCCGAGTTTCAGGTGCTGAACGTGCTCTCCACCGCAGGCTCCACCATTCTGGCAGTCGGATATCTCTTGCCCATGGTCTATTTCATCTGGTCGATGCGCTACGGCAAGCTGGCCGATGCGAACCCCTGGGGGGCATCCGGGCTGGAGTGGATGACCCAATCTCCGCCGCCGACGTTCAACTTCGACGAGACCCCGAAAGTCACATGGGAAGCCTACGACTACGAGAACATACCGCTGCCCGAGGAGGTGACCGTTGAACGATAGCCAGGCGGTTGTCACCGCGGAGCACAGCCCGGAATTGCGGCACCACTTTGCTGACATGGAGCAGCAGCGAGACGCCTCCACGCTTGGCATGTGGCTGTTTCTGGCAACGGAGATCATGTTCTTCGGCGGAATGTTCTGCGCCTACCTGATCTACCGCCGCTGGTACTTCACCGAGTTTGCCGCCGGCAGCCGCAGTCTCAGCATTGTCCTGGGAGCCGTCAATACTGCCGTCCTGATTTGCAGCAGCTTGACAGTAGCTTTGGGAGTGCGAGCCGCTCAAACCGGCAAGCGCAAGCTGCTGGTCATTCTGCTGATTCTGACGCTGCTTTTCGGACTGGCCTTTCTGGGGATCAAAGGTGTGGAGTGGGCAGCGAAGTTCAAGGAGCACCACATTCCCGGCGCGTCGTTCCATTTCGAGGGAACGGAATTGCATGGCAAACCGATCGATGCGCGGCACATCCAGATTTACTTTTCTTTGTACTTTGCCATGACCGGGATGCACGCGCTGCACATGATTATCGGGGTAGGCATCTTCATTTGGCTGACATATCACAGCTGGAAGGGCCGCTTCACGCCGGAATACTACACGCCGGTGGAAATCGCCGGTTTGTACTGGCACTTCGTGGACATTGTGTGGATTTATCTGTTTCCACTGCTGTATTTGATCGACTTGAAAAAGTGAGCCGCCATGTCTGAGCACATCCTCTCGAGCAAACTCTATTACGGCATCTGGATCACGCTGCTCATCCTGACCGGCGTGACAGTGGGCGCGGCCACTGTCGATCTTGGCCCCTTCAACACTGTAGTGGCCCTGGTGATTGCCAGTCTGAAAGCCGTGTTGGTGATTCTCTTCTTTATGCACGTCAAGTACTCCAGCGAGCGTATGACAAAAGTGGTAATTGTCTCGGCGATCTTCTGGCTCATGCTCCTGCTCGTGCTGAGCCTCTCCGACTACGGCACTCGTTTCGCCGGCTGAACGCCACAACCTCACCGTTTCCCCGAGTATTTGCGGTATACTCCGCCTTCTGGATTAGCCAGCAGTACCCACGAGGTGACCTATGGCCTTCTGCAATGCTTGCGGTGCCACCCTGGAGCCGGGAGCCAAATTCTGCAACAAGTGTGGCGCGACATCGGCGGCTGCACCGGCTGCGGTCTCATCAACCATCTCACCGGCTCCTGCTGCACCAGCTCAAGGTGGTGGCGGCGCTCTCAAGATCATCCTGATCGTTGTGGCGGTGATTGTTGCGCTCATCGTTCTGGGGGTCGGAACAATGGGATTTATCGCCTGGCGAATTGCCAAGCATAGCCATGTCCAAAACCGGGATGGACACGTCACTGTCCAGACGCCGTTCGGCTCAGTGGAAAGCACGACCGACCCAGCCGAGGCAGCCCGGAATTTGGGCGTGGATATGTATCCCGGAGCCACCATGCAAAAGGGCAGCGCGGCGGATGTGACGGTCGCTGGCATGCACACCTCGGCTGCTGTTTTCGAGAGCGATGACCCGGCAGCCTCTGTGTTCGAGTTCTACAAATCGAAGTTTCCCAGCGCCAGCGTGGTGTCTGCCAAAGGAGATCGATACTCCATCGTCTCCGGAGACCGGAACAACATGACCACGATCCACATCGAGAGCCAAGGCGACAAGACCCTGATTCAGATCAGCAAGGTGACCAAGCCGAACGCTTCCGCGAACTAGCCTCGGCCCCGCACTGTGGACCCGTATGCCGAACTCGCCCGCGCCGCCAAGTCTGCGACGGTAGACGCCGCCGGGCTGGAGGCAGTGCTTCGACGGCATGTGCGGGGTGAAGTGCGTTTTGACCGTGGCAGCCGGGCCCTCTACGCTACCGATGGATCGAGCTATCGCCAGGTTCCCATCGGAGTCGTTCTTCCCCGCGATGCCGACGATGTCGTCTCAACAGTTTCCCTCTGCCGTGCCTTCGGCGCCCCCCTCCTGTGCCGGGGCGGCGGGACTTCCCTGGCTGGACAATGCTGCAACGTCGCCGTCGTCCTGGACTTCTCCAAGTACATGGCAGCGATTCTGGAGATTGACCCTGAGCGTCGCATCGCCCGGGTGCAGCCCGGGGTGATTCTCGACCATCTGCGCAATGCCGCCGAGAAGCACCGCCTGACCTTCGCTCCCGATCCCGCCACGCACGACCGTTGCACGCTGGGCGGCATGATTGGCAACAACTCGTGCGGCGTCCATTCGGTGATGGCGGGCAAGACCGACGACAACATCGAAGAACTTGAGGTGCTTACTTACGATGGCCTCCGGCTCAAGGTGGGCAAGACTGGCGACGACGAACTAGAGCGCATCATCGGCGAAGGAGGGCGCCGGGGAGCAATCTATGCCGGCCTGAAGGGGCTGCGCGACACCTACTCTGTCCTCATTCGCGAACGCTATCCCAACATTCCGCGCCGCGTCTCCGGATACAACATGAATTTTCTTCTTCCGGAAAATGGGTTTAACCTGGCGCGCGCCCTCGTTGGATCAGAGAGCACCTGCGTCACAGTGCTGGAAGCCACCTGCCGTCTGGTGGAGAGCCCGCCGGAGCGCCTCCTATTGGTGATTGCCTATCCTGACATCTTTCAGTGCGCCGATCATGTTCCCGACGTGATGGCCCACAAACCAATTGGGCTCGAAGGCATCGACGATCTCATGGTGGAGTTCACGCGGCGGAAGCAGATGAATTCCGAAGGCCTTGCCCTGCTTCCTGAAGGCGGCGGCTGGCTGCTGGCCGAGTTCGGAGGGAGCACCCCTGCGGAGACGGAAGCACAGGCGCGCAGCTTGATGGAATCTCTTGGCCGGGGACCCAACCCGCCGAAGATGCGGCTGTTCACCGACAAGCAGCAAGCCAAACGGGTTTGGGAGGTGCGCGAGTCAAGCTTGGGAGCGATTTCTCACGTTCCTGGGGAACCGCTCACTTGGGAAGGCTGGGAAGATTCTGCCGTCGCGCCGGAGAAGCTGGGAGAGTATCTCCGCGACCTGCGCAAGCTGATGAGCAGCTATCGGTACCGTGGGGTGCTCTACGGACATTTTGGGCACGCCTGTGTCCACACCCGCATCAACTTCGATTTCTTCACCCAGGAAGGACTCCGTCAATATCGCAAATTCATGGAAGAAGCGGCGGACCTGGTGGTCAGTTATGGTGGCTCACTCTCCGGAGAGCACGGTGACGGACAAGCTCGGGCCGAGCTTCTGCCGAAGATGTTCGGAGCAGAACTGGTTCAGGCCTTCCGCGAGTTCAAGGCGCTCTGGGATCCAGATTGGAAAATGAACCCAGGGAAGATAGTCGAGGCCTACAGGTTCGACGAAAACCTGAGAGTCAACCCGCAGTACCGCCCCTGGCAGCCAGCGACACATTTTCAGTTTCCCGAGGATCACGGCAGCCTGGCGCACGCGACCCTACGCTGTGTGGGTGTGGGGAAGTGCCGCCGCTACGAAGGCGGCGTGATGTGTCCGAGCTTCCGCGTGACTCGCGAGGAAGAGCACTCCACTCGCGGCCGGGCTCACTTGCTCTGGGAGATGACCAAGGGCGAGATCATCCAAAATGGCTGGCAGGACGAGAGGGTGAAGGATTCCCTTGACCTGTGCCTGTCTTGCAAGGGTTGCAAGAGCGATTGTCCGGTTGGCGTGGATGTCGCGACGTACAAAGCTGAGTTTCTGTCCCACTATTACACTGGCCGTCCTCGCCCCCGAAGCGCCTACGCCTTCGCCAACATGGATGTATGGGCGCGCCTCGCTTCAATGGCCCCGGGGCTGGTCAACCTCACTACGCAATTGCCATTTCTTCGCGACCTGGCAAAGCTGCTGGCCGGCATGCCTCAGGAGCGAAGCATTCCGGCCTTTGCGCCCCAGACGTTTCGCAGCTGGTTTCAACTTAGGCCGCCACGGAACTTGGGTGCGCCTCCGGTGTTGCTCTGGCCCGACACCTTCAACAACTATTTCCGTCCCCAGACGGCGAAAGCGGCAGTGGAAGTTCTGGAGACGGCCGGCTTCCGCGTGCTTCTGCCGGTCACGATCCTGTGCTGCGGACGCCCCCTCTACGATTTCGGCATGCTGCAACGGGCCAAAGGCCTGCTTCTTGACATTCTCGATGTTCTGGAACCCGAAATTGAAAGCGGCATTCCGGTCGTCGTGCTGGAACCAAGTTGCGCGGCGGTGTTTCGCGACGAACTTTTGAACTTATTCCCCGACGATGCACGGGCTCGTCGGCTCTCGCAACAGACCTTCCTATTGAGCGAATTCCTGGAACACAGGGCCAGGCATTTCGCTCTGCCCACATTAAATGCCAAAGCGCTGGTCCACGGTCACTGCCACCATAAGTCATTGATGAAAATGACCGATGAAGAAACCGTGCTGCGCAGGATGGGTATAGACTTCCACTCGCCGGCAGCGGGCTGTTGCGGGATGGCCGGTGCATTCGGATTTGAGGATGCGAAATACGATGTTTCCGTGGCTATCGGAGAACTCGAACTTCTGCCGGCGGTTCGCCAAGCCGGTCCGGAAACCATTATCATCGCCGACGGATTCAGCTGCCGGGAGCAGATCGGGCAGTGCACCGATCGCCATGCCTTGCATCTGGCCGACGTCATCCAGATGGCCCTGCACGGAGAAGCAATGGGCCCTTATCCAGAGGCGGCCGAGGTGCGTCGTCAAGAAGCCGAAGTGCACCGCTCCATGCAGCGCTCAACCTTGGCGCTTGCTGGGGTAGCCGCCGGAGCGGTCCTGTTGTGGGCCTTACGGAAATAGCTAGCGGGCAACCCAGCGGCAAGAAGGCAAATTATCCCATTTACTATCAATGATTTAGCATGTCTCGCCAGATTGTCCGGGTTCTGGGAAAATAGATAGAGGTCCAGCCCGGTGGTGCGTCACCCCGTCCTGATACCCTCTGAAAGGCTATTCCCCGTCATGATTCGCGACGAGCAATCTATTGCCCTGACAGATGTTGCCACAGTGCTCAAGCCAGTACCGCAGGCGGAAACGACCCTGCAAGGCTCGGTGCTGGTGCTGATTCAGTTCGATGTCTGCGAGGAGATCCGCCTCGACCAACTGCGGCAGATTTTCAGCGCCCGTACGGTGCAGCAGCCGATCCTGAAACACGCCGCTCCAGGCTACGTCCGGTATCAGCGGCCGCCGGTGGTCGAACCCATTGAGCCGTTGGTCCTGGACAGCGGCGAGCGTCTGCAGGGGCAGATCAAGTATTACGACTACGGCGTCCTTAGTGTGGTCTTTGAGCTGCCGTTTTCCGGTGACTGGGACAAGTTGGTGCAGCTAGCCAGTCGTTGGGTGTGGGACGTGGATTTTGCTGGACATGCCTCACGAGTCGCCCGGCAAAAGCTGGAACGCGCCGCGCCTGCGCTGGTGAAGCCTTACCCGGAATGGCTGAGCGAGGATTACTTCATCTTTCATCTTCGCGAAGTGGCCGGTTTGCCCTCGGCGGCAGAGTTGTGCAACTTGCAGGGGGCGCGCATCGCTCAGATCGTCCGCGGCGAAACGGCTCAGCTTTCTGATGGCGAGCGCAACGAGATTTTGCAGTCGCGGATTTCTTACTACCCCAACGACCTAACCGTGATCGGCTGGAACGCGGCTTTTCTCTACGACACCGCCGTCGGCGCCGAGACCGCCATCCAGTTGCTGGAATATGCCAACTCCCAGCTGCTGGAATTCCGTCATTACGACGAGTTGCTTACCCGCGAGCTGGAGAGCGTCTACGATTCGCTCGACAAAGGCACAGGCACGCTGGCCCGCTGGCGTTTGGCGCGTGCCGCCTCCAAGCTGCATACGGTTCTGCTCGACGTTACCGAGCTCACGGAGCACGCCGACAACGCCATCAAGTTCCTCAGCGACATGTTTTCCGCCCGCCTCTACAAGCTGGCTGCCCAGAAAGTCGGTGTGCCCGACTATAAAGACTTGGTCACGCAGAAAGTGCAGACTGCCGAGGAGCTCTACCGCTTCATGGTGGACCAGTTCAATTACAGCCGGGCCTTTGTTCTGGAACTGTTGGTCGTCATCATTCTGGTGATCGAACTAATCTACTTCTTCCGCGGGAACCCGATCTGAGGTCGGTGGGGCCCCGTTTCCTCTGGCGGTGAGGGCCTTCTAGACCAATCCATGAAGTAAACTCTCTCGACAGCTTTGGGAAGGACTGTGCATGCGTGGACTTAAAGATAAGCGCGTGCTGATCACGGGAGGCGCTAGCGGGATCGGCGCCGCAACGGCAGCACGGTTTCTGGAAGAAGGGTCAGTCGTATGTGTACTCGACCGCGACGCCAAAGGCCGCCAGCAGATCCAAAAACAACTGCCGGCCCTCGCCGGCACGGTGGATGCCGACGTATCCGACCTCAAACAGGTGCAGGCCGCTTTTGCGGAGGCGGTCCGCCTCATGGGCGGGGTGGATGTACTCATCAACAACGCCGGCGTCAGCATTCGTCACAGCTTTCTCGAGATCACGCCGGAGGAATGGGACAAGGTCATCGCAATCAACCTCACGGGCGTGTTTTACGTTGCCCAAACTGCTGCCAGGCACATGTGGGAGCGCGGGAGCGGCGTGATTCTACAGACCGCTTCCACCAACGGCATCATGGGCTATCCCTACTATGCCGACTACAACGTCACCAAGGCAGGAGTGATTGGGCTGACCCGTTCCATGGCGCTGGAACTCGCTCCCAAAGTGCGAGTGTGCGCGGTCGCGCCGGGATACGTGCTCACGCCAATGCAGCGCGCCGAGTACACGGATGAAATGCTGGACGAGGTGAACCGCAAAATTCCCCTCAGACGCCACGCTAAACCCGAGGAAATTGCCGGGCTGTTCGCTTTTCTGGCGTCAGACGATGCGGCTTACCTGACCGGTCACGTGTACACCATCGACGGTGCGGAAACTGCGGGCGGCTTGGCCAGCCGCTAAGAGAACAGTCGTCTCCCCAGGCGGTACATCCTGACAACCCGGTAGAGCGGAAACAGCGGAGCGGGTAGCTGTACCGCTGACCATTCACCCACGCCCGGCGTGACTGCCAGACGCCAGAAGAATCGCACCCGGTCCCGGCGCCGCTCTCGCAGTGCGGCCATCAGACGGAAATACGGGACGGATTCAACGTCGTACTCGCCCGGGGCTTGCAACATGGTCGGAAGGATTCTGCAGAGCAATTCTGTGGCTTTCGAGTCGGTCTGAAGATACGACCGCACCGACGACGGCAAGGACGCGTGCAGGAGACGTTCGGCCAGCAGGAACGTCACCGCCACTATGCGTTGCAGGCCTAATCGTTGCGCTTGTCTCTGCACTTCGTTCCAATCGAGTTTTTGCGAACGGACCAGCTGCGCAATATCGCAGATCCAGGAAAGTTTCTGCCATACATGCTTGGCAGCGTGCGCGCAAAGCACCAGCAGAGAATCTTCATGGCAGAAAGTAGGTAGCGTGTGGCCCGCCACCGACACCATAAGCGAGCGCGAAAAAAATTCAGAAATATCGAAGTCCACTGCGTAAAAGCGCGGCAGCACTCTCCACTTGAGTTCCACCATGGTGCGAAACGGACCGGAGAGCGCATATTCGTAGCCGGATGCCAGAAACGCTTTCTGTTGTCGAGGGCTCAACCGCAGGGAAGGCACATGACCAAGTTGGCTGATGGCGTCGAGCGCTCGTGGGACATCGGATGCCTGGACTAACAAGTCCAGGTCTGCAAACTGCCGCATGGTAACGTCGCCATAAAGAACCTGGCTCAGCACGGGGCCCTTGTAGGCCAAGGCTGCTACGCCAGATTTCTCGAGGTGATCCAGAACACGTGTGAGGCAGCCAGTCAACCAGAGGGAACGGTAGGTGTTTGAGTGCGCGGAACGCCCCAGGAGCGTGAGTGCATCCGGTGGGACTACTTCCGGCAATGTCCCAAACCGCCGCAAAACAAGTGGCACCACGCCATGCTGCTCAGCCAGCGAAACAAAACCGGTCCAGTGAACTTCACCTGAGAGCAACTCACGAATGCGAGATGTGTTGTCCGTGGAGGCAGAACAGGCAGCGAGCAAGAGTTCACGTTCTGCCCCGAAATCGGAATGCGATGTTGACCGACGGCCGGGAGCGGGTTGTGGCAGAGCCGCCATTGGGAAAATGCGTTACAAACTCAATACCTGGGTGCAGAAACCGCAACCAGCGCCACTATAATACAGACGCTCTTGCGCCGGACTTCGCGGTCACCGCGACGTATTGTTCAGCAATGGACAGCATTGTCCTCGAATCCGTGAGCAAAACCTTCCGGCACCACCCCGCTCTATTCAACCTGATGGGAAAAGAACGCGGCGGAGAGACTCGCGCCTTGTGGAGTGTTTCTCTTTCTGTCGCCTCCGGACATATCCTGGCGCTGCTCGGTCCGAATGGCAGTGGCAAGACGACGACACTCAAACTTCTCGCGACCATCCTTCTACCCGATGCTGGACGCGTGCTGGTGGAAGGTTTCGACACGCGTACCACTCCCGATCGTGTGCGCAGGAGGGTCGGGTTTGCCATCGCCAACGAGCGCTCGTTCTTTCCCCGGCTCTCTGCCCGCGAGAACTTGGACTTCTTTGCTGCACTGGACGATGTGCCCCGCAAGGTTCGCGCTCAGCGAATCGATGCCATGCTGGATTGCACCCGGTTGATCGAAGCGGCCGATACCCTGGTGATGAAGTTTTCCAGCGGCATGTACCAGCGGCTCGCCATCGCCCGAGCCTTGATCAAAGAACCCTCTGTCCTGTTGCTGGATGAGCCGACTAGAAGCCTGGACCCCGCCTCCGCCGCGCGTTTTTGGGATTTGGTTCGCGAACTGCCGTTGCGAGGCACGACCGTGATCGTCGCCACTCACAGCTTCGAAGAGGCTGCGGCTGTTGGCGATAGCGTCAGCATATTGCTGAACGGCAGTTTGGCGGCTCATCGATCCCACGGTTGTGCGGGCGCGAAAGAACTTCGCTCCTTCTACTTCCAAACCACGGGCGAGGCCCAGGAAGCCCCCAAACTTGTGGTGGGAGGCTGGCAATGAAACTCGCCGGTACTCTCGACAAACTCCTGGTGATCGTGTGGCGTGACACCCTGACCGCGCTCCGCTATCGCACCGGGTTTCTGATAATCGGGATCGGCGTGATCGCGGAGCTGGCAGCCTTCTATTACCTTGCGCGGGCTGTGGGTCCCGGCTTTCGCCCGCAGGGAATGGGATACTTCCCTTTCTTGCTCGTGGGCACCGGGTTTTACACGTTCCTGATGCTGGGAATGAATTCGTTTCTTACCAGCGTGCAGGAGGCGCAACAAACCGGCAGCCTGGAAGTCCTGATGACAACATCGACTCCGGCGCCTGTGCTGATGTTGCTCAGCGCGGTGTCGGCGTTCTCCCGCAACCTGCCGCGCATCCTGCTTTATTTCACCGGTGGATTCCTGCTTATCTGGAGAACGCACTCACTGCATCCGAATGTCCTCGCCTGCCTTGCCGTTCTTTTCCTGTCCATGCTTATCGCCGTTGCGATCGGAGTTCTAGCCTCCGCGCTGCAAGTGGCCATGCACAAGGGGTCGGCGGTGATATGGCTGCTCGGCTCTGTGACTTGGTTCATGACGGGCGCGCTCTTTCCAGTGACTGCTTTGCCCAAACCCTTATGGCTTCTCTCGCGGCTGATTCCGATCACGCACTGCCTGGACGGCATGCGGCTATCCCTGCTGCAGGCTGGCGACTCTGCCTCTCTTGGCCGGGAAATTGGCGTCCTGGCCGCGTTTTCAGCCGTTCTCCTCCCCGCAAGCCTGTGGTTATTCCGCTACGCACTGCAACGGGCCCGGTTGCAGGGGACTCTCTCGTTCTACTAGCTCGCCGCCGGAAAGCCAGAAATCGCTCTGGTCGTTACCAGTTAGTAAATTCGAGGTTACTTCGGTTTGTGCAACCAATGCCGAGTGAGGGAGCACGCTTCCTTTAAGACGTATAAAATCAAGAAAGCTCAGGCCCATGCAGTTCATAGCGAGAACCCGCGAGTTAGCTAGGCGTAGTACGCGTATCCGCCTGCATTTGCCCGTGCGAGTCACTAGTATCGACCCTTCCATCCAGTTCTCTGAGAGCTGCTACACCCTGGTCGTAAACGTGCAAGGATGCGGCGTGCGTATGCTACGGCCCCTGCAACCGGGGCTGACGGTGGTGGTGGATGAGCTGCCCACCGGCGCCACGGTGCAAGGCCGAGTCGCCAACTGCGTGCCTCTCGGCGACGAAGGCAAGTATTGGCTGGTGGGCATCGCGTTCGATCACCCGGAAAATGTCTGGGGAGTCCATCCCGCGCCGCCCGATTGGGGAATCGTTACCAAGGCGGCTGCAGCCGCGGCGGCAGCAGGCTCGGGAAACCCAACCAAGCACGCCGAGTGGCCGTATTCCATGTTCTCCAATAAGGGCGAAGCCCACCCGGGCAGAAAGTAACCGCCCAGCCCATCTGGAGATGCTCCTTCTTTCGGTTTTCTTTTGAGCGAACCCTAGCGGCTTAAGAGCTTTGAGAAGTAGCGATTGTCGTAGAACGTGGTAGCGCTCTGCACGTATTCCAGAACGCGTGGGATCTTTCCTCTGTTCTCGCGATCCATATCGTTGAATTGGATAGCGATGCCGGTGCCGGGATCAATGCGCACGACGCTGCCCTCAGCTTGCAGTTTGCCATCGTCGATTGAGAAGACCACGTTCAGCCGCGTGCCGGTGGAAAGGATGGCGCTGGTCTCGACGAAGCAGCCTCCCAGGCTGATATCGGTGAGGTTTCCAAGCACCGGGCTGCCGCCGTTGGTCGGATGAATCTCGATCGTGAGGCGGCACTTCATGCGCGGATAGGTTCTGCGGTTCTTGTGCGTCGGCTGCTGCTGTTTTTCCAGATACATGCGGCGGTCCGCCGCGGCCAGCAGAGATTCCGCATCCTTGCCATCCTCGGGATACTGCGAATGCCCCACACTCAACGAAAGAATGTCCTCGCCACAAACCCGGCGCCCCGCATCCTGCGCCATGCTGCGAAGCAGGTCGCTTTTTTTCTCGGCGGCGTCGGGCGGAAGTCCCGGCGCCACGACTACGAACTCGTCACCGCCCATGCGCGCGACATAGTCATACTCGCGGCAACTGTCCTTCAGACTTTGCGCGAAGAGGCGTAGTACGCGGTTCCCCTCCAGGTGTCCGAAGCGATCGTTGATCTGCTTGAAGCCGTCCATATCGCAGACCATTACGACCAGCGGGGTCGTATCGCGCTTGCAGCGCGCCAACTCCCGCTCCAGTTGCAGGAACAGCGAGCGGGCGTTGGGCAGCCCGGTGAGATAGTCGGTAGTTGCGGAGCTTTCTGCCTGTTCGTACTTCAAAGCGTTTTCGATTGCCAGCGCCATCTTGGAGCTGATGGCGAGCAAGATGCGCAAGTGGTCAGAAGTGAAAGCATCCTGCTCGGCGTGGTACACAGCGAGCACCCCAACCAATCCGGCCAGACCTTCCAAGGGGACGGCCAGCGCGGAGCGCAGAGTGCTGAACTTAGTGGGGTCGTTTAAATATCCGGGTTCCACCGACGGGTTGCCATTCACGATCGGCTTCCGGTTTTGTGCGACCCACCCTGACAGGCCCTGGCCCACGGGAATGCGCAGCGAGGAGAACAGGCGGAAGTTGTCTCCGCTCACGTGCTCGGGAATAAGTTCGTCGCCACGGCGCACGTAGATGGCAATTGCATCGTAAGGCACCAGCCGTTTGATTTTGACGGAAAACACCGACAGCGTCTCGCCCAGGCTTAGGGACGCACCCAGGTCCTGGCTGAGTTCGAACAGCGTCTGTGCTTCCTGTCTGGCGGCAGCGATGGAGGAAAGGAACGTAGCCTCCGCTCCTTCTCTCTTCGAGGTGACGTCTTCAAAGCCTGCGGCAGGCGCAAATCCCCGCTCCACTTTGACGTCGGTCGAGAGTTTGGAAGTCTCATCATGCCCGAAGCGGGATTCCACCAGGCGCTCCAGGTCGCGATAGCGTTTTTGCAGGACGTTGACCACCTTCGGATCGAACGACTTACCGGATTCTTCCGTCAGGCGCTTGATGACTTCTTCCAAAGGCAAAGCCCGGCGATATTGCCGGTCCGAGGCCAGCGCGTCCAGATAGTCAACCGCGGTAAGAATACGAGCACCAATGGGAATTTCTTCGCCACGGAGTCCGAAGGGATATCCCGAGCCGTCCCACTTCTCGTGGTGTGCCCGAACGATAGGCACCACAGGATAAGGGAAACGCACACGCTCCAGGATCTCCGCACCAATCACCGGATGGATCTTCATCTTTTCGAATTCTTCCGGTGTCAGGCGGCCGGGTTTGGAAATGATGTGCTCAGGGATCGCTAGCTTTCCGATGTCATGCAGAAGGGCGGCCGCATGCAGAGCCTCCATTTCCGCCGGGCTGACCTTGAGCTCTTTGGCAACTTCGATGGCATAGACCCGCACCCGTTGCAGGTGGTCATGCGTGGTATGGTCTTTGGCTTCAATGGCCAGCGCCAAGGCCTCAATCGTCCGCAGGTGCAGGTTGGCCATCTCCTCCACGTGCCGCTTCTCCGCTTCCAGCTTGCCCAGGTACAGACGATAGGAGCGATAAATCACATAGGTCACGGGTAGTGCGAGCAAGGAAGCTTCCCAGCGGAACGTCTGGTTCAGCCAGCCGATAATGCCAGCTACAGCAGCACCCATGAGGTAGTACGGGAAAGACCAGAAGTAGCAGTCGATCCATATCTTCTGCAGCCGTTTCTTCTCCGACAACGTGATCAGCATGGCGACCGAGCCGGTGGTTGCCACGAAGTAGGTCGAGGAGGCAAGGATCAGAAGCACGACGCGGTTGTCCAGCCAGTTGTGCGCCGGTGGCACATGGAACACTGCATAGGACAAAGCGATGGAGCAGGCGCTGGCACAGAGATTGAACGTCACCCGAAGCGGGCTGGGACGATCACGATAGAAACACTGGACACCTACAGCTACGCAGCCTAAAGCCAGCGTTTCTGTAAAACTGAGATCCAGAATGCCCAGCAGAATGAAGAGGAAGTTCACCGACATCGTGTCGGTGATTTCGGGCAGGTTGACCTTGAGCCGCGACGCCAGGATCGCGAGCAGCAAATAGCAGATGAACTCCGCGATGTTCCTGCTTGTGGGGTGGGTAGCGCCGTAGAGCAGAATGGCACTGCCCACGGCGACGACAAGGATGAAGAACGCCTTGGCGGCCCCGAACAGGGTGACCCAGGATCGTAGGCTGCGGCTCATGTGCTGTCGCGAATTGCTCCCTTTGTTTGGTCCGGCCCGGGGATGGGGCGTCTTCCGCTACACAGATATCATGTAAATTGCTCATAAACAATGACTTACATAAAATCCACCCAAACTTTGGTAACTGCCGCGCGGTCCACAAAGTCATGAAAGAACTCTAATGGCTTAGCCTGCCGTGGGATAGGCGGAAGCTCGATTTCCTGGCCTAGTGGGGAGCCTTCGGGCAAGGGGGAGAGTTTGCCACGGAGCCGTCGCCCAACCACTTAGGCTGGGACTACGAAGGAATGACGAAAAGAACAACCTAGACGGAATAAGAAACGTCATCGTCCGCGGCAACCTGCGCCAGGGCACTTACGGGCGAAGTCGTGATCGACGGAGGTTTGGTGCCTCGCCGCATGGCCACGATGCCCGTGCGCACCATTTCCAGCACGCCATAGGGGCGCAGAACTTCGAGCAGTCCGTCGATCTTGTCCTCGGCGCCGGTAATTTCAATGGTCAGCGACTCCGGCGCGACATCGACGACGCGCGCACGGAAGACGCTGGCGAGCTCCAACACGTGCGACCGCGCCTCGTGCGTTGCAGCTACTTTGATCATGGCCAAATCGCGCACAATGGCGGGCTCGGTGGTGATGTTCTCTACTAGCAGCACATTCACCAGCTTGTACAAGTTAGCTTCAATGCGCCGTGCCTGATCGTAGTCCGCGTCAACCGTAATGGTCATGCGCGAGACCTCCGGTTTTTCCGTACGCCCCACCGTCAGCGAATCAATGTTGAAGGCGCGGCGGCGAAACAACGACGCGACTCTGGTCAGCACGCCCGGCTTATTTTCCACGTAGACCACATATGTATTCAGCATGTTTGTCTCACTCGTCGGCGGCGGTCTCCACAATCGGGCTGGGGCGCCGGATCATTTCATGCAGCGACGCGCCTGCCGCCACCATCGGGTACACCGTGTCTTCCTGTTCCACCTTGAAGTCAATCAACACCGCGCCAGCATGCTTGCGCGCCGACTCCACCGCCGGCACGACCCCGGAACGCTGGGTCACGGTCATGCTGCGGATTCCGTAAGCTTCCGCCAGCTTGCCAAAATTCGGGTTGAGCAGCGGCGTGGCCTGGTAGTTGCGCTCGTAGAAGAATTCCTGCCACTGGCGCACCATTCCCAGATAGCCGTTGTTGATGATGGCGATGTTGACCTTCAGGTTCTCCTGCACAATCGTCGCCAGCTCCGCCATGGTCATCTGGAAACCACCGTCACCCACCACCACCCATACTTCGGAGTCGGGTTTGGCGACCTTTGCGCCGATGGCTGCCGGCAGAGCAAATCCCATCGTCCCCAACCCGCCCGACGTGATCAGCGAACGTGCCACCTCGTGCTTGTAGTACTGAGCCTCCCACATCTGGTGCTGCCCTACGTCGGTGACGACGATGGTGTCTGTGGCGCGGGTTTCGTGCCACAGATCGTTGATCACGTGCGCCGCATAGAGATGCCCGCTGTCGGGAAGGTTCTGGATATCCCGCACCGCCGAATCGCCCTTCAGCTTGTCGATGAAGTCGAGCCACTCGCTGCGATCGATGGTTTCGATGCGGGGCAGCATTTCCTGCAGAACTTCGCGCAAGTCGCCCACCAGCGGCACGTCAACCTTTACGTTCTTGTTGATCTCCGCGGGATCGATCTCCACGTGAATCTTCTTGGCATTGGGGGCATAAGTCTTCAGGTTGCCGGTGACCCGGTCGTCGAAACGCATGCCCAGGGCAATGAGCAGGTCAGCCTCCTGAATGCAATGGTTCACCCAGGCTTCCCCGTGCATACCCATCATTCCCAGGTTCAGGGGATGGGAGGCCGGAAAGGCTCCTATTCCGAGCAAAGTAAGCGCCACGGGAATGCCAGCCTTTTCGGCCAGGTCACGCACCTCGCGCAGAGCACCGGAAACGATGGCGCCATGCCCAAGCAGAATCACAGGTCGCTTCGAGTTGTGGATGATTTCCAGCGCCTGCTTGTATTCCTCGGGCGCAGGGGAAAGATCCGGTCGGTAGCCCGGCAGTTGCGGCTTGGCGGCTTCCCAGTCGAACTCACATGAAGACTGTTGCGCATCCTTGGTGATGTCCACCAGCACCGGGCCCGGTCGGCCCGAGCGAGCCACATAGAAAGCCTCGCGGATCGTGCGCGCCAGTTGATCCGCATGGGTGACCAGATAGTTGTGCTTGGTCACAGGCAAGGTGATACCGGTAATGTCGGTTTCCTGAAATGCGTCCGATCCGATCAGCTTGCTCCCGACTTGTCCGGTGATGCACACCATGGGCGAAGAATCCATCATGGCGGTGGCAATACCCGTGACCATGTTGGTGGCGCCTGGTCCCGAGGTGGCGACCGCGACGCCTACTTCGCCGCTGGCGCGGGCGTATCCGTCCGCCATGTGAGTGGCACCCTGCTCGTGACGCACCAGGATGTGATGGATCTTGCTATGCTTCAGCGCATCGTAGGCGGGCAAAATTGCGCCGCCAGGATAGCCGAAGACGGTCTTCACGCCTTCACGCTCCAGGCATTCCCAAAGAATCTCTGCTCCCGTCTTCTTCATGAGCTCACTTCCCAGTTTTAGTTCGAGATACCGAACGTCCGTTCAGTAAAACAGCGCTGCCTTCCCTCGTTTGCGACGACCTCTGGGGAACTGCAGGCGTACAGGCGCGCAACTTAGCGATACATTATAGGGGTACAGGGCAAGGAAGTCGAAAAGAACCTGTGGCCGAACCACGTTGGAAACTGTCAGGTTTCATGTAAGTAATTACCTGTCAATTATTTAGGCAAATTCACATAGATGCCAGGATTTAGTTTCGCTTCCCGCTGAACGTTGCCAAACGGCGCTGCCGGAAGCCGGACACATCCTGATCGTCCGCCCGGAGCGCAGCCTCTTCCTCGGCCCACTCCTGCGACTCGGCGCGCTCCAATTTTCCCAGGAGTTTCACCGCGCAGAAGCGGCAGCAGAAACCCTTCTGCGGATCGCTGCTTTCATTGGCCAGAAATTCGTAGTGGAAGACAGGCGGATTCGACTCGCAGATGCTGCACATCTCAGGCGCATCGCGCAGCGGATCGAACACGGTGAAGCTCAGGCTATCATGCATGGCGCACCTCGAAGCCGAGATTCTGGCTGGCCTCACATTACGATGCAGCGCACCACGCGGCAGTGACGCACCGCACGCGTTCCGGTGAGGTCGGAAACCCTGACCTAACGCCTACCAGACGCCGCTAACCAGATACTCATGGATGGCTTTCGCGGCTCGTCGCCCTGCACCCATGGCCAGAATCACAGTGGCACTGCCCGTGACAATGTCACCGCCCGCAAACACACCCTTGCGCGAGGTCCGCTGCGTGCCCGGATCGGCCTCGATGTAGCCCCGATTGGTGGTCTTGAGGCCGGGCGTCGTGCTCTGCACGATGGGATTGGCGCTTGTGCCGATGGCGATCACAGCCACTGAAAGCGGCAACTCAAAGTCGGAGCCTTCCACCGGAACCGGCCGCCTGCGGCCCGAAGCGTCCGGTTCTCCCAGTTCCATCCGAATGCAGCGCATCGCTCCCAGCCAGCCATTGCCGTTGGAAAGAAACTCCACGGGGTTTGTCAGGGTGCGGAACTCGATGCCCTCCTGTTTGGCGTGCTTCACTTCCTCGGCACGCGCCGGCATTTCCGCCTCGCTGCGGCGGTAAACGATGAACGCTTTGCGGGCGCCCAGACGCATGGCTGACCGGATGGCGTCGAGCGCCGTGTTGCCGCCGCCAATCACCGCCACGTCTTTACCGTGAACATCGAGCATGGGCTCGTCATATTGCGGAAATTCATAGGCGTGCATGAGGTTGATTCGTGTCAGAAACTCATTGGCCGAGTACACGCCGTTCAGATGCTCGCCGGGGATATTCATGAACTGCGGCAAACCTGCGCCCGTTCCGATGAACACGGCGTCATAGCCTTCTTCGTTCATCAATTCGTCGATGGTTACGGTCTTGCCGACGACCACATCCGTCTCAAACTCCACGCCCATGGCCCGCATGTAATCCAATTGCTCACGAATGATCTGCTTGGGCAGGCGAAATTCGGGGATGCCATATACCAGCACGCCGCCGAGTTCGTGCAAGGCCTCGAAAACCCGAACTTTGTGGCCTTTCTGGACCAAGTCGCCGGCTGCGGTAAGTCCCGATGGCCCGCTGCCGACGATGGCGACTTTCTTCCCTGTTGACGGGACCTTGGGCAGATTGCGAATGCCCATCCGCTGTTCGTAGTCGGCGACGAAGCGTTCCAGATAACCGATCCCCAGCGACTCGCCTTTCTTCGCCAGCTTGCAGTTACCCTCGCAGTGATCCTCCTGCGGGCAGACGCGGCCGGTGATAGCCGGCAGCACATTGTCTTCGCGGATCTTGGCGGCTGCGCCCAGGAAGTCGCCAGCCACAATCAATTGCACGAACTCACGGACTTTCACGCCCACCGGACAGTTGTCGGAGCAGGTCGCCTTCTGGCACTCCAGGCAGCGCAAGGCCTCCTGACGAGCCAATTCTTCGGAGTATCCGAGGTTCACCTCGGTGAAACACTTAGCGCGAAAGGCAGCTACCTGTTCGGGCATCTGCTGCCGCGGTACTTTGATACGCTCCTTCAGGGGAAGCGGGTTGGACGAGGTCTTCGCGGGCTGGGTCACTTCCGGTCTCCTTGCAGAGCGCACTCAGCTTCCTGCTCCGCGTGCACCTTGGCGAGCAGAGAATCGCGCTCGCGGTCGAACTCTTCGGCGGATCTTCGTTCCGCCTCGCGGTACATAGCGTTGCGCTGCACCAGAACCTCGAAATTCACGCGATGCGCGTCGAATTCCGGACCGTCGACGCAGGCGAACTGGCTCTTCCCTTCGACCAGCACCCGGCAACCGCCGCACATTCCGGTACCATCAATCATGATCGGGTTCAGGCTCACGATGGTGCGGATACGCTCCTTGCGCGTAACTTCCGCCACCGCTTTCATCATAGGGATAGGGCCGACCGCCAGCACGAGATCGATGCGGGTGCCGTTGTCGATCAACTGACGGAGTTTGTCGGTCACGAAGCCCTTATCGGCGTAGCTGCCATCGTCGGTGGTGAGCAGCAGGGCATCGCTCACTGCGCGCATTTCGCGCTCCAGGATAACCAGTTCTTTGCTGCGGGCGCCAACGATTGCAATCACGCGATTGCCCGCGCGTTTCAGTGCTACGGCCGTGGGATAGGCCATCGCCGTGCCCACGCCGCCGCCCATCACCACCACAGTGCCGAACTTCTCGACTTCTGATGGTTTCCCTAGCGGTCCGACCACATCAAGAATGCTGTCGCCGGTATTAAGGGAATTCAGCAAGCGGGTAGTCTTACCGGCCGACTGGACGACAATGTTGATGGTTCCCCGCTCTGGGTCGGAGCGCTCGATAGTGAGCGGGATTCGCTCTCCGTGGCCGTACAGGCGGACGATGACAAACTGCCCGGGTTTCTGTTTGCGCGCGATACGCGGCGCAACGATGGTAAAACGCTTAATACCCGGCGCGAGAAACTCAGCGTGGACGATTTTGAACATGCAATCCCCGATGAATGGCCTCGGAATTATTGTCCGGGGACGTTGTGACACCGGGCTGTGACGTGGGTCACTTCTGGGGGTGCGGTCGGACACTGGCCAGACGCCGACAATCGCTAGCAACGGCTGCAATTCTTGCTAAACTCAAAACGTTAGTAACCCAGCCGGGCCCTTAGCTCAGCGGTTAGAGCAGTGGACTCATAATCCATTGGTCCCAGGTTCGAATCCTGGAGGGCCCACCAATCACCCTGACGCGATCCAACCGAGAGGTCCCTCCCCTTCCGCCTCGTTGCCCTTGGCGTCAGGGTCGGGATTTCGGCACGCGGCTCAGACGCCGCGTAAACGCCTCAAGTTCAAATCCTGGAGGGCCCACCAGCACGCCCGCCACAAATCTTCTCCCCGCCGCCTGTGAGATAATTTTTCCACGAG
>Ga0335070_10002394_pt1 | contig 21821 bp, 18 predicted proteins | sample Lox_Sample_13_FD_206722 | JGI IMG/M metagenome (GOLD analysis project Ga0335070, IMG submission 206722) | Soil microbial communities from Loxahatchee National Wildlife Refuge, Florida, United States - Lox_Sample_1.3 | ecosystem: Environmental > Terrestrial > Soil > Wetlands | place: USA...
GTGGTAGGCGCGTGCGGGCTCGAACCGCAGACCTCATCCGTGTGAGGGATGCGCTCTACCAACTGAGCTACGCGCCTGTAGGATGCTCATCTGCGGAGCCGACACGTCAGTGGTAGGCGCGAGCGGACTCGAACCGCTGACCTCTACCGTGTCAAGGTAGCGCTCTAACCAAGCTGAGCTACGCGCCTGCTCCGCGGGCTGCCGGCGGGCGTCCCGCGGAAAGCGCTGCTCCGCAAGGCTCTTGTGGCCCGCCCTCGTCCCAAGCTTCACTGCCAAAGAACACGAGCCCGGAAAAACCGGGATCGGCACTCTATCCCAAGGGCCCACAACCGTCAAGCGCGGATGGGTGCGCTCCCGCCGCGGTTCTCGGCCCACGGGTGACCGAGGAGCGCGCACGCGTCTGTGCGATCGCGCCCCGCACGGTGTCGCTCGGGTACAATTTGCCCGACTGCGGCTTTCGGAACTTGGGAGAGACGGGAGCGCGGCCGTGACCTCGCGGGAAGCGGTCGGGAGACGATGCTTACCGCCGAACGTGTTGGTCCACATCGGTTTGCGACGCGAACCAACGGCGGGAGCGTGTCCCGCGCCGCGGCCTGCCGCGGACACACCCCGGAAGGTCGTTCTGCGATGATGCGCGCATGGGACGACCGATGAGCGCGGGACCGGCGATCGCTCACGCCCCGGTGAGGGTCAAGATCGAGCCCAGCCACGGTTGGCTTGACCTCGGCCTGGCGGAGGTGTGGGAGTACCGCGATCTGCTCGGGTTCCTGGTCTGGCGCGACGTCAAGGTGCGGTACAAGCAGACGCTGCTCGGGGTCGCCTGGGTTGCGATTCAGCCCGCCTTCACCGCGGTCCTCTTTGCCATCCTGCTCGGCAGGATCGCGAACCTCCCGTCCGAGGGGGTGCCGTACGTGGCGTTCGTGTTCGGCGCGCTGCTGCCGTGGCAGCTGTTCGCGACGGCGCTCCTGCGCGCCGGGACGAGCCTCGTCGGCAACGCGGCCCTGCTGACCAAGGTGTACTTCCCCCGCCTCATCATCCCCCTCGCGGCCGTCCTCGGTGGGGTGGTCGACTTCGTGGTCTCGCTCGCCGTCATGGCGGTCCTGATGGCGCACTACCGCATCGCGCCCGGCTGGCCGGTCGCGCTGCTCCCGGTGTTCGCGCTGATGGCCCTCGTCACGGCGCTCGCGGTCGGAGTGTGGCTCGCCGCGCTGAACGTGCGGTTCCGCGATGTCCAGCAGGTGATCCCGTTCCTGGTGCAGGTCTGGATGTTCGCGTCGCCGGTCGTGTACTCGGCGGGCGTCGTCCCGAACGGCCCATGGCGGATCGTCTACGGCCTGAACCCTCTCACCGGAGTGATCCAGGGGTTCCGCTGGGCGCTGTTCGGCACCGCGCCTCCGGGCGGCCTGATGGCGGTCTCGTTCGCGGCCGTGGTGATCCTCCTCGTCCTGGGTGTCGCGTTCTTCCGGCGCCTCGAGGACACGTTCGCGGACGTGGTGTGACGGCGATGAGCGGGCCGGCGATCCGGGCGCACGGGCTCTCGAAGCGGTACCGGATCGGCGCCGCGCGCTACCGCGCCACCACGCTGAAGGACGCGATCCCGCACGCCCTCACGGCCCCCTACCGCGTCCTCTCCCGGCTGGCCGGCCGGGGTCCCGGCAGGCGGGCCGCGAGCGAGCTGATCTGGGCGCTGGAGGACGTCTCGTTCGAGGTCGGCCACGGCGAGGCGGTGGGGATCATCGGCCGCAACGGCGCCGGCAAGAGCACGCTCCTCAAGATCCTGTCGCGGATCACGAGGCCGACGAGTGGGTGGGCGCAGATCGACGGGCGGGTGGGGTCGCTGCTCGAGGTGGGGACCGGTTTCCACCCGGAACTGACGGGGCGCGACAACATCTTCCTCAACGGTGCGATCCTCGGGATGAGGAGGGTCGAGATCGAGCGGCGCTTCGACGAGATCGTCGCGTTCTCGGAGATCGAGAAGTTCCTCGACACGCCGGTCAAGCACTACTCGAGCGGGATGTACGTTCGGCTCGCGTTCGCGGTCGCGGCGCACCTCGAGCACGAGATCCTGATCGTGGACGAGGTGCTCGCAGTCGGCGACGCCGCATTCCAGAAGAAGTGCCTGGGGAAGATGGGCGAGGTCGGCAGGCAGGGCCGCACCGTCCTCTTCGTCAGCCACAACATGGCTGCCGTGGAGTCGCTCTGCCCGCGGGCGATCCTGCTCGAGGGCGGCCGGATCGGGTCGTCCGGCGACAGCAGGAGCGTCGTCACGCGCTACCTTTCGACCGGCGTCGTGAAGGACGTCAACCCCCTGTTGGACTGCGAACGCACCGGGAACGGGAAGGTGAGGATCACCGAGATCGCGGTGGAGGACCGGTCGGCGAGCCGCCAGACGTTCGCACGAAGCGGTGAGCCTCTCACCGTGACGCTGAGGTTCGAGAACCACGGATGCGCTCCGACCGATCGCGTCTCGTGCGGGTTCAGCGTCCACACCGACAGGGGCGTCGCCGTGTTCCATTACTACAGCCACTTCTCAGGCGTCTCCTTTGCCAACCTGCCGCCACGAGGGGAGTTCAGGTGTCGCGTGCCCGGCCTGCCGCTGGCGCCCGGGCAGTACCTCCTGATGACTCGGGTGGTGCTCAACGGCGATCACGTCACCGGGGTCGAGGCCGACTTCCCGGCCGCCCAGGTACCGCTCTCGGTCGTGGGCGCCGACTTTTACGGCACCGGCAGCTCCCAGCTCTCGGAGTGGGGCCCGGTGCTGGTCAAGGGGGAATGGACCCTCTCCGAGAGGTAGAGAAGAACCCGCGGTCAGCCGGTCCGCCGGTCGCGCTTTTCGTCTACAACCGGCCCGAATCGACTGCTCGGGTGCTGGACGCGTTGGGGCGGCAGTCCGTCCGCCCCGCATCCGTCCACGTGTTCTCCGACGGGCCAAGGGACGGGCACGACCGGGGCCGCGTCGAGGCTGTCCGCAGGCTTGTCGGGTCGGTCACGTGGGCCCCCGTCCGGCTAACCGCTCGCCCCGGCAACGTCGGGGCCGCCGTCAACATCGTGCGCGGACTCGACGACGTGTTCGCCTCGCACGATCGGGCGATCGTCGTCGAAGACGACGTGCTTCCCGCCTCCCGTTTCGTCGAGACCCTGCAGCTCCTGCTCGGCCGTTACCACGACGAACCGAGCGTATTCTCCGTCGGAGCGTACCCCAGCCTCCTCGCCGGCGCGCTGAGCGACTACCCCTTCGACGCCGTTGTCTCACCACGCTTCAGCGTCTGGGGGTGGGCGACGTGGGGCGACCGCTGGAAGGCGATCTCGCCTCAGCTTCTCGATTTCCGGAACCCGTTCGCGAGTGCCGATGAGGTCCCGGAAACCGCGGGGGCAGACCTCCGCCGCGCCGTGACCTTGATCGAGGCGCGGCCCGGCTTCTACTGGGACTACCCGGTCGCCCTGCTCTGCCTCCACCGGCACCTGGTCCACGTCCTGACACGAGGGTACCTCGTCGCCAACATAGGCCGCAGCACGGGCACGCATGGTGGCGGCACGCCTGCGGACGACGAGTTCTGCGAGCGCCACACGGCCATTCAGGACACAGTTCCGGTCCGCCTCCCCCCGCCGCATCTCCGAGCCGACGTCTGCGCCGCAATCCACGAATATCTCGACGCCGCCTGGGCGGCGACGGCGCCGACTGCGAAACGCGCGAGCGCCTCGGGAACACGGCTCGGCCGATTCGTTGGCCGCCTTTTCGGTCGAGGGGGGCGATGAGTTGCGCGATCTCCTGACGTTCCGGCTCGAGCACTTCGGCGTCACGATATGAGCCTCAAGTCGTTGATCCCGTCGTTCGCCAAGCGGATCTACTGGACGCTCCGGCTGAACCTGCTGCCGCCGCCCCCGGAACGCTACTCGGCCGTCGACACCAAGGACACGGTCGTCCCCTGCCAGATCGAGGCGTACTTCCTCGCCCTCAACCGGTGGGTGGACGAGGGGGCGCGCGTTCTCGACGTCGGCTTCGGGCTCGGGTACGGGCTCAACATCCTCGCCATCAAGGCGAGCGAGGTGAGCGGCGTCGACGTGGACGCCAGGGCGCTGGAGCACTGCCGAGCCACCGTGGAGGGCCGCAACCCGCGCCTCCGTCGCCTCGCCCTCTACGACGGCCACACCCTGGAGTTCCCGGACGAGGCGTTCGACGTGGTGACGTGCGTGGACGTCCTCGAGCACGTCCCGGATTACGACCGCCTTCTCGACGAGTTGCTCCGTGTTTCCCGGAAGGGCGTCTTCATCAGCACCCCCAACCGGCGCCCCGAGTACACCAGGCGCGACGGGAGGCCGCGTAACCCGTGGCACCTGCGCGAGTGGAGTCGCGATGAGCTCGACGTGATCCTGCGGCACCACGGCACGCCGGAGTGGCACGTCCTGGACGGCCCGTTCGAGGGGCCGTTCACGCACGGCAGCGAGGCCGGCCCGGCCACGCTCACGCTCTCGCCGTTCCTCTGGAAGACCGCGCCGGCGACCCCCTCCAGGCACTGATGGCGCACCTCCCTTCCCTGCGGCGTCGTCCCGGGCGTGCCGAGCGCAGCTCGCTCGCGCGGCCGTACCCGGTCACGCTCGCGCCCCCCGGCGGTGCCGCGCGCGGCAGGGCGCTCTTCAGCTACCTCGAGCAGCCGTTGCTGTGGCCGGACGACGCCCCGCAGTTCCACCTTCACAGCAACTGGTGGGAGAGCCGCGAGATCGCGCGGATCCTCGCGGACGAGGGGTTCGCGGTCGACGCGATCAACTGGGCCGACGAAGATTTCGTCCCGACGCAACGGTACGACGTGCTCTTCGACATCAGCCGCAACCTCGCACGTCTCGCCCCCTCCATGCAGCGGGACACGCTGAAGATCCTCCACTGCACCGGGAGCGACGCCGAGTATCAGAACGCGGCCGAGGCGCGCCGCGTCGAGGCGCTCCGGCGGCGCCGCGGCGGGAGGTACGCGGCGCAGAGGACGGTCGCGGATCCCGAGCTGCAGGCCCGCTCGCTCGATCTCGCCAACGCCTGCTCGCTGCTCGGGAACGAGACCACGCTCGCGACCTACCCCGAGCGCATCCGCGGGAAGATGCGGAGCGTGCCCGTGTCCGCGTCGGACCTCGGGCCGAACCGCAAGCGCCCGGAGGAGTTCGTCCCCGCCGAGCGCGAGTTCCTCTGGTTCTTCGGTTGGGGGGCGGTCCACAAGGGGCTCGACCTCCTCCTTGAGGTGTTTGCCGAGAGGCCGCAGTGGACGCTCAACATCGTCGGCCACGCCCTCGAGGAACCCGAGTTCGTGCGACTGTACGAGCGCGAGCTGACGCGGCTCCCCAACATCCGCGCGCACGGCTTCCTCAGGCCCGGCGGTCCGGAGTTCGGAGCGATCGTCCGGCGCTGCTTCAGTTTCGTGGCGCCGACGTGCAGCGAAGGTGCGTCGGCTGCCGTCGTGACGTGCATGCAGTCGGGTCTGTTCCCGATCGTGAGCCGCGACGCCGGCGTGTCGCTCCCCGCCGGGTGCGGGATGTACCTGGAGAACTGCAGCCTGGAGGAGATCGAAGCGGCGGTCTGGATGGCGTACCGGCTCGACGCGGAGTCCGTGGCCGCGCAGATCGCCGGCGTCCAGGCGGACGCCCTCTCTCGGTTCTCGCGCGAGGCGTTCCGCGCCGGGATGACGGGGTTCCTCCGCGACACCATCGGCGCGCGGAGCGGATCGCGGCCATGACGGGGACCGTCACCGTCTTCTGCCTCGACTGGCACGTGACCGCAAGCTCGGCGTTCGAGGAGCTCGTGGTGAGGCCGCTCGCGGAGCACGCGGTCGTGTCGATGCGGCAGTGGGACCGCACGGCCGCGTCGCTCGGCGACCCGCGGCTCCTCACCAGGGGGGCCGTCGTCTTCTGCCAGGCGCCCCCGCCTCCCGAGCTCACCGGGCTGGCCGGCGCGCGGGTCACGTGGGTGCCGATGTGGGACGAGCTCCGCACCTACACGGACGAGGTTTGGGCGGCGATCCCCCGCACCGTCCGCGTGGTGGCGTACTCGCGCGCGGTCGCCGAGCGGACGGCGCCGAGGGGATTCGAGACGCTCGTGCTGCAGTACTTCCTCGATCCGGCCGGCGTCGAGCCGGCGACGTTCTCCGACGGCACCGTCGTGTACTACTGGAACCGGACCGGTTTGTTCAGCCGGCGCTTCCTCGCCCGGTTGTGCCGCTCGCTCAAGGCGAGGACGCTGCTGTTCCGGGGTCGGGTCGACCCCCGCGTCTCGCCGGAGGCCGAGCTTCACCCGCCCCGCACGCTCGGCGGCGCCGAGGTGCGGGAGCTGCCGGCGTCGCTGCCGCGCGAGGAGTACCTGCGCGCCGTCTCGTCCGCCAACGTGTTCCTCGCGCCGCGCGCGTGCGAGGGCGTCGGCCTCATGATGCTCGAGGCGCTGGTGCGCGGGCAGGCGGTGATCGCGTGCGACGCCCCGGCGATGAACGAGTACGTCACGGACGGAGCGAACGGGGTGCTGCTCCGGCTGGCGGGCTCCGTGGAGGATGCCGACCGCCGCCGGAAGTTCCTCGGCCGTTTCGGGCCGCGTGTCGCCGTCAGGCGCCCCAATGCGGACCTCGCGCCCGCGTCACGCCAGGACTGGCGCGGCCTCGCCGCGCTCGACCTCGAGGCGATCGGCAGGCGCGCGAGGCAGCGGCACGAGCACGGATTCGAGGTGTGGCGGTCGCGTGTTCAGGAGCTCGCCGGTGTCGTGCTCGACTGGTAGGCCCGGAGATCGTAGCGCGCCGGCGGCGCCGCGGCGCCGGCCGCCGGGCGCACAGGCACGCCGGCCCGTGTCGCGCCGCCCGGCCGGGACGGAGCCGGGAGGGGTGAGATGAAGACGCCGGCGGAGCTCGCCGAGGAGCTGCGGTCGTTCCATTCGCTCTGGGAGGGCGGCTTCTTCCAGGGGGATCCGGCCGATCCGCTGTTCGGGTTGTACGGGCTCCACTCGTACATGGGCGTGTCGCACGCCATCCTGCTCGCGTGCGTGAAGCCGTACATCAGGCCGGACGTCACGGCTCTCGAGATCGGCTGCGGACGGGGGGCGTGGACCCGACACATGCTCGGCGCGAAGGCCGTCTACTGCCTGGACGCCCTCTCCGCCGAGCACAACGGCTTCTGGGAGTACGTCGGCCGCCGCGACCACGTCCGCTACTTCCAGGTCACAGACTTCTCGATGGAGATGATCCCGGAGGGGTCGGTCGACTACGTGTTCTCGTACGACGCGCTGTGCCACGTCTCGTTCGACGGACTCTCCGAGTACGCGAGGAACCTCTACCCGCGCATGCGGCCGGGGGCCGTCGCCTTCTGGATGGTCGCCGACTACGCCAAGTACAACGCGTTCGTCGCCAGCCTGGACCGCACGAGCGTGCTCAACGTCGTCCGCGGCTGGTCCACCGGCCGGCTCTACCGCCTCGCCTCCCGCATCATTATCGGCCGCATGAACCGCTGGAGCGCCAGGAAGTACGGGCTCCGGCGACTCGCGCCGGATCTGGACGACGCCGCCCGGCCCGGCCGCTGGTTCGACGCCGGGAAGGACCGGACCGTCGCGATGCTCCGCAACCTCGGCTACGAGGTGGTCGCGGAGGACATGGGTCTCGACTTCCGCAGCCCGATCGTCCAGTTCCGGAGGCCCGTCGGCCCCTGACGGGCGCGGCCTGCGCGCGTGCCGAGGACACCCGCCCGCTTCACGGAAGGAGCTCCGATGACGAGTGAGCCCAACCAGCCCCGGCTCTCGATCGTCACGCCGTCGTTCAATCAGGCGGCGTTCCTCGAGCGCACGATCCGGTCTGTGCTCGACCAGCGCTACCCGAACCTCGAGTACGTGGTGGTGGACGGCGGCTCGACCGACGGCAGCGTGGAGATCATCCGCCGGTACGCCGACCGGCTCGCCTGGTGGGTCAGCGAGCCGGACCACGGCCAGTACGACGCCGTCAACAAGGGGTTCGCGCGCACCTCCGGCGAGATCATGGCGTGGATCAACTCGGACGACATGTACCTGCCGTGGGCGTTCTCGATCGTCGTCGAGCTGTTCACGACGTTCCCCGAGGTCGAGTGGCTCACGACGCTCGCTCCGATCTGGCTGGACGAGCACGACCGCGCGATCACCATCTCTCCGGTCGGAGGGTTCGGCTTCACGAAAAAAGGATTCCTCAAGGGCGAGTTCCTTGGAGAGCCCGGACGGTTCGGCAAGTTCTTCATCCAGCAGGAATCCACCTTCTGGAGGCGCTCGCTCTGGGAGCGCGCGGGGTCCCACGTCTCGACCGCCTACTCGCTCGCAGGTGACTTCGAGCTGTGGGCGAGGTTCTACGAGCACGCCGAGCTGTACGCGGTCACGGCGCCGCTGTCCGGGTACCGCAGCCACGAGAGCCAGAAGACCCACACGAACATGAAGGCGTACGTCGAGCAGGGGAAAGAGATCATCCGCAACCACGGCGGGCGGCTCCACGGTCGGTTCTCCTCGCTCCTCCGGGAGCTCGGCGTCCGCCTCCCGCAGCGGATCTCCGTCCCGCTCGGACTCCACTACCGCCCGCTCCACATCCTGCACAACGAGAGGCGCCCGGGCTGGACGATCCAGGGGCGGTAGCTCGACCGGTGCCGACCGTCGTCTCGGGGATACCTGCTGTGCACCGCTTCGCCAAGGTACTCTCGCTCGCGACCGGGGTGGCGCTCGGGCTTGCGCTCCTGCCGATCTGGCGCCTTGCGCTCGACACGCCGTTCCGCCTGATCGACGACTATCTGAGCTGGAGGGACGCCGTCGCCCTTCACCCCCTCCATTACCTCCGAAGCCTCGCCTTCGACTTCTCCGGCCAGCGCTACCGCCCCGTCAGCGACCTGGGGAACCTGGTCTGCTGGTCTCTGCTCTCGACCCACTATCGCCTCCACCACGCCGTGCGACTCGTGCTCAAGGTGGTGGCGTTCTGGTTCTTCTGGCGTACGGTCGCGGCGGTGGCACGGCCGCTCGTGACCCGATGGGCCGAAGTCGGAGCGCCGCTTTTCGCGTGGGCGCTCGCGCTCTTCTTCTACTTCCCCAACAACCCGGAGGCCCGCCTCATCCCGCAGGAGCTCGCGACCGCACTCGCGCTGTGCTGGTTCACGTGGGCACTCACGGGGCCGAGCGTCGCCTCCCGGTTCGGGTACCTGAATGCCCTCGCCTCGTTCATCGTCTTCTGCCTCGCGAAGGAACCGAACGCGATCGCGGCTGTCGGCTTGCTGCTCTGGCTGGGCTGGGAGCTCGCGCGCACGCGGAGCCGGCACCGGTTCCTGACGTTCGTGCCGTTCCTTGTGGTCCTCGTGCACACCGCCGTGAAGGTGGCGCTCGCTTCGCGGGTCGCCGAGTACGGCAACGCGCCGATCTCCGTCGGGCTCGTGATGGCCAACCTGAGGTTCGCCGGGCGTGTGATCTTGCTGCCGTTCGCGAGCCCTTGGCTCACCGTGGCGCTCGCCGCTCCCCTGATCGCGCTCATGCGCCCGGCAGTCGCACAGGCGCGGGCCCTCGTGACGAGGGAGCGTGAGCGCGCCGGCCCGTGTGGGGTGCTCTTTCTCGCCCTGTCCACCTGCCTCCTCTTGGTCGCCTTCCTGACGTCCTGGATCCCGGTCCTGCGCTACGCATACCCGGCGACCGTGGGCTGCCTGGCGCTCAACTGCGTAGGTGTCGCTGTGATCGCGGACCGCGCAGCGGCGCGGTGGCAGGGGTCGACGGTCGCCTGCACCGTCTCGGTGCTCGCGCTCGCCCTTGCCGGCGCGAGCTACCACAACGTCGCGTGCCAGTTCGCGAGTCAATCGGTGGCTGGCCGCTCGGAGCGCCGCGTGCTCGATCGGGCGGGGCAGCTCCTCGCAGCCGGAAGTGCGGTCGGCGTCGGACAGGGGACGGAGTTCGAGTGGTCGCTCGCCACCTACTTCAACGATTTCCTGCCGCACTTCGGCGGCGGCCGCCAGAGAGTTGCAACCGACCCTGATGCGCTCGCGGCGGCGACGTACCTCGTGTCGCGGACCCCCAGCGTCGAGGGATGGTCGGCAGCCGAGACGATACCGCCGGCGCCTCTGCCGCGGCTCCTCTCCCTGGCGCGCCCCGTTTCGTCGATTCTGCAGCTGCGGCGGCGCGAACCGTACGTCTTCCTCGACACCGGCGCTCAGCCGATCGCGTACTTCCCCTGGTACATCCTCCGCAACGTTCGGGGAGACCGGGGCTACCCGGGCGCCGCACCGCCCGTCGGCGCGGAACCTCCGACCGCAGGGTGATCGCCGTGGTGACATGGGCCCGATGAGCGCGTTTCCTCGGCTCGGCGAGCTGCTTCCGCCCGAGCAGGGCCCGACTTCGTGGACGCACGCCAACCCGCCCACGCGCCCGACGGCGCCCGGCGGGCCGGCGTGGCCATCGATGACGGTCATCACCCCGTCGCTCAACCAGGGCATCCTCATCCGGGAGACGATCGCGAGCGTCGCCGGCCAGCGGTACCCCGGCCTCGAGCACCTGGTCGTGGACGGCGGCTCGACCGACGGCACGCTGGACGTGCTCCGGGCTTGCGCAGGTTCGGTCCGTTGGGTCTCGGAGGCCGACGCCGGGCAGGCCGACGCGATCAACAAGGGGCTCGACCGCACGGCCGGAGAGATCGTCGCCTGGCTCAACGCCGACGACCTGTGGGCACCCGGTGCCGCCGCGGCTGCCGCCGGGTTCCTGGCGGCCCACCCCGAGGTGGACGTCGTGTACGGAGACTGCATCTACCTGTTCCAGGACGTCCCGCCCGAGGAGGCGAGGCTCGTCCGCGCGCGCCCGTTCGACCTCGACACGCTGCTCAACGTGGGCTGCTACGTCCCGCAGCCGGCCACGTTCCTCCGCCGGGCGGCGATCGAGGGCGTGAGGCTCGACACGGGCCTGCGGTTCGCGCTCGACTACGACCTCTGGATCCGCCTCGCACGGGCAGGCCGCACGTTCGCGTACCTGCCGCAGACCCTTGCCGCGTTCAGGGTCACGTGCGACTCGAAGAGCGGACGGCTGCTGGACGAGTTTTGGCGCGAGGTTCGGGAGGTGAGCCTCCGGAACGGGGGCAGGGCGTTCTCGCCGATGCTCCTCGCGCACTTCAAGGAACGCGCGGCGCGGCGCTGGCCGCGCGCCTGGGGTGTCCTCAAGCGGCTCGCGCGTCGCGCGCCGCGCGGGGCGTGAGCGTGCGCCGGTCCCCGATCCACGAGCCGCCGGGGTGCCAGGAGCGCAGATGCGCGTAGCGTTCGTCCTTCACCTGGCGGAGCGCGACGGGGCCGGGAAGGCGTTCCTCGAGCTCCTCGACGCCCTGCGCGGCGGCACGGTCGCGCCGGTCGCGCTCGTCCCCTCGGGCGGCCCGCTGGTCGCGGAGCTCGAGCGCAGGGGCGTCGAGGTCGTCACGGTGCCGTACCGCTGGTGGGCCGAGCGCCGCACCCCGCTCTGGAAGCGTCCCGCCCGTGCGGTGTGGAACCTCCTCACGGTCCCGCTCGTCGCGGCGGTAGTGCGCTCGCGCCGGTGCGAGGCCATCGTCACGAACACCATCATGGTCGCGTCGGGGGCCGTCGCGGCGCGGCTGCTCGGCCTCCCCCACGTCTGGTACGTCCACGAGCTCTGGGGCGGCGACACGGGGATCCGGTTCGACCTCGGCGAGGCGCTCTCGATGCGCCTGATCGACCGGCTGTCGGCGGCGTGCCTCGCCACCTCGAAGACCGTCGCGGCGACGCTCGCCGCGGCGCTCCAAAGGACACCGGTGACGATCCTCGAGCAGTCGGTGACCCTCGGCCCCGACACCGGCCCACGATCGGTCCACCGGCCGGGGCCGGAGACGCTGGTCTGCATCTGCGTCGGGACGCTCCATCCGATCAAGCGGCAGGACGACGCCGTCCGCGCCCTGGGGGCGTTGCATCGCCGCGGAGTCCCGGCGCGGCTCTGGCTCGTGGGCGACGGCGAGGAGCAGCACGTCGCGGCGCTCCGGCGGCTGGCCGAGTCCGAGGGCGTCGGTGAGGCGACGACGTTCTTCGGGTTCCAGGAGGACCCTTCGCCGCTCGAGCGCGCGGCGGACGTCGTCCTCAGCTGCTGTCCGTTCGAGGGGTTCGGGCGGGCGACGGTGGAGGGGATGCTGGCCGGCCGCCCCGTCGTGGCGGCGCGCGGCGGAGGCAACGACGAGCTCGTGCGCGAGGGTGTCAACGGCCTCCTCTACCGCGGCGGCGACCCCGCCGATCTCGCCGACGCGCTCGCGCGGTTGGCCGGCGATCCCGCGCTGCGCGCACGCCTGGGTGAGGAGGGCCGGCGGTCGGCCTCGTTCGAGTTCACGCAGAGCCGGTACGGGACACGTATGACCCAGATACTCCTCGGCGTGACGGGCCGCGCGGAGACGCCGTGACCGAGGGCGCGCTCGCGGCCGCCCGCGCGACGGGCGAGGTGCTCGCGTTCACCCTCGTCACCCTCGCCGTGTGCTGGGGCCTCGGGCAGCTCCTCCTCCGGATCTGGCGCGCCGAGCGCCGCCGGGACCTCGCGCCCGACACGACCGCCTGGATCGGCTGGGGCGCGGCCGTCGCGGTGATCCAGATCTGGCACCTCGCCCTGCGGCCGGGGTGGGTTCTTGCGCTTCTCCTGTGTTGCGCAGGCGCCGTCGGGTTGCTGCTCGCGCGCGAAGAGGCCCGCGCACTCGCTTCCTCGGCGTGGCGCTCGCACGCCGGAGTGGTGGTGACCGTGGCGCTCGCCGCCGTGTGGCTCGCCAACACGAGCCTCGCTGCGCCGCGCAACGGCGACAGCGGCCTCTACCACTTCCAGGCGGTGCGGTGGGCCGCCGCGTTCCCCGACGTCCCCGGCCTCGCGAACCTCCTCGGGAGGCTTGGGTTCACGAGCTCGTACACGCTCTACCTCGCGCTCCCGGAAGCGCTCGCCGGCATCGGGCGCGCCTGTCACCTCGCGAACGCGGCGCTCTTCCTCCTTCCCATCGCGCGCGGCGCGTGGGCGCTGGCGCGCCTCGCCGACCGACGCCGGCCGTGGCGGGCCGGCACCGTGTTCGACGCGCTCGCGGTGCTCCCGCTCGTCGAGCGGGTGTGGTCGGAGCAGGTTCTGACGAGCGCCACGCCCGACCTGCCGGTGTTCGTCCTCGGCATCGTGGCGACCTCGCTGCTCCTCCGCACCTTCGAGGAGCCGCACGAAGGCGCCGCGGGCGCACGCGCGGCCGCCGTGGTGTGGCTCGCCGCTGTGGGCGTGACCGTCAAGCTCAGCTTCGCGGGGTTCGCCGCCGCCGCGGCGGCGCTGGCGGTCGTCGCTCAGCGGAGGGCCGCCCGGCGGGAGCGGGCCGGAGCCGAGGCGAGCGTAGCGCTCGTGCCCCTCGCCCTCTCGTGCGCTGCGGTCCTCGTCCCATGGCTCGCACGCAGCATGGTCCTCAGCGGGTACCCGCTCTACCCGTTCCCCGGCATCAGCGTCCCCGTTGACTGGCGCCTCCCGCGGGCGGCGGCGCTCGAGGACTACAACTGGGTACGGAGCTGGGCGCGGCACCCCGGCGCCGACTGGCACGCGGTGCTGGGGAGCTCGACGTGGTTCCCCGGTTGGTTGCGCCGGGTTACCGGCTCGACCCACACTTTGCTCACGTTCTGTCTCCCTCTCGGCCTCGCTGCGGGAGCGGCGATCGCCTCTCCGCTCGTGGCTCGCAAACGCCCTGGCGCGCTGCGTCTCGCCGTGGCGGCGGCCCCGGCCGTCGTGTCGCTCGTGCTCTGGTTTCTGGCAGCACCCGAGCCGAGGCTCGCGGGGAGCGCCGCGTGGTGCCTCGGCCTCGGGCTGGCGGCAATAGCCGTCGCGTCGGCGTTCCCTGACGGTCCGATGCGTGCTTTCAGGACGCTCGCGCTGCTCGCCGGCGGGATTGTCCTGGCGACGTTCGTCGTCGAGCTTCGGCAGCGTGGGCTGCTTCCGGTGGCTGCCGGCCCCGACGCCGGTTTCCACCCCGCCAGGGCGGTCGAAACCGCGACGGTACCCACGGCATGGGGGCTCGAAGTCCACGTGCCCATCGGAACCGCGGAATGCTGGAACGCTCCGCTCCCCTGCACGCCCTGGCTGGACCCCGCTCTCCGCTTGCGCCGCGACGGTGACCTCGCCTCCGGGTTCACCGTGGCCTCCGCCCAGGGCGGGAATCCTCGATGAGAGATCCCAAGGGGAACCTGCGCCTCGCCTTCGTCACGGCGTACGACGCCTCGGACCCGGCGGGGTGGTCCGGCGTGGCGCTGCACATGGCAAGGGCCCTCGAGGCGGCGGGGATCGAGCTCGAGTACGTCGGCTCGCTCCGCGAGCGCCGCCCCGCGCTGGCGGCCGCGAAGCGGCGGATGTACCGCCTTGCCGGAAGGCGGTACATGCACGACCGAGACCCGGCGACGCTGCGCGCCTACGCCGAGCAGGTCGCGCACCGCCTCGCGGGGCGCCCGGTCGACGCCGTCCTCAGCCCGGGCACGCTCCCGGTCGCGTACCTCGAGTGCGCGCTTCCCCTCGTGGTGTGGACGGACGCCACGTTCGGCTCCCTCGTGGGGTTCTACCCGGAGTACTCCCGCCTGTGCCGCGAGACGCTGCGAGGCGGCGAGGACGCCGAGCGCGCCGCGCTCCACCGTTGCGCGCTCGCGATCTACACGTCGGAGTGGGCGGCCGCCGGCGCGGTCGAGCAGTACGGCGCTGACCCTGCCCGGGTGCGCGTCGTCCCGTTCGGAGCCAACCTCGCGGATGCGCCGGACGAGGCCGGGGTCGCGGCGGCGGTCCGCGCGCGGAGCACCGGCGAGTGCCGGCTGCTCTTCCTCGGGCGCGACTGGGAGCGCAAGGGCGGGCCGACGGCGCTCGCGGTGACGGACGCCCTCACCCGCCGGGGCGTGCCCGCGCGCCTTGCGATCGTGGGGTGCGCGCCGAGGCTCGGCGCGAGGGCCGCGACGTACTGCGAGGTCGTCGGCCCGATCGACGCGGGAAGCGCAGCGGGGCGCGCCCGGCTCGCCGGCGAGCTTCGCGCGGCGCACTTCCTGATCCTCCCGACGCGCGCCGACTGCACGCCGCACGCGGTTGCCGAGGCCAACGCGTTCGGCGTACCCTGCCTGGCGACCGCGGTCGGAGGTCTCCCGACGATCGTTCGCGAGGGCGTCAACGGCACGCTGTTCGCCGCGGGCGCCGCGCCCGCGGAGTGGAGCGAGGTCGTCGCGCGCACCACGGGGGACAGGAAGGGATACGAGTCTCTGGCTCTCTCATCGTACGCCGAGTACCGCACGAGGCTGAACTGGCACGCGGCGGCGGAGGCCGTGCGCTCGCTCGTCGAAGGAGCGATCCGGTGACGCCTGCCCGACGTTGCGGTCCGACGACCCTGACGTTCCGCCGGGCGGCGGCGGACGCCGATGCGGCTCTTCAGCGGAGGTGCCGGCCGTGACGGCAGGTCCCGCCCCGCGGGTCGCGGTGGTGGTGCTGAACTGGAACGGCGGCGCCGCCCTGCTCGACTGCCTCGAGTCGGTGCGGTGGTCGGACTACGGCGAGTTCGTCACGATCCTGGCGGACAACGGCTCCGACGACGGGTCGCCCTCGCTCGCCCTCTCGTGGGCCAACGCGCGGCGCGCCGGCGGTGAGGACGTCCGCGTGGTCCGGTACGACAGGGACAGCGCCGAGGCCGGCGGAGACCCCGACGCCGAGGCGCGGCTGGCGGTGGGGCCTTCTCCGGGGCGGTTCGTCATGATCGAGATCGGCGCCAACCTGGGGTACGCCGCCGGGAACAATGTCGCCCTGAGGTACGCGCTGGCCCGCGGCTTCGAGTACGTGATGCTGCTCAACAACGACGCCGCCGTGGAGCCGGCCACGCTGAGCGCACTGGTCGCGTGCCTCGAGAGCCACGCCGGGTGGGCGGGAGCCGCGCCGAAGGTCGTGGCCGCGCCCGATCCGCGGCGGATCCTCTACGCGGGGGGCGCGGTCCGGCTGTGGCAGGCGCGAGGCGTGCACATCGGGCGGAACCGCCGCGACGGACCGAGGTGGTCCGGGACGCGAGCCACGCGCCACATGTCGGGGTGCTGCGCTCTCTACAGGTGCGGGCTCTTCCGCGATGTCGGCCTGCTGGACGAGGACTTCTTCTTCGGCCACGAGGACGTCGCGCTCTCGCACATCGCCGGCAAGCGCGGCCTCACGTTCGGCGTCGACCTCGACGTCAGGGCCCGCCACGCCGAGGGGTGGAGCCTCCGCCACGCCTCGCCCAGGTCGGCGTACTACTACAACAAGTACCGGCTCCTGCTCGTACGGAAGTACGCGACCGCGTGGCAACTCGCCGCGGCGGCGTGCTTCCTGCTCACGACGCGCGTCGTCAAGTTCGCCGGCCTCCTGATCGCCGGCGAGCCGCGCCTCGTCGCCGCCGAGGTCCGATCGTACGTCGACTTCTTCGCGGGCAAGCTCGCGGAGCACGACCGCTCGATGTCCGCCGCGGCGAGGCCCCGGCCGTGACGAGTGCGGGCTCGCCGCCGGAGCCGCAGGGGGCGCTCGCCTCAGCACGGGACCGCCTGCTCCTCGTCGGCGGCGCGGCGGTGCTCGCCACGCTGGGTTTCGAGACGGTCCCGCTGCCGGTGCGGGCCCAGATCACCCCGCTCGCGACGCTGATCGCCGTCCTCGTGCTGCCGGCCGCCCTCGGGGCGGCGTTCTCGCTCCCGCGCTCGCCCCTCCTCGTGATCGTGCTCGCGTTCGGCGCGTTCGCGGCCGTCCACTCCGTCGTGGCACTCGGGATCGACGCGCTCGTGTCCGGCCCGAATCCGATCAGGACGGCCGCGTGGCTGCGCCAGCTCGCGGCGCTCGCAGGCGGCGTCGCGGTGTTCGCCGTCGCGCGCGTCACCCTCACCCGGCTGTCCGATGGCGCCGTCGCCCGCACCGTGGCGCTGGGCGCTCTCCCGGGGGTCGTGCTCGCGCTGCTCGATGTGGCGTGGGGCGCACTGCGGTTCAAGCCGGCGGCTCACGTCGTGACGGTCGTACGGTACACGATGATCCCGCCTGGCCTCGCGGTGCCCGGCAACTTCTCGGACCCACGACGGGCGGCGGGGTTCTGCTTCGAGCCGTCCCACTTCTCGATCTTCCTCGCGACCGTCGCCATCCCCGCGACGGTCGTCTGGCTCTCGCGCGCGCGGCGTCGCTGGGTGCCGGCCGCCCTGGTCGCTCTCGAGGCCGTCGCTCTGCAGTGGGCGTTCAGCATCACCGGCGTGGCCGTGGTCGCGGGGATCCTCCTCGCGCTCGCGTTCGCGAGCCGGTTCCGTCGCCCCGCGCTCGCCGCGCTCGCGGGCGGCGCCCTCACGCTCGCAGTGCTCACCGTGGCGTTCCCGAAGAACTACATCGCGCACCAGGCCGCGAGGGTCGTCTCGATGCTCGTCCGGGGCGACTACGCGGACCTGCCCCCGTCCGTGACCGTCGTGGTGTTCGGCACGCTCGGTCCGTTCGCACGCGTGTTCTCGTCGCTCAACCTCCTCGGGTACGGGCTCGGGGGCACCGCGACGCACGCCGCAGCGGTCCTCCCCGCCGCCGCGCTTCGCGACGTCGGCCTGGCGAGCTGGCCGGAGATGCCGAACCTGACAACCTCGCTCGGTCGCGTTTTCGCCGAGACTGGTCTCGTGGGCCTCGTCCTCTTCGCCGGCATGTGGGTGGTCGCATTCCGCCGCCTAGTTCGCGAGGGGGACGCGGTCACCGGGGCGAGCCGCGTCGCCGCCCTCGCGGGTCTTGCCGGCCTCGCGATCGCCCACGTGATCAAGGTGGGATCGTTCGCCGTCCCGTTCGTGTGGTTCTGGCTCGCATACGTCGACGCGCGGACGGCCGTTCCGGAGGGCCGCGACCGGCCGGTGTGATCCGCCTCGCCGCCGGCGGCCGAACGGACCGAGCACGCCTCCCGGCGTGCTCTTCGCGTCTCCGCGCTCGCCGTGCCGCGCCGCTTCGACGGGCGGAAAGCGGCAGAAAGGAGAGGGAAGACCACGGGTGGTCCGAACCGTCTCGGGTCTTCCCTCTACGCTCTCCCGTCGGCCCTCTGCACTCGCCCCAGGAACTCCACCACGACGGCGGCGAGGGCTGCGGGCTGCTCGAGCGGCACGAGGTGCCCGCTGTCGCGCACAACGGCCGAATCCGCCCGCCGCACGCTGCCGGCCAGCTCCTCCGCCATCGCGGCGAACTCCGTCACCTCGCCGTCGCCGCGGACGACGAGTGCCGGCACCGCGATCTCCGCCAGGCGGTCGACCACCTTCCACTCGCGGTCCGGGACGTCCCTCGTCGCGGCCAGGTACTCGCCGGCGGGAAACGCGAGGACCATCGCCTCGAGGCGCTCCCGGGCGCCCGGACGGGCCGTGGCCCGCTCGATCAGCTGATGCCGCAGCCACACCTCGCGCATCGCGGGCTGCACGCCCCGCGTGCGGATCGCGTGCGCGACCTCGCGGAACGACGCCCGCATCGCCTCCGAGAGCGACCGGTCGGGGACGAGCGGCCCGACGAGCCCGAGCGAGCGCACGAGCTCCGGGCGGCGGAGCGCGCACTCGAGCGCGATCCCCGCACCCTTCGACAGACCGACCACGTGCGCCGCCGGACCCGCCGACCGGACGATCACCTCCGCCAGGTCCGCCGCGTGGTCGCCCCAGCGGTACCCGCTCGCGGGCGAGCCGCTGCGCCCGTGTCCCCTCTGGTCGTAGCGCACCACCCGGAGGCCGGCCCGCACGAGCGGCGGGACAACCTCGTCCCAGACGCGGAGGTCCATCGCGTGCCCGTGGAGCAGCACGACGGGGTCCCCCTCGCCCTCGACGACGACGTGGAGCGCCACCCCATCACGCTCGAGGATCATGAAACTCCGGAGAGAGGGGAGAAGGACGAAGGGAGACGAAAGACGAAGCGGCGACCGGCGAGAGGTATCCGCGTTCTGCGCCTTCCCTCTCCCCTTTCACCTCTTCCCTCTTCCTGGCTCACTTCGCGGTCTTGAACGTGAACGTCACGGCCTGCGACATCTCCCTGCCGGCGAAGCTCTCGACGCCGTCGCCGGCGAGCGTGACGTGGTACGTGTCTCCGGGCGGGAGGTCGGCCCTCGGTTCCCACACGACCCACCAGTGCTCGGCGTCGTAGCTCACCTGGCCCGCGACGAGGCCGCTCGACTCCCCGAGGACGCTGACGGCGTCGCCCTTCACGTCGTCGGGCCGCAGCGGCTCCGACATCGCGAAGATGACCCTCGGCCGCCGCGCCGCCACCAGCGCGCCCCGGCCGGGGAACGTCGAGGTCACCCCCGGCGGCGACGCGGGCTGCGCCCCCGCGGCGCCCGCGGTGAACGCCAGGTCCACGGCGACGTGGAACACGATGTCGGCGATCCACGGCGGCGGCGGCGGTGGGGCTGGGATGCCGTGGTCGTGGCTCTCCTTCGCGAGGAGGTAGACGACCACCACCACGGTGACCGCAGCGAGGATGACGAGTCCGGTGGAGACGTGGTCCAGGACCGCCTGCACCTCGGTGACCGCGCCGTCCTTGACGGTGACTCCGGTGGCGTTGTCGCCGAGGCGGACGACGTTCCCCGAGTCGTCGAGGTGGGCGGGGAAGCGCACCCGGTACACGCCGGGGGGGAGACCGACCACGGTCCACGTCGGGTTGAGCGACCGGAACACCGTCCGCCACGTCCTACCGTCCTGCCGCTCCAGCTCCCCGAGGATCCCCGCCGGGCCCGGGCGCCGCTCGTTCCGCGCGGAGTCGTCCTGGAACACCGCGACCGACACGCCGCCGCCGGGGCCGGGGGTCGTGTGCGACCCCGTCGCCCTGACGGAGAGGCACCCGGACAGCGCGAGCGTGACCTGTCCGACGACCAGGATCAGCGCGATCGATCGCCGCACCATGCGACGAGTGTGGCACTCGCCCGTTTGGCGCGCAAGCGCCGGCGAGAGAGGTAGAAGGTAGACGGGAAACGGGAGAGGAACGACGAGACACAGGAAGGAGCGAATTCCCTACCTGCGGATCTCCGCCTGCCCTCTTCCCTCTTCCTTCTTACTTCCTTCGGGTCGCGGAGGCGAACGAGCGCGCCAGCGCCTCGACCTCGCCCGGCAGCTCGGCCGCGTCGCCGAGCTCTCCGATCCGCTCGACGATCGCGGAGCCGATCACGACGCCGTCTGCGAACTGTGCGATCGTTCCGACCTGTTCGGGTGTGGAGATGCCGAAACCCACCGCCACCCTGCTCCTTGTCAGATTGCGCACAAGCCGCACCTGCTCCTCGAGCCCTTCCTCGAGCGTGGCCCGGGCCCCGGTGACGCCGGCGCGGGCGATGAAGTAGACGAACGTGCCGGCGAGACGCTTCACCGCCTTCACGCGCGCCCTGGTCGAGGTGGGTGCCACCAGGGGCACGAGCTCGATCCCGGCACGCCCGAGCGCCTCGTGCGCCGGTGCGGCCTCCTCGGCGGGGACGTCGGTGAACAGCACGCCGTCCACGCCCGCCGACGCCGCATCGACCGCGAACCGTGCCAGCCCGTACGCGTGCACGGGGTTGAAGTAGGTGAAGAGGACGACCGGGAGTTCGGTCGAGAACCGGAGCTCGCGCACCGTCGCGAGGACGGTCGTCAGCGTCGTGCCGCGCGCCAGCGCCCGCTCGGCGGCGCGCTGGTTCGTCGGGCCGTCCGCGATCGGATCGGTGAACGGGACCCCGAGCTCGAGGATGTCCGCTCCGGCTCGCTCGAGCGCGCGGGCGAGCACGACCGTGCGGCCCGGGTGCGGGTCGCCCGCGGTGATGTAGGGGATGAAGGCGGCGCGGCGCGCCCTGCGGGCCCGCGCGAACGCGCGTTCGACTCGGCTGCTCATACCGTCACCCCTTCGAGGCGCGCGACCTCGGCGACGTCCTTGTCGCCCCGCCCCGAGAGGCCCACCAGGATCGCCTGGCCGCCCCCCATGCGCGGCGCAACCCGCGCCACGTAGGCGAGGGCGTGCGCCGTCTCGAGCGCCGGGACGATGCCCTCGAGCTCGGAGAGCAGGTGGAACGCGTCGAGCGCCTCGGAGTCCTCGACGCGGACGTACGACACCCTCCGCGAGTCGTGCCACCAGGCGTGCTCCGGCCCGACCGCGGGGTAGTCCAGCCCGGCCGACACCGAGTGCGTCGCGGCGATCAGCCCGTCCTGGTCCTGGAGCACGTAGCTGCGCGTGCCGTGCAGGACGCCGGGACCGCCGCCCGCGAAGCGCGCCGCGTGCTCGCCGAGGCGGGTGCCGCGGCCACCGGCCTCCACGCCGACGAGCTCCACCTGCCGGTACGGCACGAACGCGGTGAAGATCCCCGCGGCGTTGGAGCCGCCGCCGACGCACGCGACCACCAGCCTCGGCAGCGAGCGGTGCCGCTTCCGGATCTGGAGCAGCGCCTCGCTCCCGATCACCGACTGGAACTCCCGCACCATCGCCGGGTACGGGTGCGGTCCCAGCACCGAGCCGAGGACGTAGTGGGTGCTCGCAACGTTCGTGACCCAGTCGCGCAGGGACTCGTTGATCGCGTCCTTGAGCGTGCGGGCGCCCGCGTCCACCCCGACCACCTCGGCACCGAGCAGCCTCATGCGGTAGACGTTGAGCGCCTGCCTGCGCTCGTCCTCGGTCCCCATGTAGACCCTGCAGCGCAACCCCAGCAGCGCAGCTGCGGTCGCGACCGCGACGCCGTGCTGCCCGGCGCCGGTCTCGGCTATCACCCTCGACTTCCCCATCCGCCGCGCGAGCAGGCACTGGCCGACCGCGTTGTTGATCTTGTGCGCTCCGGTGTGGCACAGGTCCTCGCGCTTGAGGTAGACGGCCGCGCCTCCGAGGTGGCGCGTGAGGCGGGCGGCGTGCGAGATCGGCGTCGGGCGCCCGCAGTACG
>Ga0335070_10002395_pt1 | contig 21818 bp, 20 predicted proteins | sample Lox_Sample_13_FD_206722 | JGI IMG/M metagenome (GOLD analysis project Ga0335070, IMG submission 206722) | Soil microbial communities from Loxahatchee National Wildlife Refuge, Florida, United States - Lox_Sample_1.3 | ecosystem: Environmental > Terrestrial > Soil > Wetlands | place: USA...
ACCTCCACCACCGTGCGCCCGAGCCGGCGGAGCCGGGCCAGGCACCGGCGCCGTCGGCGCAGGGCCCGGAGGAGCAGCCGGCCGGCACACCCGTCCTCGTCGCCACCCGCGGCGGTGTCCCGCAGCGCGCCCGCGACAAGCTGCAGCGAGACCTCGAGCGGCTCGTCCGCCGCCCACCGCGTCAGGTGATCTCCGTGCACGCGACGCTCGCGACCGAGCACGATCCCGCCCTGGAGCGCCCCGCGATCGCGAAGGCGACGGTCCAACTGGCGGGCCAGGCGATCCGCGCACACGTCGCCGCGACCACGCATGCGGAGGCCGCCGCACTGCTCGTCGACCGCCTCAAGCGTGGGCTCGCAGCGGTGGCCGACCGTGACGACACGGCGCGGCGGGCATTCGACGCAGCTCCGGGCACCCGGCCCGAGCGCCGCGTCCGTCCACCGGGCGAGCGCCGGCTCGTGCGGCGGAAGACGGTCGCGACGGCGGCGATGACGCCCGAGGAGGCGGCGTGGGAGATGCACCTGCTCGACCACGACTTCCACCTCTTCACGAACCTGGAGACCGGCAACGAGAACGTCGTCTACCGTCGCGAAGACGGCACGCTCGGCCTGCAGCAGGCCGGCACGTCCGGCGGCGCTTTCGTCGACCCGTTCCGCATCGACGAGCGGCAGCCGCCGCTGCTCGCTCTCGACGAGGCGCTCGAGCTCCTCGACATCGCCGCCGAGCCGTTCCTGTTCTTCGTCGAGCGCACCTCGCGCCGCGGCGCCGTCGCCTACCGGCGGTACGACGGCGCGTACGGGCTCGTCGAGAGTGCGTGATGGACGGCCTCTTCGCGTACGAGCAGGTGCTCGACCTGCCGCGGCCGCAATCGCCGCCGCTCGTCGGCCCGATCGTCGAGTCGCTGAGCAGGCGAATCGCGCGGGGAACGGCGCCCATCCGCGTCGCCGTCGTCCGCTCTTCCGCCCATTCGCTCGACGTCGAGGTCGGCGTGCTCGAGGGACTCGAGAAAGACCAGCGCGCGCGGCTCGCCGCGATGCTGCGCCTCCGCCGGCGCGCCGTCGAGCGCACCGAGGCGTTCACGACCGTGATGGTCGTTCCGACCGGGATCGGCTGCGCGGTCGGCGGCCACGCCGGCGACGCGGGCGCCGCCGTGCGACTGCTCGCAGCCGTCTCGGACCGCCTCGTCACGCACCCCAACGCCGTCAACGCGTCCGATCTGATCGAGCTGCCCGAGAATGCGCTCTACGTCGAGGGAAGCGTCCTCGCGCGCGTGCTCCTGGGGAGCGCGGGGCTCGCTCCCGTGCGCGCGAACCGCGTGCTCGCCGTCGCCGACCGCGACATCGACGAGCACTTCGCCGAGATCGCCGTCAACTCGGCGGCCGCGGCGCGCGCGAGCGGCGGCGTCCACTGCACCGAGGTCGTCCTGCTCGACCCCCACGTCAGGCTCGCGTCGCAATACGCGCCCTCCGGCCGCGCGACCGGGCGCGTGGAGCATCTCGAGCGGCTGCTGCACGTGCTCGAGGAGCGGCGCGGCGCATTCGACGCGGTGGCGATCTCCACGCGGATCGAGGTGCCGTGGAGCTACCACCGCGACTACTACGAGCAGCGGGGGGTGATGATCAACCCGTGGGGCGGGGTCGAGGCGCTGCTGACGCACGCCGTGTCGAGCCTGCTCGAGGTCCCGGCGGCGCACTCGCCCATGTTCGAGTCGCGCGAGGCCGCTGCGGTCGAGCTCGGCATCGTCGACCCGCGGATGGCTGCCGAGGTGATCTCGCTCGGGTTCTTCGTCAGCGTGCTCGAGGGTCTCGCGCGCGCGCCGCGGATCGTGCCGCTCGAGCACGGGCCGCTTGCCGGTGTCATCTCCGTCGAGGACGTCTCCTGCCTCGTGATCCCCGACAGGGTCCTCGGCCTGCCGACGCTCGCCGCGCTCGAGCAGGGCATCCCGGTCGTCGCGGTGCGCGAGAACGCGAACCTGATGGCGAACGACCTCGCGTCGCTGCCGTGGCAGCCGGGACAGCTGACGATCGTCGAGAACTACTGGGAAGCGGCAGGCGTCGTCGCCGCGCTTCGCGCCGGCCTCGATCCGGCGACCGTGCGACGACCGCTCGCCGACCTCACGGTCGCGCGGCCGTCGGCGCTGCACGCCGTCACCCCTTGACGACGCCGAGCGGCCGCAGCTGGGCGACGCGGCGCGCGAGCCCGGCCCGCTCCACGACCGCGACGACGCGGTCGACGTCCTTGTAGGCGAACGGCGCCTCCTCGGCGAGGCCGGAGTTCGACGGGCAGCGAACGACGATTCCCGCCGCTGCGAGCTGGCGGCGCAGCTCGGCTCCGCCGATGCGGCGGCGCGCGGCCGTGCGGCTCAGGCACCTCCCCGCGCCGTGGCACGTCGAGCCGAACGACCGCTCCATCGCCCCGGGCTCGGCGGCCAGCACCCAGCTCGACGTGCCCATGCTCCCGGGGATGAACACGGGCTGCCCGACACCGCGATACGCCGCCGGGATCTCGTCCGAGTCGCCGGGGAACGCGCGTGTCGCGCCCTTGCGGTGCACGCAGACGAGCCGTCCGTCGTGCCGCTCGAGCTTCGCGATGTTGTGTGCGACGTCGTACACCTGCCGCGTGCCGGCGGCCGCCTCCTCCCCGAGGATCCGCCGCACGGCCTCGCGGATCAGGTGCGTCATCGCATGGCGGTTCGCCCAGGCGAAGTTCGCCGCCGCCGCCATCGCGGCGAGGTAGGCGCGCCCTTCCGGCGACCCGAGCGGCGCGCAGGCGAGCTGCGGGTCGGGCAGCACGATCCCGTACCGCGGCGCGACCGCGAGCATCTCCCGCACGTAGTCCGTGCACACCTGGTGGCCGAAGCCGCGCGAGCCGGAGTGGATCAGGACCGTCGCCTGCCCCTGCTCGAGCCCGAAGCAGGCCGCCGCCTCGGCATCGACGACGCGGTCGACGCGCTGGAGCTCGATGAAGTGGTTGCCGGAGCCGATCGTGCCGACCTGCCGTGCACCGCGCGTCCGTGCACGCTCCGAGACGGCAGCGGGGTCGGCGCCGTCCAGGCAGCCGCGCGACTCGGTGTGCTCGACGTCGTCGCCGGTGCCGATGCCGAGCTCGTCGACGAGGACGCGCGGGCCGAAGGTGAGCAGCCGGTCGAACGCGGCGGTGCCAGGCCGCAGGGCGCTCTCCTTGCCGGCGCCGGCCGGAATCGCCCGCGAGATCTCGTGCACGAGCGCCTCGACCCGGCCGCCGAGCCCGGCGGCCGCGAGCGGCAGCGCGAGCAGCCGCACGCCGCAGTTGATGTCGTAGCCGACGCCGCCCGGCGAGACCACTCCGTCGACCGCGTCCGTCGCGGCCACGCCGCCGACCGGGAAGCCGTAACCCTGGTGGATGTCGGGCATCCCGAGCGCCGCGTCGACGATCCCCGGCAGCGTCGCGACGTTCTGCAGCTGGACGAGCGCGCGCTCGCCGGCGATCGCCTCGATCAGCACCTCGTCCGCGAACACGCGCGCCGGCACGCGCATGTCGGGTCTGGCGCCGGCGGGAATCTCCCAGACGGTCTCGTCGAGGCGGACGAGATCAGACGTCGAGGACGACGCGACCGTGCCAGATCCCCCCTTCCGTCGCCGCGGCGAGGTCGTGCAGCGTCACGGCCTTCACGAGGTGGCGGGGACGCCCGCAGACGCCGCGGACGATCGCCCGCAGCCCGCCGTGCGCGAAGTCGATCACCGTCGCGCGCTCGGGGATGAAGTCCTCCACCTCGGCGAGGTACATCAGCTCGTCGAGCCACCCCCAGAGCAGCTCGGGCGGCGTGCCCGGGGGAAGCTCGACCGCCTGGCTGGCCGGCTCACCGTCACCGCAGCCGCCGAGCAGCTCGCGAAACGCCGCGAGCGCCTCGCGGAGGAGATCGGCCTCGCTCTCGGCCTCGAGCACGATCTCGACTTCGCCCACGTGCTCGGCGAAGGTATGACGCGACACTGCCCTCGCTACTCCTCCGGCTCACTCCTTCGCGATGTCCGCGAGCATCGCGTCCGCGACGTCGATCAGATCCTCCGTACGCAGGCGCAGCGACGCGTCGTGGACGCCCGCGTCGAGCACGATGTGCTCGCAATCTGCGAGCTTCCGGTCGACGACGACACGATCGCCCGCAGGCCCTCCGAACGGCGGCACCGCTCCGAGCTCGAACTGCGGGTACGAGCCCGCCAGCTCGCTCTCGGTGAGCAGCACGACCTCCTTCGCCTCCAACGCGTGCGCGAGCTTCCCAAGGTCGAGCCGGCTCGACGCAGGCACGACGGCGCGGACGTTGGCGCCGTTCTCGTCCCGTGCAATCACCGTCTTCGCCGTCTCCTGCGGCTGGACGCCGAGAGCGCGGGCCTCGCCGGCCGCCGTCAGCGTGCGGCGATGCGGCAGCAGCTCGAACTCGAGGTGCGACTCGCGGAGATGCTCGACCAGGATGTTCGGCGCGGCGGCCAAGTCGAGCTCCGGCCGCGGCACCCCGCGCTCATGACGAACGACCGTATCGCTTCCCGGGAAGAACACGGTCTCGTGGCCGTCGTCCCAGTGGACGCGGTAGTACGGGCGCTCGACCGTTCCGAGCACCTCCAGGATCTCGCCGACCCGCGCCGTGTCGCCGACGCGGCGGCCCGTCACCTCGATGACGTCGCCCGGGGCGGCGACCACCCGCTCCTTCGTGGCCATCTCTCCTCCTTCTCCGATCGCACCTCAAGCGTCGCCCCCGGCGCGCCGCTTCCCATCCGCGCGCGCGCGGATCGAGACGGCATCACAGTGGAAATCCCCAGGGGCTGTAGGGGGCGGCCCGGATGCGGGCGCCGGCCGCCCGAGGGACGGTTTTTTGGAAAGGAGTTCACGCATGAGCGTGGGGCGCTTCCGCCCGGATCGCGACGGCTTCTTCGGCATCCGCTTCGAGTCGATCGGAGGTCTCGGGGCGCACCTCGCCGGGCAGATGCTCGCCGAAGCCGGCGTGCTGCGGCAGGGGCTGAACGGCTCCCACTTCTCCTCGTACGGCTCGGAGAAGAAGGGGACGCCGGTCAAGTCCTTCGTGCGCTTCGCCGCGCCGGAGCGTGAGATCCGCACGAGCAGCCCGGTGGAGACGCCGCAGGTGATCGCCATCTTCCACGAGGCGTTCGGCCGCTCCCCCGCCGCGATCGCCGGGCTCGCCCCCACGGGCACGGTGATCGTCAACACGCGGTCCACGGCGGAGGAGCTGCGGGAGGCGCTCCAGCTCGACTCGGGCACGATCGGCGTCCTCGACGCGCTCGGGATCGCGGTCGAGGAGAAGACGCGCGTGAACACCGCGATGCTCGGGGCGGTCGTCCGCGTCTGCACGTTCCTCGACCCGGACGCGGTGAAGGAGACGATGCGGGAGACGTTCGGGCGCCGGCACCCCGAGGTCGTCGAGGCGAACATCCGCACGTTCGACCGCGGCTTCAACGAGCTGCGCCGCACGCGCTTCAAGGCGGCCGGCCCGGTCCAGGCGCGGCCGCCCAGCCGGCAGGAGCCCTCCTTCGGCTATCTCGAGGCGCCGATCGGCGGCGTGATCCTCGAGCCCGCCAACAGCATCGCCAAGGACCTGAGCACGTCGCGCGTCGGCTTCGTCCCGGAGCTGCTGCTCGACAAGTGCGTCCACTGCGGCCTCTGCGACATCGTCTGCTCCGACCTCTGCATGGTCTGGGACGAGAGCGCGGACGGCGTGCGGCTGCTGGGAATCGACTACCAGTACTGCAAGGGGTGCCTCAAGTGCACCGAGGTCTGCCCGACCGGCGCGCTCGTCGAGCGGCGCGAGGAAGAGGGCTGGGCCGCGGCACACACGGTGCGGCTTTTCGCGGGGGTGACGTGACATGGCCGTAGCGGTGAAGCAGAAGCGGACGCGCGCGCGGCCGGCGCAGGTGACGCTCTTCAAGACCGGCAACGAGATGGCGGCGCTGTCGGCGGAGCACATCGACTTCCACCTGATGGGCTACTACCCGATCACGCCGTCGACCGAGATCGCGGAGATCCTCGACGAGCGGAAGGCCGCGGGCGCGCACCGGCTGGTGATGGTGCCCGCCGACGGCGAGCACGGCGCCGCCGGCATCTGCTACGGCGCCGCCGTCGGCGGCGGCCGCGTCTTCAACGCGACGAGCGCCCAGGGGCTCCTGTACGCGCTCGAGGAGCTGCCGGTCCAGTCCGGCACGCGCTTCCCGATGCTGCTCGATCTCGCGACGCGCACGGTGAGCGGGCCGCTCGACATCCGCGGCGACCACTCCGACGTCTACTACGCGCTCGACACCGGCTGGCTGATCCTGATGGCGCGCGACCCGCAGGCGGTCTACGACCTGAACATCTGCGCGCTCCGCATCGCCGAGCGCGCCGACGTCCGCCTGCCTGCGATCGTCGCATTCGACGGCTTCTTCACGAGCCACCAGAAGCGCCGCGTCTCGATCTTCGAGGACCCCAAGGTGGTCCAGAAGTTTCTCGGGCCGTTCACGGAGACCGTCCCGGCGCTCGACCCGCGGCACCCCGTGACGATCGGGCCCTACATGAACGACCCCGATCTGATCAACAACAAGTACCAGCTCAATCTCGCGATGGAGGCCGCGCTGCACGCGCTGCCCGACGTGTTCGCCGAGTACGAGGCTTTGAGCGGTCGCCACTACGACGTCGTCGAGCGGTACCGGATGGAGGACGCGGAGGTCGCGCTGCTGCTGCTCAACTCGGCGGCCGAGACGGCGAAGGACGCCGCTGACCGGCTGCGCGAGCAGGGGATCCGCGCCGGCGTCGTCAGTCCGAACGTCCTGCGTCCGTTCCCGGCGCAGGAGCTGCGCGGCGCGCTCCGCGGCGTGCGCGCGCTCGTGATCGGCGAACGGGCGGACTCGTACGGCTCCGCCGGCGGCCCGGTTGCGCACGAGGTGAAGTCGGCGCTGAAGGACGACCCCGACAACGCGACGGTCTGCCTCACCCGGATCTACGGGCTCGGCGGCCGGGACTTCTACACGGAGGACGCGGAGGCGTTCTTCCGGCTCGCGACCGACACGGCCGCGGGCCGCGCCGTCCATCCGTCGTTCGACTACTACGGCGTCGTCGCCGGCGATCCCGCGCACCCGCCGTTGCGCCCGGGTCTGCCGGCTCTCGGCCGCGACGAGACGATCACCGGCACCGTCAAGGTCGCGGTGAACGAGAGCACCGGCCGCCTCAAGGTCGAGGCGCCGCCCGCCTGGCAGCTCGTCGCCCGGCCGAAACGGGTCGCGCCGGGCCACGGCGCCTGCCCCGGCTGCGGCGTCTTCCCTGCGCTCGACCAGTTCCTGCGCGGGATCGAGGGCGACGTCGTCGTCCTCTACCAGACGGGTTGCGCCATGGTCGTGAGCACCGGCTACCCGTACACGTCGCACCGCGTCACCTACGTCCACAACCTCTTCCAGAACGGCGCTGCGACGCTGGCCGGCCTCGTCGAGATGTTCAAGGAGCGGCAGCGCCGCGGCGAGCTGCCCGCGAGCGAGGACATCACGTTCGTGATGGTCAGCGGCGACGGAGGCATGGACATCGGCACGGGGGCCGCGATCGGCACCGCGCTCCGCAACCACGGCCTGATCATCCTCGAGTACGACAACCAGGGGTACATGAACACCGGCGCGCAGTTGAGCTACTCGACGCCGCTCGGCCACCGCACAGCGACGAGCAACGTCGGACCGGGCGAGCACGGCAAGTCGTTCCACCACAAGGACATGCCGCAGATCATGGCGGCGACCAACATCCCGTACGTCTTCACCGGCGTCGAGGGCTTCCCGGACGACCTGCTCGCGAAGGGCGCGAAGGCCCAGTGGTACGCGCAGCACGAGGGCATGGCGTACGGGAAGGTGCTCATCTCCTGCCCGCTGAACTGGCTGACGACCGACCGCGTCGGCACGGACGTCGTCGAGGCGGCGGTCGAGTGCTGCTTCTTCCCGCTCTACGAGATCGAGCGCCACAAGACCTCGCTCACCTACGACCCGGAGCCGCTCGGGCGCCGCATCCCCGTCGCGGAGTGGCTCGGGATGATGGGCAAGACGAAGCACCTGTGCCGTCCGGGCTACGAAGCGGAGCTCGCCGAGATCGAGCATGAGGTCGACCGGCGCTGGCAGCGGCTGAAGGCGATGCACGAGCACCCGCTGCTCTAGGAGACGTGATGGCGCTCATCCTCGAAAAGCACGAGCTCACCCCGGTCACGTGGCTCTTCGTCGTGGACGCGCCGCTGGTCGCCTCCCACGCACAGCCGGGACAGTTCGTGATCGTCCGCGTCGACCCCCACGGTGAGCGCGTGCCGATCAGCATCACGAACTTCGACCGCGAAGCGGGCACGATCACGCTCGTCGTCCAGCAGGTCGGCAAGACGAGCGGCCTCATCTGCGCCCTCGTCGAGGGCGACGAGCTGCTCGACCTCGCCGGCCCGCTCGGGCTGCCGGCGCCGCTGCCGGAGACAGGCCACGCCATCCTCGTCGGCGGCGGCTTCGGAGCGGGCGCGGTGTACCCGATCGCGCGCGAGCTGCGCCTGCGCGGCGTGGAGGTGACCGCGATCGTGGGCGCACGGTCGGCCGATCTGCTGATCCTGCGCGACCTGCTCGAGCCGATGAGCGACCATTACCTCGCCTGCACCGACGACGGCTCGGTCGGCTACCACGGCTTCACGGCCGCGCTGCTCGGCGAGCTGCTGGCGGAGGACGGCGCGCGCTTCACGCACTGCTACGCGATCGGGCCGATGCCGATGATGCGCGCCGTCGCGGAGACGACGCGCCCCTACGGTCTCAAGACCATGGTCTCGCTCGATCCGATCATGCTCGATGGAACAGGCATGTGCGGCGCGTGCCGGATCTCGATCGGCGGCGAGACGAAGTTCGCGTGCGTCGACGGGCCGTTCTTCGACGCACACCAGGTCGACTTCAACGAGGCCGTCGTACGCTCGAAGATGTACGTCGACGAGGAACGGCTCGCACTCGAGCTCGTGACGGGGAGGTAACGAGCGATGCCGATCCTCTATCCGACGAAGACGCCGATGCCCGCGCTCGACGCGATCGAGCGCCGATCGCTGTGGGACGAGGTCGCCGTCGGCTACACGGTCGAGCGTGCGCTCGCGGAGGCGCGGCGCTGCATCCAGTGCCAGGACCCGCTCTGCGAGCAGGGCTGTCCCGTCGGCGTGCCGATCCGCGACTTCATCCGCCGCGTCGCGCTCGAGGACTTCAGCGGCGCCGCCGAGCTGATTCGCACGAGGAACGTGCTGCCGGCGATCTGCGGGCGCGTCTGCCCGGTCGAGCACCAGTGCGAGGCCCAGTGCTCCGTGCTCGCGCGCCTGGAGCCGGTCGGGATCGGACGGCTCGAGCGGTTCGTCGCAGACTGGGAGCGCGCGCATCCGCACGACGGCGCGGCGCCGGCGACGAGGCAGCGCGCGCAGAAGATCGCGATCGTCGGCTCCGGCCCGGCCGGGCTGACGGCCGCGAGCGACCTCGCTCAGCTCGGCTACCAGGTCACCGTCTTCGAGGCGTTGCACGCGATCGGCGGCGTACTCCGCTACGGCATTCCCGAGTTTCGCCTGCCGAAGGCGATCGTCGACGAGGACGTCGAGCGGCTGCGCGCACTCGGGGTCGCGTTCGAGACGAACGTGATCATCGGGAAGACGGTGACGATCGACGAGCTGCTCGGCGAGCTCGGCTACGCGGCGGTCTTCGTCGGGACGGGCGCCGGCTCGCCGAAGTTCATGAGCATCCCCGGCGAGAACCTCAAGGGCGTCTACTCGGCGAACGAGTACCTCACGCGCGTCAACCTCATGCGTGCCTATTCCTTCCCCGACTACGACACGCCCGTCCAGCGTCCGACGCGCGCCGCCGTGATCGGCGCGGGCGACACGGCGATGGACGCCGCGCGCGTGTCGATCCGCCTCGGAGCCGAGGAGGCGCACGTCGTCTACCGGCGCACGCGGGCCGAGATGGGCGCAAGGGCCGAGGACTACCAGCGCGCCGTGGAGGAGGGCGCGATCTTCGACTGGCTGACGCTGCCGAAGCGGTTCGTCGGCGACGGCGACGGGCGCGTGTGCGGCATGGAGTGCGTCCGCATGGAGCTCGGCGAGCCGGACGAGTCCGGACGGCCGCGCCCCGTTCCGATCGAGGGCTCCGAGTTCGTGCTCGAGTGCAACCTCGCCGTGATCGCGCTCGGCACGAATCCGAATCCGCTCGTCCCCAGGACGACCTCCGGTCTCGAGACCGACGCGCACGGCTGCGTCGTCACCGACCCCGAGACCGGCGCGACGAGCCGCAAGGGCGTCTACGCCGGCGGCGACATCGCCACGGGCGCGGCGACGGTGATCCTCGCCATGGGCGCCGGCCGCCGCGCGGCCGGCGCGATCCACGAGTACCTCCAAGGAGGGCAGCGATGACAATCATCGGCCCCGAGGCGTCGGGCTTCATGCCGGCGTGGCTCGCGGAGTCCGCACTGTTCGACGACCGCACCGATGCCGGGCGGCGGCTGAGCGCCGGTCTCACGGTCGAGCTGCACGCGCCGGTGGTGGTCGGCCTGACGCGCGGCGGCGTCGAGATCGGAGCCGAGGTGGCCGGGCCGCTCCACGCGCCGCTCGACGTCGCGATGGTGGCGAGGATCCACCATCCCGCCGAGCCGGAGTACACGATCGGCGCCGTCGCTCCCGGCGGCGCGTGCCACGTCGTCGACCGGAAGGGCCTGAGCGAGGCGCAGCTCGTCGTCGCGACCGCGCGCGCCCGCGTGGAGGCCGGCCGGCTCGAGCTCCTCCTGCACCCCCACCGCCGCGCGGTCGCGCTCGAGGGGCGCGACGTCGTGCTCGTGGACGAGGCGATCATGACCGGCGCGACGATGCTCGCGGCGATCGCGTGGGCTCGTGCCGCACATCCGGCCCGGGTCGTGGCCGCGGTGCCGGTCGGCAGCTTCGCCGGGCTCGAGCTCGTGCGACCGGCAGTCGATCTGCTCGTCTGCCTCTACGAGTTCGAGTATCTCGGCTCGCGCGGCGTCTGGTTCGGCGACTTCCCCGCACTCGAGAACGAGGACGTTCTCCGTCTCCTGGAGGCATCGAGATGACGGCTGCGATCCGCGTCGAGTTCAGCCGCACGTGCGACGCCCGCGACGCGTTCCCGACCGTGCGCGAGCACGTCGACGGCGCCCGGCTCGGCGAGTCGGCGATCGAGGTCGACTGCACCGGCGCCGAGGAGAGTCACGTCGTCGAGGAGCTCGAGCTCGCGCTCGACGCGTGGCTCGTGGAGCGCGAGCTGCCGTTCGCGCCGATCCCGGCCGGCCCGCACACGCTCGTCGTGCGGCCCCCCGGCGACTGAGGCACACTCGTACCCGTCGATGAGCGACGTCTTCGACCTCGTCGTGATCGGCGGCGGGATCGTCGGCCTCTCGACCGCCTACCAGCTGCTCGAGCGGCGGCCCGGGCTCCGGCTCGCCGTTCTCGAGAAGGAGGCCGAGCTGGCGACCCACCAGAGCGGGCGCAGCTCGGGCGTGCTCCACGCCGGCCTCTACTACCGGCCGGGGTCGCTCAAGGCGCGCCTCTGCCGCGAGGGAAAGGCCGCGCTCGAGCGCTTCGCGGACGAGCACGGCATCCCGTACGAGCACCGCGGCAAGGTCGTGATCGCGCTCGACGAGACCGAGTTGCCACGACTGGCGGAGCTCGAGCGCCGCGGCACCGAGAACGGAGTCGAGGGCCTGCGGGCGATCGGCCCCGAGGAGCTGCGGGAGCTGGAGCCGCACGCGGTCGGCATCCGCGCCCTCCACTCGCCGAAGACCGGCGTGATCGACTTCCGCCGCGTCGCGAGCGCCTATGCCGACGAGGTGCGCAGCCGCGGCGGCGAGATCCTCACCGGGCGGGAGGTCACAGGCGTTCGCTCGCGCGGCGGCGAGCACGAGCTCGCGACGAGCGGCGGCGCGGTGCTAACGCGCACGCTCGTCGCGTGCGCCGGCCTGCACGCCGACCGTGTCGCCGCGCTCACCGGCAACGCGCCGCGCGACCACCGGATCGTCCCGTTCCGCGGCGACTACTACACGTTCCGCCCGGAGGCGCGGCACCTCGTCAACGGCCTCGTCTACCCCGTGCCGGACCCGAGCTTCCCGTTCCTCGGCGTGCACTTCACCCGCCAGGTCGACGGCGGCGTCGTGGCCGGGCCCAACGCCGTGCTCGCCTTCGCGCGCGAGGGCTACCGGATCACCGACGTCCGGCTCCGCGACCTCGCCGAGGTGCTCGCCTTCCCGGGCTTCTGGCGTCTCGCGGCGCGGAACCTGCGCATGGGCACGGCCGAGCTCTGGCGCGACGTCGTCAAGCCCGCCTTCGTGCGGGACATGCAGCGGTACCTCCCGGAGGTGCGGGCCTCCGACGTCGTGTTCGGCCCCTCGGGGGTGCGCGGCCAGGCGCTCGCCCGCGACGGCTCCCTTGCGGACGACTTCCTGCTCGAGAGCGCACCGAGCGTGCTCCACGTCCTGAACGCGCCCTCGCCGGCCGCGACCGCCTCGCCCGCGATCGGCCGCTTCCTCGCCGAGCAGGCGCTCGAGCGGTTCTCCTAGGCCCGGCGGCGGAGCGGCCGACTCGCGGTTAGGCCCGGCGGCTGACGAAGACGTTGTCGAGCGCCGAGCGGAGGCCGACCGCGAGCGCGCCCATGAGCACCGCTGCGTCGCCGAGGCTCGAGATCTCCACGCGGGGCGGATACGGCAGCCATTCGGCGAGCAGCGGACGGACGCCCTGCAGCAGCTCGGCGTTCGCGCCGATGCCGCCCCCGAGCACGACGAGACCGACGTCCGTGACGGCGGCGATCGGCGCGATGTGGACCGCGACCCGCCGCGCTGCCTCCCCGAGCACGGCGCTCGCGACAGCGTCGCCCGAGCGCGCGGCCGCGAACACGGAGCGGACGTCGTACGGCGGCACGAGCGTCGTCTCCGCTCCGTCGGCCCGCGCCAGGTGCTCCGCAAGCAGGGAGAGCGCGGCGGCACACGGGTCGAGCTCCTGCTCCAGCCCCACGCGGATGTAGTCGAGCTCGCCGGCGGCGCCGTGATGGCCGCGCTGGAGCTCGCCCCGCAGCACGAGCCCCGCGCCGAGGCCGGTGCCGACCGAGAGGAAGATGTAGTCGTCGACGCCGCGCGCGACGCCGCGGCGGCCTTCGCCGAGCGCGGCGAGGTTGACGTCGTTCTCGACCGTGACCGCATGGCCGAGCCGTTCGCCGAGCTCGGCGCCGAAGCGGCGCCCGTCGAGGCCCGGGATGTTGAGGGCGAGCCGCACGGTGCCGCTCGGCGATTCGACGACGCCGGGCACGCCGACCACGACCTCGTCGATCAGCCCGGCCGAGAGGTCGGCCGCGCCGAGCAGCCCGTCCCGCAGCTGCGCGATCGCCGTCAGCGCCCCGTCGGCGTCCGCGCCGGCGAGCTCGACGTCCTGCCGTGCGCGGACGGCGCCGGACAGGTCGCTGACGGCGCCGCGCAGGAAGCGGGCGCCGAGGTCGATGCCGAGCACGAGGGCGGCCTCCGCGACCGGCTCGAAGTAGGTGGCGCCGTAGCTCGGCCCTTGCGGCCCGATGGGCGCCTCCCGGACGAGGCCCGCCTCGAGCAGCGACTGGAGCGCGAGCGACACGGTCGGCTTCGAGATGCCGGCGCGGCGGGAGATCTCCGCCCGTGAGATCGGCGCCCCGGCGCGGATCGTGTCCAGCACCGCCTCCTCGTTCAGGCGCTTGAGCAGCGGCGGCGTGGCCGGGCGCGGCGTGGTCATCTCACCGCCGAGTTTGGTCAATAACCCTAACCATAGATATCGGGGAACTCACTGATTGATTGGTTGTGCAGGCGTTGTTACGCTCGCCTCGTTAAGGTACCTAACGAGGCGGGTTTTTCGTCCGCTTCGGGGGTGGCGAAAACGGGGAACGGCAACCGCCGAAGGAGGTTCCTAATGAAGCGCGTGGCTGGAGCCGTCGCGCTCCTCGCCGCACTCGTGCTCGCGCTCACGACCGCAGGGGTCGCCGGCGGGGCACGGTCCGGCGGACAGGCGACTGGGCAGAGGGCGGCGGCAACGCAACTGACCGTCTGGGTCGGCTGGAGCGCCCGCGAGCTCGGCGTCTTCAACAAGGTCGCCGCCGAGTACGACAAGGCCCACCCGGACGTGACGGTCAAGGTCGTCGGCAGCATCAACGACCAGAAGATCGTCGCGGCGATCCGGGCCGGCACGGCGCCGGACGTCGTGAGCTCGTTCAACTCGTACAACGTCGGCGTCTACTGCGGGACGGGCGGCTGGATCGACCTGACGTCATATCTCGAGCAGTCCAAGATCAGCGTCTCGCAGTTCCCGCCGGCGACGCAGTACTACACCCAGTACGGCGGCAAGCGCTGCGCGCTGCCGCTGCTGGCGGACACGTACGGCCTCTACTACAACAAGGCGCTCTTCGCGAAGGCGGGCATCGCCTCGCCGCCGAAGACGATCGCCGAGCTGACCGCGGATGCGAAGAAGCTGACGGTGCGCAACCCGGACGGCTCGCTCAAGGTCGTCGGCTTCGACCCGTTCATCGGCTTCTACGAGAACGTGCCGGAGCGGTGGGTCACGGCGTTCGGCGGGAAGTGGAACGACGCCCAGGGTCATGCGATCCTCGCCTCTCAGCCCGGCTGGACGAAGTGGCTGACCTGGATGAAGAGCCTGATCGACTGGTACGGCTACAACAACCTCGTCCGCTTCCAGGCGGGGCTCGGTGACGAGTTCTCCGCCTCGAACGCGTTCGAGGCCGGCAAGGTCGCGATGAACCTCGACGGCGAGTGGCGTGTCGCGTTCATCCAGGCCGAGCATCCCACCCTCGACTACGGCACCGCGCCGATGCCGACGAACGACCCGAGCCTGTACGGGTCGGGTTACATCAACGGCACGATCATCGGCATCCCGAAGAACGGCAAGCACACCGCGCAGGCGTGGGACCTCGTCAAGTACCTGACGACGAACGACCACGCGCTCGCCGAGCTGTCGAACGGCCTGCGCAACGTGCCCTCGACGACGGCGTCGACGCACTCGAAGGAGCTGACGCCCGACGCACACTTCGCGACCTTCCTGAAGGTGTTCGCGAACCCGAAGTCGAGCACCTCGCCGATCATGGCCTCCGGTGTCTCGTACACGAACGCCGTGCAGAGCTTCGTGACGAAGTGGCAGGCCGGCTCCGTGAAGAACCTCGCGAGCGCGCTGAAGACGCTCGACAGCCAGCTCGACGCGCAGGTGAAGCAGGCGGGCGGCGGAGTGCCCTAACCGATGCAGGTCGCCCAGGAAGCAGCCTCGGCGGCCGTCGGCTCCGGAGAACGCCGGCGGGCCAGGAGACGGGGGGCGTGGCGCCGCCGGCGCCTCGTCCTCCTGCTCATGAGCCCCTGGCTCGTCGGCTTCTCCGTCTTCTTCGGATACCCGCTCGTGATGAGCGCGTACCTGTCCCTCAACCACTACGACCTGCTCTCGCCGCCGCGCTGGGTGGGGCTCGCGAACTACCGTTACCTGTTCACGGTCGACCCGCAGACCTGGACTGCGGTGAAGAACACGCTCTGGCTGATCGCGGTCATGGTGCCGCTCCAGGTGCTCTTCGCCTTCGGGATCGCGCTCCTGCTCGCGCGCGCACGCGCGGGGGTCGGCGTGTTCCGGACGATCTTCTACCTACCGGCGCTCGCACCGCCCGTCGCCGCGACGCTCGGCTTCGTCTACATCCTCAACCCGGCCACCGGCCCGGTGAACACGATCCTGTCGCACCTCGGCATCCAGGGGCCGCTGTGGTTCCAGGACCCGGCGTGGTCGAAGCCGTCGCTCGTCGCGCTCGGGCTCTGGGGCATCGGCAACACCATGATCATCTTCCTCGCCGCGGTGCTCGACGTGCCGCGGCAGCTCTACGAGTCGGCCGAGATCGACGGCGCCGGCCCGCTCCAGCGGCTCCGCTGGGTGACGCTGCCGACGATCAGCCCTGTGATCCTCTTCGCCGTCATCCTCGGCGTGATCCAGGGGCTCCAGTACTTCACGCAGGCGTACGTCGCCGCTGGGGTGGCCGCGGGCCAGGCATCGCAGGCGGCCGATGTCACGGCGGTCAGCCTCGGCTACCCGCAGGACTCGACGCTCTTCTACCCCGTGCTGCTCTACCAGCACGGGTTCACGGACTTCCAGATGGGCTACGCGTCGGCGATGGCGGTGCTGCTGCTCGCCGTCTCCTTCGCGGTCACGCTCGTGATCGTCGTCAACTCACGCCGCTGGGTGCACGTCGGGGTGGCGCGCTGAGATGGCCGCGGTCGAGGTCGCGGCACCGCTCGTCCGTCGCCGCCCGCCTGCGCGCGTGCGCCGGCAGAGGCTGCTGATCGCGGTTGCGAATCACAGCCTGCTGATCGCGGCAGCGATCGCCTTCGTCGCGCCGTTCATCTTCATCACGCTGACGGCGCTGATGACGAACGACCAGGCGCTCTCGTCGCACCTCTGGCCGCATCCGTTCGCGTGGCACAACTTCATCAGCGTGTTCACGAAGGCGCCGCTCTGGCGCTGGACGCTGAACACGTTGGAGTACTCGGTGCTCGCGACGATCGGCGTCGTCCTCTCGAGCGTCCCGGTGGCTTACGCGCTCGCGCGGCTCCGCTGGCGCGGACGCCAGGTCGCCTTCATGGTCGTGCTCGTCGCGCTGATGCTGCCGCCGCAGGTGACGGTCGTCCCGCTCTACGTGATGTGGGCGAAGTTCCACCCGTTCGGCTTCAACTTCATCGGGACGCTGTGGCCGGTGATCATCCCGAACTGGTTCGGCGACGCGTTCTCGATCTTCCTGCTGCGCCAGTTCTTCCTCACGATTCCCGAGGAGTACATGGACGCGGCCCGCGTCGACGGCTGCGGCGAGCTGCGGATCCTCATGACAGTGGTCGTGCGGCTGGTGAAGCCGGCGATCGCCGCGGTGGCGCTCTTCTCCTTCCTCTACACCTTCAACGACTTCTTCCTGCCGCTGCTCTACACAGGCGAGAGCGCGCACCACTGGGTGCTCTCCATCGGTCTCTCCGAGTTCCGCTCGCTGCACCAGGTGCAATGGAACTTGACGATGGCGGCCACGCTACTCGTGATGGCGCCGGTGATCGTGCTCTTCTTCCTCGCGCAGCGGGCGTTCGTAGAGGGCGTGACGCTGACGGGGGTCAAAGGATGAAGTTGACCGTCATCGGCGCAGGCTCGACGTATACGCCCGAGCTCGTCTCGCACATGACGAGGCTGCCGGTGGACGAGCTCGTGCTGCACGACGTCGACACCGAGCGGCTCGACGTCGTGGGCGGGCTTGCGCGGCGCATGCTCGCGCGCCAGGACTACGAGGGCGGGCTCGTGCTCACCGAGGACCTCGACCGCGCGCTCGACGGCGCCTCCTTCGTCCTGCTCCAGATCCGCGTCGGCGGGCAGCAGGCGCGCCTGCACGACGAGACGGTGCCGCTGCGTTGCGGCTGCATCGGCCAGGAGACCACCGGCGCCGGCGGCTTCGCGAAGGCGATGCGCACGGTGCCGGTCGTGCTCGAGATCGCGGAGCGTGCCGCCCAGCGGGCGGCGCCGGGCGCCTGGATCGTCGACTTCACGAACCCGGTCGGCATCGTCACGCGAGCCCTGCTCGACGCCGGTCACCGAGCGGTCGGCCTCTGCAACGTCGCGATCGGCTTCCAGCGCGCGATCGCCGGGATGCTCGACGTCGAGCCGGCGCGTGTCTTCGTCGACCAGGTCGGCCTCAACCACCTGACGTGGATCCGGGCGGTGCGACTCGACGGCCGCGACATCCTCGGCGCGCTGTTCGCGGAGCACGGAGACGAGCTCGCTGAGCACGTCGACCTGCCGCGGCGCGTGCTCGACGACCTCGGCGCGATCCCCTCCTACTACCTCCACTACTTCTACGCGCACGACCGCGAGCTCGCCGCGCAGCGGGCCGGTGTGCCGCGTGCGCAGACGGTCGCCGAGATCGAGCGCGAGCTGCTGCGCATGTATCGCGACCCACTGCTGGCCGAGAAGCCGGCGCTGCTCGACCAGCGCGGCGGGGCGTACTACAGCGAGGCCGCGGTCGGGCTCGTCGCGTCCCTCGTCTCGGACGACGGCGGCGTGCACGTCGTCGACACGCGCAACTGCGAGACGCTCGCCGGTCTCGCCGCGGACGACGTCGTCGAGGTACCGGCGCGGGTCGGCGCCTCGGGGCCCGTCCCCGTTCCGCAGCCGCCGCTCGCGCCGGAGCTGCTCGGGCTCGTCCAGCACGTCTCCGCGTACGAGCGCCTCACCGTCGAGGCGGCGACGACGCGCGACCCGGTCGTCGCACGCAAGGCGCTGCTCGCGCACCCGCTGATCGGCCAGGTCGACATGGTCGACGCGCTGCTCGAATCGCTCGTGGACGAGGCTGTCCTATGAGCCTCGCGCTCGCGGTCGACGGCGGCAACGCGAAGACCGACCTCGCGCTCGTCGCGGACGACGGCTCCGCGCTCGCGCTCGTGCGCGGGCCCGGCAGCTCGCCGCACGAGCACGGCGTCGACGGCGCGCTCGACCGGATCGGGGTGCTGATCGAGCAGGCGGTCGCCGAGTCGGGCGCCGACGCGCGCGACATCGCGATCGCGGAGCTTCTGCTCGCAGGCGTCGACTTCCCGCGCGAGGTCGCCGCGGCGAAGGCCCGCGCGGAAGCGCGCGGCTGGGCAAGGCGCGTCGAGGTCGGGAACGACACGTTCGCCGTCCTCCGCGCCGGCACCGACCGCGGCTGGGGCGTCGCCGTCGTCTGCGGCGCCGGTATCAACTGCCTCGGCCTGGCGCCGGACGGCCGGCAGGCCCGCTTCCCCGCGCTCGGCCCGATCACCGGCGACTGGGGCGGCGGCTACGACGTCGGCCTGGCGGCGGTGGTGGCCGCGGCCCGCAGCGAGGACGGGCGCGGGCCGCACACCACGCTCGAGCACGCGGTGCCGGCGCACTTCGGGCTCCGCACGCCGCTCGAGCTCGCGGAGGCCGTGCACACGGGCGCGATCGCGCAGCGGCGCGTCGTCGAGCTCGCACCTCTCGTGCTCGCCGAGGCGACAGCGGACGCCGTCGCCGCCGGAATCGTCGCGCGGCTGGCAACGGAGGTCGTCGCGCTCGTGCGGGTCGCGCTGGCCCGGCTCGACCCGGTGGACGAGCCGGTCGAGGTCGTGCTCGGCGGCGGGCTGATGCAGGCGCGCGATCCGGGCCTGCTCGCAGCGATCGACGCGGGCCTCTCCGAGCTCGGCATCTCCCTCGCCACGATCGTCGTCGACGTGCCGCCGGTCGTGGGTGCGGCTCTCCTCGCACTCGACGCACTCGGCGCCCCGCCGGCGGCGTACGCGCGCCTCCGCAGCGAGCTCGGAGCGGTGGCCGCACAGCGCAACCGGGAACCTCTGGAGGTGCGCCATGGCTGACGTCCGCTTCGACCGGGCGACGAGAATCTATCCGGGCACCACGGCTCCGGCCGTCGACGCGCTCGAGCTGCACATCGAGGACGGCGAGTTCGTCGTGCTCGTCGGGCCGTCGGGCTCAGGCAAGACGACGGCGCTGCGAATGCTCGCCGGGCTGGAGGAGGTCGACGCAGGGGCCGTGCTGATCGGGGGCCGCGACGTCACGGACGACCCGCCGAAGAAGCGCGACATCGCCATGGTCTTCCAGAACTACGCGCTCTACCCCTATCTCACCGTCGCGGCGAACATCGGCTTCCCGCTCAAGGTCGCGGGCGTCAAGAAGACGGAGCGCGAGCAGCGGGTCGGCGAGGTGGCCGACCTCCTCGGCCTCACCGAGTACCTCGACCGCAAGCCGGGCCAGCTCTCCGGCGGCCAGCGCCAGCGCGTGGCGATGGGCCGCGCGATCATCCGGCGCGCGAGCGTCTTCCTGATGGACGAGCCGCTCTCGAACCTCGACGCGAAGCTCCGCGTCCAGATGCGCGCCGACATCGCCGCGCTGCAGTCCCGTCTCGGCGTGACCACGGTCTACGTCACGCACGACCAGTCCGAGGCGATGACGCTCGGTCATCGCGTCGCCGTGCTCCGGGACGGGCGGCTGCAGCAGTGCGACAGGCCGCGGGTGCTCTACGACCGGCCCGCCAACACCTTCGTCGCCGGCTTCATCGGCTCGCCGGCGATGAACCTGCTCACCGTGCCGCTCGGCGCCAACGGCGCCGTCTCGCTCGGCGGAGTGGCCGTGCTCCTTCCCGACGAGGTGCGCGCGGCCGCGGCGGCGGGCGGCTGGCACGAGCTCGTGCTCGGAGTCCGGCCGGAGTCGCTCGAGCTGGCCGACGAGGGCATTCCGGCTCAGGTCGAGGTGGTCGAGGAGGTCGGCGCCGACGCCCACGTCTTCTGCGCCGCGCAGATCGAGGGTCGCGAGGCGAAGCTCGTCGCCAGGGCCACCGCGAAGCAGGCGCCGGCGCGCGGATCGCGCGTCGCCCTGCGGCCCCTGGCCGGGGAGGCCCACCTCTTCGACCCGGTCAGCGGCGCCCGGCTCGGCTGATCCTCCTAGCTCGGGCTACTCGTTCGCGTGGTCGCGCTCGCAGAACTCCGGGCACGTGCACTCGGCGAGGTCGGCCGTGCAGACGACCTGATCCGCCGCGCGCGGCGCGCCCTGAGCCGCCGCAGGCGCGAGATCGCGCTCGAGCAGGGCCGTGCGGTCTGTATCCATTCTCGGATCCTAGATGCAGGCATTGGTCGATGGCAAGGCGACTTTGTTCCTTTTTCGGATCCAGCACTGGGTGGAAATCCCTCAAAAGACGACTGACATCCCCCAAAAGGGGGAGTGACGGTAGGTGCCGGCACGTGATCGAATGGCCCAGCCCAACGACAGGCGGCCGCCAGGTCGGCGGCCGCACCCGTGCCGAAGGGATCCCTTCATGCGGATACGCCTCCTCCTCCTGCTCGCGTCGCTCACGTTCGCGCTCGCCGTCGCGCTCGTGCGGCCGCTGCCGGGACGGGCCGACGGCGATCCGACCCCACCGCCCGGGCCGACCCCGCCCGCCGACCCGACGCCGCCGCTGCTGCCCGGCCTCATGGAGCTGCCGGCGCCGGCGCCGAGCCTCAGCCCGCCCGGCAAGGTGGTGAAGCACCTGGCGTACGCGTTCCACGCGCCGCTCGGCCGGCGCGTCGTCTCCTTCGCCCGGCACCTGCTGGGTGTCCGCTACCTCTACGGCGGCGCCTCCCCCCGCACCGGCTTCGACTGCTCAGGCTTCGTCCGCTACGTCTACGGGCACTTCGGCGTCACGCTCGCCCACTCGAGCTTCGCCGACTTCGTGCGCGGCAACCGCGTCGGCCGCTGGCAGCTGAAGCCCGGCGATCTCGTCTTCTTCGACGGCCGCAGCCACGTCGGCATCTACGTGGGCCATGGCCGCTTCATCCACGCGCCGCACAGCGGTTCGGTCGTCCGGATCTCGACGATGAGCGGCTGGTACGGCACGCGCTACGACGGCGCCCGGCGGGTTACCTAGCAGGCACGCGGACGACGAGCCTGCGACGCTCCTCGTCCAGGTGGAGCACGTCGGCGACGCCGATCAGCTCGTGACGCACGTGGAAGAGGCCGCTGCGCACATCGACCGCCTCGACGCAGCCGCCACGGTCGAGCAGGAGATGGTCGACGACGCCGAGCCAACCGTCCGGCGAGGACACCGTCCAGCCGACGCACGGCGCAACCGCCACCTCCGTCGCCGTCGAGCCGTCCCCGTCGCGGTCGTCCGTCTCGCGCCTCCTCGCAATGGCGAAATCCTCCGGCCAGAGCCGTTCGGACGCATCGGGGAGAACCCGGATGCAAGGGCGGCTAGCTAGCCGCCGGCGCGCTCGTAGAGCGCCGCCGTGCGCTCGGCGATCGAGCGCCAGCTGAACTCCTCGAGCAC
>Ga0335070_10002396_pt1 | contig 21814 bp, 16 predicted proteins | sample Lox_Sample_13_FD_206722 | JGI IMG/M metagenome (GOLD analysis project Ga0335070, IMG submission 206722) | Soil microbial communities from Loxahatchee National Wildlife Refuge, Florida, United States - Lox_Sample_1.3 | ecosystem: Environmental > Terrestrial > Soil > Wetlands | place: USA...
GCTGTGGTGGGCGATACGGTGAACCTGGCCTCGCGCGTCGAGGGCTTGAACAAGGAGATGGGAACGACGATGCTGGTGACCGAGGCCACCTATCGGGCCGCCGGCCTGGATCTCGAGGTGAAGGACCGGGGGCTGGTCACCGTCAAGGGAAGAGAGGAGCCGGTGAGGGTCTACGAAGTGATCGAGCTTCCCGTCGCCGGCCCTGGGGGAGCAACCGCATGAGGATGACAGCGAAGCGCAGGGCCCTCGCCGGCGCGATCGTCCTGGCCTGGGCGGCCCTCGCGTACGCCGCGGACCCGGTCGGAGTGCTGACGGAGATCCGCGCCGAGCGTGGGCAGGTCGAGGTGAAGCGGGCGGGGGAGACACAGTGGACCGCCGCGCAGCCTCTGCTCGCCCTGCGCCCAGGTGACCAGCTTCGCGTCACGGGGGAGGCGCGCGCCGCCCTCGTTTTCACAGGTGGACGCGGGGCGCAGGCCGTGTCGGCGGCGAACTCCCCGTTCACGGTGCAGGCGCCGGCCGCCGCCGCCCCCGGTGACAAGGTGAAAGGGCTGGTCGGCAGCGTCACGGATTTCCTCTCGGGGAAGCAGAAGGACCTCGCCTATCTGCCGCTGTCGGTGCGCAGTGTCCGGCCGCCCCGCGTGGCTCAGCTGGAGCCGCGCGCCACCAAGATCCTGCCGGGCGCCGTCACGTTCGAGTGGAGCGGCTCGGATACGCTCCGGTACAAGGTTCGCGTCCTGGGCCCGCAGGGCCTGCTCTGGGAGCAGGCAAATCTCCCCCGCAAGCCCCTCGCGTATCCGGCATCGGCGCCGGCGCTCGAGCCAGGAGTCCGCTACACGTGGCAGCTCGAGCCGACAGGGCAGCCGGTGCAGCAGGCGGAGTTCGAAATCCTGCCCACCGCCGAGGCTGCTCGAGTGCGCGAATCGCTCGACATACTCACATCTCCCTCGCTGCCCGGCTATCCGCCCTCGAGCATCGCACTGATGCGTGCGGGCTATGAGCTGCGCGGCGGGCTCTACGCCGACGCGCGGCGCGAGCTACTGACGGCCCTGGCCGGCGATCCGGACGAGCCGACGCTGCATGTCCTGCTGGGGCAGGTGTACGACAGCATCGGCTTGGGTGAGCTGGCGCAGCGCGAGTTCATCGAAGCCCGCGACCTCTCCGGCCGCCGCTAGTCAGGCGGCCGAGAAGGATCCAGCTGCGAGGCGCCGCCCGTAAGGTTGCCTACGAGGCGTAGTCTCTCTTCGTCGAGCCGGGAGTCGAGGGCGGCGAGGAAGCACTTGGGCTCTTGTCGGCCGCAACCGCAGATTTGACACAATCGGCGCTGGCCGCGTAGGTTCGAGCAATAGGTCCATTCCGCATGAGAAGAGCCCCGGCCCCGCTCGTTCCACTCATCCTCGTGGCTCTGCTCGTCTGCCCCGGGCTTGGCCAGGCGCAGACGAAGCCGCGCGCCGAGCGGCCGACCTATGCGCTTGGCGAAAAGTGGATTCGCAGCGACGGAATCTTCGAGCTCATCCGCATCGAGAAGGACACCTATGTCTTCTCGGCGCGCCCGAACTGGGAGATCCAGATCTCGAAGGACCTCGGGATCGCCCGGGTGCAGCGCGGCGATATCGCCTTCGAGCTCAATCCGCCACTCGAGTTCAAGTGGCCCCTCGAGGTCGGCAAATCGGGGTTCCAGAACAGCACCTGGCTGACGCCGCGGACCTCCGGGCGGACGCATCCGGTCTCGATACAGTGGAAGGTCCTCGACTACGAAGATGTACAGGTGTTCGCCGGAACCTTCAAGGCCTTCCACATCCTCGTCACGATCACGGACCAGGGCGGCCGCGGCAACGAGAACCACTTCTGGTACGCGCCGGAAGTGCGACAGATGGTGAAGGCCGAGGGCATGGTGGGTATCCTCAAGTTCCAGATCGCGGGCCTCGACCGGCCATCGGCAGGGCCCATCCAGTTCGCGCTTGAAGGTTTGCCGGACAAGGAGCGTATCGGCGTCGACGGCTTCACCATCGGGGGGAAGGTCACCGCACCGAAAGGCCTCGCCAAGGTCGTCGTGACCGTCAACGGCGACGAAGTGGCAAGCGCGGACGAGCGGCGGGCGCCCAAGCCGGAGATACCGCTCAACGTACCGGTCAAGCTCCGGGAGGGCAAGAACGTCGTCATCGTGACCGCCACCGATGCCGAGGGCACGAGCCGGCAGGAGGCGCGCGGCATCGTCTACCTCGCACGCGGGGGTGCAGCTGTCGCGGGAGGGGCCGGGGAGGCTCCGCCGCGGCTGCCGGGGGCCCCTCCTCCGCTTCACGTTCCGCCACCAGCCCAGTCTCCGGCCCACCCCCGGCCGCAGGCGCCTCCCGTCGCCGCGGTGCCTCCGGCGCCGGCGCCCGCCGTCGCCCCGCTGCAGGTGACGCTGGCCTCGCCGACGGAGAAGTCGCGCGTGGAGCAGGAGACGGTGGCGCTCGCCGGCATGGCCGCGAGCGGCCGGCAGGTGCGACGTGTGCTCGTGAGCGTCAACGGGGTCGAGGTCTCGCGCCAGGAACCCGGCGCACTGTCGGTCGCGGTCAACCTCCCGCTGAAGCTCAGAGAAGGGCAGAACACGGTGGTCGTCACCGCAACGGATGGCGACGGCATGACGCAGCAGGAAGTGCGCACGGTGTACTACGAGAAACCCGCGCCGCTCGCCGTCTCGTTCCGCTATCCGGAGGATCGCTCGCGCGTCACCGAGGAATCGAGCGTGGTCGCCGCGGTGGTGACCTCCAGCAAGGGCATCGCCAAGGTGTCGGTCCAGCTCAACGGCGTCGAGGTCCACCAGCAGAGCGACAAGTCGCCCCAGCCTTCCGTCGCGGTGAGCGCGCCGGTGACGCTCAGGGAAGGCGCTAACGCGATCGTCGTCACCGCGACCGAGGCGGGCGGCGCCATCCGGCAGGAGGTGCGCACCGTCATCTATGACAAGCCCAAAGCGGTCGCCGCCACGGCGCCGCCGGCCGCCGCGCCGCCGGTCAAGAACGATCGCTGGGCCGTCGTCATCGGGGTGGGGCGCTACCAGAGCACGGACATCCCGTCGCTGCGCTACACGGTCTCCGACGCCGAGTCGCTCTACCAGCTCCTGATCGGCGCGGGCGGCTTCAAGAAGGAGCACGTGCTCCTTCTGACCGACAAGTCGGACAGGCCGCCGACGCTTCGCAACATCAAGTGGGCGCTGGGGACCTTTCTTGCACGCTCGGCGAAGAAGGACGATACGGTCCTGATCTTCTTCGCGGGGCACGGCGCCCCGGAGGTCGACCAGCGCGGTGTGGAGCGGGATGGCCTGGCCAAGTACCTGATTCCCACCGACGCCGATCCCGACGATCTCTACTCGACGGCCTTGCCGATGGACGAGATGCAGACCATCTTTGGCCGCGTGGAGGCCGAGCGCATGGTGGTCTTCCTCGACGCCTGTTACAGCGGGGCGGCCGGTGGCCGGACCTTCAGCTCGAAGCGGACGCGTGCCACGAATGTCGACGACCAGTTCCTCGAGCGCCTGACGCGCTCGAAGGGACGCGCCATCATCACGGCATCACGACCCTCGGAGGTCTCCATCGAGCTCCCCGAGCTCGGACACGGCATCTTCACCTACTACCTCGTCGAGGGACTCAAGGGCGCCGCCGACCTCAACAAGGACGGAATCATCACGGTGCAGGAGCTCTACGAGTACGTCGAGCAGAAGGTGTCGGCCAAATCACGGTCGGTCGGCGGGAATCAGCATCCCGTCATGAAGGGCGAGATGGAAGGAGCGCTGCCCCTCGTCAAGGTCCGCTAGCCGCGCCCCTCCACCGGCAGCTTGGGAGCGGCGGCAGGCCGGAGCGGTCCCCAGACGCGCTGGAAGTAGGTGTCGGCCAGCTGGAGCGCGCCGACCGGGTTGTGAGCCAGCACGCGATCCTTGGCCACCAGAGTCGTGGCCAGCCCCTTGGAGTGCCTGAAGAAAAGGCTGTCGTGCCCCACGCACAGCCCGAGCACGATGTTCAGCTCGCAGCCCGCGTCATTGAGCAGCTCGGCCTGCGCGAGCGGGTTGCACATGGACTCGTAGGTGCCCGGACGGATCTTCTCCTCGTCGCGCAGGCCGAGCCGTTCCTTCGGCACGCCGCCGTTCTTGCACGCCACGGAGGCGACCTCGAACCCGTGACTCTCGAGGATGCCGCTGAGCGTCCGCGCCAGGTCGACCATGCTGATGCACGTGGCGATCCCCAGCTTGGTGAATCCCATCTTCTTGGCGAAGGCGCAGATCTCCTCGACCCGCGTCCAGCGGCAATACCCCTCGCTCTCCACGAGGGCCGAGGCGCGGGCGATGCGATGCACCTCCGGGTCCTCGTATCGCTCCCAGGCCCGCTCGATGCCGTCCTCGTCTACCTTGGAAGGGCAGAACCCGGGTCCCCGACTCTCCGACTCACCGTGGCGGCAGGCCCTGACCGTGGGCGGGCAGTAGGCACATCCGGGCGTCTCGTAGTTCATATCGTCGCGCTCCTCGCCTCCCGCGCCGAGTCAGCGGCTCGCGGCCGCCATCTCGGGCTTAGCCGCCGGCAGCTTCCCGAGCGTCAGGCAGCCCTTCTCGCACTGCACATCGTCCGGCGGCGAGAACGCGCTGCAAGCAGTCACGTCCTTGAGACTTCCGTCCCACACCGCTTCCTTGAAGTCGACGTCCACGTTCGTGTCACGCAATGGACACCGGAAGGCGCGCTTTCTGCTGAACGTGCCGGGGAACAGACGCCTCCCCGCGCCAAGCACGCCGATCAGCACTCCGGCCACCGTGACGAAGATCGGCAACGGCCCGAGGGACCACATAGTCTGTACCTCCTCCCTTCGGAAGTAGCCTGAGACTATCGAGAACTTAGGCTCATTGGAGCGCCGGGCGGGAACGAACGCCATGATGCGATCGCTTCATTTCTGTGATGCCGATGCCTTACCCCCGGAGCCGGGGGGCTTCCCGCGGCCTTTTGCACTTGACACTCGCCCCCGCGGGACCTCGTACTTGCGGCACTTGATGGTGGAACGAGCTCTCGAGCGAGGAGGAAGACGACCGGCCATGGCAGCGATGCGCGGAGCCGATTTGATCGCGGAGTATCTCATCAGCGAGAAGGTGCCGTACGTGTTCGGGCTGTGCGGGCACGGGATCGTGGGGCTCATGGATGCGCTCGCGAGCCGGGCGGACCGGATCAAGATGGTCGGCGTCCACCACGAGCAGGTCGCCGGCTACATGGCAGACGCCTACTACCGGATCGCGCACCGGCCGGTCGCGACCTTCACATCCTGCGGTCCGGGATCCGTGAACCTCGTCATCGCGCTCGCCTGCGCCATGATGGATTCGTCGGCGCTGGTGGCCATCACCGGCAATGTCCCGACCACGCAGTTCAACCGAGGCCCGTTCCAGGAGACCTACCGTCACCATCAGGCTGACTTCCCCTCGGTGGCGCGCCCCTATGTGAAAAGGAGCTTCCAGGTTCCGCGCCCCGAGATGCTGCCGCTCGCCCTGCGGCAGGCGTTCAAGACCGCTGCGACGGGCCGTCCGGGGCCGGTCAATGTCGATGTCCCGCTCGACGTCTTCGTCGAGGAGACCGCCGCCGCGCTACCGGAGCCGGAGGCGTGGTGGCACGCGATCGATGGTCGCTCCGGCCCGTCGCCCGAGATCGCGCGTCGGGCTTGCGACCTGCTCGCCGGGGCCGAGCGGCCCGTGATTCTCGTCGGCAATGGCGCCACGCTGTCTGAGGCGGCACCGGAGATCCGCCGTCTCGCCGAGGCGCTCGGCGTGCCGGTCGCGAACACGCCCCAGGGAGCCGGCGTCATGCCCGCGGACCATCCGCTTGCCCTTGGCGTCGTCGGGCGCAACGGGACGTACCCCGCGAACCAGGCGACCCGCCAGGCCGATGTCCTGCTGGCGCTCGGCGCCCGCTTCGACGATCGCGTGAGCAGCGGCTGGATACCCGGCTATACGTTCACGATCCCGCCTACGAGGCTCATTCACGTCGACATCGACCCGGATGAGATCGGCAGGAACTACCCGGTGCACCTCGGGGTGACGGCGGACGTGAAGACGTTCGTCCAGTCGCTGCTGGCGCTCGCAGAGGCGCGGGGCGGCGCCCGCGGGCACGCGACGTGGCTCGGTGAGGTTGTGTCGTGGCAGCGCAACTGGATCGAGTACAACGAGCGCCGCTACCGGTCCGACGCTGTCCCGGTGCAGCCGGAGCACGTGGTCCGCACGCTGCGAAAGGTGGTGCCGCGGGACGGCATCGTCGCCGTGGACGTGGGCGTGCACCACAACTGGGTGGTCCAGCAGTGGCCGGCCTACCTGCCGCAGACGCTGCTGCAGTCCTGGGGCTTTGCCGCCATGGGCTTCGCCGTGGGCGGCGTGCTCGGCGCGAAGCTCGCCGCGCCGGACCGGTGCGCCGTGGCCGTGTGCGGGGACGGCGGGTTTCTCATGGCCTCCCACGCGGTGGCCACCGCAGTGGAATACGGCATCCCCGCGACGTGGGTCGTCTGGAACAACCATGGCTACGCCTCCATCCGCGATCTGCAGCGCGGGGCCTTCGGCAAGGAGACGACGACGATGTTCAGCCATGAGCAGACCGGCGAGCCGTTCTCGCCGGACTACGCGGCGCTCGCGCGGGCCTGCGGCGCCGAGGGCATCCGGGTGACGGCGCCGGGCGAGCTCGGCGATGCGCTGGCCGCCGCCGTTCGCTCGGAGCGGCCCACGGTCGTGGACGTCGTCGTGGACCCGAGCGCGGGGCCGATCGCGACCGGCACCTGGCAGCTGCCCCCGCTGGCGTACCCGCTGCCGAACTACCCGGCTCTCGTGGCCGGCGCCCGAAAGGACATGGCATGATCGTGGCCGCCTCGCCACCCTCCGACATGCCGGTCGTCGGGGATCGCCGGAGCGCGACGGACTGAAGCGTGGCGTCCGGGTTCCCTCGGCTGTTCGCCCCGGGGCGCATAGGCAGCCGCTCCGTCAAGAACCGCATCATCATGGCGCCGATGGAGAAGAACCTGGCCACCGCCGAGGGCGCCGTGACGCAGCGGTATATCGAGTACTGCGAGCACCGCGCGGCCGGCGGGGCGGGGCTCATCCTGCTCGAGTCCATGTACGTGGATCCCGCCGGGAAGAACCATCACCTCCAGCTCGGCATCCATGACGATGGGCTGATCCCCGGGTACCTCCGTCTCATCGAGGCCTGTCACCGCCATGGCGCGCTCGTGGGCGCGGAGCTGAACTTCGGCGGGCGCCAGACCTCATCCGCTATCACGGGGCGGCAGCCCGTGGCGCCCTCGCCGGTCCCGTGCGCCGTCCTCACCGCGGGGGACACGCCCCGCGAGCTGACCGCCGAGGAGATCCGTGGGCTAGTCGGCCGGTTCGCGGAGGCGGCGCGCCGTGCCGCAGCGGCGGGCTTCGACGTGGTGGAGGTGCACGGCGCTCACGGCTACCTGGTCGGGCAATTCCTTTCGCCGTACACGAACCGCCGCGCCGACGACTACGGTGGAGACTTCGAGCGGCGTCTCCGCTTTCCCCTCGAGGTCATCGCCGCCGTCCGGGAAGCGGTCGGCGCGGAGGTGCCGGTGCTCTACCGCCTGAGCGCCGACGAGCACGTACCTGGCGGCCTCACCGTCGACGATCTGTGCGAGATCGTGCCGCGCCTCGAGCGCGCCGGTGTCGACCTCGTCGACGTCACCGCCGGGATCTACGAGTCCGCGGTATGGATTGTCCAGCCGATGGAGATGCGGTCCGCCTGCCTGACTCCGCTGAGCCGACGCATCCGCGCCCGCGCGACGGTGCCCGTCAGCGTCGCCGGCCGGATCGTCGACGCGAGCGTGGCCGAGGCCGTGCTGGAAGCGGGGGATGCCGATTTCGTGACGCTTGGCCGCGCGCTGCACGCCGATCCCGACATGCCGCGCAAGAGCCTCGAGGGGCGGCTCGACGAGATCTGCTCCTGCGTGGGATGCCTCACGTGCAGCGATCTTCTCGGACAGAATCTGCCCGTCCTCTGCATGGCGAACACCCGGACATCGCGCGAGCGCGAGTACGCGGCCCGGCCCGCCGCGCGGCCTCAGCGCGTGGTGGTGGTCGGCGCGGGGCCCGCTGGGCTCGAATCGGCGCGCGTCGCCGCCCTGCGCGGCCACGTCGTCACCGTGCTCGAGCGCGGCGCCGAGCCCGGCGGCCAGCTTCTGCTGAGCCGTCAGGTCCCGGGCCGCGGGGATCTCGCCGCCCTCGTCGCCTACCTCGCCGCCGCTGTCGCGCGAGCCGGCGGCGAGATCCGGCTTGGCGTCGAGGGGAACCTGGACACCATACGGCGGGAGGAGCCCGACGTCGTGATCGTGGCGACGGGCGCCCGACCGGGCATCCCGCCCATTCCCGGCATTGTCGACAGCCCGGCCGTCGACCTCTTTCAGATCCTCCGGCGCCCACCGGCGCGCGCGCGGCGCGCCCTCGTGATCGGGGGCGGAATGCTGGGGGTGGGCGCCGCGCACGCGCTCGCGGCCCGTGACGTCGAGGTGTGCGTGGTCGAGGCCGGGAGCGAGCTGTCAGGCGAGCTGGGTGTCCGTCCGCGGTGGCAGTACGTCGCCGGCCTCCGCGGGCGCGCGAACGTCACCGTGTATCTGAACACCACGGTCGAGGCGCTGTGGACTGACGGCGCGATGCTGCGATCGGCGGGACGCGCCGTCGAGCTCGCAGGCCTCGATCTCGTCGTCCCGACCCGACCCCGGGTGGCCGAAAGCGGGCTGGGCGAGGCGCTCAAGACGCTGGCGGGCGGGCCGTCCGTCTTCGAGGTGGGTGATTGTGTAGTCCCGCGCACCGCGTTCGAAGCGATGCAGGAGGCTGCCGCTCTCGGCCATCGACTCTAGCAGGCCGCCTCTCCTCAGGTTCAGGTCGTGCGATCGAAGGCGAGGTCTGCCGCCGCGAGCCCGGCTGGGGGCTAGCGGGGGCGGGCGGCCCGCCGCCTGCGGCCCACCGACGGGGCCGCGTCGTCCTTCGCGGCGGTGGGCGTGATCGACTCCAGCAAGGGCACGCTCGCCTCGCGAAGCGGGCGGCCGACGTGGTCGCGGATCCAGCGGGCGTCCCACCATTCGAGCGGCGTCACCGACACGCCGTTGATCAGCACCTCGTAGTGCAGGTGGTCCCCCAACGCGAGCCCCGTGCTCCCGCTGCGCCCGAGCTCCTGCTCCTTGGTGACCTGGTCGCCTTCCTTCACCTCGATCGACGAGAGATGCCCGTACAGGGTCTGCAGGCCGAGGCCGTGATCCACCACGACGGCGTTGCCGTAAATGGACAGCGGGCCGGCAAAGACGACGATCCCCGAGTTGGCCGCGGGCACCGGGCCATGTTGCACAGCGGCCAGGTCGTAACCGTAGTGGATCTGCGTGTCCACGTCCTGGCCGTGATAGCGATAGGTCCGCGTCTCGGCGAAGTTCGAGAAGACCTTGGTATTGCGCGGCTGGACGAAGGCACCTTCCCACAGGGGACGCGGCTGGGTCTTGGCCGCGAGAGTCCGCTTGGCCTCCTCCGCCTGCTTGCGCCGGTCGCGGTTCACCGTGAGGAAGCCCTGGAGCAGCTCGCCCTGCGGAATGGAGCCGCCACGCTCGGGCAGGAGCTCTGGCAGCTTGCGCTCGAGGAAGGCGTCCTTGATCTCGATGGTGTCGGTCTTGAAACGGCGCGGCTTGACTTCGATGGACACGGCGCGCGTGGTGGAATTCCCGGCCTCATCCTGTGCCACGGCGGTGAGCGGCGCTCCCTCATAGTTCCAGGGCAGGGCGACCAGATCGACGAAGAGGTTGGAGTCGGGAGAGCCGGCCGGGTAGCCAGGGAAGGCGAGGCCCCCGACATTGACGGCGACCCGGGATGCGCCCTTGGAGCGCAGCACGACGAGGCCGCCGCCGCCCTGGGCCCAGTAGCGGGTCGCGCCCACGATCTCGAGCGACGGCGGCGTGAAATCGAGCGACACCTGCGCGGTGGCGATGGGGCGATCGTCCACGCGGATGGGCCGCCAGAAGCCGTCGCGCGCCAGCACTTCGAGCATGGCCGCGCCTTCGCGAAGCCCCAGGGTGCCTCCCGCGATCTGGAGCGCCACCCGCTGCTCGTTCGACGGCGGGCCGGTGAAGGCCTGCTGCGTGATCACCACCTTGGCCGAGCCCTGCCGCAGTCGTATCTCCACCGAGCGCACGCCGCCTTTGGCCGCCCGCAGGTCCACGGTGAGCGGAGTCTTGACGCCGATCCATTTCGGCGGCGGATCGAAGGTGGCGCGCACGCCGGACACGTTCTGGCGCCACGCGAGGTAGCCCAGTGCGCCGACAACGAGCAGGGTGGGAATGACGATGATCGTGAACCAGAAGCGGAATGCTGAGCGCGGCACGGGCCCATCATAGCAAGGCCGCTCGCTCGGCCCGCAGGAATGTGCTAGCAGAGAGGGGGATGCGAAGAATTCGTCTCATGCTGGCCGCGGCCGGGTTCGCGGTCAGCGCCGGGCTGCACCTGCTCTCCTTCACACGGTGGGGAGCGGTGGCTGGTGAGCGCACCATCTGGGCGCTGGGCATCGTCGCCTTCCTGCTCGCGCTCGCCATGGTCGCGCAGCTCCAGCGCACGGGAGCGCCCGGGCGGCGCTGGGGGCGCGTGGCGCTGCTGGATTGGCGTGGCATGGTCGGCTTCGTGCCGCCGGGCCTCCGCCTCCTCATCGTGGGCGCGGCGATGTACGCGTGGATGAACTTCGTGCTGTGCCTGATGCTCGAGGTGCCGCCGGGCGCCGAGGCCGCGATCACGCTCCGCATGGCGTCGGGCCACCTGATCTTCTTCTTCCTCGTACCGCTGGTCTTTTTCCGCTTCGTGGAGCCGGGGCTCGAGGCGGCGCGCGCGGCCGGCGGGGCTCCGCATCCTTGACACCCTAAAGCCCTTCCGCTAGAGTGTTGCGGGTTTGTAACTGAAAGCACAATGTCACGACTCGTCTGGCTGATTCCGCTCTTCCCGCTCGTGGGCGCGATCGTCAATGCGCTCTTCGGGCGGCGCACCGGACACCTCGCGCATTGGGTCGCCGTTCCCGCGCTGGCCCTGGCTTTCCTCACGTCGTGTTTCGTCTTCGCGCGCGTGCTCCACGGCGAGACCTACGTGGGGCAGCTCTTCCCCTGGATCAGCGCCGGCACCTTCCAGACGGGGGTGGCGGTGCAGGTCGACCAGCTCACCGCCGTCATGCTGCTCGTGGTCACCGGCGTCGGCTTCCTGATCCACCTCTACTCGGCCGGTTACATGCGCGACGATCCGGGCTACGCGCGCTTTTTCACCTATCTCAATCTCTTCGTGTTCTCGATGGTGATGCTGGTGCTGGCGGGAGACTTCCTCCTTCTCTATGTCTTCTGGGAGGCGGTCGGCCTCTGCTCGTATCTGCTCATCGGCTTCTGGTACGAGAAGCAGTCCGCTTCGGACGCGGGCAAGAAGGCGTTCATCGTCAATCGCGTCGGCGACTTCGGCTTCGGCCTGGGGATCATGCTGATCTGGACCACCTTCGGCACGCTCAGCTACCGAGAGGTTTTCGCCAAGTCGACGGATGCGGTGAGCACGGGCACCTATCTCGCCATCGCGCTGCTCCTCTTCACGGGCGCCTGCGGCAAGTCGGCCCAGCTGCCGCTCTTCACGTGGCTGCCCGACGCCATGGAGGGGCCGACCCCCGTCTCGGCGCTGATCCATGCGGCGACCATGGTGACCGCGGGCGTGTACATGGTCGCGCGCTGCCACAAGCTCTTCGAGATGGCGCCCCTGTCCCTCGAGATCGTGGCCTGGGTCGGCGGCATCACCGCGCTCTTCGCGGCCACCATCGGGCTTGCCCAGACCGACATCAAGCGCGTGCTGGCCTATTCGACGATCAGCCAGCTCGGTTACATGTTCGTCGGCGTCGGCGTCGGCGCCTATGCCGTCGGCATCTTTCACCTGGTGACGCATGCCTTCTTCAAGGCATTGCTCTTCCTCGGCGCGGGCAGCGTGATCCACGGGCTCCACGGCGAGCAGGACCTGCGCAAGATGGGTGGGATCGCCCCGAGGATGCTGGTGACCACCGTCACCTTCCTCGTGGGCGCGGTAGGACTGGCGGGTATTCCCCCCTTCGCCGGCTTCTTCTCCAAGGACAGTATTCTCGCGGCGGCCTTTCACGAGGGATATCGGGTCCTCTGGGCCATTCTCCTCATCGGCGTGCTCCTGACCGCCTTCTACACGGCGCGTTTGGTGCTCCTCGCCTTCTTCGGCAGCCCGCGCATGTCCAAGGAGCAGGCGCATCACGTGCACGAGTCGCCCGCGGTGATGACGGTGCCCCTCGCCGTGCTGGCCGTCCTCACGGCGGTGGCGGGCATTGTGGCCGTGCCGTCTTCCCTCGGCACGACCTTCGAGCGCTTCATGGCGCCGGTGCTGCCCTTCAAGGCTGGGGAGCACGGGGGCCTGGCCGAGCTCGCCCTGGCGGCGGTGTCGGTCCTCACGGCTTTGGCCGGCGTCTTCGTCGCCTGGCTCATGTACGGGCGGGGTCAGGTGGACGCTCAGAAGATCGGCGTGGCGACCAATCCCATCCACCGGCTGATCCTGAACAAGTACTATGTGGACGAGATCTACGACGCGCTCATCGTCCGGCCCATCTATGGCCTCTGCCTCTGGTGCGCCCGGGTCTTCGACGTGAAGGTGATCGACGGCCTCGTCAACGGTGTCGCCTCCGCCGTGGTCGCGTGGGCGCTGTCTCTCCGCCGAATCCAGACGGGCTTCGTCATGAACTACGCGCTCGGCATGCTGCTGGGCGCCGTCGCGCTGGTTGCCTTTCTCCTCGCGGCGCGGCCGTGAGCGCCGTCCTCTCCTGGATCACCTTTCTGCCCGTGCTGGGCGCCGCCCTCATCTTTCTGCTGCCGCGCCGGGCGGAAGGGCTGGCCAAGGTGACGGCGCTCCTCGCCGCCCTCGCCTCCTTCGTGCTCTCCGTGCCGCTCTACACGGGCTTCAACGCTTCCACCCCCGACTACCAGTTCGTCGAGCAGCGCGCGTGGATGCCGTCGTTCGGGATCTCGTACCACCTGGGCGTGGACGGGATCAGCCTGCTGCTCGTGCTGCTGACCACCTTCCTGATGCCGCTCACCCTGCTCGCCTCGTGGCACTCGGTGGAGCGACGCTGGAAAGAGTTTGCCATCACCATGCTGCTGCTCGAGACGGGGATGCTCGGCGTCTTCGTGGCGCTCGACCTCTTCCTCTTCTATGTCTTCTGGGAGGCGATGCTGATCCCGATGTATCTGATCATCGGGATCTGGGGCGGGCCCAACCGCGTCTACGCCGCGGTCAAGTTCGTTCTCTACACTCTCGTGGGCTCCCTGCTCATGCTGGTGGCCATTCTGGCCCTGTACTTCCAGCACGGCGCCGCCACCGGCGTGTATACCTACGACCTCCCCGTGATCGCGCGGTGGGTGCTCCCGGGCGGCCTGGGACAGAGCCTCCTCTTCCTCGCCTTCGCGCTGGCCTTCGCCATCAAGGTGCCGATGTGGCCGTTTCACACCTGGCTCCCCGACGCCCACGTCGAGGCGCCCACGCCGGGCAGCGTCATCCTGGCGGGCGTCCTCTTGAAGATGGGCACCTACGGTTTCCTGCGCTTCTGCCTGCCGCTGTTCCCGCAGGCCTCGCTCGCCTTCGCACCGTGGATGTTCACGCTGGCCGTCATCGGCATTCTCTACGGCGCATGGGTCTCCACCGTGCAGCCGGACATCAAGAAGCTCGTCGCGTACTCGAGTGTCAGCCACTTGGGCTTCGTGGTGCTCGGGCTCTTCACGCTCAACCCGCAGGGCATGGTGGGCGGCATCATCCAGATGATCAATCACGGACTGTCCACCGGGGCGCTCTTCCTCATCGTCGGCATGCTCTACGAGCGGCGGCACACGCGGCTCATCGCCGACTTCGGCGGCCTGTGGAAGGTGGTGCCCGCCCTCTCGGTGCTCTTCCTCATCGTGACCTTCTCATCCATCGGCCTGCCGGGACTCAACGGCTTCGTCGGTGAGTTTCTGATCCTGGTCGGCGCGTTCCAGGTGAGCCGGCCTCTGGCCGTCATCGCCACCAGCGGGATCATCTTCGCCGCCGTCTACATGCTCTGGATGTACCAGCGCGTGATCTTCGGAGAGGTGACGCGGGAGGAGAACCGGCGGCTGACGGACCTGACGCTCCGGGAGTGGACGATTCTCGTCCCGGTGCTGGTCTTCATCTTCTGGATCGGCGTCTACCCGGTCTCGTTCACCGGCAAGACCGAGACGAGCGTGCGCGCGCTGATCACCCAGGTGCAGACCAAGGCGGCCGCCACCGTGGCGGCGGTACGGCAGTAGTGATGAGCGCTTGCGCGAAGAAGCCCGGCCGCGACGTGGAATCTTCCAGGGCAGGACTTACTCGATGAGCGCTTGCGCGAAGAAGCCCGGCCGCGACGTGGAATCTTCCAGGGCGGGCCGAACCCTATGACCGAAGCGATCACGCTGCCTGTGGTGAGCCTGCGCGTGATCGCGCCGGCCGCGGTGCTCGCGGTGACGGGCTTCGTGCTCATGCTGCTCGACCTCCTGCCGCCGCGTGGCCGCCGCGAGCACATGGCTTTCGTGGGCCTCGCGGGGGTGGTCGTCGCGCTCGTCGCCTCCATCCTGCTCTGGGGCTCCGACATCACGGGCTTCCAGGGCATGGCCGTCCTCGACAACCTCACCCTGTTCGCCACCCTCATCATCGGGTACGCGACGGGGCTCATGCTGCTCGAGTCCATCGACTACCTCAAGCGCCGCGGCATGGAGTCGGGCGAGTTCTATATCCTCGTGCTCTTCTCCGCCGCCGGCATGGTGATCATGGCAGGCGCCAATGACCTGATCGTCGTCTTCCTCGGGCTCGAGACCATGTCGCTGGCCCTCTACGTGCTCGCGGGCTTCTTCCGCACGCGGATCGAGGCGGGTGAGGCCTCGATGAAGTATTTCCTTTTGGGTGCCTTCGCCTCGGGCTTCTTCCTCTACGGCATCGCCCTGATCTACGGCGCCACGGGCTCGACGAACCTCAACAAGATCGGCGCCGCGGTCACCGCGGGCGCCGGCCGCGACCCGCTGCTGCTCATCGGCTTCGCGCTCCTCCTCGTGGGCTTCGGATTCAAGATCTCCGCGGTGCCCTTCCACATGTGGACGGCCGACGTCTACGAGGGCGCACCCACCTCCGTGACGGCCTTCATCGCCACGGGCTCGAAGGCCGCCGCCTTCGCCGCGCTCCTGCGCCTCTTGCTGGGATCGCTGCGCCCGATCCAAGGCGAGTGGGTCTGGATCTTCTGGGTGCTGGCGGTGCTGAGCATGACGCTCGGCAATGTCGTCGCCATCGCCCAGCAGAATCTCAAGCGCATGCTCGCCTACTCTTCGATCGCCCACGTGGGCTACATGCTCGTCGGAGTGGTGGCCGGCGGCGGCCTCGGCGGCGGCGCCGTGCTCTTCTATCTGCTCGTCTACACGTTCACGACCGCGGGCGCCTTCGGCGTCATCCTGCATCTCGAGCGCGGCGGAGAGGAAGCGGTGGGCATCGGCGACACCGCGGGCCTCGCCACGCGGCATCCGCTGGCCGCGCTCGCCCTGTCCCTCTTCCTGCTCTCGCTCGTCGGCATCCCGCCCACCGCGGGCTTCGTCGGGAAGTTCTACCTCTTCGGCGCCGCCGTGCGCTCCGGCTACGTCTGGCTGGCGGTGATCGGCGTGCTGAACTCCGCAGCGGCGGCCTACTACTACCTGCGCGTCATCGTGAGCATGTACATGCGTGAGCCCGACGGCACGCCGGCGGTGATCGTGCCGTCTTTCGCGGGAGCCCTCGCGGCAATAGTCGCTCTCTGGGGCGTGATCCAGCTGGGCGTCTTCCCGGGGCCGCTCTTCGATCTGGCTCAGTCGGCGATCCTGCCTCTCCTCCGCTAGTCGCCGGTCAGCGTTCGGTGGTCATCAGGTTTCCGTACCGCGGCTGGCTCTTCGACCTCGACGGCACCGTGTACCTCGGCGAGACGCTGATCCCCGGGGCGGCCGAGGCCATCGCCGCGCTGCGGGCCGGCGGCCGGCGCGTCGGCTTTCTCTCCAACAAGCCGCTCCAGACACGCGACGACTACGCGGCCAAGCTCCGGCACCTCGGCGTGCCCGCGGCAGCGGACGACGTGATCAACTCGTCGCTCGTGCTCGCGCGCCACCTGCGCGCCCTCGATCCCGGCGCGCCGGTCTTCGTGATCGGGGAGCCTCCGATGCTTGCCGAGATGGCCGCCCACGGCTTCGAGGTGCGCGACGACGAGCGCGTGCGCTGGGTGGTCATCGCTTTCGACCGGACGTTCACCTATGCGAAGCTCAACACCGCGCTCCAGGCCGTCCTGGGGGGCGCGCGCCTGATCGCGACCAATCCCGACCGCACCTGTCCCGTCGAGGGCGGCCAGATCCCCGATTGCGCCGGCATGATCGCCGCCGTCGAGGCGGTGACCGACCGGAAGGTCGAGACCATCGTGGGCAAGCCCTCACCGATCATTCTCGAGGTGGCGCTGGCGGCCCTGGGATGCTCCGCCGGGGAATCGGTCATCGTCGGCGATCGTGTCGAGACCGACATGATGATGGGCAAGCGGTGCGGGCTCGCGACCATCCTCGTGCTGTCGGGCGTCACGCCGCCCGACGACCCGCGAATCGCCGCGCTCGCCCCGGACCACGTGCTACGATCGGTCCGGGAGCTGATCGCGTGACCCGTCTCAACGGAATCGACACTGCGAGCTTCGACGCCGTCGTGATCGGCGGCGGCATGGCCGGCGCGGGGGTGGCGCGCGATCTGGCCCTGCGGGGCGCCTCCGTGGCGCTCTTGGAGAAGGGCGACTTCGCGTCGGGCACGTCGTCGAAATCATCCAAGCTCATCCACGGGGGCTTGCGCTACCTCGAGCTCTTCGACTTCAAGCTCGTCCGCGAGTCCCTCCGCGAGAAGAGGACGCTCGAGCGCCTGGCGCCGCACCTCGTGCGCCCGCTGCCCTTCCTCGTTCCCGTGTACCGCGGCTCGAAGCGCGGGCTCATCACCGTGCGCATCGGCATGTGGCTCTACGACCTCCTGACGCCGGGCGGCGACCGGGGGCGCTCTCGCGTGCTGCGTCCGGTCGACGCGCTCAGCCTCGAGCCCTCGATCCGCGCCGACGACCTGCGCGGCGCCGGCTACTACTTCGACGACCTGCTGCTCTTTCCCGAGCGCCTCTGCCTCGAGAACGCGCTCTCCGCCGTCCGTCACGGTGCGCGTGTGCACAACTACTGCGAGGTCGAGGCCGTCACGCGCGGCGCCGGCGGCATCGACGGTGTGCGGGTGCGCGATCTGCTGACCGGCCGGGTGCACACGGTGCGGGCTTCCGTGGTGGTCAACTGCGCGGGCCCGTGGGTGGATCGGCTGCGCGAGCTGGCGGGTGTCAGCGACGCAGGGAAGCGCGTGCTGCGGACGACCAAGGGCATTCACTGCATGCTGCCGCGCATGACGGACCGGGCCGTGTATCTCTCGACGGCGGACGACCGCATGATCTTCGTGATCCCGTGGCGCGAGTTTTCCATGGTCGGCACCACCGACACCGATTTCGAGGGCGACCCCGACCGCCTCTTCGCCACGCGCGAGGAGGTCGAGTACCTGCTCGACGCCGTGCGGCCGGCCTTGCCGGACCCGCGCGTGGCCGTTGATCGGGTCGTCTATACCTGGGCGGGCGTGCGGCCGCTGGCCTTCGAGGAGGGCGCTCCGGCGTCGAGAGTCTCCCGGGACCACAAGGTGGTGGTCGAGGGACCGGAGGGTCGCTTCCTCTCCATCACGGGCACCAAGCTGACGTGCTTCCGCAGCCTCGCGGAGGATGTGGGCGACCGGGTGATGCGCGCGCTCGGGCGGCGCGAGCCCTCCCGCACCGCGGCCTTCGCGCTCGACGGGCTCGACGAAGCGGCGGGCAAGGTCGAGGCGCGGGCGTGGATGGACGTTTCGCCCGAGATGGCGGCCACCGGCCTCTCGCGGGAGACGCTGCAGATCCTCGTCGAGACGTATGGCCGCGCCTACCCGCGCGTCCTCGATCTGGCCAGGAAGCTGCCCGACGGCAGCGCGAGGCTGTGTCCTCACAATCCCGAGATCGTGGCCCAGCTCCACCATGCGGTGGCCGAGGAGATGGCGGTCTCGCTCCAGGACTTCCTGCTCCGCCGCACCGCCATCGGCCAGAGCGCCTGCCTCGGCCTCGACTGCTACGAGGCCATCGGCGACCGGATGGGCGCGCTGGCCGGCTGGTCGTCGCGCCGGCTGGGCGCCGAGCTCGAGGCCTATCGCGGCGCCGTCGAGCGGAGCCTGCGCTTCCGAAGCGCGTGATCCGTGCTATAGTCCCTCCGCTTGGCGCGGCGATGCAGAAATGTCACGAGCCCGCAACCCGACAGCAATTCGCCTCCGGTAGCGTCACCGGCGTCGGCCTACCCTTGAATCCCATCCGCACGAGGAGGACAGTCATGCCACGCACCACGACCATGATGCGATCGGCCGCCGGGGTCTGTGTCCTGCTCGCCGCCGTCACTCTCGCGCCGGCGCCCGCACACGCGAAGACCGAGATCCAGTTCTGGCACGCGATGACGGGACAGCTCAACGACGCCACGAACGAGCTGGTGAAGCAGTTCAACGACAGCCAGTCGGAGTACGAGGTCAAGCCGCTCAACAAGGGCACATACCCCGTAACGCTGACCGCCGCCATCGCCGCCTACCGGCAGAAGCAGGCGCCGCACATCGTGCAGGTCTTCGAGGTGGGCACCCAGACCATGCTGCTCTCGGGCGCCGTCGACCCCGTCTACCAGCTGATGAAGAATCAGGAGATCGCGGTCGAGTGGAAGGACTTCATCGCCCCCGTGGTCGGCTACTACTCGAAGGACGGCAATCTCTACTCGATGCCGTTCAATTCCTCCACGCCGATCCTCTACTACAACAAGGAGGCGTTCCAGAAGGCCGGTCTCGATCCCTCGAAGCCGCCCCAGACCTGGAAGCAGGTGGAGGACTACTCGAAGAAGATCATCGCCTCCGGAGCGGCCAAGTGCGGCTTCTCGACGGGCTGGCCCTCATGGACCATGGTCGAGAACATGCACGCCTGGCACGATCAGCCCTTCGCCACCAAGCGGAACGGCTTCGACGGTCTCGACGTCCAGCTTCTCATCAACAAGGAGTTCGGCGTCATGCATCTGAGCCGGCTCGCCGCCTGGCAGAAGGACAACATCTACTCCTACGGCGGGCGTCAGGGGACGGCCGACCCCAAGTTCGTCAACGGTGAGTGTGCCATGTACATCCAGTCCTCGGCGCTCATCGGCGGTTTCACCCGCGGCGTCAAGTTCCAATGGGGCACGGGGCAGCTGCCCTTCTGGGGCCCGCCCTACACCAAGGCGACCTCGATCATCGGCGGCGCCACCCTCTGGGTCATGAAGGGCAAGCCGGCCAACGAGAATCGCGGCACGGCCAAGTTCCTCAAATTCCTCTCCGAGCCCAACCAGCAGATGTGGTGGCACGTCACCACCGGCTACCTCGCGATCTCCAACACCGCTGTGAAGAATCTCGAGGCGGGCTACCATTTCAAGAAGTTTCCGGACCAGTACACTGCGTTCGCCGAGCTGACCAAGGGGAAGGCGACCGCGAACAGCCAGGGCATCCGGCTCGGGAACTTCGTACAGATCCGCGACGTCATCGAGGGCGAGATGGAGAACATCTTCGCGGGCAAGAAGACGGCGAAGCAGGGTCTGGACGATGCCGTGACCAAGTCGAACGACATACTCAAGGAGTTCGCGGCGGCCAACAAGCAGTAGGCGCTCATGCAGCGGACGGTCTTCCGGAACCGGTGGCTGCCTTACCTGCTGGTCTTCCCGCAGATGGCGGTCACCGTGCTCTTCTTCTTCTGGCCGGCGCTGAAGTCGCTCCAGCTTTCCCTGTACCGCGTCTCTCCCTTCGGCGACAGCATGACCTTCGTGGGGCTGGCCAACTTCGCCAAGCTCCTCGGTGACGCCGAGTACTACCGGAGCGTCCTCAATTCCTTCGTGTTCGCGGGCGGCGTCACTGCCTTGTCCGTCGCCGGCTCGCTGCTGATGGCCGCCCTCGCCACCCAGAAGATCCGCGGGCTGGCCGCGTACCGGACGCTGCTGCTCTGGCCCTACGGCATCGCTCCCGCGGTGGCCGGCATCATCTTCCTTTTCATCTTTCACCCGACGTACGGGCTGCTGCCGTACTTCCTGTCCTTCGTGACGACCTACGAGTTCAACTGGCTGCTCAAGGGCTGGGTTGCCATGACGCTCGTCATCGTCTCCACGGCGTGGACGCACCTGGGCTACAACATCGCCTTCTACGTGGCGGGGCTCCTGGCCATTCCCGGAGCCGTGCTCGAGGCGGCCGACGTGGACGGGGCGGGGCCCCTGCGCCGCTTCGCCTTCATCGTCTTTCCGCTCATCTCGCCCATCACCTTCTACCTCGTCACGCTCAACATGGTCTTCGCCTTCTTCGAGTCCTTCGGGGTCATCGACGCGGTGACCAAGGGTGGGCCGGGCGACGCGACCATGATCATGGTCTACAAGCTCTACAAGGACGGCTTCATCGGCTTGAACCTGGGCTCATCCGGCGCGCAGTCGGTGATCCTCATGGCCCTCGTCATCGGCCTCACCATGCTCCAGTTCAAGTACGCCGAGAAAAAGGTCACCTACCGTTGAGCATCGGGACGCTTGAGCAGGCGCAGGTGCGCATGGGCACGCTGGCGTCGCCGCGCAAGAAGCCGTTCTCCTGGAGCACGGTCGCGATCCACGGCCTGCTCATCGCCTGCATCGCGGTGGTCGCCTTCCCGCTCTATTTCGCCTTCGCGGTCTCGACGCAGAACCTCCAGCAGGTCGTCCAGCAGCCGCCTCGCCTCCTCCCCTCCGTGCACGCCCTGGAGAATTACGCGGAGGCGTGGCACAAGGCGCACATGGGGCGCATGCTCTTCAACAGCCTCGTCATGGCGGTGACGGTGGCCGTGGGAAAGATCATCATCTCCATGCTCTCGGCCTTCGCCGTCGTGTACTTCGACTTCCGCGGCCGCATGGTCTGCTTCTGGATGATCTTCGTCACGCTCATGCTGCCGGTGCCGGTGCGCCTGATGTCCACCTACGAGGTCGTCGGCACGCTCGGCTGGATCAATACCTACCAGGGGTTGACCGTGCCGCTCATGGCCTCGGCCACCGCGACTTTCCTCTTCCGCCAGTTCTACCTGACCATTCCCAGCGAGCTCGCCGAGGCGGCCCAGCTCGACGGCGCCGGCCCCATGCGCTTCCTCTTCCAGTTCCTGCTGCCCTTGTCGTGGGCGAATATCGCCGCGCTCTTCGTGGTCCTCTTCATCTTCGGCTGGAACCAGTACCTCTGGCCCATTCTCATCACCAATACCGAGGCGATGCGAACGGTGGTGATCGGGCTCGAGGAGCTGATCCCGCGCAGCGGCACCGAGCTGCCCACGTGGAACCTCATCATGGCGGGGGCGATGATGGCGCTCCTACCGCCGGTGGCCATCATCATCTTCATGCAGCGCTGGTTCGTGAAGGGCCTCGTCGAGAGCGAGAAGTGATGTGCGAGTTGAAGCGTGCGGACGGGCCGAACGGTGAGGGCCCGATGAGACAGGCCGCCGGGTCATGAGGTCGCTGGCTCTCGCGTGCTGGGTGGTGGGCGCGGCCGGGGTGATCGCGACGATGATGAGCGAGGGCGAGGCGCAGAATCCATCAGCCACCCTCCTCGCGGCGCACCGGGGCGGGTCGCTGCTCTGGCCCGAGAACAGCCTGCTCGCCTTTCGCAACGCGGTGGCGCTGG
>Ga0335070_10002397_pt1 | contig 21813 bp, 23 predicted proteins | sample Lox_Sample_13_FD_206722 | JGI IMG/M metagenome (GOLD analysis project Ga0335070, IMG submission 206722) | Soil microbial communities from Loxahatchee National Wildlife Refuge, Florida, United States - Lox_Sample_1.3 | ecosystem: Environmental > Terrestrial > Soil > Wetlands | place: USA...
ATCGGCGACTGCGCTTAGCGAAGGAGCTGCATGTGTCGGTTCCTACCGTCAACGACATTGTCCGCGGGCGACGTGCAATCACGGCGGATATGGCCGTGCCAGCACCAGGCAGCGCTACGAAGCCGTGGTGCGCATCAGTGAGGCGATTTCCGCCTGCCAGAATCCGGAAGAACTGGCGAAAACTCTCGCCGATCAACTGATCCATTTCCTTTCGTTCGACCATCTCGACGTGGTCATCCTCAAGGAGAACTCCGCGGAAATCGAATGGCAGGCTTGGGGCAAAGGGCCTCTGCCTTTGCCGGATCTGCCCTTGGAAGAACTTCCGGAATGGACCGTTTACAACAGCCAGGAACCGCTCCACATTCGCGACTGGAGTACAGACCAACGTTTTGCGCGCCTGAAAGAGCTCGGTGTGGCGTTGGGTCTCGATATGGGGAGTTTCGGCGAGATGGTGCGCGTTCCCTTGACGACGCCACATCGCCGATTGGGTGCATTGGGCATCGGCAGCGCCCCAGGCGTGAGCTACAGCGCGGACGACATCGGTTTTTTGCAGTTGATTGCCCGTGTCGTCGCGTTCGCAATTGATGACGGCCTCAATCTCAGGCGAGCGCAGCAGCAAACCGATCGGCTCCAGTTGCTCCTGAACCTGACGACGCGGATCACCTCGAATCTGGAGCTGCGCGAAGTGCTGCGGGCTATTTCAGCCAACATTCGCGAGGTCATGCACTGCGATGCGGCGATGATTTCTCTGCCCGCCGAAGAAGCAGGACAGTTCAAGGCATATGCGCTCGATTTTCCCGGCGGCAAAGGGCTCGTTAAGGAAGAGTCCATCATTACTCCCGACGAGAGCGACCCCGGAAGGCGTGCCTTCGAGACCTTGAAGCCGGTGATCGCGACCATCGCGGATGCTCGTCAGTTCGGTGACCAGGGATATCGACTCGCCGTGGCCGAAGGTATGTTGATCGGCGGGTTGCTGAAGGTGATCGTCCACCGGCCCGGATAGGTGCGGTCGGTGTTGAACTGCGAATGTTCAGGCATCGCGCATCTCCTCCTCTCTTGTGAAGAACCGATCGCTTCCTGAACTTCGGAAGGATGAAGAACGAGCTATTAAGCCAAAGGCTAGGACGCGAATCTATTGGACGATGGTATCGGTCGATACCTTCGTATAGGTGACAGCGGTGAACCGAAGTCGAGGCAGAAAGAGCCATTCACGCCGTTTTCCGACGCGTGTGGCCGATCAATGTGTGTTCGACTTCCCAGCGATCCGCTACTGGACAGCTAGCTGCAGAAATTACCAAAAATTTGTTAATGTCGCCGCTGGACATGGCGAAGGCAGGTGTTGCATGATCTCCATCCTAGTTTTCTCGCAAATGGCGCTTCGCGCGAGTGGGCGCGCCAAGACTTTTCAACCGTTCGATGGGAGACACCGCCCGTGCGATCACATCGTGCTGCTCTCGCGAACGGAGAAGGCTGGAAACCGACCTGGATTTGAATGAATTGTTGGAATACGAGGCGAAAGTGAACGATGCTTGGCTTCGCCAAGATGGCCCAGTTGACCCCGTGGAAGTCGCGGCAGAGCCCGAGAAGATTGGTGGATTCGTGGCGACGCCGGAGTGTTCAAACACTTGCGGGGAAGTTATGGCGAAGAGCGGTGCATAGGTGAGAGATGAGCGGTGTACGAGTCCTGGTGGGGACGCGCAAGGGTGCATTCGTTCTAACTTCCGATGGAATGCGCGAACAGTGGGAGATTACTGGCCCCCATTTTCCCGGCTGGGAGATATTCCATCTGAAGGGATCTCCTGCTGACACAGAGCGGCTTTATGCCTCGCAGTACAGCGCTTGGTTTGGACAACTGATACAGCGTTCCAATGACGGCGGGAAAACTTGGGGGCCAGTCAGTAACAAATTCCTGTACGACGGCGTCCCAGGCACGCATGAGTGGTACGATGGCACGCCGCATCCCTGGGAATTCAAGCGAGTCTGGCATCTCGAACCATCACTGAACGATCCAGACACGGTCTACGCTGGCGTTGAAGACGCCGCTTTATTCCGCTCGAGTGATGGTGGGCAAACGTGGCAGGAATTCTCTGGATTGCGCGGTCACCGCTCAGGGCCGCGCTGGCAGCCTGGCGCCGGTGGAATGTGCCTACACACTGTTCTTTTGGATCCGAGCCAGCCTAACCGGATATTCATAGCTATCTCCTCCGCAGGTGTCTTCCGTACGGACGATGCGGGCCAGACGTGGCGACCGATCAACCGTGGACTGAAGTCCCAATACATCCCTGACCCGAATGCCGAGGTCGGCCACTGCGTTCACCGGATCGCGATGCACCGCTCGGGCAAGGGCGCCCTGTTCATGCAGAAGCACTGGGACGTCATGCGCAGCGACGACGCCGGCGAATCGTGGCACGAGATCAGCGGGAATCTGCCGACCGACTTCGGGTTCGCCATCGAAGTTCACGCACACGAGCCGAATACCGTCTACGTCGTCCCGATCACGAGCGACTCCGAGCACTTTCCGCCCGATGGAAGGCTGCGCGTGTACCGAAGCCGCACGGGCGGATACGAGTGGGAGGCTCTCACGGAAGGGTTGCCGCAACGCAACTGTTACGTCAACGTGTTACGCGACGCCATGGCCGTCGATTCGCTCGATTCGTGTGGCGTGTATTTCGGCACCACCGCCGGCCAGGTGTACGCGTCGGCGGATGGCGGAGACACCTGGGCGCTGATTGTCAGAGATCTTCCGGCGGTGCTGTCCGTCGAAGTCCAAACCCTGCCATGATTCGAGTCGAGCTCCCAGCCATCTGCGAGCGCTGGCAGACCGTCGACGGTGAGATGAAGATCGACCTTGAAAGCGAGGCTACCCGGGGTTCGGTGCTCGATGCGCTCGAGGCTTGCAATCCAACGCTACGCGGCACGATCCGGGCCAGGTGCCCCGCTTCCCGATTCGCTTGCCTCGAGGGCGGAGCCCCTCCATCATCATAGGGGCGCTTGCCAGCGGGCAGGAGGCCAGCACCGTTAAGACTTCATGTATCATCCGAAAGCGATGTCAGGCACTTGTTGATCTCGGAGGTCCTCATGACTCCTTCCCAACAGCGCAGCCACAAGGGCAACATTCTCGTCATTGACGACGAGCCCGCAGGTCTCAAGCTGCTCTTCGCTATCCTGACGGAAGATGGCTACGCCGTGCACGAACGGCAACTCGATCTGGAGTCGCAGTTGCGGTTCGTCAAAGAAACGCTGCCCGACCTGGTGCTCGTGGACTTGAGGAAGCCAGGCATGGACGGCTACCAAGTGTGCGCGAGTTTGAAGAACGACCCAACCACGCGAGCGATTCCGGTGATCTTCATCAGTTCGATAGACCGTTCGATCAATCAGGCAAAAGCATTGCTCAGCGGCGCAGTCGATTATGTGACCGATCCCTTCGATACTGAAGAGGTCTTGTGGCGAATCGAAACCCATATCTCCCTGCGCCGCTTGCGGGAGAATCTGGAATCCGCGGCTTGCAAACACAGCGCGCAGCCAGTTGCGCCCAACGAGGACCTGGAGAGGGCGTTTCAGGAGATACACGTCCTGACCCAGGTAACCGGCCGCAAACATGCCGAAGAGAAAGTGCGTCAAGCCAAAAGGGAGCTGAAGCGCAGTGAGGCGCTTTTAGCCGAAGCCCAGCGCCTTAGTTCAACCGGCAGCTTTTCCTGGAAGGTAGCGACCGACGAAATCACATGGTCAGAGCAGCTTTATCGCATTTTCCAGTTTGAGCAAGATACGCCGATTACGCTCGAACTCATCGGCAGTCGAGTGCATCCGGAAGACTTAGCCATGTTGAATGACATGATCGACCGTGCACGGAGGGAGGTCAGCGATTTTGAATACGAGCATCGCCTGCTGATGCCGGACGGTTCAGTGAAATACCTGCACTTGATCGCTCATGGGATTCGAGATCATGAGGGGCGGCAGGAGTACATTGGCGCAGTCCAGGATGTAACGCAGCGACGGTTCTCCGAAGACGCACTCGCTAAAGCTCGAACGGACCTTGCGAAGGTTGCGAGAGTCACGAGCCTCGGAGTGCTTACAGCATCCATCGCACACGAAGTCAACCAGCCTCTTTCGGGCATCGTCACCAATGCCAGTACGTGTCTGCGGATGCTCTCTGCCGATCCCCCCAACATCGATGGCGCACTCGAAACGGCGCGGCGCACGATTCGCGATGGCAACCGCGCCTCTGAAGTGATAACGCGATTACGCATGCTTTTCAGCAAGAAGGAACCCTCGCCTGAACCGATGGACCTGAATCAGGCTACAGGAGAGGTGATCGCACTGTCGTTGGGCGAACTTCAGAGAAGACAGGTGATTCTACGAGCTGAACTTGCCGCTGACCTCCCCCTCATCAACGCTGATCGCGTTCAGCTCCAGCAGGTCATTCTGAACCTCCTCCGAAACGCTTCGGAGGCGATGAGCACAGTTGACGATCGCCCGAGAGAGTTGCTCATCAAAACCGAGCGGGATGAGGGGGATCGAGTGCGCCTCAGCGTAAAAGATGTGGGAGTCGGTTTCGAACCTCAAGCTGCGGACAGACTCTTCGAAGGCTTCTATACAACAAAGGATGATGGCATGGGAATCGGTTTATCGGTTAGCCGCTCGATTATCGAGAGCCATCAGGGCCGGCTGTGGGCAGCACCAAATGACGGACCCGGGGCTACGTTTTCATTTTCCATCCCTTGCACCCCCGAAGGTTTGGCGGGCGAGGTTCGGATGCCAAATGCAGCATGACATATGAATGGCACAGCCAGACCAGTAGATCAACCTGGTGCAAAACCAATACCAAGGTACGATAGACGCGCCCCCCATTTTTGGCGCATTCTTCGGCCATGAACTCCCGCGAAAGGAGCGCCGTCGAACGTTCACTTGTGTCGGTGGTCGATGACGACGAATCTGTGCGCGAGTCCCTCCCCGATTTACTGAGGGAATTCGGATTTGCAGCCTGTGCATTCTCGTCGGCGGAAGAGTTCCTGGCGTCCGATTGGATTGACCGAACCAGATGTCTGGTCCTCGATATCGCGATGCCGGGAATGAGTGGACTGGAGCTTCAGCGGGAACTTAAGCTTCGTGGGCAAGAGATTCCGATCGTCTTCATCACCGCTCGAAGAGACGAGGGTATACGTCCGCTAGCGCTCGAACAGGGCGCGGTGGAGTGTTTGTTCAAGCCTTTCAGCGACACGGCTCTGCTTCAGGCACTCAACGCCGCGCTCCAAGTGAGCTGAGCGTCTTTTTGCACGCGCATGGAGGGATACAATGAAATGCAGCGCGCGCAGTTGGACACGAATTGGGATCATCCGCTATGTCACACCCCAAAGCAATCGTGTTCGTCGTTGATGACGATGTCTCAGTGCGCGAGTCGTTGGAACTGTTGATCTGCACTGAAGGCTGGCAGCCGGAAACATTCGCTACCGCACAGGAATTCCTCGACCGCCCTCGAGATCTCGTTCCGAGCTGCCTAGTGCTTGACGTTTCCCTGCCAGGTCTCAATGGTCTCGAGCTGCAGAAACGTGTTGCCGCCGAGCGGACTGACATGCCGATCATCTTCATTACGGGCCACGGCGATGTGCCGATGTCGGTTCAGGCCATGAAAGCGGGGGCGGTCGAATTCCTGACGAAGCCATTCAGTGATGATGTGCTGTTGGGAGCCATCCGGCAAGCCATCGAGCGAAGCCGGATTGCTCTTGGCGACGAGGCAGAGATGCGCGCACTGCGCGAGTGTTACGCTTCACTCACCTCCCGCGAACGGCAGGTCATGGCCCTGGTGGTCTCAGGGCTCTTGAATAAACAGGTTGCTGGCGAACTTGGTATCAGCGAAATCACCGTAAAGGCGCACCGCGGCAAAGTGATGCAAAAGATGAAAGCCGGCTCTCTCGCCGACTTGGTCAAGATGGCCGCAAAACTCCGGCTGGCGCCGATGGCGAAGCCTGATGCCGCAGCCGACGCTATCTCTGCTTGAGCTTCCCTCGCCTCCTCCCGCGGACCACCTCGTGGTTGGTTGTGCATAACTAATACTTAGGTATTGACCGATACCATCGTCCAATAGATTCGCATTCGTGCCCATGTTCCAATCCGTTCTCAGCCTAGCCCCTTGGTCCCGATGGAGCGAGAGGGTCGGGTTTGTAACGCAAACACATTTGCAAAGAAGGAGTAAGGAAATGTCCAAGCACACAGCTGCATGCGCATTAGCGGCAATTGTTGCGCTGGGTGTTCTCGCTCTCGGCGCAAAAAAACCAGTTTCTGTGAGTGGTTCCTGGCAAGTGGACCCGCGCCATTCCTCGGCGCAACTTGTCACCGATGGAACCACCGATTACGGCAAAACGAAGATGGATGTGCCGGTCGGCGTCGGTAGGGTCGAGGGACAATTGATCCTGGACGACGGCGATCCCAGCAAGTCCCGCGTCGATTTGCACATGTATCCCGCTACCTCCATGGCGCCCCCTATCGAAGAGGAGGGAACCTTCAAGAAGCGTTGGCTAGCGAATGTCTCCAAGAACATGGCCAATCAAACGCTGCTGTGTTTCCACTCCAAGGAGGTTGTCCGCACGGCTGACGGCAAGCTTCAAACCAAAGGAGAACTGAGCGTGGTTCGGGTGGACCGCAACGTTGAGGTCCCCGCCCCAAGCGAGGCTTATTACGGTCCAGTGTATGGGGATCCAATCATCCACCGGGTTGCGCACGAGGCTACTTTTGTTTTCGACCTCCCAGCCGATAAGGAGAAAGACGGCGGGATCCAGGCGTCGGCATTTACGAAGGTGTTCAAGGAAGATTTTCCCCAGTTGGTAAAGACTGTAGTGATGACCTACTGGCCGCCGGTGGTGCAAGATGAAAATTGTCGGGTGCCTAGTCCCAGCGAAGGCTATTACGGCGCCCGCTGCACGGGAACATTTGTGCAAACTCCGAGCCTTCCCGAGCCCCCTGGCACACACATTGGAGAGGACTACCCTGGCCCCGCGAATTTCAACACCGTCGTCGGGGAACGTGTGGACATTGCCCTTCACGTGCATATGCTGCCAAAGAGTTCCGGGGCGCACACGGCAGCCGGAAACTAGTCCGTCTCTCCCTGGGGAGGAATTCGCCGCGCCTCTATTCCCACCAGAGCGTAGCGATTCCTCCTTCGTTCATGAGGATTTGCGAGACAACGGCTGACGATGACTCGTCCGGCATCCTGAAGGAGCGGATGTGAAAATCGGGATCGAAGGCGCAGTATTCGGAGCGCAATCTCGGGTTCGGCGTGAGGTGAGTCCACCATCATGAGGAAGACAAACTAAAGGAGAAGAGTTATGCCGTACGTGACAGTCGGAAAAGAGAATTCAGGCAACGTCGAGCTGTACTACGAAGATCACGGCTCGGGCAAGCCGGTGGTCTTGATCCATGGATATCCCTTGAGCGGCGCTTCCTGGGAGAAGCAGCTGCCGGTGCTGCTGAATGCCGGATATCGCGTCATCACCTACGACCGCAGAGGCTTTGGCAAATCCAGCCAGCCGACCGACGGATACAACTACAACACATTTGCAGAAGATCTGCACAAGCTGATCACGCACCTCAAGCTGCAGGACTTCGTGCTCGTCGGGTTCTCGATGGGCGGCGGCGAGATCGCGCGCTACTTCGGGAGGTACGGCTCTAAAGGTGTAAGCAGGGCAGTGATCATCAGTGGTGTGCCTCCATTCTTGCTAAAGACCAGCGACAACACCGAAGGTGTGGACGGCAGCGTGTTCGAGGGCATTGAGAGAGCAATTATCGCGGACCGCTACGCGTTTTTCACGGAGTTCTTCAAGAACTTCTACAACACGGATCTACTTTTGGGTAAGCGTGTGAGCGAGGATGTCATCCGAGCGAGTTGGAACATCGCTGCCGGCGCTTCGGCCACCGCAAGCTTGGCATGCGTTTCTACCTGGCATGAAGACTTCCGCAAGGACGTGAAGCGTGTCCCCTTGCCCACGCTCGTAATTCACGGTGACGAGGACCGCATCGTTCCCATCACTGCGGCAGGTGCTCGTACCGCCAAACTCATTAACGGCGCTCGCCTGCATGTCGTGAAGGGAGGCCCACACTGCATTATTTGGACTCATGCAGAGGAAATCAACGCCGAACTGTTGAGTTTCCTGGGCAAACAAGTTAAGGCGAAACTCGAAGTGGCTTAACCAAATTGGATGTAGCGGAGTTACCGGGCAGTTCACACCGCTCGGCAGTTTCAGTGCACGCGCGCGGTGTGGCACGACCGAACGGAAGCCGGAGCTCCGGCAAGGCCGATCTTGCCTTGCTGGTGTGGAAAGCCGACGCGGCCCTTGCCGTGATGACGGTGTTCTGGAGTTTGAAGGGAGCAATTCTATGACACGCACGACTTTGTTGCTGATCGTTGCACTTGCTACGGTGGCCGGCATTGTTGGCGCAAGGGCCCCCGCGTCTGGACACGCCAATGAACAAGCCGACCCGGTGTTCGGCATCACAATTCCACCCGGGTACCGCGATTGGAAGTTGATCTCGGTGGCTCACGAAGCCGGTAACCTCAACGATCTTCGTGCCGTTCTGGGCAACGATGTGGCAATCAAAGCTTATCGGGAGGGCAAGCTTCCGTTCCCAGACGGCGCGATCATTGCCCGACTCGCTTGGACCTACGTCCCGTCCGAGGAAAACAACAAAGTCTTCGGGCGTGACCAGTCTTTCGTTACCGGTCCACCCACAAACGTTCAGTTCATGGTCAAGGACTCAAGCAAATTCGCCTCCACGGGTGGCTGGGGGTTCGCTCAATTCAAGAACGGCAAACCTGATGCCGACGAGGCGACGCTTAAGAAGTGCTTTCCCTGCCACGAACCTATCAAAGCTCGCGACTTTATCTTTACCAGATACGCACCAACACCATGATATCGGGAGATGAAAAACGATGCGCCCGGTGAAGCCATAACCGTTCTTGCAAAACAAACCCTAGAAGGTGAACGACAATGACGCATACAGAACTTCACTTTCATCAGACAACCAAGGTGACATCGGAGCAGTGCCTCGCCGCGCTCACTGACTTCGGGCCCGGCCGCTCAAAACTCTTTGGCAACAGCGCCGATGAGTACCTCAAGGTGCATCACCGCGGCCCCACGGAAGCCGACGTCACCGAAGGCTCGGGCGGCATCTGGGAACGCCTGCACTACGACTGGTCCGATCCCAACCGCGTCGTCCTCAAGACCACCGACTCCAACCTGTGGGGAGGCGCGTCAGGCCACACCTACGCCTTCAGGCGTCAGGACAACGGCATGACCGATATTGACGTGCTTGTCGTACGCGACGGGAAGAACCTCAAGGGCCGGGTGCTCAGCTTCGTGCTCAGAACCATCGGCAGGGGCGTTCTGGAGAAGGCGTTTAAGAACTCCATCAGGGCCGTCGAAGCTCGGAATGGCGCGGCGCGCGCGAGAGCCGCATGATAGCGAGAAGGTGGGAGGGCTAGACCGCATCGCTCGTGTCGAATGATGCGCAAAGTCGTACTCGCAACAGAAATCAGGATTTCCAAACGTTCGCAGGAGGATCTATGGCAACGCTAAGAGTAGCTGCACGACCAGAGGCGGCACCAATGAAGGTGGCCCAAATTTCCAAGCGGGGAGCAGATTTCGAAATCGTCGAACGCGAGATTCCCAGCCCCGGTGCAGGACACGTGCTGATCAAGGTGCTGGCTTGCGGCGTTTGCCACAGTGACGTACTCACGAAAGAAGGCTCCTGGCCCGGCATTCGGTATCCGCGTGTTCCAGGTCATGAGGTCGTTGGGATCGTCGACGAGGTTGGCGCCAATGTTTCCGCGTGGAAGCAGGGGCAGCGTGTCGGGGTGGGCTGGCACGGCGGTCACGACAACACGTGTCGTCAGTGTCGTCGCGGGGACTTTGTCCATTGCGAAAATCAGAAGATTTCCGGCATCAGCTATGACGGCGGATACGAGGAGTACATGGTAGCTCCCGTCGAGGCGCTCGCTTCGGTACCGGACGGTCTAAGTGATGCCGAAGCAGCACCCTTGCTATGTGCCGGAATCACCACGTACAACGCGCTGCGGCACAGCGGGGCTTTCCCGGGCGACCTTGTTGCCGTGCAGGGTATCGGGGGCCTAGGCCACCTCGGCGTTCAATGGGCGAACAAGTTCGGATACAAGGTGGTCGCCATCGGACGAGGGTCTGAAAACGCAACGCTCGCGAAGAAGCTCGGAGCGAACGTGTACATCGACAGCAAGGCGACAAACGCAGCTGAGGAATTGCAAAAGCTGGGCGGGGCCCAGGTGATCCTCGCAACGGCCCCAAATTCAAAAGCCATGTCAGAGCTGATCGATGGCCTGGGGCCAAACGGAAAACTAATGGTCATCGGCGCAAGTTTCGACCCAATTGAAGTCGCGCCCGTACAGCTCATCGGTGCAAGTCGAACGATTCAAGGCTGGGCTTCGGGAACACCTGCCGATTCAGAGGACACACTCCGCTTTGCCGAGCTGACGGGCGTGCGCCCGATAATCGAAACCTATCCGCTCGAAAAGGCGGCTGAGGCTTACGCGCGAATGCTGAGCGGCAAGGCGGAGTTCCGAGTCGTCTTGACAATGTGAACTTGGCGAGAGTTCAGCGTGGAGAGTGGTAAATGTCAGGAGAAATCGACAATCGTCGCCGCTGGTTCTTGTTCAATGCCGCCATGACGGTCGCTGCCGCCGGACTGGGCATGACTGCATCCGCGAACCCATCCAGCAACATAAACCGGCAAACGGAGGAACTATGAAACGAATTATCTTTTCGCTGGTTGCGGTTGGAGCGCTGGCCGGAGTGGCGGCCTCATTCAGCCCAGCATCTGGCCATGCAGATGAAGCGGCTTCTCCCATCTATGGAGTCACAATCCCACCGGGATACCGCGATTGGAAGATGATCGCCGTCGCCGAGTTAAAGACCGATAAGATCGACCAGTTGCGCGCCCAACTCGGCAACGAGATCGCGGTCAAGGCCTACGAGGAAGGGACGCGCCCGTTCCCTAACGGAGCAATCATCGTCGCACTGCATTGGAATCGCGTCCCGTCGGAAGACAACAATAGAGTCCTGGCCGGTCCATTCCCCGGAGCTCAATCTTCCGTTGTCGGATCCCGCGTGAATATGCAGGTTATGGTCAAGGACTCAAAAAAGTACGCGGCGACGGGCGGCTGGGGGTTCGGTGACTTCACGGACGGCAAACCGGGCGACGAGGCGTTGCACAAAACCTGCTTCCCCTGCCACGAACCAGCCAAGGATCACGACTTTGTCTTCACTCATCACGCACCTTAAGAGCTGGTTCTGATCCGGGAGCATACGAGGCCGAACATCCCATGACTAACACCACCATCGGAACCGACACATTGCGGCACTGAAGAAAAGGCCTCGATTTTAGCGGCTAGACCGATTGTCGGATATACGCGAGTGGTTGCCGTCCCAGGAAATTGAAAATAACTGCATTCACAAAAGGAGAATCCCAATGTCAGAGTTTACAAATAGCGGAGAAAGAGTTGAAGGGCCGAGCGGTCTAAACATTTTCTTTCGATCGCTGCGTCCAAAAGAAAAAACTCGCGCTGTTGTCATCATTGTTCCAGGTTTCAACTCCCATAGTGGCTATTACGCGTGGGTGGCCGAACAATTTGTCGCAACAGGCTTAGCCGTATACGCCGTGGATTTGCGTGGCCGCGGCAATTCTGATGGCGAGCGTTTCTACGTTGAGAAGTTTGAGGATTACGTCAGCGACGTCGAAGCCGTGGTCAAGGTGGCAAGATTGCGAGAATCGAACTTGCCTTTTTTTCTCCTCGGTCATAGCGCAGGCGGGGTTGTCTCGTGCCTCTATACGCTCGATCACCAACCCGAACTGGCTGGATTGATCTGCGAAAGCTTCGCCCATGAATTGCCCGCGCCCGATTTCGCCCTCGCGGTTTTCAAAGGGCTGGGCCACCTCGCGCCTCATGCCCACATCCTGCACCTTCCGAACGAAAGGTTCTCGCGCGACCCGAAAGTCGTGGATGCCATGAACGACGATCCTCTGATCGCCCACGAAACTCAACCGACACGAACCATGGCCGCGCTGGTTCGTGCCGACGAGCGACTCAAGAAGGAATTTCCCTTGATTACTCTGCCGATCCTGATTCTTCACGGCACTGCCGACCAGAACACCAAGCCCGGCGGCAGCCAGCACTTTTACGACAGGGTCGGCTCCGTGGACAAAGCATTAAAGCTTTACGAAGGAGGGTTTCACGATCTTCTCAACGACATCGACAAGCGCGTGGTCATGCAGGACATCCAAGGCTGGATCGGGGCTCGCCTTTCTGCCACATTGGAAAGGCCCACCGCAGCCTGATCTTAAGCTGCCTTGGCAGAGCCTGGAACAAAAGTACAGTTGCGAACGCGGCGGCTTGCATGTGGCTCTCAGTAGCCCCATTTCGAGGCGTGGCGGATGAGATGAATAAGGAGCTACTGCCATGAAGAACCCGATCACCACCGAGAACACTGCTTCAGCACAGAACCCCCTGCCGCCTGTGCCCACCACGAAGATCCTGGCGATCTCCCATTTCATGGGCACGCCCATGACACCCGCCCAGCGTGCCCAGATCATGCCGCACGAAGTGCATGACACGGTGAATGCTTATCTCGCAGGCAGGATAGACCAGTGGTATTTCCGGACCGACGGGAAGGGTGTGGTTTTCATCGTCAACGCAAGCACACCGGAAGAGGCGAAACACATTTTGGAGAAATTCCCGCTGGGGCAGGCCGGGTTGATGGGCTTTGACTATATCCCGCTAGGTCCGCTCAGTCCGCTGCGCATCATCAATGACATGGTGAAGTGATTTTATTGGCTGGCAGGCCGCCAGCATGAAGCGGGTTGTGGACAACGGTCGCGAGGGCGCCTCTCGCTGAGCGAGAAGGGAGAGCAAGGGCCGTGCTTCGGGCAAAGCGCACATCTCATAACGTCTCTTCGAGGCGTTTACAGTCAGCACCGAAAGCGCCGCCAAATTGCGAGGCGGCGGTAAGGAGCACCTTGCGCCGCTTCCGGGCGCCGCGAGGGTCGCCAGTCGGCAGGAGAGAGCAATGAATCCTGTTGAGATCTTGGAGCTCGACGCGCTGGACCTGCTCGTCGTCGTGGACAACGAGAGCGACACGCTATCCAGCGTGGATAAAGGTGTGCCGCAGCTTCCCGAGCTCGGGCGACTGGTCGCTCGTATTCCCCATCTTGCGCCCAAGGAAGGCCATGACTGCGTCGAGCCCTGGGGGCATCTGTGCCTCGCCTGCCACGGCTTCTCGGCGCTGGTCACGGGGCGGCGCGGCTCCGAAGAGCGCTCGGTCCTGTTCGACGTCGGACCCTCCGGCGAGGTCTGGCTGGAGAACGCGCGTCGGCTCGGCGTCCGGCTCGCGTCCATCGAAGCCGTGTGCCTCTCGCACTGGCACACGGACCACAGCGGCGGGCTCCCGCAGGTGCTGGCTGCCATCACTCGGTCCCGCCTCGACGAAGGGCTCCCGCCACCGATCGTCGATCTACAGCCAGACCGGCCCGACCAGCGTGGCATCATGACCCCGGCCGGGACGCTGGTGCTGTTGGACCCGGAGCCGACGTTCGAGGCGATCGAGAGCGCCGGTGGGTGCGTCACGAAGCACGCCGAGGCGCACGTCCTTGCGGGCTTCTTCTTCGTCAGCGGCGAGATCGAGCGCGTGACGTTGTATGAGGCGGGGTTCGTCGGGCACCACACGGTGCGCAACGGGCACACTGTGCCGGATCCCTTGATCCTCGACGAGCGATTCCTCGCGGCGCGTGTGCGCGGCCGCGGCGTCAGTGTGCTCTCGTCGTGCTCGCACGCAGGCGTCGTCAACGCAGCGCTCGGCGCGCTGGGCGCGTTCAGCGGCGAGTCGATCGACGTCATCCTCGGCGGCTATCATCTGGCAGGCGAGGGCATGGAGCCGCGGATTGAGCCGACCGTCCACGACCTCGCCAATCGTGTCAGGCCTCGTGTCGTCGCGCCGGGGCACTGTACCGGCTGGCGTGCCAAGGCGGCGCTCGCGCATGCGTTTGCGCCGGGAAACTATGGGCCGAGCGTCGTCGGCTCGCTCTACGCTCTGCGCGCCACGTGAGCGGGACGACTTCGCCGGGTAGCCATGCTGATCGCCTTGTTCCTGGCCTTGGTTGGAATCGCGATGACGATCTATCTAGTTTCCGTACACGCCTCCGCGGCGGCAGATACCGAAAAGAAGCAGGAGATATCCATGACTCCGGCAGACAACAAGGGAATCGTCAATACGCTCAGCAACCACTCCGTCGACGAGACGGTGGATCGGCTGAACAATATTCTTCAATCCAAGGGAGTGACACTGTTTGCTCTGGTGGACCACAGTGGCGAGGCGGAAAAGACGGGCATGAGAATGCCTCCTACAAAGTTATTGATCTTTGGCAATCCAAAGGCCGGCACTCCGCTGATGCTCGCCGTACCCAGCGTCGCCATTGATCTCCCGCTAAAGATATTGGTCTGGGAGGATGCTCACAAGAAGACCTGGGTGAGTTATAACAGCTCGGCCTATCTCCAAGAGAGGCACAACTTGCGGACAGAGTTACTTCAAAACATCGAAGTGGTTGAAACTCTGGCAGCGAAGGCTGCGGAATAGCCCTATGGTGCAGCACCATGTTGCAATTACCTAACGGAAGCCAACGCGGAGCTCACGGTTGCGTTTCAGTCCTCGTTATCACTGCTGCCTTGTTCGCCATCGCGGCAATAACGGCATCGCTGCCGGGCACAGCAGCATCGCCAGGACTGGTCGTTATTGGCGTGCATTCTCCTGAGTTCGTTTTCGAAAAGAGCCTGGACAATGTTCGCCAACTCACCAAGGAGATAGGGGTTCCGTTTCCAGTTGCAGTCGACAGCGATCATGCGATCTGGCGAGCATTTCACAACGAATACTGGCCTGCCCTCTACTTTATGGACACACAGGGCCGTATTCGACATCACCAGTTCGGAGAGGGCGACTACGAACAATCAGAGATGGTGATCAAGCAGTTGCTGGCCGAGGCCGGTGCGAGTGGTATCGACCGTGGACTGGTGTCCGTCACTGGCGATGGCGCTGAGGCTCCGGCCGATTGGGACGATCTCATGTCTTCGGAAAATTACATTGGATATCAACAGACGGAAAACTTTGCGTCCCCCGGTGGTCCGGCGCGAGACAACCCCCATGCTTACGCCAGTCCCGCAAATCTGTCTCTGAATGCCTGGGCGCTCTCAGGTGATTGGACGATGACGAACGACCGTACCCATGCAAACGATGTTACGGGACAGCTTAATTACCGTTTTCATGCGCGCGATCTTAATGTCGTCATGGGTCCCTCAACGCCGGGAACGCGCGTCCGGTTCCGTGTTCTGATCGATGGACACGCACCGGGTGCCGCGCATGGCGCTGATATCGATGAGCAGGGCTACGGCACGGTCTCGGAGCCGCGCATGTATCAGTTGATCCGGCAACCCCAACCTATCAGCGACAGAAACTTCACGATCAACTTTCTTGATCCAGGCGGGGAGGCGTTTTGCTTCACCTTCGGCTGACCCCCGGCAAATGCTGGCGAATAACCGTGCAGTTTAGTTGATTGCGAGGAGGAAAAAATATGGCAAGTCCCATTCTGGTCACTGGCGCCGCTGGCCGTGTCGGCGCGGTAGGGCGCACGGTCACGGAACTGCTGCTGAAGCAAGGCAAAGCCGTACGTGCGCTCGTGCGGACAGAAGACCAACGCGCACAGGCACTGCGCGAAATGGGTGCAGAAGTTGTGGTCGGCGATCTGCTTGATCTCGACTCGATGCACAAGGCAATTGAGGGCTGCGAGACGATGTACTTCAGCTTGTCGATTTCGGATTCCTATTTGGCCGCGACCGTCAATGCGGCGGCGGTGGCGAAACATCACGGCGTGAAGGCGTTCATCAACATGTCGCAGATGACGGTTTCTGAAATGAGCATCACCAAAACGACTCTCAGCCCGCAGCACAAACTGCAGTGGCTCTCCGAGCAGACGCTGAACTGGTCAGGTCTGCCGGTGGTACACGTGCGGCCCACGGTATTTCTCGACGGCTTCTTCGTGCTCCTCACGGCTGATTCGGTGAAGCGGTCGAACCAGATCAGACTGCCTTTCGGTGACGGCAAGACTTCGCCAATCGCAGCGGAAGACGTTGCGCGTGTCGTGGCCGCGCTGCTCATGAACTCCCAGCCCCACATCGGCAAAGTCTACAACCTGACCGGACCACAATCTGAGGACATGCATTTCTTCGCGCAGGAGTACTCGAAAGCAAGTGGCCGCAAGATTACCTACCAGGATGTTGCGGTTGAGCCCTGGCGCAATGAACTGCTTAAACAAGGTTTGCCCGCTCACCTGGTAGATCACCTTGCGACCATGGCCGACCTGCACCGTGCGGGACGCTTCGACAGACTGTCGACCGAGGTGCTGATGCTAACTGGGCAACGGCCGCTGAGCGTGCAGGAGTTCGTCAGAAAGAATGCAGCCGCGTTCACCGCATCGGCAAAAGCGGCCTGAGCGTCTGGACGTGGTCGGCAGTTTGGACGGCTGATCGGAGGAATCATGAGCACCGCAACCAACATCTCTTCCATTCAGCGAGAACCGCAGCTTCTCGAGCAAATCGTCGTCGTGATCGGCGGCAGCGCCGGCATCGGGCTCGAAACGGCTAGGCGAGCACGCGCTGAAGGCGCCAAGCTGATCCTCACCGGGCGGAATCCCGAGCGTCTCCAGCATGCCGCAAGCGAGCTCGATGCGCTGAGCATCGCGGCGTTTGACGCCACAGATCCTGCTGCCCTGGAGCGGTTCTTCCGTGACCTGCCGACGATTGATCATGTGATGGTGACAGCGGGCCGGCCGTACTACGCTCGGCTCCGTGACATGGACTTCGCGCAGGTGCGTCGCCTAATCGACGAGCACCTCATGCTGACACTTCACGTCGCCCGCAACGCCGTTAGCAAACTCAGGCCGGGAGGCACGCTGCTGTTCATGAGCGGCACCGGTGCCCGCCGTGCAGCTATCGGCCTTGGAATCGCGTCAGCACTCACCGCGGCGTCCCCCGCTCTCATCGCCAACCTGGCGCTTGAGCTCGCCCCCATCCGAGTCAACCTCATTGCAGCCGGCTTCGTAGACACGCCTTTGTCGGCAGAATTGCTCGGCGATGAACTCGAAAACCGCCGCAATCAGCTTCGCGCCACGCTCCCCATCCGGCGCGTCGTCGAACCGGATGACGTAGCCGCGCTCGCCGTGCACATCATGACCAACACCGCGCTTACGGGCGCAACCTACGACGTGGACGGCGGGCAGCAGCTCGTGGCCTGACTGAGGAACCGTATTTCAACAAATCTGACTTCCCCCGGGACGTAAGGAGAGCAAAATGGCAAATCTGACGCAACAAATCCGCAGCACTGCACCTCCCAATGGCACGAGCGCCACGCAGGTCGATATGAAGCTCGAGGTGGTTGTCATCCCGGTTTCTGATGTTGGGCGAGCGGAGCAGTTTTATCGGAGGCTCGGCTGGAGGCAGGACGTCACGCCGCCAGGCTCGGGAGTATTCCAATTCACGCCGCATGGCTCGTCTTGCTCCGTCCAATTCGGCAGTAACCTGACTTCGGCCGTGCCTGGTTCGGTGCAGAGAACATACCTGATCGTCTCCGACATTGAAGCCGCCCGCGATGCCCTGGTCGCCGCCGGCATCGAAGTGGGCGAGATTTTCCACCTCGGCCGGAATGGCCCGCTCCCTGGTCCGGATCCGCAGCATGGCACCTATCGTTCGCGCGCCCTGTTCAGCGACCCCGACGGCAATAGCTGGTTGCTACAAGAGATTACGGCCCGGCTTCCCGGGCGCATCGACCCAGGCGCGACTTCGTTCGGCTCGCCAAGCGACCTGGCGAGCGCACTTCGGCGTGCGGAGGCTGCGCACGGCGAGCACGAGAAGCGCACTGGACAGCGCGATGCAAACTGGCCCGACTGGTACGCCGACTACATAGTGCGCGAACAGACCGGCGATGAACTGCCGTTGTGAGCGAACCAATGCAATTTGCATTGAAGGAGTCGAATCATGCGCTCTGACATCGTGCCCGGAGGCATCTTCCCCGACTACGAGCTGCCCGATCACACGAACACACGGCGCAGGCTCAGTGACCTGCAGGGCGACGACCCGCTGATCCTTACACTCGCGCGCGGCCACTACTGTCCGAAGGAGCACCAGCAGCATCTGGAGCTCGCCGCGTTCTACCCAAAGATCGCCGTGGCGTACACCCAGATCGCCACGATCTCCACCGATGACCACCACACCCTCCAGGAGTTCCGCGCGTCAGTGGGCGCCCAGTGGACCTTCCTCTCCGACCCTGACCGCACGGTTCAGAAGGACCTCGACATCCAGGAGTACACCGACCCGGACAACAACCCGATGATCCCGCACACGCTTGTACTCAAGCCGGGTCTGGTGATCCACAGCATTTACAACGGCTACTGGTTCTGGGGCCGCCCGTCGGTCGTCGATCTCTGGCACGACCTGCGCGCCGTTACGCGCGAGATTCGCCCCGACTGGGATCTGAGCGCCCCTGGACTGCGTGAGGCCTGGAAAGCGGGCGACTTCTCGCCCTTCCACGGATGGGACAAGCGGGCCGGTGCGAAAGCGACTGCGGTTGAACGGGAGGCACGGTGACCGCACACCGTGAACCGGAACTCGCTCGGCGAGCGTCGTCGTAATCGGCGGTAAATCGGGAGGATTCACCGCTGGATTGAAATCGGAGTAGGCGATGTCTGGGGAAACTTGATCCGACAAGGTTCTTGCGCTTCGAGCGCTTTATCCAAACGGCTGGAATATGCCGGAATCAGCCGTCGCCTAAATCCAGGAGGTATTGATGAAAGCATTGATCTTTCGCGAGACCGGCGAACCGAAGAGCGTATTACAACTGGCAGAGATCCCTACTCCGGCTTTGGCGCCTGGCGAAGCGCTAGTCCGAGTGCTGCTGGGCCCGATCAACGCATCGGATCTGCACATGGTGCGCGGGCGCTATGGCTATCGGCCGGAATTGCCAGCCAGCCCAGGCATTGAAGGCGTGGGGATTGTGGAGGCTGTAGGTCCCGGCGTGCAACATCCGATAGTTGGAACTCGCGTAATTTTCATCGGCATTTGGAACACCTGGCGCGAACAGATCGTGTGCCCAGCGGACAGACTCGTGCCCGTTCCAGATGGCCTGGACGATCCGGCCGCCGCCACTTCCTACATCAATCCTTTGACTGCATGGGCATTGACGAGATCAGGTCACAATCTCAAGGAGGGCGACTGGCTCCTGCAGACGGCGGCTGCATCCAGCGTCGGGAAGTTGGTGCTCCAATTGGCGCAGCAGTATCGATTCAAGACAATCAACGTCATCCGGCGGCGCGAGCAGGAATCAATCATACGCAACCTCGGAGGCAATGAGGTAATCTGCACAGCCGACGAGGATCTCAGTGCACGCCTGCAGGAATTGACCGCGGGCAAGGGCGTTGAACGAGCGATTGACTGTGTTGCTGGGGAACTAGGCGCTGAGATTGCCCGCAACCTCGCTCCCGCTGGAACCATGCTTGTGTTTGGAGCCCTTTCCAGTCATCGGCAGACGGACCCCGCGAAATTCACCATGCCGCTCTTCGCTCCGCGTTTGATTTATTCGACAACGACGGTTCGCGGGTGGTGGCTTCCGCGTTGGGTGAGGTCCCAGCCGCTCGCCGAAGTGCGGGCAGCGACCAGCGACCTACTCACCATGTTGTCAAACGGCGCACTTACGCCGCCGACGACTGTGCGGTATTCACTTAAGAACTTCGCAGAGGCAGTATGCGTAGCCGATGGTGAGACTGGGCAGCAAAAGGTCTTGCTGGACTTCTCCGAAAGAGCATAACCGGTGTAGCCTCATCGCGTCGTCACGAACCAAGCCGTAGCGCTAGACAAATCCATGCCGAGCGCTTGTCGCGATCTCGTACATGTGCTCTGTCCGAATCGCTCCCGATTGACGTTAGTGCTTTTTCGGACGCGACGCCGGGATGAGTGCTCAAGGCTGAAAGTAAGGTGTGAGGCGTCGCGTTCGAAAAAGCACTAACGCGATTCGGGCCCGCAATGCTGAGGAGCAGCTACGCTTTGGGAACGAACCCGCCTCCTCCTTCTGCCGGATACCCGACTCAGCTTCCAATGCGCGGCGAACGCTGTACAGCTGCCTACCCACCCCTACTTGACTCCGGTGCGATTGTGACCCAGAATAAGGCCCCACGCATTTTTCCCGACCAGTCGGGCGTCTTCAATTCCTAATGGCCTACTACCAACCAAGGAGGCCGCCATGAAGCAACTCACCTTCATGCCCGTGGTGCTGTTTGTCGGCGTGTGCGCCACATTCGTTGCACCAGCAGTTGCCCAACATGACCATCCCGCTGGCGACTCAACAAAGCTTGGCAGTGTCACTTTTGCTGTTTCTTGTGACCCATCGGTTCAGCCGCAATTCAACACCGCCGTCGCCATGCTCCATTCTTTTTGGTACGAAAAGGCCCACGATACCTTCGCTGCTGTAGCAGGGAAGGATCCTACGTGCGGCATGGCGTACTGGGGAATGGCCATGACCTACTACCATCAAATCTGGTCCGCGCCCGGGCCGACGGATTTGAAGGCAGGTGGGTCCGCGCTGGAAAAAGCCAAAGCAGCCGGTGTCAAGACACAGCGTGAGCGGGACTATATCGCCGCTCTCGCGACGTTTTACAAGGACAGCGACAAGCTCGACCATCGCGCGCGCTCGCTGGGGTATGAAAAAGCCATGGACCAGCTACAAGCGCGGTACCCTGAGGACCATGAAGCTGCCATTTTTCATGCGCTCGCCCTGCTAGCGACCTTGGACCCGACCGACAAAACGTATGCCAACCAAAAGAAGGCAGGTGAGATTCTGGAGCCGCTCTTTGTTGAACAACCAGGGCATCCCGGCATTGCGCACTACATCATCCACGCCTACGACTATCCGCCGCTGGCACCGAGGGCCCTAGATGCGGCGCGACGTTATGCGAAAATCGCCCGGATTCGCCACACGCTCTGCATATGCCATCACATATTTTCACCTGGCTCGGCTTATGGCAGGAATCCATTGATTCCAACCTCGCCTCTGCAGCCTCAGCCCAGAAGAACAACGCGCCCGGCAACGAACTACATGCGAAGGACTATCTGATCTATGCCTATCTGCAAGGGGCTCAGGATCAAGAGGCGAAAAAAGCGTTGGAAGCACCACCGCCGGGTAGGCCCGATGATCCGCAATACATGAACTGGCTCTATGCGATGGGTACGTCGCCCGCCCGCTATGCGGTGGGCGCTGAAGCGCGAACCAGACCTGCGTGTTCGTAGTCCCGCAGTTGTAAACGACGCGATCCAGCTGGCAAGAAGCAATACCGTCGAAATAGACAACGCGGAGATCGCTGCAGTTTGCGAGCAGCTGGCCATTGGCAATCAGGGTGCCGGTGTCAACCGCCGCCATGACTGAATAGTGGATGGCCAAAGCGCTTGCGTTAGGGTTATTGATTGTCAAAGATTGCTGGAAAGGCCAGGAGCCGCGCCACCAGCCGTTGGGGATGTTTTCCGTTGTGAAATTCCAGGTGTAGTCCGTACCAAGCTGATTCCCAGAGAGATCCGTAATACCCGCAGCAAGAATCCCAGTGTAAGAAGTGTTGGCAGCGAGCGAAGTTGTCGGGTGAAGGATCGCGGGCACGCCAGAGTGGGTGACGCTCGCGGGCACGTCGCTGGTACCCCCGGTTGCACGCAAGCGGACA
>Ga0335070_10002398_pt1 | contig 21812 bp, 14 predicted proteins | sample Lox_Sample_13_FD_206722 | JGI IMG/M metagenome (GOLD analysis project Ga0335070, IMG submission 206722) | Soil microbial communities from Loxahatchee National Wildlife Refuge, Florida, United States - Lox_Sample_1.3 | ecosystem: Environmental > Terrestrial > Soil > Wetlands | place: USA...
CAAGGTTTCCATCACCTCCTGCCATCCAAGCTACAGGGCTTCCGACTGTTACCCTGGCGGGACTTCCACCCGCAAGTGCGTGCGGCCCTTCGCTGGGCAGGCTCAAAGATCAAGATTTGACACCGGTCCCGACAAGGAGCTGACTGAGAAAGGTCTCCCTTTCAACCGCCAAAATCTTGGCTTCCCGAAGTAGAGACTTGGGAAGCGAGAGGGTCACGTTTTGCTTCTCCATGCGCATCCTCCTCTAAGGCCTTGCCTGATCACGTGAATACGTGTAGCACGTTTTTTGTGTCAGTCAATGATCCTCGCTCGCCGGGTCATAGGGATTTGTCTCTCACCGAGCCCATGGAGCCACAGAGTTTTCGAGCTGAATTCCTGAGGCGGGAATTCAGCTCGAGCTCACCTCCCGCTTTTGCGGGACCGTAACCGGTTACCCTTGGAGAACTGCGCTCCGGATAACTCTTCCTCCTGTTGCTTTTGAGGCACCCGGAGATCATGCAGCGGCCGGAGACCGGACGGGTTCACCACGCCCTCGGGCCGCTTGCCCTGCGAGTTCTTCGCGCCCACTGACGCGGGCTCCTTGGAGGGTCTGGCCGGCCTTTTTCTTAATGCGGCACGGGGCTTGCATCCAAGGTGTCGACGCCAGGATGTAATATTCTGGCGCTAGAAGGAGACACGGGTGAAGGTTCTGCGCGCGGGCCTCGAGCCCATGAACTCGTACGTCGGGTCAAGTCATGTCAGTTTCCGGATCCCTTTCAAGTACGGTTTGCTGTAGTTGGGACAAGTCGCCGGCGACGGGCGTGGGGAGCTCCCACCGTACGCCTAGGGCTTCGCGACGAGGACTCGGTTTTCTGAAAATCCTCCTGCTTGTGGCCCCCCTATGTGCCCTTCCACTGGTGTCGATGGGGTGCGCCACGTACACACCGGTCGTCGTGCCACCCCCGGACCAGTTCCTCATGACGCCCTGGAGCCTCACGACCTCCGGCATCTATCAGGCGGTTGCGGTGGCCGATCTGAACGGGGATCAGAATCCCGACGTAGTCGCGGGCTCCTCTGTTCCGGGCGGCGTCGGCATCTGGTACGGAGACGGCAGGGGCGGCTGGTCGCCTCCCCTGTTTCTGACCCCCAAAGGAGACGTCCGCTCGCTGGCCATCGCCGATTTCGACGGTGATGGCCGCCCGGATATCGCCGCCAGCATGAAAGGGGAGTTCACCGGGATCCAGGTCTGGCTGAACCGGGGTAAAGGCCAGTGGGAAAAGGGCCGATCTCCCACGGATTCAATTGAATGCAACGGGATTCGAACGGCTGACATCAACGGCGACGGTATTCCCGATCTCATCTGTGCTGCTGCCGAGGGCGAAGGCCCGGGCGGAATCAGGGTGTGGCTGGGCGACGGGCGGGGTGGCTGGTCCGCCGATATTGGCCCCACCGTTCGCGGCGATTACACCGATGTCGTGGTAGCGGACTTCAATGAAGACGGCCACCTGGATATCGCCGCCTCCGGCCGCAGCCTCCACGGTGCCGTCAGGGTGTGGCTGGGTGACGGGGCCGGCAACTGGTCTGAACTCGAAGCCCTAGAGCAGGGCGACTTCTATGCACTCTCGACCGGGGATTTCAACCGGGACGGGCACCTGGATCTCTTTGCCGGCACGTACCGACATGGTGTCCGCATCTACCTGGGTGACGGACGCGGTGGCTTTGTCAGCCTGCAGCCTCCCATCGAGCAGGGAAACTACTGGAAAGTCGTCGCCGCCGATGTGGACGGCGACGGCGCCCCGGAGATCATCGCCTCGTCACTCGAGTGGAACGGGATTCAGGTCTGGAAGCTCGGGCTTGGCGGATTCGCTCCCCTTACTGATTATTACAGGTCCCCGGTGAGTTGCTATGACTTCACCCTCGCTGACGTTGACGGTGACGGAATCCGGGACCTCGTTGCGGCCAGTAACGGCAGAGGCGTGCAGATCTGGGCCTCACACGGGGTTGTGGGTCCCCTCGCCCGGACCCCGATAGCCTTGCCAGGTCGAGGCGCCGGAGAGGAGGCAATCCCGACTGCGCCCCTCGAGAACAAGGTCTTCGTGGAGGTGGACGGGCAGCCCCAGTATCGGGTCGGTCCGGGAGACGTCCTGGAGGTCAGCCTATGGAGAGGTCTCAAAGAAGACAAGTTCACGGTGCCCGTGAAAGGGGACGGCAAGATCTCTTCCGGGTTCTTGGAAGACGTGCCCGTTTCCGGACTCACGGCGACCCAGGTTAGTAAGCTTATCACCGAGAAGCTCAAGAGCTTTGTCAGGCAGCCAAGGGTGGACGTCACGGTCAAGGGGTACGCGAGCAAAACGATAACGGTTCTTGGAGAGTTGAATGTCTACGGCAACAGGATTTCGGGACCGGGGACCTACACGTTGTCGGGACGGACGACGCTCCTTCAGGCGCTGTCGCTCGCAGGCGGTCCCACCGCCAAGGCCAACCTTCGGCAGGTGAGCGTCAGACGGGAATCCGGACAAGTCTTCACGCTCAATCTGTATAAGACCATCGCTCAGGGTGACATGAGCCAGAATCTGGTGCTCGACGCTGGGGACACGGTGGTAGTGCCGTCCGTCACCGAAGGCCGCAACAAGGTCTTCGTGCTCGGGGAGGTCAACGCCCCGGGGGTGTATCCGTCCCAGGGCGATCTGACCGTGGTTGAAGCTGTGTCCCAGGCCGGCGGGCCCAAACAGACGGCTGTTCTCGCCAGCGCCAGGATCGTTCGCGGCGACCTCAGAAAACCCGAGATCATCACCTGCAACCTGAAAAGCATTCTGAACAACGGCGATATGAGTCAGAACATCACGCTCCGTGACGGAGATATTCTCTACGTACCGAAGAACGTCCTGGGAAGCATCAGCGAGTTCCTGCGCGAGATTTCGCCGATTCTCAACTTCATCCTCTATCCGGGTGAGGTATATCAGGTATACAAGGGGGAATCGATCTTCCTAAGGAACCAAAATCAGTGATGACATGGTTTCTCGGAGCTAACCTTGGTACTGGCTTGATGTGAGGAAATTGATGCATGGCTCGATATGACATCAATTTACGGGACTACTGGCGGACCATCCGGAAGAGACGAACGATTGTCATCCTGGCCACGGTGCTCTTTACTGTTTTCAGTTGTCTCTTCGCGTTCATCAGTAATCCCGACCCGCGTTACGAGGCGACCTCCGCCGTAAAAGTGGAGCGGGTGACCGATCTCACTTCCCTCCTCCTCGGCACGGTCTACTGGAGCATCCGGGATAACGTCGCGACCCAGGCGGTAATCATCACCAGCTTTCCGGTCATGGAGCAGACGGCGAGGGAGATAGGGTTGATCCCCGCGGCCGTCTCCGCCGCGGAGGTGCGCAAGTCGGAGAAGTACGTCAGGATCGTGAACTCCCTGAGAGCTCGGGTCACCACGGAACTTCAGGAAAACACCAATATCATCAATATCAAGGCCACGGCGCCGACCCCGGCGGAGGCGGCGCTCCTTGCCAACACGGTCGCCGAGGTCTTTCGCCAGGCCAACATGGAGGACCGGAACAAGAAGATCCGAGAGACACGAGAGTTCATCGAGAAACAACTGGAAGTGGTGCAGTCTCGTCTCCAGGAGGCGGAGGAAAACCTCCGCACGTTTGAGGAGAACACCAAGCTCGTGGCGATCGACGCCCAGACCGGCGCCGTGGTCAATCGGCTGACGACTTTGGAGAGCGAGGTCGCGCGCTTGCAGCAGCGGCGCTTTGAAGCCCAGCGACAGCTCGAGTTCCTCGAGCAGCATCGGACCGGGGCCCAGGTAGGTAGTGAGGGCTTCTACATGGAGAACCCCCCGCCCCAGTTTGGCAGGTTAAGCGGTAAGCTTGCTGATCTCACCTTGCGACGGAGCGTGCTTCTCAACGACTACACCCTAGAACACCCGGAAGTGAAGGAGGTTTCCGTCGAGATCAGGAATGTCCTCTCCGAGATGGACAAGGAACTGCGGTCGGTGCTCAGCTCAACGGACCGCCAGCTCCAGGATGTGGGAGCCCGGCTCGCCACGGCGCGGGCCCAGGCCATGGCCATCCCCGAGAGCACCCTCGCCCTCGCGAGGCTCCGGCGGGAAGTTGACGTCAACGCCCAGCTCTACTCTCAGCTGAAGTCCAAGTACCAGGAAGCGCTCATCCAGGAATCCGGCCTGATCGAAGAGGTGAAAGTCGTCAAGCCGGCGCTTGAGCCTACTGCCGCAAAGGATAGCCGCAATGTTCCCCTCAACACCGCCACCGGTGCGGTGATCGGCCTGGTGGTCGGTCTGGTTCTGGCGCTGGTCGTCGAGACCATGGACACATCTCTCGCGACTATCGAGGAACTCGAGGAGGTCCTCCATATTCCGGTCCTCGGCGTGATCCCATCGGCGGACGCCATCCTTCATCGCGACAAGAGCAAGGAAGAAAGCAAGGTCCTGAACGACTGCCTGGTCACCCATTTCATGCCGCGCTCGCCGGTGGCCGAAGCCTATCGCTCATTACGCACGAATTTCCAGTTTGTCCGGAAGGGTAAGAAGGCGAAGGTATTCTTGATCACCAGCTCCACCCTCCAGGAGGGCAAGACGTACAATGTGGCGAATCTGAGCCTGGCTCTTGCTCAGGCTGGCGAGCGGGTGCTTCTCGTTGATGCCGACCTCCGCCGGCCCATCATCCACCGCATTTTCGGGGTGGAGAAGCGACCCGGCCTCGCGGAATACATCCTGGGCGACTACGACGGGAGTTTCTGGGGAGAGGCCGAATCACTGCCCCCCACAGGGGATCTCATGGATCCCGACGGCGGGATGGGCACCTGGAAGAAGGTGGTGAACGATATCACCTCGGTTATGCTGGGCGAATTCGAGATCGACGAACTCCTCAGAACGCCGGGGGCGGACAACCTCCACATCATTACCGCCGGTGCGACCCCGGTAAACCCCGGGGAAATATTCCGATCAAGTCGGTTTAAAGAATTCCTGGGGCAGGTTCGGGAAGCCTACGACATTGTCATCATCGATACGCCTCCGGTCCTCCCGGTGGCCGACGCTTACGAGGTGGCCCCGCAGGTGGACGGTGTCGTTCTCGTGTATGAAGCCGGCCGCATTGGTCGTGGGATTCTTCGCCGCGCCAAGGTCCAGTTGGAGAACGTCAACGCCAGCGTCCTCGGCGTGATCCTCAACAACGTCAAGCCGGAGGTGGCGCCGGATCTGTATCGGTACCGCACCGAGTACTATAAGAGCGAGTCTGACCGTGGGAGCAAGCCCTCTCAGCCTGCCGGTTGGCGCCAGGTCCTCGCCGGACTGATGAGTGGAGCCGGCGCCAAGCTAAGGCGCCCCGCCTTTGCCGGCGGGAACGGCCGCAGCAAGCGCCTCCTGCTCTTGTGCCTCGGTGTCGTCTTTTTTGTCGTGGTCGGCTGGCAGGTCTACCCTACCCTGTATTCGAGCTATCAGCACCGCTCCAGCTCCACAAGAAAATCAACGGTGGCGGCGACAAGAGTCCAAGCGGCAAAGATTCCGGTCGGCGCCCCACAGCGGGAAACCCAGCACGTCTCCTCAGCGGGTGCAAAGAGCGAAGCTCCAGGTAACCACACTAGCAATGCCATGCCCCCGATACAGGAGACGGGCTCAGCATCGCCCCCAGTGCTGCCGGCTCAGCCAGGCGACACAAAACCAGCATCAGGGTCAGAGAATGCAGCCGTGGAGCCGACCGCGCTCCAATCTGCTGCGGCCCTGCCCGCGACGATACAATCTCCTAAAAGACCTCCCCCGGCCGAGGAGGAAGCAAACCCGCTTCCGCCCCCGGTGGTGACGGCTCAGCAAAGTGTGATCATGCCGGTATCAGGCGCGAGGCCGGAGCATCCGGCACTAGAGTCGACTTCGGCCGGGCATGATACGGCACAAGCCGCCCGTGGCCCGCTTCCAGAGAGGCCTTTCCCACCCCACAGGGAATCGGTCCTGATCGACTCCCAAGTGGGGACGGCTCACCAGGGCGACACCACGTCCCCTGCGAGCTCAGGTGTGCCGAGCGGAATTCCGCAGGAAAGAGGGGCTGCACCCGCTGCGGTGCCGACCGAAACGGCCGCACCTCCCGATGAGCCTTCTGCCGGGGTCGAGCCACAAAAGATAGCGACCCAGCAACCCATCTCGCCAGAACACCGGATGGGCCCACCCGCGGCGACGATCGAAGCCCCCAAATCTCCATCCGAGGCTATTATCCCACCTTTCCGGGAGTGGGAGCCGGCCTCACTCAAGAAGACCGATGGTCCTCAGGGAGGGGTTGAGACGCCACAAACCTCAAGCGCCTCCTCGCAGGACAGCCCTCAGCCAGCTATGGAGGCCCCGGGAGCGCCGGCAGCCTCGGCCGCCGTGGTAAGGACTGCCAAGAGCGCGGCCCCGGTGAAAGCGACCGTTCCGGCACAGACCCGAGGCCAGGGGCTCTACCGGACCACGCCACAGCTGGCCGTCATTCGGTCTGGGCCCGATGTGAACGCCCCGGTGCTCCAGCAGGTCGTGCAGGGAACCGAGCTTCATGTGGTGGCACGAGACGGTGCCTGGTTGAAACTGCGGCTTCGGAGCGGCGAGTTTGGCTGGATCCATCAGCGCCTTGCGGAGAAGGCCGCTCCAGTTCAATCGAGCTCCGTGCGGATCTATCTGACCAAGCCCCAGCTGGCGCGGATCCGTGTTGAGCCTGATCTGAACGCCCCGGTGCTCCAGCAGGTGCCCGAGGGAACGGAGCTTCGCGCGGTGGCGAAAGAGGGCGATTGGCTCAGGCTCGAACTCAGTGACGGGAATGTCGGCTGGATACACCACCGTCTTGTAAAGGAGTCCGGGTGACGGCAGCGCCCCCGCGCCTGCAGTCATCATTGCGAAGTGCTGGCAACTATGAAAGGCAATCCCATCCGAGATGCGGCCTCCCCCTCCCTGCTGGTGCCCGCCGCGGTGGCCGCGGTCGGGGCGGTCGCGGTGGGGTATCTCCTCACCGTGGTGAACCCTCTTCACAGCTTCCTGGTCGCGCTCTTCGTCGTCCTCTTCGCAAGCGCCTTGATCTGGCCTGAGTTCGGAATTTACGCGGTGATCTTCTCCATGCTCCTCTCTCCTGAGTTTGCCTTAGGCGGTCTTCATGGCAAGGGCACCCTCGGCCGGGGAGTCACCCTGAGGACGGAAGATTTTCTCCTTCTCAGCATCGGTCTGAGCTGGTTGGCGAGAGGGGCGTTTGACAAGACAACAGGCCTCATCCGCAAGACCCCCCTTAACAAACCTATCGCCGCTTATATCCTGGCATGCTTCATTGCCACCATCTGGGGCATGCTTACCGGGAGCGTGGAGGGCAAGTCAGGCCTCTTCTTCGTACTGAAGTACCTCGAGTACATGATCGTATTTTTCCTCGTGGTCAATTACATCCACACGGAAGATCAAGTCAGGCGCTTGCTCTTCTGTCTCTTTCTCACCTGTTTCATCGTGTGCATATACGGGCTCGTCCAGATACCGAGCGGTGTCCGCGTGAGCGCTCCTTTCGAAGGCGAACAGGGTGAGCCGAACAGCTTCGGAGGCTATCTGGTCTTCATGGGGGCTCTAGTCACCGCATTGTTGGTGCACCTGAAGAACCTTCGCGTTCGTCTATGCCTCCTGTTAGTGCTCGCTTTCATCCTCGTCACCCTGGTGTATACCCAGTCAAGGGCCTCGTACCTGGCTATGATTCCGACTTGCGCAGCATTGGCTGTCTTGAGCCGACAGAGGTTCTACCTGCTTGCGGCCCTGACGGTTCTCATCGTGTTGACCCCGGTGATCCTCCCGAAGGTAGCCAAGGAGAGAATCAGCGCCACATTCAACCAGCAGAAACAGGCTGGACAGATCGCAGTTGGAGACATCCGTCTTGATACCTCCGCATCCGCCCGTATTCGCAGTTGGCAGGACGGGCTATCCGACTGGCGCAACAGGCCGATCCTGGGCTATGGCGTCACCGGCTATTGGTTCATGGATGCCCAGTATCCCCGAACTCTGGTAGAAACTGGCATCGTCGGTCTAGGTGCCTTCGTCTGGCTTGTATTCACCATCTTTCGCGTAGCATTCAAGACCTGGAGAGCCCGAACGGGAGATCTCGGCTGGGTCCTCTCCGTAGGCCTCCTAGCCGGATTCCTTGGCCTCTTAACCCATGCCCTAGGAGCCAATACCTTCATCATCGTGAGAATCATGGAGCCGTTCTGGTGCGTCACCGGAATCGTTGTGGCCCTCTCCAAAATGGAGGCAACGGACGACCGCTTCACCTCCGAGGCTTGATTATTCGTCCAAGATAAACGACAACGATGAAAACTTGCTATGAAATCGAACAGAATCTCGGCGATCAGTTCACTGCCATTATTGATTACGACAAAAAGGAGATCGACAACCCGGACAAGTATCATCACCACAGAATCAATTATCTTGATAGAGTCAATTTTGTCATATCTCTTGTCGAAGACATGTTCCCCGTTCCCAACGAGACGTTCGTCGGCGATTTTGCATGTGCTCAAGCAAACATTGCATTACAATTAGGTGAGCTTGGCTACAACGTCACAGCGATTGACATTGACTCAACTTGCATCGAATATGCTAGAATGAAATATGAAAGGGGAAACATAAATTGGGTACTAAAAGACATAGATCGCCTAGAATCTCTTCAAGAACTTCTGCATGTTGCTATTGCCGGCGAATTTATTGAACATTGTGCATACCCCGAGGAAATTATAGCAAAGATTCTCACTTTTGTTCGTCCTGGAGGCCTACTGATCCTGACCACTCCAAATGGTTCCTATTTCCATTACAACCTGCCCACCTTTCATCAGGTTGCCGATAGACAATCCAGAAGGAAATTTCAAGGACATCAGTTTGGACCTGACGGGCCGCACCATCTTTTTTTGTTTACTCTAGACGAGATTAATTACATTATACCTCAAAGTGCAAAAATAATACAGAGCGGATATCTGGGTGGTACAGTGCTAATCAATAAATACTCTCGCCATGTTCTGCGGATATTGCCCCTCCCACTTGTTGAAAAAACGATTAGGATGCTTTCTCGAGTCCCATTCATGAACAAGAAAACATTCTACAATATTTATGCCGTTGTCAGGAAGAATTGAGGCCAACCCGAAGCACGAATCCTCATTCTTCTGACTTCACTGACGGCTACAGCGAGCCGTACCCGTAACATCCGGAGCCTGTCTTCGACTGGCGGTGAGGATTTTCTGTGGTCGCCGTGCCGCCCCCGCGGAATATCACTGTTTCCTACAGTTCACCCTAACGTTGCGAAAGTTCAGCGCATGGCCTGCTGTGCCATAAAGCGGCGGGCGAACTCCCCACCAGATTTCGTCGGGCAGCATGAATGCACTAGGGGTTCAGTCCTCCACGCAGCGGCGAGGAAGAGCGAATCTCGCATAAATAGACCACCTTGGGGCCATTCGGTCGATTAAGGTCTGCACCGTTAGGGTTCAGTCAAGAGTGCTCGAGGCGAAATCGCTCCTTATCTGCCGGCTGCTCCCGACCAGTTGCATCGGTCCGGGAATGGATCTTGCAAACCGAACGGATAAGAACGCACTGTCATGATATGCATTTATCCGCCCGTCAAGGGGTCCGAGCTGGAACGGGTCAGAGTTTCCCAGCAAGCCGCCGGTCCTAGTCGGTCTGTAACCGAGTTGGCGGAGCTATGTTCCGCACTTCGGCCCAAGGCAACCGCACAATAGGAAACGCAAGAGTTGTTAGACTGGGTCAAGAGAAAGCTAAGACCAACCTATCATAGATACTTCCTCAATTTCCATGCGGTGAAGGCCTTAGAGTGGCGCGCACTCAAAGGATGGATCAACTCAGGAAATAGCGGCATGTTATTGGATATCGGTTCAGGAAATGGTCACCATATACGGAAATTGCAGAATAGTTTTGAGTATATTGTAGGTATTGATCGCAATTATAAAGCTGTTTCTTCAGCATATTCGTATAATCGTCCTAGCCATGCCGACTACATGATCGGTGATGCCCTTGCCCTCCCGTTTAAAGGTGAAAAATTCGACCTCGCGCTGAGTATTTGTGCCCTTGAGCACTTTGCCGACGATACTGCCGCCCTCAGGGAGATAAACAGAGTTCTGAAGAAGAATGGGAAATTTATTTTAACCGTCGATACCTTGAATTATCGAGGAATCAGTGCATCATATAGAGATGCTTGCCGCTCCAAGCATTTTGTTTACAGATTCTATACCAGAGAGTCGTTGCTGACAAAACTGGGCGAGCTTGGTTTCACCTTCGTTCGGGGCAAATATATCATTTCATCCCCCGCATCCAGTCTGGCATATAGGGCCAGTACCTTCTTTAGGTGGCGACGCATTGACTTCGTCGAGCCCCTCCTCTACCTGATGCTCTTTCCGGTTACCCATTTGATAGACAACATCTTCGGCTTGTCCTTCAAGGACGAGGGTTATATCTTTGTCGCTGAAGTCGTCAAGCAACGGGACGTGTGCTGAAGATCCTTATCGTTTCTCCCTTTTGCCCCTATCCGCCGGATTCCGGTGGCGCGATCCGGATCTACAACCTTCTAAAACACCTATCAGCATCCCACCAAATTACCCTCCTCTGCCACAGCAAGGGGGAGCAGGAAGATTACCGTAGAGAACTCCGTCCCTACTGCGAGCTCATAACAGTGCCCCGGAACGAGCGAAGGCGCCGCTGGATGGCTCACGTCCGCCACCTCTTTTCCAACGTTCCTTACTCGCTTGTCCAGATCGATGCAGAATTTGAAAAAACACTGACGGCGATTTGTGAGCGGGGGTTCGACATCGTTCAGTTCGAATTTCTGGCTCTGGCCCATTACGTGAGCGGCATTCCCAAGAGCGCAAAGACGGTTGTGGTGGAACACTACGTTGCAACTGAATCCCGAAAGAGACTTGTGAAAATACTTAAGCCAGGTCTCAAGAAGATCTATTATGGGCTGGATCTTCAAAAAATAGCTCCTTACGAGCGGTGCGTGGTAAGTCACTTCGACCTCTGTCTGGTCACGAGCAGTGATGATCAGCGGAAACTTCTCCGTCAGGGAATCCGATCAAGGATCGTCGTAAGCCCTAACGGTGTTGACACGACGTACTTTCGCCCCCTGGATCATGACGGATTTGAGGGTGGTGACCATAGGCATCCTTCGCTCGTGTTTATGGGCTCGTTCGACCTTGATGCCGCCAATGTCGACGGTTTGGAGTACTTGGTGGAGCACGTGCTTCCTCTGATCGAACAACAAATTCCCGGGGTGAACGTTGATGTGCTGGGCAGGGGCTTGAATGGCAGGCTCATCAATTCTTACGCCCGTCGCAATGTGTGCTTTCATGGCTATGTCGAAGACGTCCGTCCCATTCTGGCAAGGGCACATGCGCTCTTGCTCCCGTTACGGGGCGGCTCGGGAACCAAGATTCGGGTGCTCACCGCCATGGCGATGGGGGTTCCCGTCGTCGCCACACCTGTGGCCGCAGAGGGCATAGTGGCGAAGCACGACGTGCACATACTGCTCGGAGACACCCCGGGAAGGCTGGCCGAGAATTGCGTGAGGTTACTGAACGATCGCGAGCTGAACAGGACCATGGGATCAGCAGGCCGCAAACTGGTTGAGGATACGTATAGCTGGGAGATGATAGCAAAGGACTTGGATAGGGTTTACCGGGAACTGTGAGCGCCAGCTCCGTGGCGCGCTGGCATTCCTGAACCGAGTGATTCGCAGTGTCTGACTGGATGTTTGGTGTATATGCCCCCTCCGGCCGGTTGGAGAATCTATCCATCACGAGGCCTGGAGGAAACTGTCTCAAGGACGCCGCTGATCTCTGGGTCAACGTCGACTCTTCCTGTCGGTACTCGGAGCAGGAAATAACGGCAGCTCAGTCCCGCCATTATCTCCTGATGCTCCGGTCCGATGATGGTTTCGATGGAACGAAGGCCATTCTCCGAGTCTTTAGGGCCCTGAAAAATCCCCCGTCGCCTCGCTTCGCGGCTCTCCAAGAATCTCCCCTTCTCTCGTCCTTGTCAGAGTGCCGCTGGAGAGGTTTGATTGTGCTCTACGAGCAATCCAGTGATGAAGGCGGTAGGTCCCGTCTCTCCCTGGTCTCCGACAGATTGGCCACATGCCGCCTGTACTATTCGTGCAACACCCAGGTCTTCTTTTTCGCTACCGACTCAGTCGAGTCGTTGAAGCTCTTCCGGCAACTGATCGGACCTCTCGTGCTCGATACTGCCAGCCTCGGTGGTTACCTCCGCTTCCTCCACCAACCGAGCCCGAGTACCTTGCTCAAGGGAGTCTCGATCCTGCCTCCTGCATCGTGCCTGACCGTATCACAAGACGGATTGGAAATCGCCCGATACTGGTCGCCGAGATGTGCGCCCACCTTTATATCAAGGCGGGAGGCAGTCGACACAACGCGATCCTCAGTAGTGAAGAGCATCGAGCTCCACCTAGGGACCTCGGGGGAGAACTGCGGGCTTCTTCTGAGCGGCGGCGTCGATTCCTCCATGATCGCCGCCGTGGCGACAGCACGGGGTAGTCACCTGACCACATATACCGTGGGTTTTGACGGAATCGAAGATGAGAGAGAAAAAGCGCGAGCGGTTGCCAGCCATTTCGAAACCAGGCACCGAGAGATCGTCATTAAAGCGGGAGATGTCGAAAATTTGACATGGGAGACGACACGTGCTTTGGGATTCCCCACAGGGAATCCATCAAGTGTCGCCACCTACGTGGTGACAAGGCACGCTGCGGAGGATGTGGCCAGGATTCTCTCGGGAATAGGAAGCGACGAACTGCTTGGAGGGCATCGGAAACATATCCTGGCCCGTTACTGGCCCATCGCCCGTCCCGTCTGGAACCTCGCCAGGAAACTCGCGCTCCGGACTGCAGGAACTCTGCGTTTTGGGCCAAGCAAAGTCTTGACCTATGCCGACCTCTATACCCATATCGACAACGAAAGACTGCAGGCGCTCCTGTTGTATCCCTCGAACGGTTCCTGTTACGCCCATCTTCGCACTGACGATCTCTCGAAAGAGCAGTTCCTCGTCGATCTCTATTGTTGGCTGGTCGATAGCATTCTCCCGCTGGTCGTAACCCTGACCTCGCGAGTTGATCTCCCTCTAGCCCTACCCTTTTGCGCCGACGAGATCTTAGAGCTTGGCGCGCGCATGCCGCTGCGCTGTAAGGTCAGAAGACTTGACCCGAAATGGCTCCTCAGACAGGTAGCAGCTGACGTCGTTCCCGCCTGGGTGCTGCAAGGCAGAAGAAGCGGGTTCACACTCCCTATCGCCCGCTGGTTTCGGGGACCCCTGCGCCACCTTCTTGATACGTATCTCAACGAGAGGGTGATCGAGCAGAGGGGTGTGTTAAGGCCTGAAGGCGTACGCGACTTGGTCAGGGCGCATTTGGATGGTGCGGCAGACTTTTCCTTGCCCCTCTGGGCGCTCTTGACCCTCGAGATCTGGCAGCGTATCTTCCTCGATCACTGAGATAAGAGACGTGCAGAGAGATCCCAACTGGTCAGTTCTCGTCCTCACCGACTTCTTCTTCCCAGATAGCACGGGAGGCGCGAACCGCGTCGCCTATTACACCTCCCGGGGTCTCGCCGAACGAGGCCATCGGGTCCGACTGGTTACGAGACGGATTAGCCCTGGCCACTCCCCCCACGAAGCCATAGATGGTTTCGACGTATATCGGTACGATCTGCCGGCAAAGTCCGCCATCGCCTTTCAGCGCTCCGCCCGGCGGTGCATCTGGAACATACTGGATACCTTGAGAGAGAAGGATCGTTTCTCCCCGGACCTCCTGATCATCCACCAGCCCCTGTTGGCCGCCGCCGTGAGGCGCCACCCCATGCTCAGGGACATCCCCTGGGTCTATACATTTCACTCCCCCTGGGGTGAGGAGTTCCTTATAAGCCGAGATGATCGGACCCGCGAAGGTGCCAGCAGACGACCCGCGACTTGGCTGCATGGGAAAATCCGAGCTTTGATCGAGGCAAGTGTCCTGCGACGGTGTCAAACCGTACTTGTGCTCAGCGCCTTCATGGAGGAGCGCCTGAAAAGGTTGCACCGGGTGAACGGCAGAGTGGTGATCGTCCCTGGGGGAGTTGATATCGACGCGTTCTGTCCGGCACCGAACGTCGAGCAGGTGCGCCAAGAGCTGAATTTGCCCCGCGGCCGGTTCATTCTCCTGACGGTGCGGAATTTGAGAAAAAGAATGGGGCTGGCGAATCTCATCAGGGCAATCGCATCTCTGGGCGAGACTGATGATGAGGTCCATCTCGTGCTCGCCGGTAAGGGCGAACTCGAGGGGGAACTGAGGACCCTGGCCCGGGAGATGAACGTGGCACATCGAATTACCTTTCCGGGCCACATCGCCGAGAGGAATCTCCCGAGGTATTACCAGGCTGCTGATCTGTTCATCTTGCCTACTGAACATCTTGAGGGATTCGGCATGTCAACCCTGGAGGCTCTGGCCACGGGCACCCCGGTGGTAGGGACACCCGTAGGGGCAACACCTGAAATCCTTCGCCAGATCGGCGAGGGATGGCTGACGAGGGATAGCTCCAGTGAGGCCTTGGCCGAAAAGATCATTGACCGCGTCAAATGGATGACGGCGCATCCTGTCGGATATCAAAGCTTGAGACTTGCTTGCCGTGACGTCGCCGTAAGAAATCACGCGTGGTCCGACATCATAGCCAGATGGGAAGACGTCTGTGATCGGGTGATCATGGCCGAAGGAAAAGGAACAAGGACGATAGGCGTCACTCCCGTAATCCATGAGAGACTTCGTCAAATACAGGAGCGGTGATTTCGAAAGCGAAGTCACCGTGGTTGACCAGAGGCCGGAACGTGAACACGAGCCGCCTGGTCTATCGGTCATTATTCCGACCTTAGACGGCCATCGGCGAGGACACTTTCACAATCTTCTCAAACAAGTTGACAGGCAATCATTTCGTGACCTCGAAATTATCATCATCAAGGGCGACAACCGCCAGGGCAGAGCCATCAACACCGGGGCGTCGCTCGCGCGAGGAAAATACCTGCTCACCCTGGACGACGATACCGTCCTCGGCCATAAGGATCTGTTGGCAGAGTTGGTCCAGGCGTTGGAAGACAATCCCCATATCGGCATGGCGGGTGTTCCCAACCTGATTCCCGAGGGAGCCTCATGGTTCGTGAAGCACGCCATGTTCGAGATTCCAAGGCGGAGCTCACCCATGGTCAGAGGGACAACTATCAGCGACATGGCGGAGCATCCATGCCTGATCATGAGGAGGGACGTGTTTTTCCAGGTGGGAGGGGAGAACGAACTCATTCCTCGAGGGCTCGATCCGTACTTGCGCCAGGCCTTCCGGGCGGCCGGCTACCATGTGGTTGTGATACCGGGTGTCTATATCCACCACCTGCCGCCGGACCGTTTCCGGAAGCTGGTTAAACAGTTCTTCAGGAACGGAAAGGCTGCTGCCTACGTGAACAAGTTCTACCCCCAGTGGGTTTATGACCTCACGACGTCCCATGAGGACCTAGCTAGACCCCGGGTTGGCTGGATGCACAGATTGGGTAGACAGGTTGTCAGGCTGGTGAGCGCTTTCACCCGACTTCGGTTCTTGTACTTGGCCAGTCAAGGTTCGTACCTTCTCGGTTTCCTGTGGGGCCTTGTCACGCTGAAGGATAGAGAAGCGCTGTGATCGGGCATCTCTATTTCCTCCCTATTACCGACGCCGACTCGGTTGTCCCCCTCTGAATATGTGGCGATCGACGGAAGCAGACTCACTCCAGGGCAGAACAGGATCAGAAAGTCTCACGAGCGGGGATCTGACCCGGCTCAAGACCCTGTTGGCAAGGGGAACCGCTGTACTCGTAGGCCGGCAACTCATCCTCAGGGTCTTGGGTTTCGTGGGCAGCGTCATTCTCGCTCGGATCCTCGCCCCGGCAGAGTTCGGCATCTTCGCAGTTGCCGCCTTCGTAGTCTCCTTCTTCAGCATGGTGGGAAACGTGGGCCTGGGTGCGGCTCTGATCCAGCGCAAGGACGAGATCGGGGAGGACGATATCCAGACCGTCTTCACCATCCAGCAAGGGGCATTCAGTGTCCTCTTCCTCTTCGTCTTCTTCCTGGCTCCTGCTCTGGGCCGATTCTATCCGGATTTGCCCCCGGGCTCGGAATGGCTGGTAAGGGCTTTGGGTCTCAGCCTCCTCATCACCTCGCTCCGGACCGTGCCGACGATCATCCTGGAGCGGGATCTAGCATATTCCAAGATTGCGGGAATCGAGGTCGCCGAGGTGCTGATCTACCAGTTCACCGCCGTGGCGCTGGCTGCTCTCGGCCTCGGTATCTGGTCGCTGGTCTGGGCCTCCATCTTGCGAGCGCTTGCCGGAGTTGCTGTCATCTTTCACTACGTGAGGTGGCGGCCCAGGCTGCGCGTGAGCGTCGAGAAGGCGAAGGTCCTGCTGAAATTCGGCATCCCGTACCAGCTCAACAACTTCCTGGGCATGCTGACCGAGGCGGTTGTGCCGTCGATGGTTGCCGCTATTAGCGGCGCTGCCGCTGTCGGCTACCTCAATCTCGCCAAGAATTTTTCGCACCTGCCTATACGCGTGGTGACCGACAGCTTTGGACAGGCCGCCTACCCTGCTTTTGCCAAAATTCAGGATGATAAAGAGAGTCTAAGGGAATTCGTCGTCAAATCCATAAACATGCTCTCGGTCGTCATAGTCCCGGTAGCCCTCTTCATGGCCGCCCTGGGTCCCGAGCTTATTCAGACGGTATATGGCTCGAAGTGGCTACCTGCAGTCAACGCCTTTTACTTCTACATGGCAGTAACATTGGCTATCCCAGTCATTCTGCCACTCTATGTTGCAATTGTCGCACTCGGCAAAGCATCCATTATCCTATATATGAATTTGACGCTCGCAGTCTTCCAGTGGGGGCTGTGTTCAATCCTCGTTTGGAAACTTGGGTTTATCGGGGTGCCAATGGCTCAGCCTATAATCACACTATTGTTTCTTGCCATATACTGTGAAATCCTCAGGAGGAACGATGTAAAAATCAACTTCACCGATGTGCGAATCTCTCATATGTTCACCGCCCTGTTCTGCTTCTCCAGTCTATTGGCAGTCAAGAGCTGCTTTCCCGTCAGCATCCTCGCGGTCGGTCTCCTGTTCACCGCAGCTCTTACCCTGTACGGGGCTCTTCTCTATATCTTCAGCAGGCGGCAGTTCGTGGAGCTATTGGAGTTGGCGAAAATGAAACTTCTCGGGGTTTCCGGCTGAGACGCTGATCGCTAAGCCCCCTTTCCAGCAAAAATATTGAAGACGGAAGCCGACCGGTAAGGATAAGTCTCGTGTGTGGCATCTGTGGTTACGTGGGAACTGATGTAAAGGCCAGGGTGGTCAAGGGGATGGTTGAGATTCTCGGTCATCGGGGCCCGGACAGTGCCGGCACGTGGCAGGACAAGGGAGCCGCCCTCGGCCATACCCGCCTCGCCATCATTGATCTGAGCGATGCGGGGGGACAACCAATGACAAGCCCCGATGGTCGCTACACACTTATCTTCAACGGTGAGATTTACAACTTCCGGGAGTTGCGTCGAGAGTTAGAGCAATTGGGCGAACATTTTCGATCCACTTCGGACACCGAGGTGCTTCTCCTCGGCTACCGGCAATGGGGGCAAGGGCTTCTCGGGAAGCTCCGCGGGATGTTCGCTTTCGCCGTATGGGACAGCCACCTCCGGCACCTCCTCCTTGTCCGCGACCGCATTGGCATAAAGCCCCTCTTCTATGCGCCGCTTGCGGAGGGCCTCATCTTTGCGTCTGAAATCAAGGCGCTCTTCAAGCACCCGGCAATTCGCCGCAAGCTGAATCCCTCTGCGGTGCATTCCTATCTGAGCCTGGGCTTCGTCCCTGGGCCTGATACCATCTTCCAAGGCATCCGCGCCTTGATGCCCGGCTGCTTTCTCGAGTGGTCGGAAGGTAGGCTCCGAACAGGGCGGTACTGGGCTCCGGACTTTACCGCTGCCCCCATCGCCCAGTCCGAGGAAGATCTCGTTGACGAGCTGGACGAACGTCTGAACGAGGCGGTCAAATTCCATCTCGTCGCCGATGTCCCGGTCGGGGTATTTCTCTCCGGCGGCATCGACTCCAGCCTGGTCGCCGCCATAGCGCAGCGCTTGACGTCAGACCGGCTCCACACGTTCACCATCGGATTCGCTGGTGGGGGCGACGAACGTCATTTCGCCCGGACAGTCGGAGAATTCATCGGGTCACATCATCACGAACGACTGGTTACAGCGGACCTGGTGCGCCAGCTTCCCCGCCTCGTCTGGCATCTCGAGCAGCCCCTCTTCGACAACTCGGTACTGCCTACCTTTCTTGTCTCGCAATTCGCCCGAGAGCAGTTGAAGGTGGTTCTCGCGGGGGACGGTGGCGATGAACCCTTCGCCGGGTACGATTGGACGAGGTTTGCCCTCGCCCTTCCCGATCTGCGCCGAGAGTTGCGCCCCCGGGGGTGGGAGTGGGCGTATCAGAACGGACTTCGAGGGTTCCTCCGGAGAGCATTGCACGACGTGACGTGTTGCGCGGACGCGCGCTACTTGCGGCGGATGACCGTTCCCATCTCGTTGACCCGCTGGCTCTACTCGCCTGAGTTTACAGAGCGACTGGGGGAGCAGCCCGGCGACGGTCTTGACCGCGCCCTAAGTGAGGCGGCGGTCCGCGACCGGCGTGATCGTTTTCTTTATGCAGATCTGAACGTCTATCTCCCCGAAGATGTCCTTTTCAAAGTTGACCGGATGAGCATGGCCAATTCACTCGAGGTGCGCGTGCCCCTGCTGGATCACCCCTTGCTGGAATGGGTCCTCAAGCTCCCTTTTCCCATGCGCTTCCGTTATGGGCACGGCAAGTATCTCCTCCGCAGGGTTGCGGCACGGTACCTGCCGCCTCTCATTCTCAGACCCAGGAAACAAGGCTTCACCGTGCCCGTGGGACGTTGGCTTCGCCTTGAACTGGGAGAGATGACGGCAGGCGTATTCAGGTCCGACTCGTTCAGGAATCGGGGCATCATCCGACCGGAAGCTGCTCTGACCCTCCTTGACATGCATCGAAGCAAGCGCTTTGACCTGGGTCATAGAGTTTGGAGTTTGTTCATTTTGGAAATCTGGTCCCGAGTATGGATGGATGGGCGGCAACCGGATCGTGGCGGTATAGTCCCCGACTAGGTTTCGACCTGTTCGAACCACCTATCAGTTTGCTGAAGAACGCCTTGGGTGATCCTGGACAACGCTCTTACGTGAGCCGGGTTGAATAATATACGAGATGGGCGTATGAAAATAGTGTCTTTGTATGCAAAGCAGATAGCACGAAGTGTGCTCACGCAGACCAGTCCAGGATACCGGTTTCTGTTGATGAGAGACCACAGGATTAGTGGACCTAATGGCTACCCAGATGCTCCTTGGGCGAACAACGTGCTGAAGACTCAAGGGGACGTGGATAAAGCGATAGAGCAGATTCGCAACCTGGAACTACCACTCATGGCTGATCCCCCGAAAAACTGGGACAGCTTAGCGGCACTCGATTTGATTTTGAGAAACACGACGAAGGACGCCCGCGTCTTTGATGCGGGCGGTGAAGTTTATTCTGTGATCTTGCCTTGGCTCTTTTTGTATGGTTACAAGAATCTCATTGCAGGAAACTTAGTATTTAGGAGCCGCATAAAGAGGGGGCCGATTGTCTATGAGTATGCGGACATAACAAAAACTAAATTCAGCCCGGCTACCTTTGACATAATCACGTGCTTGAGTGTTATCGAACATGGTGTTAATCTCGATTCTTATTTCAAAGAGATGTCGCGGCTGTTAAGGCCAAAGGGTATTCTGATCACATCCACTGATTACAACGAAACGCCTCTCGTAACAGCCGGTCGGATGGCATACGGGGCGCCGATTCACATCTTTACCAGAGACGAGATTAATCGCGCTCTGGCGACCGCGAGAGAGTTTGGCCTCATGCCTATCGGACCTATCGACCTTACGTCGCAAGATAAGGTAGTGCACTGGAAGGAATATGATTTGCACTACACCTTTATAATGTTTTCTTTGCGGAAGGAGCTTGATACCTAGCTCGGATATCTCAGGAATCGATTGCTGCGACCGCGGATATGGCCGCCCTTCCGGGCGTCGTCGGGCCTCGAACCTCGCGACGTACTGAAACAGTACGCCTCGGGTCCTAGTCCCTGTGGTTGACCGGTGGCACAACCAACTTCGAGGTCTCGCGACATCAATTCATGAGACATCCGTGCTAGACTAGAGCCCATTGGGTTCTAAACGCATGAAAAAAGTTCTCCTCATCAACCCTCCTGAATCAAAACAAGACGGATATTTTAATCCACCGGTGGCTCTCTTGTACCTCGCCGGAAGCCTGAGACAAGCAGGGGCTGAGGTAGCTGTGCTCGACGGCTGTCTCGAAGGCTGGCAGGGGATTGCTCTCAAGATAAGAGCCTTCAAACCCGACATTATCGGCGTCACCTGTCTTACTCCGGAACGAAGGGCGGCCATTAGAGTCGCCAGCCTGGCCAAGGAGATAGATGCGAATGTCCTCACCGTAATGGGAGGGGCACATCCCACCACCATGGATCGGCAACTGCTGACCTGTTACCCATATGTCGACGTAGCTGCCCGGGGTGAAGGTGAGGAGATCATCGTGGAACTCGCCCAAGACGTTCCCCTCGCGGAGATAGCAGGGATATCCTGGCGCCAGAACGGCGAGGTCATAAGGAATCATTGGCGCGACACCATCGAAGATCTCGATTCAGTCCCCTTACCCGCCTGGGATCTCATCGATATCAATCGCTATCCGGCGCGAGGAACGGGTGTGGTCAACGGCGTCGAGCTGGCCAAGGGGCCGAGAGTCTCCGTCGTCTTCTCCCGGGGTTGTGTGGCCCGCTGTCACTTTTGCTCCACCTGGTGGATATGGAAGGGGTGGCGCTGCCGCTCGGCCGGTAATATGGCAGACGAACTGAGTCTCCTCTACCATGAATTCGGAGTGCGACATTTCTGCTTTGCCGATGACACCATGACGGTCAACCGCGATGAGGTGATCAAGCTCTGTCACGAGATAACAACACGGGATCTCAAGATAGCGTTTCACCTTACCACACGGGTTGATTGCGTTGACGAAGAGATGCTCGCTGGGCTCAAGGAGGCTGGCTGCTATGAAATCGCCTATGGCATCGAGACTGGTTGCAAGCGGCTCTTGAGTGCCATGGGAAAGGATGTGACTCTAGAGAGCGCAGAGAAAGCGATAGCGTCAACTAAGGCGACGCGCATTAAAACCACGGCTCTTATCATAATAGGTAACGTTGGCGAAACCGTTGAGACCGTAAACGAGACCGTAGAATGGTTGAAACGAGTTGAGCCGGACAGCGTGGGTACCGTAGGGGCCCTTTGGATCTTACCGGGAACGAAATTATGTGCCAGAGCAAAAAAGCTTGGACTCCTGCACGACGAGTTCTGGCTTACGGCCGAGCCATATCTTGTGTACGAGTATGAACATAACCGGAAGCGCTTGAAGCTGTTTCGCACGGGGTTGGAATTGAGAAAGGAACTCTTTCAACCACTCTGGTTCAATTCCTCACGCTTCGCGTTTATTAGACTAATACGGCTTTTGAAGGACGTGGTCTATCGGCTCGGGCATCTACTTAGGCGTCGGAGCGAAGAGTAACCACCGAGGCGCGGCATGAAGACTTTGGCAGCGGCGAGATCGTCTCACGGGACCCTCGAGGAGTCAACACCAGGGTTGCTCGGCAACACCGGTT
>Ga0335070_10002399_pt1 | contig 21799 bp, 19 predicted proteins | sample Lox_Sample_13_FD_206722 | JGI IMG/M metagenome (GOLD analysis project Ga0335070, IMG submission 206722) | Soil microbial communities from Loxahatchee National Wildlife Refuge, Florida, United States - Lox_Sample_1.3 | ecosystem: Environmental > Terrestrial > Soil > Wetlands | place: USA...
AGGCAGTGGAAGCTACCCTTCCGACGAAGCTCCCGGGCGATCGCCGCGGGAGGGAATCCCCCTCGGACTTCCCCTTCCCGGGGCATCACCGCTTGCGACCCAAGAAGCGGCCGGCGTCTTTACGGCCCTCCTCCGGCGCGGAATCAAAGCGTGATTCGCACGCCGAACCGGACCGAGGTAGGCGGCGTTCGAAGGATCGCCTTCCCGTAATCAGGATTCACCGGCGTCGGTGAGCTGTTGTCGGCCTCCTGGAAGCCCCATCGCTGGTCCAGAAGGACCGGCCGTTGGGCGTTGAGCACGTTGAACACGTCGAGCAGCAGGTTGATCGTCACGGACTTGAGTGCGATCGGGTACCCAAAGTGCAGGTCGGCCTCGTAGGTGGAAGGGGTCCGCCCCTCGCTGCCGCGCTGGGTGAGGAAGAACTCGTAGCGGTTGTACGCATCGGAGTAACCCATGCGAGAGAGCGGTGTGCCGGTCCGGTAGTAAGCGGCCAAGCCGAGCGAGAGCTTGAAAGGTGTTATGTAGATCCCGGAGACCTTGAACTGGCTTCGGCGATCGTTGGAGAGGTAGCCGCGGTTGGTGATCTTCGAAAGGTCCTTGCCGTTCGTGAAGAAGTCGTAGTAATCGTACGCGGCGGAGATGTTGGGGTCGGCGCCCACGTTGGTGTACGGGGCGAACTCGCCGTCAAAATTCCCCTCGAGCTTGGAGTAAAGATAGGACGCCATCATCTGCCAGTTGTTGGAGAAGCGCTTGGTCAGGTCGAGCTGGATACCCTTGAAAGTCCGCTCGGGCTTGGGCGCGGGAAAGGTTTGCGAGTAGTCGAGGGTGTAGACGCGGCTCATGATCCCGTGGCCGGGGTTGCCGATGCAGTAGGTGCCGTCGTCGATGCAGAGGAAGTCCTCGATCACCCGGCCGTACGAACGGTAGATCCCCTTGACGCCCACGGCGATGTCGGTGGCGACCTCTTTCTCGCCGCCCAGGATGTACTCCTCGACGTACTGGTTGCGGAGGTTGGGGTCGGACGGCTCGGTGAACCCGCCCAGAATCTTGGAAGGAGTGCCGAGGTCGGCCTCGGCGGCCGGGTCGGGATGATTGTCCGTCGGACTGTAGTTGATGATGTCCGGTTGCCGCTCGTACGAGTACGACCGGATCACAAGGTCCATCGGGAGTTGCTCGTAGAACTGGCCGTACGAGCCGTAGACCTTCGAGCGGTGGGCGCCGGAGGGATCCCAGATGAAGCCGAGGCGTGGCGCGTAGTCCTTCTTCATGTCGATCTGCTTCACGCCGGAGGAATCGATGATCTCCTGCCTGTCCCACCGGACGCCCAGGTTGAGGGTCAGCGACGGGGAGACCGCCCACCTGTCCTGCAGGTACAGCGTCGTGACGCGGTGCTTGGGCGTGGCGGACAGGACCGAGAGCGGGGCGTTGTCTATGGTGGCGTCGGGGGTGGTCCAGTAGTAGTGGTCGTAGACCGGCTTGCTGGGGTCGACCGGGTTGGCGTAGATGTACACAAGCTGCCCACCGGACATACGCTTGGTGACGTTCGCCTCGGCGGTTTCGTACTCCGCCCCAAACTTGATCTCGTGGCCGGAGAAGAAGCGGCTGAGGGACGCGGCGTACAGGTCCCGTTTGAACTCCTTCCCCTCGATGCGGCCGAACCCGCCGGTCTGGAAAGAGTTGTTGGCGAGGTCTTGGTACTGAATGATGTCGCCCGCGGCGCTTGCGGGCCCGATGTTGTGCTTTTCCTCGTGGCGGGCGATCTGAGCCGAGGCGGCCCAGTTGGAACCGAAGATCGCGTCGTAGCGCAGCGCGTAGTCCCGTCCTCCGTACTCCTGCTTGCCCTCGTACGTGAGCGGATCGCCGTTGAGACTGTGGTTGGCGTCGTTGATCGCGCCGGTATCGGTACGCGGGTCCTGGAAGAACGTGCCGGTCAGCGACTGGTTCCCGCCCAGGCGCCACGTCAGCTTGGCCGAGCCGAGGTCCCGGTCGCTCGGGGAAGAGACGATCTGGCCCTCATTCGGGCCGGCGGGCAGGGCGCTCTGGGTCGTGTTCTTGACCTTGTCGTAGGCAACGTAGAACCACAGGCTGTCCTTGACCATGTAGCCGCCGAAATCGAGGCCGAAGTCCTTCTTCGTGAACCCGGTGACTGTTCCTGTCGTGGAGACAACCGGCTCGGCGTTGGCCTGGAGCGAGTCGTTGTCGTAGTACCCGAAGACGTCGCCGTGGAACTCGTTGCCGCCCGACTTCGTGATCACGTTGATGATGCCGCCCGTGGAGCGGCCGTACTCGGCCTCGTAGCCGCCGGTCTTGACGTCGATCTCCTGGATGAACTCGAAGTTGAGCTCCTTGCCCTGAAACCCGTACTCCATGCCCGTCGTGTTGACGCCGTCGATGAAGTACGAGTTTTCGGCACCCGAAGAGCCGTAAACCGTGATTGTGTTCTGGTCGGGGTTGTTGTTGCTGGCATCGGAGGAGACCCCCGGCGCCACCTGTACGATGCTCGAGTAGTTGCGCCCTGTCGGGAGCGTGTCAATCGCCCTTGAGGTCAGGTTTGTCCCTACGGTCGTAGAGGCGACGTCGATGGCCGGCGCCTCGCCCGAGACGACAAGCGATTCCTTCACGGCGGGGCGCATCACCGTGTCGAGCGACGTGTCCTTGGCGAGGCCCACCGTCACACCGGTTCGGGTCTCGTTGGCGAACCCCGTCAGCGTGAAGGTCACCTCGTACTGGCCGGGCGGCAGCAGCGTAAGGCGGTAGTCCCCACGCTCGTCGGTTGTGGCGGTCCGCTCACCCTGGAGTGCGGGTCCTCGCGCCACCACGGCGACACCGGGAAGCACTCCCTTCTGCTCGTCGGTCACGGACCCGATGATGCGGCCGGTCGTCTGGGCCCCTATGGCGCCAGCGAACAGGCAAAGGGCGGCCGCGGCTACGGATGCGCGAAAAACGTCCTGCGTCCCCATGCTTTCCCCCCTTGATACCGCTTTGTCTGCAGAATCACTGGCGGCGATCCTACGCGCAAAGCTTGTGAAATCAAGGCGCAAATGGATTCTTGCTCCGCTGGCTGGGAGCCGTTCGCTGGGTTTGGGCGTCTTGCCGGGCCGTCGATCCTGGCCAGGGGGTGCTGAGTCCGCTCAACGAGGCCACCTTGACGCTTGAACGCCCCACGCCGCAGATGCGCGGCAAGTGAATTGCCGCTCGCTCGTTCAAAGGAGAGGCGAACCTCCGCGTCCCTCAGCGCGCGCTAGGGGGCGCAGGTCTCGAACTTGCCACCCTTGATGCAGTGCATGGTGGGCCGGTTCGTGGTGTCCCCCGAGGCATCGAAAGCGAGCTTGCCGGTGATCCCCTGCTTGTCCCCCAGGCCCATCAGATGCTGTAGAAGGTCGGCGGTGTCCTTGGGTGGCCCACCCTGCAGTGCATCGATCGCCACCGTCGCGGCGTCGTAGCCGTACGCGGAGAAGAAATCCGGCGCGGCCCCGTTGTTCGCGGCCTTGAAGCGCTGGACGAAGCTCTTGGTCGGCTCCCGCTGCGAGTCTGGGTCGAAGCTGGTCATGGCGATGAGCACACCATCCGCGAGGGCCCCCGCCCGCCGAATCGCGCTGCCGGTCGCGAACGCCGACGTGACGCAGATCGTTCCCGGGAACTTGGCGTTGCGGACCACCTGCAGGGCCGCAAGCGTCTCCTCGGCGTACGCGCAGATGAAGACCGCGTCCGGCTTGCCGGTCGCGAGCGCCCCCCCGATCGGCTGCTCCCAGTCGGAGGGGCCGATCGGGAATTCCGCCGTGACCTTCGCGCCGAGCTTCGTGGCCTCGTCGGAGAAGATCTTGAGCATGCCCTCACCGAACACACCCTTCTGGTAGAGGACGAGGACCGTGCGCGCCTTGCGCTGGTTCACCAGGTAGTCGGCCGCTGCCACGCCTTCCACGTCATCCGGCGGATACATGCGGAAGAAGAGGTTGCTCGAGGCGGCGAGCCCCGCCTCACTGGCGGAAGGCGAGATGATGACCTTGTTCGCCTTGTCGGCCTCGGGGATCATCCACTTCGCCTCTGACGAAGTAGCCCCGCCGATCACGATCAGCGCCCCCGTCTTGAAGAGGTCGCCGGTCTCCTTCCTGGCGGAATCCGGGTCCGAGAAGGAATCGCGGTACCTGGCTTCGATGCCCTTGGGCGACTGCTTCGCCACCGCCTCGTCGAACGCCAGCTTGATACCGGCCTTCAGCGAGGCCCCGTACCCGTTGTTCGGGCCGGTCTCGGGCAGCACGACGCCGACAATGAGCTTCTTGCTGCACGCCCCTGTGAGCAGCGCAGCCACCACCATCAACCCTGCAGAGAACCGTTTCATCCGCCACCTCCTGCAGCGGGCCTGCGAAGACTGCTTCGCGGTTGGCCGGCATTGTACTTCGTTTCTCAAGATGTGAAGCCCCCTATCATGGGGCTGGCGCGTTGGCGAGCTGCCACGTCAACCCGGCAATCGCCGCCAGACCCTCGCGCAGCAAGGCAGGGTCCACCTTGTCGAGCGTGTCCGCTTCGGTGTGGTGGACCTCGAAGTAACGCTCGACGTCGCCGTAGAGCGTCGAGACCAGCACGCCCTGGTCCTTGAGGGGCGAGATGTCCGCTCCCCCCCCACCCGCCTCCACCGGCAGGCCGACCGGCTGTGCCGCCGTGACAAACCAACCGAGCTGCAGTGGTGTCCCCGATGCGCTCCACCGCTCGGGCTTGCCGCTTCCCAGGTCGGTCTCGACCGCCGCCACATGGCGCTCCCCGGCGTGCGCGGCGGCGTACGCCTTGCCGCCCTCGAGGCCGTGCTCCTCGTTGGCGAAGAGCACTGCGCGGATGGTCCGGGCTGGCCGCACGCCGAGCGCGCGTATGAGGCGCATCGCCTCGATCACGTGGACTACGCCGACGCCGTCGTCCTGGGCGCCCTGGCCGACGTCCCAGGAGTCGAGGTGGGCGCCGACCAGCACGACCTCGTTGGCTTTCGATTCGCCTCTGATCTCGGCTACCACGTTTGCGGTATCGACGAGGCCGCCGTCGCGCGCCCCCATCTCGAGACGGACCCGGACCTCGACGCCGGCTCGGACAAGCCGGGCGATCCAGTCGGCGTGCTCGGCGTCGAGGGCCGCGGCCGGGATCCTCGGCTTGTCGGGGTCGTACTCGAGGGTGCCGGTATGAGGCGTGGCGAGCGAGAGCGGCGGCACCGAGCGCACGAGCGCCGCGACCGCGCCGGCCGCCGCGGCCAGCGAGGGTCCGTGCGTGCGCAGGTGGGCAAAGATGCCGTACAGACGCCCCGCACTGGCGCTTGCGGGGATCTCCGGCTCGAAGAGCACGATCTTGCCCTTCACCTGCGGGCCGATCTCCTCGAGCGAACGCAGCACCACGACCGGCGCCTCGACGCCGGGTGTCCCGACCGACTCCCCGAGGCCGAGCATCGGCAGGTCGTGCTCGACCGGCGCGGTCATGACGGCACGCTCGCGGCCGCGGATCCAGAGCCCCACCTGAACGGGCTCGGCCCGGACGCTCTCATGCCCATCCTCGCGGAACGTCGCCTCGGCCCACCGCACGGCGTGCTGGAACGGCCCGGAGCCCGCGATCCGGGGCCCGATCCGGTCGCACAGAAACTGGAGGCGTTCGTAGGCACGGGCGTCGGCGTGAGCCGCTTCCTTCAGGCGAGCGAATAGCGTCTCCTGGTCGGGTCCCGAGGTCGGTTTGCCTGTCTGGCCCGTGAGAGGCTCGGCGACCGCAACAAGCACGATAGCTGCGAGGCGAAGTCCCCGGCTGGCAAGGTGTGTGGCGGCACCTGAGTGCATCGGCATCTCCCGAGCGCCGCCGCGCGGAGGCGGCGGCGCACGAAGCCCGAAGCTTACATCAACGGCGATGCGGGACTCGGACGATACGCTGCGGCGAGGGAAGGGTGAAGAGTGCCCGCCGGGGCTTACCGCTCCGGGTCGGGCCGGTCCGCGGGATGCCACAGGTTCTTCTCCTGGAGCGCGTCCTCGGCGGCGGCCACCCCGGCCCGGAACTCGTCCCACAGCTCGGGAGTGATCGTGACGCCCTTCTTGGTCGGCGCCAGCTCACCGTTGCTGTCCTGGTAGAAGATCCTGATGTCGACGTAGGTGCGGCCCTTGTAGTTCGACAACGAGATTCGCAGCGTGTCGTCCGCGTTGCGCTTGAACTCATGTAGTACCTTACGATCCTCGGGCATCGGTGCCTCCGTGCGGCGGGGAGTCTAGCAGGGTAGGCAACCGGGGAGGTGACCATGGGCGATGGTGGAAGCAAAGCGACGGTGATTGCGCCGCAGGCTGCACCTGCCGCACCGGTGAAGAGAGCGCGCGGGGCACGCATGGCGGTGCTGGTCGGGCCGGAGCAGGGGGCACCGAACTTCATCACCAGGCGTTTCCTGCTCGCGCCCGGCGCCCGTATCCCCGCTCACCGGCACCCGACCATCGAGCACGAGCAGGTAATGATCCGCGGCGAGATGGTGCTCGGCATCGACGACGACGTGCGGACGGTTCGAGCCGGCGACGCGATGTATCTGCCTGCGGGTTGTGCTCACTGGTACGAGAACCGCAGCGCGCAGGAGGCGGAGTTCCTCTGCGTGATCCCGAACACACGGGATTACGCCACGGAGTGGCTCGAGGACCCGCCGACGGGCGCCTTTCTCGGCTAGAAGTGACGGTTCACCCCTGCAGGTTCCGCCATGCGGGGCCGCTGCACCCCTGACCCCCTGAGGCTCTTTCTAGCCCCGGCTCCTGTCCGTGCCCGACTCGGCATACGTCGGCGCAGAAGCAGAAGAGGGTTGACAGCAAGAGTAGAATACGTCTCAGACTCACCCACAGGTGGGGTTCCGGCCCCCGGCTGAACTGGGGTGCCGGGGACGGTGGTCGGAGGGGTCATATGAGTCTTTTGACCAAGTTCAACCTGGCGCTCGTGGTGGTGTTCTCGCTGGCAATGGTGCCGGCCGGTTACGTCTCGCACGCGCTGCTGCAGCGAAGCGCCCGGACGCAGGTGATCCAGAACGCACGGATCATGATGGAGACCGCGATGGCGGTGCGGGGCTACACCATCAAGCAGATCAAGCCGCTCCTCGACCCCCTGCTCGCTGAGGAGTTCCTCCCGCAGACGGTCCCTGCGTATTCGGCGACCGAGATCTTCAACTACCTGCGGCAGAACTACCCGGAGTACGAGTACAAGGAGGCGACGCTGAACCCCTCCAACCCACGGGACCGTACGGTGGACTGGGAGGCGGACATCGTCAACGAGTTCCGCCGAGACCCGAAGCGCGCGGAGATCATCGGCGAGCGCGAGACGCCGGACGGACGCTCGCTGTTCTTGAGTCACCCGATCCAGATCAAGGACGCTCGGTGCCTTGCGTGCCACCTCACGCCCGAGCAGGCACCGCCCTCGCTGGTCAAGGCGTACGGGCCGGGAAATGGATTCGGCTGGAAGCTCAACGAGATCATCGGAGCCCAGGTCATCTCGGTTCCGATGTCGATTCCGATCCGCATGGCGAACGACGCGTTTCGCACGCTGCTGGCCTCCCTCGTGGCGGTGTTTGCGTTCACCCTCTTGGTTCTGAACCTCCTGCTGCGGTTCGCCGTGATCCGCCCGCTCACCCGCCTCTCGGCGCTGGCGGACCAGGTCAGCCACGGGAACATGGCGGTCCCGGAGCTTGTTCTGAAGGGCAAGGACGAGGTGGCCCTGTTGGCGGGTTCGTTCAACCGGATGCGCATCAGCCTCCAGAAGGCCCTGGCGATGCTCGATGAAGCATGACGCGCTAGATGGTCCACCGCGTGGGAGGTGATCGGCGGTGGCGACGGAGCTGACCCCCGGCTCGATCTTCGGCGACTACGAGATTCTGCAGGAGCTCCGCGAAGGCGGCATGGGACGCGTGTTCCGCGCGCGCCACCTGACCCTCCAGCGTGATGTGGCGCTCAAGGTGCTCGCCGACCGTTACGCCGACGACGAGTCCTACCGGCTGCGTTTCCTGACGGAGGCGCGTGCCGTCGCCCGCCTGAATCACCGCAACATCGTCCAGATCTATGACTTCGGTCGCGTGGGAACGATCTTCTTCCTGGCCATGGAGCTGGTGCCGGGCCTCTCGGTTGGGGACCGCATCAAGCGCAACGGCAGGTTCGCGGAGGGAGAGGCGATCGCCGTCGTGAGACAGGCGTGCAGCGCACTCGGCGTCGCACACGCGGCCGGCCTCGTGCATCGCGATGTGAAGCCCGACAACCTGATCCTCGGCGACGACGGCGTGGTCAAGCTCGTTGACCTCGGTCTCGCAAAGAGCCTCTCTGACGACCAGCACTTGACCCAGACCGGCATCGTGTCCGGAACGCCGCACTACATCTCGCCGGAGCAGATCGCTGGAATGAAGGACATCGACGGCCGCGCCGACGTCTACTCGCTCGGGGCCACGCTGTTCCACATGGTCACGGGGCGTACGCCGTTCGAGGGGTCTTCACCCATGGTGGTCGTCGCCAAGCACCTTCACGAGGAGCCGGAGGACCCACGGACTCTGGTGCCGGGCCTCGGGGCCGGAATCTGCGCCGTCATCAGGAGGATGATGGCGCGAGACCGAAACCAGCGCTACCCCGACATGCGGGTGGTAGATGAGGTCCTGAGCCTGCTCGAGGTGGGTAGCCTCCGACCGGCGCTTGCAGACGTCTCGGCTTCCGTGACGCTGCAGGAGCAGGGGCACTCGCCGCCGCCGATACCCGGTAACGGCTGGGACCCTTCGGTGCTGACCAGCATCGAGGCGCGGCTCGCCGCTGCAATCGGGCCTCTTGCGAAGATCCTGGTGACCCGAGAGGCCCGCGGTTCAACGGAGCTGGAGAAGTTGTGCACGGCGCTCTCGCAGCACATCCCGTCCGAGATTCAGCGGCGCACCTTTCTCCTCGACGCCCTGAAGGAGGCGAAGGCGCTGCTGCGCCGCCAGGCCACACCGGAGCCGGCGCCCGCTCGGAAGAGCGATCCACTCTTGCCGGCTCCGGCATCGGCGCACGACTCGCCGTTCACCGTTGCGTGGAATCCGGAGGCGCTCCGAGCCGTGGAGGAGAGGCTCGCCGAGTCGATCGGCCCACTGGCCAAGGTGCTGGTGAAGAAGGCATCGCGCGCCGCGTCGACCTGGGATGAACTGGTCAACTCGCTGGCGGCGAACGTCCCTAGCCCGGTCGAACAGGCCGCTTTCCGGAGCGACGCCGCCAAATTCACCCGCTGACGCGGGGCATCAGGAGCCGGCGGGAGCGACCTGCCGCACGACGTCCAGGATCGAGCCGTCGTCGGCCTTGACGATCTCCACGGTCTCCCCGGTGAGGTCGGGCTCGGGCATCAGCGGACCCAGGCCCTTGGCCCTCGCCATCGCCTTGGCGGCGAGCTCCTCCATCGAGATGAGCGGGATGCCGGCCTTGCTCGCGTTCTCCTTGAGCGCCGCGACGTACGGGGAGCGCGAGGCCGGGTTGACCACTGCGTCGTCCTCGGTGATCACCACGTCCACCAGCTCGCCTGGCATGGTGACGGTGTTGACGCGCTCGCGGATCGATGGGTAGGCCTGGCCCCGTCGCTTTGAGAACCCGGCGAGTGTCGTGAATATGATCGTGAGTTGGGAGCGCCCAACGTTGGGCCCGCCCCCGATCCCGCCCACGTAGCGACCGTCGTAGCCGGTGACCGTGTTGACGTTGAAGGCGGCGTCGATCTCGGCGCAGGAGAGCAGCGCGAAGTCGAGAAGCGGCGTGAGCGTCCCCTTGCACGCGAGGTTGGCGTAGATCGAGGTCGAGACCTCCTGGTGGCCGGGGTCGTTGAGCAGCGAATCGAACACGACGTCGGTGGGTTGGAAGCACTGCCCGTGCATGATCAGCTCGACGGCGCCCCGGCGCAGCATCTCGACGTGGATCTGGGTGATACCCCCGATCGTGAACGAGGCCTTCAGGCCGTGCTCGACGAAGTGGTCCGAGAGGCGTTGCAGGATCGCGAGCGAAGCACCGGAGCCAGACTGGAAAGCCACTCCGTCGCGCAGGAGACCGGCCGACCCGAGCAGCGCCATCACCCGGTCTGCGACCTTGGGGTTCTCGCCGCCCATGACGCGCGCGAGGTCGAGCGTGCCGGCGCCGATACCCGAGGCGTCGCCGACGCTCTCGAACGGAACGACGAAGTCCACGTACTCCATGGAGAGCGAGCGGTGGGGGAGGAAACGGTCGAACACAGTTCCCGCGCACACGCACGCGTAGTCGGCGTACCTGACATCGGCGTCGAAGAGGCCGAGCGGCCCACAGCGCTCCTCGGGCTTCCCCAGAACGCCGGAGGCGTTGCCCCATCGATCGGCCGCGGAAGCGGGGAACACCGCAAGACGCACCGGCTCGATGCCGAGCATGATGTCGCGCTGCCGCCCGCCGTGGCTGCACCCGACGATCCGCACCGGCAGCAACGCGCCGCCCGCCGTGGCCTTGGCGAGGCCGCCGTAGGGGTTGCCATAGAGGTAGGCGATCGTGCCGTCCTTGACCGCCTCGATGAGGTAGTCGAGCTCGCCGAAGTAGGCATTCCCGATCAGGCGGATCCCCTTCAAACCCCGGCGCTTGAGTTCGCCGATAACCGCGCGCAGGAAGCGGTCGCCGCCGTTGCGGTAGTAGTGGGGGAACGACACCGCGTCACCGTCCCGAACAACGGAGAACGCCTCCTCGAGGGTCGTCACCTTGGACGAGCCGTCAAACGGCTTTGTGGGGATGCGGGCCGGATGCGTGGCGGTCTCCGGCATTTCGGCGTGGGACCCTGCGAACGGGCGGAACTGTCGGCCGTCGAGCCGCGTGGGAACCTCGCGACCGAGTGCGTTCTTCTGCCACGCCTCCAGGCGCATGGGGTACCTCCGAACGGGCAGCCTAGAAGAAAATGAAAAGCTTCACAAGCTTCCTGCACGGCCGTGATCTACACTCGCGGGAGGAGAACAGAGGTGCCGATCATCCACGCCCTGATCCTTGCCGTCGCTGCGAACGCCGCCACCGCGGACCCGCCGCCGCTTCCCGTGCAGCGAATCTCGGTGGCGATACCGGACCCCGATCGGGTGCAGGTGACGCTGCACGCGGCAGCAGCGCCGCACGTGGGCTCCGGCATGACGGGGCAGCGACTCCTGCTTGGCGGGGCCCCGATTCCCCTCGATTCGCCGGTGGACGTTACGGTCGCAAACGGTGAGACGCGAATCGATTTCGAGTTGAAGCTGCGCACGGTGCCGGAGGCGGTGCTCGCCCTTGACCCCAACCGCATGCCCTTTCGCTGGGAGGGGTTGGGCGCGCGGGGCGCGCCCGTATTGGCGGCGGGCGGCACCATTGACCTCGGAGACCCTGGCGAGACGGAGCTGCCGCTGGCCGATCTGTACCGTGCGTACGCTCGCCTTTCCGACGTCAAACTGACGCCCTCGCTGGTCGCCGTCTCGGTCCACGCGCTGCTCTCGCTTTACAACCCTTTCGGCTTCGAAGTCGTCGTCACCGGCCTCGAGTACCGCCTTGTCGTGGGGAGCCAGACCGTGCTCTCGGCGACCCGTCCGGGTTTCAGGCTGCGGTCGGGGCAGCGTAGCGACGTGCTGGTTGAGCAGGACGTGCCGTTCGGCGACGTCGCGGGTGGAGCGGCCGCGTTCCTGCGCGGCGAGCCCGCAGTGCTCGAGGGCACGCTCACGATGCGCACGCCCCAGGGTGAGCGTGCGATCCCGCTCCAGTTGCGCGCCGGGATGTAGGGACGACGTCGCGGTTGATGGCTACGACGCCCCCGATTTCCCGACGGCTTCGAGGATCCGCCGCGCGCCCTCCTCGACATCGCGTGGGGTGGTGAAGCGGCCTACGGAGAAGCGCACCGTGGACATCGCGGTCTCCGGATCCACCCCCATGGCCGTGAGCACGTGCGAGGGGTGAATGGTGCCGGTGTGGCAGGCCGCCCCGGCGGAGGCGGCGACCTCGTCGGCGAGCAGCGCAAGGAGGGCGTTGGCGTCGGTGCCGGGAAACGCGCAGCTCGAGGTGTTGGGCAAGCGCTGCTCGGGATGGCCGTGGCGCACCAACGCTGGGAACCGCTCCACGAGCAGTGCCTCCAGTCGGTCGCGCAAGCCGGCGAGGCGCGGCGCTTCGTCGCTCACCTCCTCACGGGCGAGGTCGCACGCCTTTCCCAGGCCGACCACCGAGGCGACGTTCTCGGTCCCGGCGCGAAGCCCGCGCTCGTGGCCGGCCCCGCGCACGAGCGGCTCGAGCGCGACGCCGTTGCGGACGAAGAGCGCGCCGACGCCCTTCGGCGCATAGAGCTTGTGGCCCGCGACCGTGAGCAGGTCCACGTCGAGCTCACGGACGTTCACCGGAAGCTTTCCCACCGCCTGCGCCGCGTCCGTGTGCACGAGCACACCCCTACGCCGGCACGTTGCCGCGATCTCCGTCAGGGGCTGCAACGTTCCGACTTCGTTGTTGGCCAGCATCACCGAGACGAGGACGGTGTCATCGGCGAGGGCGGCGGCGACCTCCCCGGGTTCGACACGGCCGAAGCGATCCACACCCACGATGGTCAGCCGGACGGACCCCTCGCGCTCCATGGCGCGGGCGGTTTCGAGCACCGCGGGGTGCTCGACCGCGGAGACCACAACGTGGCCGCCGCCGCGTGCGGCCACCACGCCACGCAGCGCCCAGTTGTCGGACTCGGTGCCACCGCTGGTGAGGAGGATCTCCTCCGGCGCCGCCCCGAGGCACCGCGCGACCAGGGTGCGCGCAGCCTCCACGAACTCGCGCGCCTGGCGGCCGAGGCGATGTCCCGAAGACGGGTTCCCGTAAACGTCCTGCAACACGGGTACCATGACCGCCACAACCCTCGGATCTATGGGTGTGGTGGCGTTGCAGTCCAGATAGATGAGGTCGGGCGTGTCGTTGCTCACCCCGCCATCGTACTCGACGGCGGATCCCTGATGGCAACGCCCCGGCCACCGGCGTACACTCCCCCGGATGGCGCCCCCCTCACTGTGGCTCTACCGCGCTTTGATGGCGGTCTCCCTCCCCCTGCTGGCGCCGTTCCTGCTGATCGCCGACCGCCGCCGTGGCAAGAAGCGCCCTCCCTGGGCGCAGCGGCTGGGGTGGCGCCTGCCGCCGATCTCAAAGGGCGGCGTGTGGGTACAGGCCGTGTCGGTGGGGGAGGTGGCGGTGGCGCGGCCGCTTCTGGCGGAGCTGCGGCGGCGCCACCCGGGCGTGCCGCTCGTCCTCTCCGCGACCACCTCCACTGGCCTGGCGATGGCGACGGGGGCGCAACTCGCGGATGTCGCGCTGCCATTCCCGGTCGATCTGCCGGGCCCGATGCGGCGCCTGATGGATGCCGCCGCCCCGCGCCTGGTGGTGCTGGTGGAGACCGAGCTGTGGCCAGAGCTTTTGGCTGCGTGCGGCGCACGGGGGATTCCCGTGGCGCTGGTCAACGCTCGCGTTTCGGACAGGTCGTTCCGCGGGTACCGGGCGCTGCGCCGTCTGTTGCGCCCGCTGCTGCGGCCCGTCACTCTTGCGCTCGCCCAGACCGAGCGGGACGCAGAGCGCCTGGCGGAGATCGGCGTGGCGGCCGAGCGCGTGCGGGTGACCGGCAACGTGAAGTTCGATGCGCCCCCCCCGGGGGCCGTGCCCCGGGTGCTCGAGGAGCTGCGCGGGGTCGCAGCGGGTCGGCCGGTGCTGGTCGCGGGCTCGACGATGATCGGCGAGGACGAGCAGGTGCTCGACGCGGTCCAGCGAGTGCCCGAGCAGCACCGGCCGTTCCTGGTGCTCGCGCCCCGGCACCCCGAGCGGGCGGCGGACGTCGTTCAGATCGTGGCCGCGCGCTCTCTCTCGGTGGTGCGTCGGACCCTGCTGCCGGAAGCCCCGACGGGGTGCGCGGTCGTGGTGCTCGACACCGTGGGTGAGTTGGCGGCGCTCTACCAGCTGGCGGACGTCGCTTTCATAGGAGGGTCGCTGGTCGCCACCGGCGGCCACAACCCCATCGAGCCCGCGCGTTTCGGCGTACCGGTGCTGACCGGTCCTCATGTGCGGAACTTCCACGCCGTCTATCAGCACTTCGTTGCGGCAGGCGCGGCGAGGGTCGTCCATTCGGCGACGGAACTCGCGGCCGCGCTCGAGGGGTGGCTCACCGACAAGGAGGCGGCACGTGCGGCCGGGGAAGCCGGGCTGCGGCTGTTGACACGCCACGCGGGCGCTACCGCCCGAACGGTGGACGCGCTGGAGGCGTTCCTGGCATGAGGCGCTGGCCCGCCTGGTTGCTCGGTTTCACGGACATCATGGAAGCGGTCAACGCCACGGCGTACGCCGCCTACCGGTACGGTCTGCGGAAACGTGAGCGCGCCGCCGTGCCGGTGATCTCCGTCGGCAACATTGCCTTCGGCGGAACCGGGAAGACCCCGCTCGTGGCCGCGCTCGCCCGCACGCTCCTAGCGGCGGGGGCGCGTCCGGCAATCCTCACGCGCGGCTACCGCAGGCGCGAAAGCGGACCGGTCGTGATCTGGAAAAGCGGCCCGCCTGGCTGGGAGCAGGTCGGCGACGAGCCGGCACTGCTGGCCCGGGCCCTGCCCGACGTACCGATCGTCGTGGATCCCGACCGGGTGCGCGGGGCGGCCATCGCAGTGCGCGAGACGGGCGCGACCCACCTGCTGCTCGACGACGGGTTCCAGCACTGGCGCCTCGCCCGCGACCTCGACATCGTCGCGGTGGAGGCCTCGGATCCAGTATGCGCGACCGCGCCGCGCCGCGAGCACCCCAACGCCCTGGCCCGCGCGCACGCGATCGTGCTGAGCAGGGTCACCGATCGCACCGAGGCGGCGGCGGGGATGGCGGTGCTCGGGCCGTACGCCCCGGACGCGAAGATCTTCGCAACCAGGCTCGTCGCGCGCGGGTTGCACCGGGGTGGCGAGCGGCAACCAGCAGACTCACTCAAGGGCGTCGCTGTGACGGCCATGGCAGGGATCGCGTCGCCGGAGGGTCTCATCCACACCCTCGGCGACCTGGACGCGAACATCACCGACATGAAGTTCTACTCCGACCACCATCGCTACTCCAGGCGGGAGGTGGAAAAGATCCTCGCCGAGGCGGACCGCACGGAGAGCCTGGTCGTAACCACGGCAAAGGACATCGTCAAGCTGCCGTCGGACCTCAGCCCCCGCGTGGCCTGGCTCGAGGTCGAGGCGGTGCCGCTGTTCGGCAGCTTCGAGGAGCTGCTCGCGCCAATTCTTGGCTCGCCCAAGGTAGAATCGCAGGCGTGAGCGCACGAGCCCGTCTCCACGAGCTGGTTGAGACGTTCCCCTCGCGCCGTGTCGTGTTGTACGGCGACCTGGTGCTGGACCGGTTCGTGCTCGGCACCCCGAAGCGCATCTCGCGCGAGGCGCCCGTGATCATCCTGCGCTTCGAGGGGCAGCGCGACATTCCCGGTGGCGGCGCCAACGCCCTCGCCAATCTGGCCGCCCTCGGCGCGACCGTGCTCCCCGCCGGCGTGGTTGGCGAGGACGAGGCGGGGGCGAGTCTGCTTGAGGCGCTCTCCCGCCTCGGGGTGGACGTCTCCGGCATCGTGGTGCTGCCGGACTTCCGGACCGTCACCAAGGTGCGGCTTCTCGCCGGGGGGGTGGCGTCGCTCAAGCACCAGGTTGCCCGCTACGACGTTGAGGACCACCTCCCGGGGCGCGACCGCTGGCGAGAGGAGCTGTTCGAACGGCTGGCCCGCGTCGCGCCGGCCGCGCACGCCGCCGCGGTCTCCGACTACGGCTACGGCGTGGTCTCCGCTGAAGGCGTGACCCGCCTCCGAGCTGCCCTCCCTGCGGGCGCGCCGATCGTGGCCGACTCGCGCTTCGGCCTCGAGTCGCTCGGCCCGGTTGACGGCGCCACCCCGAACCTCGAGGAACTTGCGGCGGTTTCCGGCGGGCTGCCGTCGGGAGACGCAGCGGTGGCCGCTGCCGCGGAGGCTCTCCGCAGGAGGCTCGGCGCCCGTTTTGTCGCCGCGACCCGCGGCAGCGACGGGCTGACGCTCGTGGAGGACGACAGGGACCCGGTGCACCTGCCGGTGTTCGGGACCGACCAGGTTGCGGACGTCACCGGAGCGGGCGACACCGTGCTCGCGACGTTCACGCTCGCGCTCGCCGCCGGCGCACGGCCCGAGGAGGCCGCGGTCATCGCCAACCTGGCGGGTGGGATCGTGGTCGGCAAGCTCGGCACGGCGACCGCCTCGCGCGACGAGCTGCACCAGGCCATCGACCAGGCGCCTTTCGTCCATGACTGAGCTAGAGCCGAGGGGTCAGGGGTCAGGGGACAGGGCCCCCAGCCACCCACGAAGCGTTGGGGTGTGCTGTGAGTAAGGCGCCGCGCACGAAGCTCGTCTCGCTTGGCGAGGCGCGGGTGATTGCGGAGGGGATGCGCTCCGCCGGCAAGCGTGTCGTGGTCGCCAACGGCGCTTTCGACATGCTGCACGTCGGCCATGTGCGCTACCTGGTGGCGGCGCGTGCGCTCGGCGATGCACTGTTCGTCGCGGTCAACTCCGACCTCTCGGTGCGGACGAGCAAGGGCCCCCTGCGCCCGATCGTCCCGGAGGACGAGCGCGTGGAGCTGCTGTCCCATCTCGATTGCGTGGACTTCATCGTGATGTTCGACGAGGCAACGGTGGCAGAGGTGCTGCGCGCGCTCAAGCCTCACGTCCACGCCAAGGGCACCGATTACACGCCCGAGACCGTTCCGGAGCGTGAGGTCGTCGCGGAGTGGGGCGGCGAGACCGTCATCTGCGGCGACATCAAAGAGCACGCCACCACCGATCTCGTCGGCGAGATCCTCAAGCGCTACGCCCCCTGACGGGGCTTTGCCCCATCACCCCTTCAATGACTTGAAGCTGGCGCTTCGGATTTTGGTTTGCCACGCGGGTGCGCGGCCGTTCGGGCCTTGGCCGCCCCCGCGGCCGGCGGCCCGAGACTCCTCCGGCCGCGACCCAGCAGGGACGCCCCACGGCGGGGACCCCTCGCTGTTCGCATGAGGCTGCGCCAGCGAAACCCCACCGCGAGTCGCCCGCCGGGTCCCCGCGGCCTCCGGAGCCATGGCCGCTCGCACCCGCCTGGCGGATTCAATGCCCACCGCCTAAGGTTCGGCGGCAGCCTTCGATTTCGAGCCTGCAGTCGATCGTCCAATGCGTGCCGCCTGGCACTAACGAGGCCGCAACCCTAACTGCCGACCGTCGCGTCTGTCGTGACAGAATGCGAGTGGCGGCAGAGTTGAGGTGTCGGTTGCGTGGCGAGGGATAGCCCTTTATGCGGGAACCGTGCAAAAGGAAACGAAGGCCCTTGCCAGCGGTGTGAGGCGGTCACCCAACAATTGGAGGCCCTGACCAGCTGTCATAGTCGTGAAGATATCGGGGCTGGTATTGGAAAAACCCAACGCATGTAAGTCGGCGAAAGCCGCCCGAATGACGTCAATCGGAACACCAGGCAGAGCGACCGGGAAGAAGGACGAGAAGCCGCCCATAATTCGGCTTTCGGGTATTTCCATCGAGGCAAGATAGCCACGCGGATCAGCCATGAAGCGGAGGATACGTAGGTGAACCGACGACAGGCGCTCCACCAAGTTGAGAAAGAATTCCCGCTGATCCTGCGTTAGGTTGGTCGGCAGCGCCGAGTTCACTAGGATCCCGCGAAACGCTTCGAGCTTCTCCTTCTGTGGGAAATCGGCCGCGCCCCGAAAGCACCTCTCGAAGATAAAGGCGTAGTCTTCAGTATTGATTCGTCCTGCTTCGACCCTCTCACGCAGGGCCTCTAGATCCTGACCGACCTGGTTAGCAAACTGCTCAAGGCGCTTAACCCGCCGACTGGGAATGTAGTCGGTCATCAGGGATGCGATGCCGCCGCAAAACGGCGCTGTGGCCAGTGCCGCCTTCAAAACACTGAGCAGGTGTTCCGTAAGGTCAAACGGGGCGGATTCGTCGAGACCACGAATGGCGCGGCGTTCCTCTTCAGGCATGCCCAACTCCCTTCGACGCGGCGGGTGCCTGGTATCAGCATCTCACCTTTTTGAGGCTGCTTGGCGCGCGCTTGTCGAGGCTGGCCAAAACCGGGGCAAGGGCCCAGGACCTGTCCGCTCGCCCCGCTGGCGGGAGCGCGGCCACCCCAGTGGGGCCTTTCGGCCTGGGCTTGCCGACTTCTGCATCGGACCCTCGTCCTCATTTCATCCTACCGCAGGAGGGAGCGGACGCGAGTGTAGACGTCGCGGCGGTGGCCGACGGTGACGATGAGGATCTCGATGCGTTCGGCCTCAATGCGATAAATGATGCGCCAGTCACCGGTGCGCCAGGAGTAGAGACCCTTGAGCGTGAGCTGCAGCGGCTTGCCGCGGTGCGGCTCTTCCCGGAGCGCGTCGATTGCGGCCCGTACCCGCTTCCGCACCGTGGGGTCGAGCTTCTTGATCGCCTTGGCGGCGGTCTCGGTGTAGCGGACGGTCCAGCTCAACGCCAGACCTCATCGTCTCCCAGCACGCGGCCCTTCTCGGCGTCGCGCAGGCCGTGGCGGACCGAGGCCATCAGCTTGGAGTCCGCGAGGATGTCCAGGGTCTCGAGCAGACCCTCGTATTCCTCGATCGACAGGAGCACGCCGGCCGGTCGCCCCGAACGCGTGATGGTCACGCCTTCCCCGAGCTTCTCGATCTCGGCCAGAAGGCGTGCGAGGTGGGTTTTTGCTTCCGAAAGCGGCACGGTGGTCATGACACCCTCCGGACCAGAATATAGACCATTTTCAAGACCAGATGCAAGCTATTGGTTATCGCAACTCCATGAGATCCTTCGGCCTCACTGCGCTCGGCCTCAGGAAGACAGTTGATTCGGTACGGCCGGCTTCCTGCCCGGGGGGTGGGAATTCAATCCGCGCCGCGGGTGTCCCGCCTCGGCGGGACCACGGCTCCGGAGGCTGCGGGCCACCGAGGGCGCATGGAGCATCTAACTCCGCCCTGCGGGTCGGAGGGCTGGGCTCGACGCCCATCCCGAGCGACTGCTCCCGGCCCGTGGGGCAAAAAGAAAATCCGGCGCGAAGCGCCAGCAGTTACACGAGATTGCTTCGTCGTCCCGCTGGAGACGGGACTCCTCGCAATGACAACGATCTCGGGGTTCTCAGGACTGCTCGGACCCTGAGGTCAACGTCTCCAGGCAGGCGGGGCAGTATTCGGGGTGCTTGAGGTCGATGGCCTCGGGCCAGAGCGAACGGTGCATCGCGCAGTCGGGCACCACGCAGTGGACGAGCCCCACGGTGTGGCCAAGCTCATGCACGACTTCGGTGGTGATGCGACGGACGAAGATCGCCGCCGCATCCAGGCTCTCCTCCTCCGGGCGAAGACGGAACCAGGAGACGATGCCGCGCCGTCCACCCAGGTGGGAGATACCGAAAACGTACGTCAGGGCGGGCATGAAGAGATCCGCGCCGATGAGGCCCATGGTCAGCCAGCCCGGCTCCGGGTCGGGAACCTGCTCGATCAGGCGGGAGGCGTCCACTTGCGCACGCTGCCGGTCGTAGCAGTGCTCCAGCGCAACGGCGAGGTGACCGATCTCACCGCCGGCGTAGGGGCGCGGGAGCCCGGCGAGCACGGCCTCGGCCAGCCTGGGAGGCACGTCCCCCAGCGCCAGGAGCCTGACGTTCACACCTCACGGCCTCTCGATACCGTACTTCTTCATCTTGTTGTAGAGCGTGACGCGGTCAACGCCGAGGGCGCGCGCAGCCTGCGCGACGTTGTAGGAGCAGCCGGCGAGCACCTGGCGGATGTGCGCCGCCTCCATCGCCGACAGGGAGACGTCGGCCGCCGCCGGCGGAACCGCGAAGGGGAAGTGACCGGCCTCGATGCGCTCACCCTTGCACATCACGATCGCTCGCTCGATGGCGTTCTGCAGTTCGCGGACGTTGCCTGGCCACGGGTACGCGACCAGGGCCGCCATCGCCTCCGGCGTGAATCCCGAGATGCGGCGGTTCATCTGGGTTGTGAAGTGCTGCAGGAAGTGGTTTGCGAGGGCGGGGATGTCCTCGGTCCTCTCGCGCAGCGGCGGCAGCGGGATCGTGAACACGTTGATCCGGAAGTAGAAGTCCTCGCGGAAGCGCCCCGCCGCCACCTCGGCCTCGAGGTCGCGGTGGGTGGCGGTGACGAGGCGGAAGTTCACCGGGGTTGGGGTGTTGCCGCCGACGCGGGTGATCTGACGGTCCTGCAGGACACGAAGAAGGTCCACCTGGACCTTGGGGGGCACGTCCCCGATCTCGTCCAGGAACAGAGTGCCCTCGTCGGCGAGCTCGATCTTGCCGCGGCGGCGGGCCACCGCCCCGGTGAACGCCCCACGCTCGTGACCGAACAGCTCACTCTCGAGCACGCCCTCGGCGAGCGCACCGCAGTTCTCCACCACGAACGGGCCGAAGCGGCGGTTGCTCCTGAAATGGATGAGGTGGGCGACGAGCTCCTTGCCGGTGCCGGACTCGCCGTTGATGAGAACGCTGGTGTCGGTGGGAGCGACCTGGTCCACGAGCTCGAGAGCCTTGGCCATGGCCGGAGAGCCCGAAGTGATCAGTGCCGGCGTCGCGCCTGCAAGCCGCTCGCGCAGGGCGCGGTTCTCGGCCATCAGCGAGTAGCGCTCCGCTGCCTTGCGGACCAGGCGCGAGACGTTCTCGGGGTCAAACGGCTTGACGATGTAGTCGTACGCACCTTCCTTGAGCGCCTGCACGGCGGTCTCGACCGAGGCGTAGGCGGTCATGATGATGATCGTGGCGTCGGGGGCCAGTTCGCGCACCTTGTGCTGGAGCTCGAGGCCGTCCATCCCGGGCATCTTGATGTCGACGAGCAGGATGTTGGTGCCCTCGCGTGTGAGCGTGGCCAGAGCCTCCTTGCCGCTGGCGGCCACGCTGACCTCGTAACCCTCTTCGCGGAACCAGGTCGCCAGGGAGTTGCGGACGTGCTGCTCGTCATCCACCACCAGGATCCGCACCGGCGTCGTCATCATCACGCCTCACCCCCACCCTCTGCAGGCGCCGCCGGGAGCGTCAGGGAGAAGCGGGTCCCCCCCCCGGGCGCGCTCGCGACCTCGATCGCCCCATTGTGTCTTTGCACGATGCCGTAGACAACCGCGAGGCCGAGCCCCAGGCCCTTGCCCTCACCCTCGCCCTTAGTCGTGAAGAACGGCTCGAAGATGTGGGCCCGCACCTCGTCAGGTATGCCGACGCCGGTGTCCTCCACCTCCACCTCGACCCCGCCCTGCGGGGCTGGCGCGGTGCGCACCGTGAGAGTGCCCCCGTTCGGCATCGCCTCCACCGCGTTGATGCAGAGCGCCAGCAACGCCTGCTCGATCTGTGCCGGGTCGCACATGATCTGGGGGAGCCGGGAGGAGAGGTCGAGGTCGGCCTTGACCTGGGCAAGGTCCATCTTGTGCTTGATGAGGAACAGCGACCGATCCACGAGCTGGTTGACGTTCGTCGGCTCCATGCGTGAGCCGGTGCGGCGGGCGAACAGCAGCAGGTTGGAGACGATCTCGCCGCAGCGAGCGGACTCGCTGGCGATCGCCTCCAGGATGCCCAGGCTCTCGCGGGTCTCCTCGGTCTGGTCCGGGCGGTGGGCGTACCGGCGCAGCAGGACCTTCGAGTAGGTCACCACACTCGCGAGCGGGTTGTTGATCTCATGGGCCACGACCGCCGCCAGCTTGCCAAGCGAGGCCATGCGTTCGACCTTCATCATCTGGTCCTGTGCCTGACGAAGCTCCGCTGTCTTTTCCTCCACGCGTCGCTCCAGCGTCTGTGCCCACTCCACCAGCTCGGCGTTGGCGCGCTGCAGCTCCTGGGCCA
>Ga0335070_10002400_pt1 | contig 21797 bp, 14 predicted proteins | sample Lox_Sample_13_FD_206722 | JGI IMG/M metagenome (GOLD analysis project Ga0335070, IMG submission 206722) | Soil microbial communities from Loxahatchee National Wildlife Refuge, Florida, United States - Lox_Sample_1.3 | ecosystem: Environmental > Terrestrial > Soil > Wetlands | place: USA...
TGGCAGCACCGGCTGAAACGAGAACACCTAACTTGCACCGAGCGACGAATCGCTCAACAGAGTGCGGATGGAAGGGTGGCGACAGAAGTGGTCGACTCGGCGGAGGAAGAAAACTTGTCCAACAACGAAAAACAAAACGAATCTACTTGACTCCGACCGGCCTTCTCATGGAAGGCGTTAGCCACTCATCGACCCAAAGATCCGTCATAAGCAATCCACTCCGCCGCCCCGTCTTGCGTCAAGCTCAAGGCTCGTAGCTCAAAGCTCGAAGCTTTTTTCATCACAATTTCAATGTGTCCGCCGTCATAGACACTCCCTCCCACTTACGTAAAACTATTCCCATTCATAACCGGAATCCCTGCCGCAAGCGCATTTTAGGGACGGGGCGGATATCCGAAAAGGTCGGCCGGCCCGACCGGTCGACACCAATAAGTCGGGGCTCCCAGGCTCCGTGGGTAGAGAAAATAAGACCTAACTACAAAAGAATGAATACTTTACCTATAACTCCTTTTTTTCGAATACTTTGGCGGGAATTTCTCCGTAACCCAATGATTCCATTAGAAACCATGTAGGGGGGGAGGGGGCAGGTAACTCGCGACAACGCATTCATAGCTAGCAACTAGCGACTAGCAACTCCAAAAGGACTCATACATGCCATCATCCAAGCAAGTACCACGCTGCCGTCACTTCAACACCGTCGGCGTCCAGTGCGGATCTCCTGCCGTCGGCGTCACCCAATACTGCTACTACCATCTTCAGGGACGCTCCACCGCCATTCACTATTACTCGGAAGCTCCCTACTGCGCCCTCGAAGAAGATCTGCCTCTCTTCGAAGACGCTCACTCCATTCAGATCGCCATCCGCCAGGTCGCCTCGCTGCTCATGCAAAAGAAAATCGAGCACAAGACCGCGAGCCTGCTTCTCTATTCCATGCAACTTGCTCTCATGAATCTGAGAATGCTTCAGGCCGAAAAGCCGCATCCCGCGCGGCTCGCCGTCGACGCCCGGAAATGCGAAGAGATGATGCCTAAGCCTGAGCCGGAACCCGCTCCGCCCGCCGCGCCTGCAGCCAGCGACAAGCCGGCAGCCAAATCCAGGTACAAGCACAAAAGAGACGATCCCGACGAACAGGAAGTCGAAAAGCAACTCGAATATCTCATCTTCATGGGTCGCCACCTCAACGACCCCGCCGGCTCCGTCCCCGAAGAAGCGGAGTATCACCGCCTCAAGGAATCCGTGCGTCAAATACTCGGCGAAGATCCGCCCGAAGAAGAAATTGAAGGAGTGAAACAGGTGCTTGAAGAATCGCGCAACCCAAAACTTCCACCAGGCTCAATCCAGGCCTGCACCGAACCAGAGGCACGTCGACATTGGGGTTAGTGCGTGATCGGAGTTGCGTCGGTTGCGATGCAGACCCAGGTGCCGTTCTTCTTCATCCAGGTGTCGATGAAGCGCTCGCGGCGCGTCACTACCTTGCCGTTCTGCTTTGCCTTCACCCCAATGACTCCGATCGCGACCGCCGTATTGCCGAAGACGCGCACGGTCAGCGATTCGGGCGCGACTTGCTCCTCATTCGATGTTGAGGCTTTGATCGAGGAGAGGAAATCCGCCTTTGTGCGCAGCGAGCCGTCGTCTTCTACCAGCACCAGCTGGCTGTCGAGGATCGAGGCCAAAGCCTTCGTGTCTCCGGCCTTGTAAGCCTGGTTCCAGAGCTTCTCGAGCGCGAGGACCTGGGAACGTGCCTGTTCATCGTCGTCGGCGCGGAGCGGAGCAGGCGCAACGCAGAAAAGGAGGACGGCGACGGCTAAAGTTCGGCAGACAAGCGATTTCATGTGGGCCTCCATGAAAGACACGGCAGCTTGCGCGGACTATAGCAGAAGCGAACTGTTACCGTGAGTCACAGGGTTGGTACCGGGGGTAGAGTAAAGGACGGGGCTGGCCGTTTTTGGTCCCGAAGGAGGGAAGTTGGAGAATTGGTAGCGCTACCGGGAATCGAACCCGGGTTTTAAGATTGAGAATCTCACGTCCTAACCCCTAGACGATAGCGCCACACGAGGCTGGCGGCGATTTCCGCCATGAACAGACTACGATTATAACAAACGCGCTGGCCGCTCACGGCTCACCCCGACGCTCACGGCTAGGAGTACGCCAGCTTCTTTGTGTTGTGGCGCAGCGATCGTCCCTCGGCCAAGCCGCAGACCTCTTCGGCGAGGTTCTTGGCGTGATCGCCAATACGCTCGAGCGCCTGCGCCGCCAGCAAGATGTCAAAATTCTGCGCGCTCGCCGCACTCGTCGCTGCGAGGTGTCGCTGAAACAGGCCGTGGCACAAGGCATCCACTTCGGGATCAGACCGCAGGACGCTTTGCGCGTGCTCCAGCTCGCGCGTCAGAAATCCCTGATGCACCTGCTCCAGCATTTCGCAGAGCAGTGAGGCCATCTCGACCAGCTGCCGAGAATCGGCCGCCGGCAGCTTCTCGCGCCGCTTCTCCAGTTGCATGACAGCGCTGTAAGCGAGGTCGCCGATGCGTTCGAGGTCGGTGATGAACTTCAGACATGCGAGAAGCTCGCGCGCTTTGGCCTCGCCCACACGCGTGATCGCTCCGGGAAGTTGCTCGTCGATCTTGCGCTCGATCTGATCGAGTTCCTTCTCGCAGTCCTTGATGGCGAGAAAGGCGAGCTTCGATCCGCTGCCGATGGAGTCGCGCACGTTGAAAACAGCGTCGCGCGCGATCAGGCAGGCGCGGAGCACCATCGCCGTCAGTTCGTCTTCGGGAAGTTGCTCGGGCGAAGGTGCCGCGGTCGTGATACGTTTTTTCGACTTGGCGGGCATAACTACTCTACCCAGCATAGAACGAAAACATGAAAGGAGCGTGAAAATGGAATTCCCGCGTAACAGGAGCGAACTTCTTTTCCGCGGATCTGCGCGGATTTGCTTAGCTCATTTCAAACCCGTGAGAATTCGCGCCCATCTGCGGAGGGAAGTTTTGCGCGAGACAGAAAAAGGCCGCGGGCAAAACCCGCGGCCTCGGCGGAAATACTTCAGTTCTAGTTCACCGTCACCGAAATTCTCTGCGACGGAATTCCGTTGGTGACAACTTCGAGAGTGCTCGGACCTGTCTCGGCTCCGGCTGGCACCGCGAAGTGCGTCTTCTGGAGTGCGGTCGACTGCACCGCATAGCTGCTCGGCTTGGTCGTCTTGCAATAGAAGACGTGCCCGGTCGAGTTGTTGGTGAGCCGCACCAGCGCGTAGTTGGTGTAGGGCTGGTAGTCGTCGCCATAGGCTCCGCCTTGCGAGACGCCCGCGAAGCGGTTGCCTTGAGCCACATACGTCTTGCCGCGCGTCAGGCTCGTCGGGACTTTGGTTACCAGCGGCGCCCAGCTTGAATCGAAGGTCCCCGCCGGATTGTAGAGTTCGACATCTGTGCTGTAGTCCGCGAACAGAATCTGCCCGGTCGGCAGCGCCAGGAGGTGTCCGAAGAACGAGCCGTCATTCTGCGCGTTCGGAGGATTGGCCGCCGCCGTCAGATTTGTTCCGTCCCATTCATAGAACGTCGACGGGCTTCCTTCATTGACGCTTCCCATTACCAGCACCTTGCCGTTGATCTCGATCGACGCTGGGCCGTCCATCACGCTGACGTTACCGGGAAAGTTCGGACCAGGGGTCCATGTTCCGGTGGCCGTGTTGTAGATGGAGGTATGTCCCGGCCCGCAGGAGTTGGCGCCGGTCGCGAACACGGTGCCGTCTGGCCGCAACACCGCCGGACCGACTTCATAGCTGGCGCCGCCCGAGTTGCCGCAATCAGAGTCCCAGAGTTGGACGCCAGTGCTGCCCGCGCTCGACCATGTCTGCGTCGTTGGATCGTAAAGCTCGGAGTTCATCCCGCTGGCCTGGTATTGGAACACATAGGCGTCGACGGAGAGCACCTTGCCGTTGGGCAGCAGGTTGAACCCTTCTTCGTCAAAGACATCGAACTTGCCATTGCCGTTGAAGGCCGTCCAAGTGAGGTGCTTCGGATCGAAGTAGGCGAACTGCGTTGTGCAGCAATTCGACTGCATGTAGGTGCCGTCATTCAGAATCACGCCCTGCGCGTCGCCGATTGAAGTCCACCCCGACGGTGGGAACACCTGCTTCCACTTGTTGGTCTTCGGGTTGTAAATGGCTCCCTTGGTGGTCCAGACAGGGCTGAGCTTGTTGTACTCGCCGCCTTCCACGAGCAGGCGCCCGTCGGGGAGAACCGCCGAGCCGAAAAACAGTGGGGAATAAAACGAGATTGACGCCGCCTGTGTCCACGTGCCATTGGCGTAACTGCCATTGATGTCAGGCGTCAGTTTGTACCATGCATCGCTCGAACTCTGCTCCTGATGCACCATGACCGTGCCGTCCGTCAGCAGGAACGCCGCACCCGCGCCGCTGCCCGGGTAGGGCTTCTTAACGGGTGCCCAGGACTGAGCGCCCGCCAGAGCCGCAAGCAGACTTAGTGAGACCGCAATGCGCGCAAGCGCGCGGGAAACCAGAACCTTCCCCATGAACTCCTCCTCTATCGCATGTTTCTTATTTTTTTCCGCTCGAAAGCGGCCACTGACAGGCACCCCACGCCCAGGGGGACTGAGGCGTGAACGAGCAGGCAATTCAGCATTGCCCACAACACGTTCCAAGCACGATAGCACAGGTTTGGCGAGATGCAAGGATTTCCGGCCAGGGAAGCGCGGTTTCTGGCAACTATGGCGGGTAGTTGTGGCGGTACTATTCCGTAAGGACTCGACGCGATGCCATCGAATCAGAACGTCAGAACAGACGTCGGTCACTTAGCGGTTTGAGGAGTTCCCGACAGCCAGTTCATGGATTCACCGGAAACAGGCCAGCTTGCTTGAGCACGGACAGCATGTCCCAAGCGCTCCACTCCTCGGAGATTTTTCCTTTCTTGAAGCGAAATATGGTCATTCCCGAAACTTTGATCTGCCTGCCGGTTGCCGGAAGTCCCATTCCGGGCTGTGTGTTCGTACCTGACGCTGTCCAGTGCACTGCCACTAGATCGCCTTCGGCTACCATGCGGTTGACCACAATCTTCATATCCGGCAGAGCCGCGCGCTCTTCCCGAGCCGCGCTCAGATCCTCCGCCAGAGTGAAGTCATGTCCCGTTCCATGGGCTACAAAGTCGGGGGAATGCGATTCGGAATACCTCTCGAGTTTTCCCTGGCCGAGCACCTCTTCAAAGAACGCGCGCGCCATGGCTTTGTTTTTATCCTGCTCGCTCGTTGATTGAGCCTGACAGCAAGGAATCATAGCGACGATGAGCAGAGATAAGACGAAGGCACGTTTCTTCCGCACATGACCCTCCCAGCGCAAGCCCATTGGATCTGCCTTGTGCTTACAAAGTAAGTGTCAGGGCTATACCTAGGTATAGAGTCAAGGGCAATTTCAGGAGGCGGCGATTGCGGTGGATTGGGAGGGCTTACGGCGAACAGAGGCGACTCTCCGCGGCACCGGCGTGTCAAGTCCGGCGCGGATTTGACTTAGTGCCTCTTGCAACTCGTCCCGGAGTTGAGTCGCCAAACGTATTTGCTCGTTCATCGATTGCAGTTTCTTTTGTCCAAGCTTCAAGGCCTCGCGACGGCATTCCTGTGAGCCTTCGTGATAGGGAGACGGGGCACCAGTGTCACTGGGCAAGACCCATAGCTGCAAGACGCGGCGGATCTCCACGAGCTTGAAACCAAACCGCTGCATCGTCTTGATCACCGAGACTGTCTCAAGGTCCTTCTCGGTGTAAATGCGGTATCCCGCTGGCGTCCGGCGAGGGCTACGCATGAGGCGCCGCCGTTCGTAGAAGCGAATTGCTTGCACGCTCGCACCGCTACGCTTTGCGAGTTCACCGATTTTCATGAGCAAATAATAACCCTGTTGCAACTAAGCGAGCTTCGGAGCATAACTCACTTCTTGGACGCGGAAGCCTTGGCCTCGGCTTTAGCGGCGTCAGCCTCGCGATGAAGGCCCTTGTAGACCATGGCTAACAACTTCCAGGCCTGCGAACTATTCGGGTTGGATTTGGTGAGGGCTTCAAGGTCGGGACGGGCGGCGGCGAAATCTCCCTTCATGATCTGGGCTTCAGCGAGGCCCAGGCGGCCTTCGACGTTGTCTGAGTCGACGAGAAGGGCGGCTTCGAACTGATCGTCGGCTGCCTTTGCATCCTTCAGTTTCAGGTAGACCTGGCCGAGCAGGAGACGCGCCGGCATCTGGCCGGCATTGAGTTTCAGGCTGGCATCGAGAGCGATGCGCGCGCCCGCGTAGTCTCCAGATTGTTCGAGTGCCTGGCCGGCTTCATAGGCGGCGTTGGCGTCGTTGGGCTGAAGTTCGATGGAGCGCTTCAGGTGTGCGCCCGCTTTCGCGTAATCTTTTTCCACTAGCTCGAGTTCACCCAACTGACGAAGAGCTGTCGCTGAGGTGGGATCGACCTCGACTGCTTTTTCGAGGTACTTGCGGGAATCGGCGGTGCGGCCGTCGTCGGAGGCGAGCATCGAGTTGTGGAGAAGATTCTGGACTTCGACTTTATCTTTTGGGTCGGGGAGGTTTGCGGTGGATGGAGAGCCTTCGGCGGGAGGGAGCTGTGCTTTCCACTTCGCCATCTCGGCCTGCAGTTCGGCTTGCGTGCCTCTTGCGGGCGAAACGTCGCTTTGGGAGCGGCTTTCGGAGGCGTAGAGATTTTTCATCTCTTTTGGATCTGATTTCAAATCGTAGAACTCGGGCTTCGGAGCTTCGATTAATTTTGCGTCCTGCTCACGCAGCGCTTTGATTGGGGCCCATCCCCAGCGCAGGGGATAATCAGTCTCGCCGAGGAGCTCGCGGTCCGCGTCATTCTCTTTATTAATAAGAGGCACGAGAGAAGCGCCATTGAGTTCGGGTGGGGTTTGCGTATTGGTCAGCGCCAGAACTGTTGGAAGGATGTCCGTGGTGCGGACGAGCTTGTCAACAACCTCGCCATGATGCGCGTTCGCGGGCAGCTTCACGATTAGCGGAACGTGCAGCGTGGCGTCGTACAAAAACAGGCCGTGCGTGTCTTCGCCGTGCTCGCCCAGGCCTTCGCCGTGGTCGCCCACAATAATAAGGATGGATTTGTCGTAGGCGCCGGACTTCTTCAGTGTGCTAATGAAGTGGGCAAGCTGCGAGTCGGTGTAGGCGATCTCTCCGTCATAAAGATTTTTCGCATACTTTTCGGAGAACGGAGCGGGCGGCTCGTAGGGATCGTGCGGATCGAAAAGATGCACCCACATGAAGCGCGGGGCGGCAGATTGCGAATCGCGCGGATGCTGAGCGAGCCAGGACTCGGCATCGGTGACGACGGTCTGGGCGCGGCGCTCGACGCGTCCAAAGCGATCTTTGGAGTCGGTCTTGGCGGGGAAATTGTCGTAGAAGTCGAAACCGCGATCGAGTCCGGGGGCGAGCTGGCTGGCATCGAGAATGACCGCTCCGATGAAAGCGCCGGTCTGGTATCCCTGCTTCTTGAGGAGCTCTGCCCAAGTGACGTGATTGGGGGCGAGCGGAACACCGAAGTCGGTGACGCCGTGATTGCTGGGAAGGAGACCGGTGAGGATGCTGGTGTGCGAGGTGTTGGTGATCGGGCTATGCGTGAAGGCTGCTGAGAAGCGGATACCGTCGGCAGCGACGGAGTCGATGGTCGGAGTTTCGACGTCCTTGTAGCCGTAGCAGCCGAGATGGTCGGCGCGGAGCGTGTCGATGGTGATGAGAAAGACGTCAGGGGCAGATTGGGCCAGGGCGGTGGGCACGGCAGCGGCGAGACAGGCGAAGACCGTCAGGAGCACGACGAGAAATTTCATGGCGAAGTCAGGCTACCACAGGCGTGGGCAATTCTCGGAAGCGCCATCGTGGTACGGCCGGCGGGGTTGGTTAAGACGCTATCCGCGAGTCTTGATTTGTCCAGAGAGAGACTATGACCACAAAGGGCACGAAGGGGCACGAAAGGAAACAAAGAGGATTTTGGGTTGCTGAGGCGGCGACAGAAGGATAGGAATTTTCGGAATCAAGGAAGCGCGTCGGGACAGATTCAAAGGAAAGGCCGGGAGCATTGCTCCCGGCCCGATTAAGGAAGAGTTGCTGCCGCGCTTCAGAAGCGGAAGCGTACGGCGATTTCCATTCTTCGCGGGTTGTTAGCCTCGCCTTCGAGAGCACCAAAATCTCCCTGGTCGGTGAGGTAGTTCGCCGGATCAAACAACTGGTTGTGATTGAAGACGTTGGTGATGGTCCAGTCAAGCTCGGCACCGAAACGTTCGGTCAGCATCAGGTTCTTCTTGACGCCGAAGTCCACGTTCCAGAATGGCTGGCCGCGGAAGTTGCCGACGCCGCCGTTGCCGCCATTGTCCACGCCTAGAACCGGGTTCCGGAAGCACGAATAGACCGCGTCCGGGTCCTGGTAGAGTTCCGGCCCATATCCGTTGCCTCCGATACCCTGTTGGGATGGTACCGGGTTATTGTGACGGGAGTTGCTGAGAGATCCGCCGCACATGTTAATTGCGTTGTCGTAGGAGCCGAAGTTGCTAGAGTCCATTCCGCCGAAGGACTGGCCACCAGAGTATGGCGACCCATCATTCCACCCACCGGAAGCATAGATACCTAGAGGCAAACCGCTGCCCATGTCGATGACTGGGGCGAATGTCCAGCCACCCAACAGGCGGCCCTCGATGCCATGCTGGTCCTTAAAGAACGGCGGTGTGTAGGTGAAGAACACGTTAAACATGAACTTACGATCCCACGGTTGGTAACCGTAGCTTCTGCGGTAGTCGAAAGGATCGTTGAGCGAATATTCACTGGTCGCCTGGACCTGGGACACGGTGCCCAATGCCTTCCCCCAAGTGAAGTTGGACTGGAGGGTGAGGCCGTGCCAGCCCGACATCTTGTAGGACAAGAACATCGCGTTGTAATTTCCGTAGCCAAGGCTCGTGTTCATGCCGACGCCAGAGGTCAACTGGCCGCTGCAGCCGATCTCACCGCCCGTCAAACAATTGAGAGGGCTGTTCATCATGCTGCGCTGGAAATTGAACCCGCAAGGTCCGCCGAAAGAAGAAACTCCGCCGGAGCACAAAGCGCCGCCGCCATCCAGATCGCTCCAGAGGCTCCAGACGTTGACATTGGGAATATTGCCCGTGCCGTTAATTCCTTCCCGGTAGGCAACAGCTTGGGTGCAGTTCGCGGAACCGCCGACACCATCACAGTATCCAGTGCCTGCCAGAGCAGTCTCGAAAAATGGCTGCGCTGTCACAGCAGATAGAGTGCCGGCACAATTTCCGCCTGCCATCCCAGTGGGACCGCCGCAGTACTGCATGACCATTTGTCCAAAGGCATTGTCAAACCTCTGGCCGCCCACGGTCATCATGTACGGGACGGAGTTGATCTGAATGGGCTGGAATTCGTGCGTCATGTGGCGCCCGATATAGCCGATTTCGATCGACATTCTGTTGTTGAGCTGGCGTTGGATCGTGATGTCATACTGCTGGTTCACGCTCGGCCGGAAATTGGGATCGATACCTTCTCCGGCGCCTGCAGCAATAGCGTTGACACCGGGGTAGTCCGGCTGCGGCAGAGTCGGACTGCCCGCGGGCAATGGCGCGACTAACCCGCCAAAACCCGACTCCGAGGGTCCAATGCGGAAAGAGTTACCAGGAGTCGAGCCGCCGGTTCCCGCGCAGGTGCCATCCATCCGTGGGCTGATGCACTGGACGGCCTGAATAAGGCCGGTACCAAGCAGCGGCACCAACACGAGATCGACGCCGTTCAAACGGCCGTAGAGAACGCTATATCCGCCACGGATAACCGTGCTGCTGTGGCCGAAAAGCGTCTCCATAAAGCCGCCATCGAACTTCGGATTCCAGGCAGCGGCAATGCGGGGACTGAAGGAGTGATAGTACGGATTATACAGGTGGCTGGGGGGGCCGGCCACGCTGCCGATGGTGGAAAAACCGACCAGCGGGTTGTAAACCTCGCCAGCGAGCGCTGATTTTGAGCGCTGGTTGAGGTAGGCCTGGGTATCGATAATGTTGTCGGCCGGATCGACCAATGCAATCTGTTTGCCCTGAGCCTCTGTCGGGGGCATTTCTAGCGCCCAGCCCAAGCCGTAAGTGAAGGTGAAGCTGGGCTTCATGCGCCAGGAATCGCTGATGTAAAGGTTGTAGAAGGGAATGGTGCTCTTGTCGAACGCCGGGGTGTTGGGCGGGTTCAACTGGAGCTGCGGGCCAGTGCGCGTGTACGCAATCTGGGTAATTCCCGGTACGCCTAGGTCGATTCCATACTCACGAATCCACTTGGACCCTGGAGCTATAGCGGGCGTAAACCCAGCCATTTGCATGCCATTGGTGGTTCCCAGACCGTCACCCAGCCGATAGACGGCCTGATAATTGATGCCGCCGCCATTGTCGGTGCGCTGGTGCCAGTTGAAATTATGTTGATAGGTTCCGCCGAAGGTAAGGAAATGCGAACCCTTGATCCAGGAAACATCGTCGCGGATCATATGGTCGTCGCCATCCCAGAAGCGAGTGCGCACGTCCTGAGTGTCGAGGTTGAGAGGCGCAAGAACGTTGGTGGAGGATTCTCCCTCGGGTTCCAATGCGCCGCCCAATCCAGACACCTGCACGGGATCTCCCAACGATTCGCGTCTCCAGTAGTTTCGCAGGAAGCTGTAGCGGAAGTCGTTGGTAAGAGTCGGGCTGATCGTGGTGGTGATAGCCGCAGTAGCATACCAGGGTACCGAAGGACGAGCTGCAGTCGCTTGTGGGTCGCCATTGCTGATATCGACCTGATTGCCAGTGAGGCGTGCTTGGTGGTAGTAGCGATAAGTAGCGTAGAAGTGCCACTTGGCCGAGAAGTCGTGGTCGAGGCGAAACACGCCGAAATCGTCCCTCCAATGAAGGAGATAGTTGGACTGGAAAGCCTGGACATTTACTTCATCGCAACGACTGAGGCCGAGGCACGAAGAGGTTGTGGTCGCGGCAGGCATGACCTGCCACATAGTTTGCACTGTGGGGCTGACCCCGAGACCCTGCGGATCGCAGACACCAAGTGTAAAACCAGGGTCTGTAGAGCAGCCTGCATTGGCGGGGTAAAGAGTTCCCTCAGCCGAGGTTACCGGATATGGGTTTAAGTTATAGACGGTGAGGTTAGGGTCGGCAGTGTTAGTGAGCAGACCTAATTGCATATCCGGCGATGGAGTCGCTCTTTTAATCGTGGCGGAGTTCGGCCACCTGAAACCCTCGTAATTGGCGAAGATAAAAGTCTTGCCACCGAGAAATTTTCCAGGTAGCGGACCGCCAGCTGATCCGCCAAAACGGCTGTAATGGTAATCGAGCCGTGGTGTGCCTGCGAAGTTATTGTCGAAAGTGTTGGCCGCCCAATTGTTGTCCAGATAGTACTCGTAAACGGTGCCGTGCCATACGTTCGTGCCGCGCTTGGTGATTAATTTGACCTGGGCACCTGAGGAGTTGTTGAAGTCGGCCGTCTGGTTGTTGGTGCCGACGCGGAATTCCTCGATACTGTCAGCTGGAGTCGGCATCACGCCAGTGGGGCCGCCACCGCCCGGACTGCCGCCAGGAGACGTGCCAGTGATTGTGCTATTGATAAGTCCACCCGTGGGGTCGCCCGCGAAGCTAGCGGTGTAGGTATTCTGGGTGCCGTCCATGTCGCTGGAGTTGTTGCCGCCATCAAGCGAGAATGAGTTCTGATCCTGGTTGGCACCGGCGACGCTGCCATCAGGGGCAACGCCCGGCTGGAGGGTGACGAAGCTGCTTACGTCGCGTCCGATGGTGGGCAGGGAATCCAATGTGTCGCCGGTGATGGTCTGTCCAACCGTGGCATCGGCTGTCTGTAACTCGGTGCCTGTGGCGCTCACTTCGACAACCGTGCTGGCTCCGCCTACCTGCAGAGCAAGAGGAAGTGTGAAGGTCTTGCCAACCGTGATTTGCTGGTTGTCAGCTTGCACGGTGGCAAAGCCGGACTTCGAGGCGGTCACCTTGTAAGTGCCGGGGGGAACACTCACAAAAATGTAGCGCCCTACATCGTTGGTCGTGCCCGTTCGTGACTGACCGGTCGCCAGGTCCGTAATCTTAACGGAAGCACCACTCACCACCGCGCCGCTCTGGTCCGCGATGTTGACGACTAAGGTGCCAGTGTCGACTGCTTGGCCCCACGTGAGGCCTACCGATGCGAAAAGGATCAGAAATAACGCCAGCCCACAACGGGCGGCACTGACCAGACAGAACTGAGGTGTTCTCATGAACTTTCCTCCACAGAATCGATTTTCGTCCGCCAGCAAGAAACACTGGTTACACGGCGACCACTTGAGCTACGGAACAATCCCCACTTTTTAGAAGGCGCAAATGTTGCCGCACTCATGCGCCTTTGTCAAGCTATGTTTTGTCAGGCTGGTTTGCCTACTGCTCTCGGGTCGGGTCGGGCTGAGAATGCTTGCGACACGGGAGCAAGCGCAAACTACTTGGCCGGAGCAGTGGCAATTTTGGAGCCGAATGCGATTACGGATTATTTTCAGTGGTTTAGCCTGACACCTACTTAATGTTTTGTATGAAGAATGGAAGTAGCCATCTACTAGGAATACAGTATTTTGTAGTGTTGTATGTCTCGATCGATGTCTGCACCGAGCTTGATCCCGGCAGACACCTCTCTTTAGCTCATGTCCGGGTTGGTTCGCCAAGAACAGAACGATTCGTGCGGCAAGGTGGGGCAGCCCAATGTAGGACGGAGTAGCGCGTTCCGGTCTGACCGCGCAGCCCTAGGATTGAGGACCCGTACAAGCGCGAGATATGCACTCGCGCTCTGCAGCGTCTCGTGGCTTAGTCTTCGCCAGAGGCCGCACGGGAAAATTTCAAATCCTGGTTCGCAGAATCTTAAGCGCGAAAGCTCTCGGGCGTCAGCGCGGTCCGTGAAACTGAGCAATGTGTGGCGAACAAACTACTGTTCTTGTTGTTCTCGAACGCTGCAATAAGCCTGGTGGGCGGTTGAGCGAACCTCCCGGTGATTACCACTTGATGCACAGAAAACCTGCGCGGTTGCATACACGATAGAGATTTCTGCCGGTGCTTACTCGTGGATTTTGTAAGTGCGGGCGGGCCCCTTGATTAGTCTTCCGCAAATCGGAATATGCACGCGCTCTTATCTATGGCTCGTCATATTTTTCTGATCATTTCGAGAACGCAATTACTACTATAAACACTGGACAAAGCGAGATCTTCACAATCTATCTGGAAATTATTCTTGTCACGGACAACAGATCAGAGTAAAGCTAGTTTAGATAAGTCGCACTAACTCATTAACTACGTTCCGCTCCCTCGTGAGACTCTGCCCTCTTCTAAGTAAACTCCTGTTGACAAGTTGAACTTTGGCCCGCTGCTTGCACCATTTCGGACAACGAATTTGGGGCTTTCATGTCGCAGAACCTGCACAACACCGGCCTAAGTGTGGTCGCGAACTACACGTGGTCGCACTCGCTCGACGATGAGAGTTCGACTTTCTCGGACAGTCTGCAGGGCGGATCGGGAGATATTGGAAGCCTTGGCTATACCGACCTGACGAACCCGAAGCTGGATTGGGGAAGCTCTGACTTCGATATCCGTCACCGGATCGTGGTGTCGCCCATCTGGGAGACGCCGTGGTTCAAGACTGGGCACAGCGTGAAGGCAGAGGCACTGGGCGGATGGTCGCTTGTGGGCATTTTCACTGCGCGAAGCGGAATTCCGTTCAACGTGTATGAACACCAACAATGTGTTCGTCGGGTTTACTGTACCGAGGTTGACGCCGGCGACTGAACCCGCGATCCGCTGAACTCGACGCTTGGCATCTCGGACCTCGGGCCATTTCCAGCGGGTATGACTGCGCGAAATGCGTTCCGCGGACCGGGGGCTTGGAACCTGGATGCGGCGGTGGGGAAGAAGTTCAAACTTACCGAGCGCTACGGATTGGAGTTCCGCGCGGAGGGATTCGACGTCTTCAACCATCACAACATGTATGTGCTGACGCCGGCGGCGCTCTACAGCGGCGGCCCGACCTCGACTCCGCTCGAGATCATCGGACTGAAAGGCGGACTGAACTCGTTCGCCACCGGCGGGAATCACGACGAGAGGAGGTTCGGACAGTTCTCGTTGCGGTTCACGTTCTAATGTAACGTCAGTTTTCCGGGATTTGCGCGTCCGTTGGTGTTGCCAAGTAACTTGAATCATAAGTTATCGCGGCGCGCAAATCTCGGGAAAACACTGTAGTTGTAACTGTTTTGTCTTTGTTCGAGGGATCCTGTCCCGTCCGAACGGACGCTCCCGCCTTACTATGGCTTCGTATGAAAATCCGTACATCGGAGTCTGTAGATGTTCCGATTTTCGGATATAAGTCCGCATGCCTCCGATTAAGACACTCACATTCAATAACATGCGGATTTTCTGTTTTGGTCACTAGCTTGCTTTTCTTCTGGGCAATGTTGGTGCGGGGTTCCGTGCAGTTTTCTATTCCAACCTCTGCAAGACAGTAAGACTGCCTGAAAGAAACCGCTGTAACACCGGGGTTCATGCGAAACAAATCAGCGAGGAGGCAACGAATGAGTAGCTCATTTGGCCATGGGATGTGGCGCACATTGACAATTGTCGCGCTCGTGCTGTTTATGAGCGCATTTGTATTTGGACAAACCGATCTGGGTTCGATCTCGGGTGTAGTGAGAGATTCGACCGGTGCAGTCGTGGCGGACGCGAATGTAAAGGTCACGTTGACGTCCACCAATGCGGAACGGACGACAACATCGAATAACACAGGCGACTACCGCATACAAAACCTGACGCCGGGCACGTATACGGTGGTTGTGACGAAATCAGGGTTCCAGACCTATAAGGCGACGCTAGAGGTCGCGGTTGGCGGCCACACTACGATGGACGCGTCCCTTACAGTGGGCAGCGGAAGCACGATCGTGGAAGTGGTGGCGGGAGCGGGGACCGAAGTTAATACCCAAACCCAGGAAATGTCGCAGCTGATCGACACGCAGCAGATGGCGCAGCTGCCCAGCTTGACGCGCAACCCGTATGATTTCGTCGCGGTTTCGGGCAACGTCAGCAACGGCGACAGCACGTCGAACGGTGAAATGGCCGGCCAGGAACTGGCAGCTCGCGGCGTTGGATTTGCGATTAACGGACAGCGTGAGTCGGGCACGGAAATCCTGCTGGACGGCGTGGAGAATGTGAGCGTCTTCGGCGTAGCGGTCGGACAGAATGTTCCGATCGACGGCGTGCAGGAATACAGCATCATCACCAATAACTTCGGCGCGGAATATGGGCGCGCGTCGGGCGGCGTGGTCAACGTCACCACGAAGGCCGGTTCCAATGCCTGGCACGGCAGCGCGTGGGAGTTCAACCGGTTGTCTGCCTACACCGCAAATACGTTTAACAACGTCGCCAACGACCTGCCAAAAGGCCAATACACCCGTAATCAGTTCGGCTTCCAGGTTGGCGGGCCGATCTTGAAGAATAAGATGTTCGTTTCGGAGACGACGGAGTTTACGCGAGTGCGCAGCAACTCGATACAGACCCAAGAAATATTTGACCCGTCGTTCCTGGCACTGCTGCCCTCAAACGTGCAGTCGTATTTCTCAAGTTTCGGCACGACGGCATTGGCCCCAGCGGGCGTTGCTTCGACGTGGGGTGGCAGTAACGATGGTGGTTGGGTGGGAAACTTCGTCGGTCCGGACGACCCCAGCAACAGCTGCTTTTTTGGCCAAAACTCCGGGAAAACCGCTTGCACCAACCCAATGCTTAACGGGAACACGCTGATCGCAGACGCCCAGCCTGTGATGGACACCGTGAACTTCTCGGTGCCGTTCGACGCGGGTGGCGGATCTCCGCAGAACACATACACCACGGTTGGACGCCTCGACATCAATTTGACGGATAAAACGCAGATGTTCTTCCGCGGGGCGAACGAGAGAGATGTGTTCTTTACAGGAACATCCTTCTACAGCGCCTATCCGCAATATGATGTGGGTGGCGTCAATTACAACCAGAGCTATCTGTTTTCGATCAACCACAACTTCAACGCAAACTTGCTGAACAACACCAAGGTTAGTTTCACCCGTTACAACAGTTACAACTCATACGACGCCGCGCAGCAAAGCGTTCCGGACCTGATGTTTGTGACGCCTACAGATCCAGCAACGGGCGTATCGATGTCGATGCCCGGACTATTCAACGCTTCAGAACCGGGCTTGGGTGGGTTACCGTTCGGTGGGCCGCAGAACACGATCCAATTTGAACATGACCTCTCATGGACAAAGGGTCGCCACAACATGAAGTTCGGCGGACAGTTTACTTACATCCAGCTCAACGTAGCGTACGGCGCATATGCGCAGGCAGTGGAACAGCTGGGTAACACTGGCGCTGGCTCGATGCTCGACCTGATCAACAATTCGGGGAACGAGAATGGAAGCCAGCTGGTAACGTTCGAAGCCAGGGTGAATCCAAACGGCGCGCTCCCTTGCCCAGTTGACGCATGGAATGAGCTTGAGGGCTCGACTTTAGCACCGGGAACTTTAAATTACGGACAGGCTGGGACGAATACCTGCCCGACGAGCAGCGTCGTACAGCCCCCACTTTCAGCGGCCGCTTACGCAAGAAGCTATCGTTACAAGGATTGGGCTTTCTACGGTCAGGACAGTTTCCGGATGACTCCGAGACTTACGCTGAACTATGGACTGCGTTGGGAGCACTTTGGCGTACAGCACAACAACCAGCAGGGTCTGGATTCGAACTTCTATCTCGGGTCCGGAGCGAACCTGGAAGAGCAGGTGCGAAATGGCGGAGTGCAGCTGACGCAGCAGAGTTCGACTGGCCAATTCTGGCAAAATCAGTGGGGCACCGTCGGACCACGCGTCGGCTTTGCTTATGACGTTTTCGGGGACGGAAAGACCAGCTTGCGCGGTGGATTCGGTATCAGCTACGAGCGCAACTTCGGCAACGTGACGTTCAATGCCAGTTTCAACCCACCGGCGAGCGCTGTCATTAGCGCCAAGTGCCCGACCAATAACTCAGGCTGCACCACCCTGATTACGAACAATAACGCGGGCCCGTTTGGAGTAGCGGGCAATCCATTGAACCTACCACCGCTGTCATTGCGCATGCCGAACCCGAATATCAGAACGGCGCAGACGCAGTTCTGGAGTTTGGCTCTTCAGCGAGAAGTGGCACGCAATACCATTGTCGAACTCAGCTACAACGGGGCTCATGGCGTTCACCTCTATGACCTTGAGAACATCGATCAATACGGCTCCGGCGAGCAATACCTTGGGGATCCGGTACTTACAAGCCAAACAAGCCCAACCAGTGGAGCTGGATGCCCGTTTTACAACCTCGACAATCTGCTAGCAGGCCAGCCCTTTAGCGAGTGCCTGACCTTTGCAAATCCTCAATACTCTTCGATCAACATGCGCGGCAGCATGGGATCGAGCAGTTACAACGCCCTGAACCTGAAGTTCCAGACGCAGAACCTGCACAATACGGGTCTGAGCCTGGTGGCGAACTATACCTGGTCGCACGCGATGGACGACATCAGTTCGACCTTCTCGGATAGCTTACAGGGTGGTTCAGGTTACGTCGGCAGCCTTGGTTACACGGATCCGTTCAATCCCAAACTGGATTGGGGACCGGCGGACTATGACGTGCGCCAGCGCCTTGTGATCTCTCCGATCTGGGCGACTCCGTGGTATAAGAGCGGACACAGCCTGGCCTCCGAGGTGTTGGGCGGATGGACAGCGGTCGGAGTCTTTACAGCCCGCACGGGCGTTCCGTTTAACGTGTACGATGAGGACTTTGTCGAGATCGGCTACACAATACCCCGTGTGGCGCCATCTGCGGCCACGCCAACGCATGTAAGCTCGAATCCCCAAGCGGACGGCGTCTTAGGGCCGAATAGCTACGCGGCCTTAACCGTACCAGCACCGGCAAACAGCACCTCGGGTAACCCCTTGCTCGGCTTCAGCGACCTTGGGCCATTCCCGTCGGGCATGATCGGCAGGAACGCATTTCGCGGGCCTGGCGCATGGAACCTGGACACTGCGATTTCAAAGCAGTTCAAGGTTACTGAACGGGTGGGTATGGAATTCCGCGCAGAGGGCTTTAACATCTTCAATCACCACAACATGTACGTCTTTACTCCGAACCTTTACTTCTGCGGCTATGCATGCGGAGACGGTACCGCTCCGCCCCCGCTTGTCGTTGACGAGCTCAAAGGCGGTCTGAACACCTTCGCGACCGGCGGCAACCACGACGAGCGACGGTTTGGACAGTTCTCGTTGCGGGTTTCGTTCTAGACGCGACGAGCACTGCAAGAAGCGCTTCAGGGAGCCCGAATCACATCGGGCTCCTTTTTTATATGGTGCGATTCTTGTCGCGGCTTGGAGCCAGCTAGACTTTCTACCGGGTGGCGGTGGATCACCGCCGCAATTCTGAGTTCAACCGGCACGTTTGATGGGCTGCCAGCAAAACTCTCGGGTACAGACCTCAGCGGCTGAAGCCGCTTTTAGAAATAACGCACGTGAGTACTACCCCTTGCGGCAATCCGCATCGCTGGAAGCGGTGCGCCACCCAAAATCTGTTCTTGCTGCAGTTTGTGATACCGTGCGCTACCCTGAATCGGTTCGCTAACCTCAACCAATCTAAGAAAGCTCTTCGCAGAGCACGAGGTGCAACAAGATGAACCGAGACGATTTGCTTCGGATGTTTGCTTACGATCATTGGGCGAATGGGGAGTGCTTGCGGGCCTTGCGAAATGCCGCTGCTTCCGGCAAGGATGTTGGGCCGATCGTCAAGCGGATTGCACACATTCTCTCCGCGGAGAAGCTTTGGCTGGAACGGATGCGGCGGGTTCCGCAGACCATGGCTGTTTGGCCGGGTTCGACGCTCGAGGAATGCGAGGCGCTGGCAACTGAGATGGGCACGGCCTGGAAGAAATACCTGGAGAAGCTCTCTGCAGACGGGCTGGCCGAAGTTGTCGACTACAAAAACAGCAAGGGCGAGCCCTGGCAGAATCACGTGGAGGATGTGTTGACACATGTGGTCATGCACTCGGCGTATCATCGGGGGCAGATTGCGATGGAGATGCGGGCGGCGGGAATGGAGCCCGCTTATACCGACTTTATTCACGCGGTGAGGCAAGAAATAGTGCAGTGAAACAGGCGTCCGGCTCTAGGCTTTCGGCTTCGGGCCTTCAGCTTCATCTAAGAAGGTCAGCTTCTCTTAAGAGTTGGCGTGAGCGTCCAAAGCCCAACGCCTAGAGCCGAGCGCCGAGGTTTGATATGGATCGTGGAACAATTTGGCGGGTGTGGATTCCTCTCCTTTTGGGAGCCTGGGCGTTGGGGATGCTCTATGCCCGAGGGCCGGGGCCGCATGGGATTCTGCGGCCGATTGGCTTGGCTGTGGCGGTTATCGGGCTGAGCGGGGTCATGCTGGCTCGGCAAACGTTGGGGAAATCTTTTTCGGTGACGGCACAGGCGCGCGCGCTAGTGACTTCGGGGATCTATTCGAAGATTCGCAATCCGATCTATATGTCAGCGGAGTTCGTGCTGGCTGGGATAGCGGTGATGTTGTGGAATCCGCTTGTCCTGCTTTTCTTAATGGCGGTCATTCCAGTGCAAGTGCTGCGGGCGCGGAAGGAAGCGCAGGTGCTTGAGGCCAAGTTTGGGGACGAGTACCGGGCGTATCGAGCGCGGACGTGGTTCTGAAACGAGCTTTGAGCCTCGAGCTACGAGCAGGCTCCTGGACGCGGACGCACGGACGGTCCCTACGTTTCCTCACGGTGCATGCGAAATCGATGGGGCCTTCGCTCCTTTCGGTCGCTCAGGATGACTCACCGATTGGCTGATATCATTTCACGGAATGCTCTCTAACTATCGAATTCAAACGTCCTTCACGGTCTTTGCCATATTGGTTGTTTTCTTCTTCCTTTCTCTTCCAAACACGTTGAATGCCGGCTCGGAGCTTAAGCTGCCGTCGATGCCGGCGCCCGTGTCGAACAGCGCCGGCGCCAGCACTCATCCTGGGGAGACTGGGCAGAAAGTTTTTTCGTTCATGGGGATGGGTGCGAAGAAGACCTGGGACGGGGTTACGAACCGGGCGTTTGAACTGGATCTCAAGACCGGATTATGGGAAGAGAAGCGGTCGCTGCCCGGCGTTGTAGGGAGATTGGGAGCGTCGGCGGTGGCGGTTAGCGGGCAGGTTTTTATTTTTGGCGGGTACGTGCTGGATCGCGAAGGTACCGAGACGACACAGTCAGATTTGAACGTCTATGTGCCGTTCGAAGATCGCTACTACCGGGGCAAGGATGTTCCTGTGCCGGTGGAGGATGCAGTGGTCGGGCTGTTTCATGAGCGGTTTATTTATGTGATTGGCGGGCGGTCGAAGGGCGAGGCGGTGCGCAACGTGCAGATCTATGACACCGAGAAGGACACGTGGTCGCAGGGGACGCCGCTCAAAGGGCCTGCTGTGTTTGGACACGCCGGGGCGATTCTGGGTGACTCCATTATTTATGTGAATGGGGCGTACCGGAATCCGGAGGCCGGGGGGACGAAGAACGCGTCGAAGTATGTGGCGTCCGGCGAGTGCTGGATGGGGAAGATTCCGACCGGGAAGCATGCCGACATTTCACAGATCGAATGGACAAAATTGCCGGGGCACCCAGGGAATGCACGTTTTCGAATTGCTGCCGGGGCTGGACCGGAGGAGCGAAAGGGCGGACACATTTATTTTTCTGGCGGGACGGACAATCCTTATGACTACAACGGGATTGGCTACGACGGGAAGGCGAGCGAGCCTTCGGCAGTCACGTTTGCGTTTGACCTCAAGTCCGGTGGCTGGGAAACGATCGATGAGAATACGGCGGGCGCGGTCATGGACACGCGGGCGGTGGCGGTGGCCGGGCACAATTTGATCCTGGTGGGCGGGATGGAAAAAGGGCAGGCGGTAACCGCGAAGGTAACGATTGTCAGCTTGAAGGGCAAGAAGTAACCTCTATAGGGCTTTGGGGATGTGGGGCACGTGCTCGTGTTCGTGTTTGAGCGCGGCAAAAGCTAAACCACGGGGTACACACAGGGTTTCACAGGGAACACCAACCCCACGGAACACCGCTACTGTACAGACTCATAAGCAGTTCTCGAGGTGTGCGTGGTTATCGCACAAGATTTGCGCCCAAACGTCACGAATTCGGGTGATACGAATCACGGCAGAGCCTCTCCCCCTGGCATTGAATAACTAAGGCCACTCCCAGCATCGTTGCTGGAGGTCCCGATTCAAGTTGTTCCTGGTCACGATGTTCCCTGGTCCAAGTCTACGGTTCAGCATCGACCATCCCGTTCAAGTTCTAAAAACTCGGAGGACAAATCTATGCCTGCAGTGATGGAACCGCCGAAGAAGCATGCGGCGGACTATATTTCTCAGATCCTTAACCTCGTGAAAGCCAAAAACCCGGCCGAGCCGGAGTTCCACCAGGCAGTGCTCGAAGTGCTCGAGAGCTTGCGGCTCGTGTTGGAGCGCCACCCTGAATATCAGGAAGCGAAGATTCTGGAACGCATTACCGAACCCGAGAGAGTGTTGATGTTCCGTGTGCCCTGGTTTGACGACAAGGGCAAAGTGCAGGTCAATCGCGGATTCCGTATTGAGATGAACAGCGCGATCGGGCCGTACAAGGGCGGACTGCGGTTCCATCCATCGGTGAATCTGGGCATCCTGAAGTTCCTGGCGTTCGAACAGGTGTTCAAGAACTCGCT
>Ga0335070_10002401_pt1 | contig 21793 bp, 27 predicted proteins | sample Lox_Sample_13_FD_206722 | JGI IMG/M metagenome (GOLD analysis project Ga0335070, IMG submission 206722) | Soil microbial communities from Loxahatchee National Wildlife Refuge, Florida, United States - Lox_Sample_1.3 | ecosystem: Environmental > Terrestrial > Soil > Wetlands | place: USA...
TTCAGACTCCTGAGAGGTTGAGAGTGCAGGCTAAACTCGTCCTCGACTAAGCTATGCCGCCTCGTCGATGATCGCCAGAACCTCTCGCTCAATTTCCTCGGCAAGAGGCTCCACTCCATTCAAACCAGTCGCGCGCAGTAGATCCGTAGGTTTCACGGTTGCGATCGTCGAGCCCTGGCCATCGCTGAATACTGAGATGCGGCATGGCAAGACAGCCGAGACTGCCATCTCCGTTCGTAATGCTTTTGACGCCGCTTGAGGGTTGCACACGTCGTAGACTTTGCAGCTGGAATCTAATTCGACCCCCTTTGACTGGAGTGTCTGCTTCAGATCGTGGACGTGCAAAATCCCGAACTTGTGCCGGGCCGCCGCATCTCGCAGCCGGACCTCGACCTGATCGGGAGAACATGAAGAATGCTTTTTGTAAGTCACAACAATGCTCCTCGTCTTGCTGTCCCCTCGCCCTAATCTAAGGTCCTTCGCGCTTCGACTTCGTCTTGTGGCTAGTCATTCGATCATGAAAGTGATTTAGCGGAAATTCCTTTCGACGAGTCGAGGCCAAGTAATCTGTACCACGATCGTGGTAGCGAGGGTCAACAGAAAGCTGGCCATCTGAGGATGAGTGGGCCAGATAATTTGGCCAAGGCCGAACCCCCAGGCCCCCAACCCAACCGCGGTCCCAATACAGGAAGCGATCACAGCAACTTTCAGAGTTTTCATCTTAGATCCTCAGCTTGTCCGGCATCCGCATGGCCGCAAAGCGCGCGGCAATATCAAGCAAATGAGGCGACACAGCCGGTAGATGGGTGAGTCCCAATGCTCGCTACAGTCCGTTACGTGCAATCTCTTCCATAGACTCGCGGAGAGGCGCGAAGCACCGGGCTGCTCGCACGCCAGGTCTTCCACGATCGGCCTCACGTTTGGGTGCGCATACCCCAACCTGACCCCCGATCTCGCGAGCCAGACCAGCGTGCGGCGGCCAGCCTCGTCCACTTGAGCGACATCTCCCAAATCGAGAATCGCTTTTCGTCCTTTCAGCCTGGTTCGAACCTCGGCCCACCGCTTTGTCAGGAGCGGAACTGTTTCGTCTGTGAGTTGTCCTTCGAGGCGCAGCTTCACCGAGGTGTATTCCTCAAAGACCAGGATTCGCAACATGGTCAGTGCCCTCTGTTTAGTAAACGCAGAAGCCAAGTAATTCGTTACAGGCGTTCGGTTCCCGGTTCAGCGTTACAAGAAACATTCCAGTCACGCGTATCCGCTTCCGGTCGTATTCTTTCCGTCTCCCCCTGGCAAGATTGGGATCGTGCAGATCATCCTCATCGAGGTCGTCCCAAGATTCTTGATCTGGTGAGGTTCGTCGGGCGCGACATAAACGAAGTCTCCCGCTTTCAGCCGAGTCTCATTACCGTCACAACCTACGATCGCGGGCTCCCCTTCGAGGAAATAGAATTCGTGCTCCTCGGGGTGTGCATGCATGGAGGTGTGCCCGCCCGGTTCGAACTCCATCAGGCGCATCGCATAGCGGGGGCAGCCCTCGTCTTTAGTAAGGACAAATCGTGCAGTCATGCCGCTGAAGCCACTTCTGGTTATTTGTGTTCTTGGCACATCGGAAACGTTTCTGCGTATCACGTTCTTGTTCCTCTCTATACTCTTGCCGTTCGATGACACCTTTCAGCCAAGTCTCGCCCAGCGTTCAGCCCGCCGCTGTAATTGATGGCACCAGCAGCGAACGACTCCTATTGAATTCCTGCGAGAGCCAGCGTGACCGTTCTCACCCACTCAGGTGGGTTGTCCGCTGGGCAGTTGTAGTCCGCTTCCTCAAATCGCTTATCTCGTTTACGTAAGAGCACCACAATCGGAACACCCGGCGCGGTGCAGCGAAAAAACTCAATTAGCCCTTCACGCTCCCGCCTCTCAGCACCATGCCCGATCACAATCACTCCGGGAGACGACGGCCTGAGATTAAGACGCCGCGCCGCTTCGGAGCCGAGAGCAGAAATTACCGGGTGCCCGAGTGTGGCAAGGATCTCTTCCCGGACTGCCAGCAAACTGGGCCGGTACTCGACCTGAACAATGGATCTCACAATCGATCTCATGCGCTCCTATCTTGCGGCACCCATACTTTTCTCCGACATCCGGGGCGAGTCAGGCAGTCCCAGCTTCCTCAGCAAAAACATCGCTGGGCACCAGTTCGTGAACCCTGACTGTAGGAGGTTCAGCCCAACAAAAGCAGTAAACAAATACCAGTAAGGGCTGACCCAGTATCCCAGCGCCAACGAGAGCAGGATGAATATGCCTGCCATTAATCGAAGACCACGTTCTACCGTCATACATGTGCCTCCTGTAATTGAGAATCCGCGACCTTTGCTTTTGGGTGATGATTACGGCGCTCGCTCATGTAATAGAGAACTGGCACTGCCATTCGGGAGAGAACGGTCGAAGCGACTTCTCCAGCCATGAGCGAAAGGGCGAGCCCCTGGAAGATCGGATCAAACAAAATCACACTTGCGCCGACAACCACAGCGGCCGCGGTCAAAAGCATCGGCCGGAAACGCACCGCGCCAGCATCCACCACGGCGTCTTCCAATGACATTCCTTGTGATCGGCGCAATTCGATGAAGTCCACGAGGATGATCGAGTTGCGGACGATAATGCCGGCGCCGGCAATGAAACCGATCATTGAGGTTGCCGTGAAGAAAGCGCCGATCAGCGTATGCGCCGGAAGAATACCGACCAGCGTCAGTGGAATCGGCGCCATGATCACCAGCGGGGTCTTGAAGCTTTTGAACCAGCCGACAACCAGCACATAAATAAGGACCAGGACAGCGGCGAACGCCAGGCCCAGATCGCGAAAGACTTCGACCGTGATGTGCCACTCGCCGTCCCATTTCAAGGAGTAGCGATCGGTGCGCTCCGGCATCGTTGTGCCTTTGTACTGCTTGACCGCATAGCCGTCGGGCAGTTTGATCTTGTCGATCTCGTCGCTCATTTTTCCGATCGCATAGACCGGGCTTTCTTCTTCTCCGGCAACGTCCCCGGTGACATAAACGACCGCTTGCAGGTTCTTGCGGTAAACACTGGTGTCAATCGTGGTCTGTTTGAGATCGGTCAGTTCCTGAAGCGCGATCTGACCCCCTGATGGAGTCGGCAACTTCAGGTTTTCGAGGTCCTGAATGCCCGAGCGATCAGGCCGTGAGAGCCGCACCTTGATGGGAATGTCCTCGCGGGATTGAGGATCGTGCAACAGACCGGCATCTGCACCGCCCAATCCCACCTGCAAGATGCGTGTCACATCCGCCGCAGAAATTCCATGCAATGACGCCTTGTCGAGATCCACCTTCAGGTCGTACTTGGTCTGCGGGTCTTCCACATACCAGTCCACGTCAACCACACCTGGCGTCTTCTGGAAGACCTGCTTGATCTGGGCGGCAAGCTGAATCTGGCCTTTGTAATCGGGACCGTAGACTTCCGCGACCAGGGTTTCGAGAACGGGCGGTCCCGGCGGGACCTCGGCCACTTTAATGCGGGCACCAAACGGCGTTGCTAACTTGACCAGTTCGGGGCGAAGCCGACGTGCAATCTCGTGGCTCTGTGCCTTGCGGTCGTGACGGGACAGCAGGTTCACCTGAATGTCAGCCTGGTTGGGCTGGCGGCGCAGGAAGTAGTGGCGGACAAGGCCATTGAAGTTATAGGGACCGGAGGTTCCAGCATAGATTTGGTAGTTGGTAACTTCGGGCTGTTGCGCGAGATAACCGCCCAGTGTCTGCGCTACACGCGTGGTCTGCTCTAGCGGAGTTCCGTCGGGCATATCGATGATGACCTGGAATTCGCTCTTGTTGTCAAATGGCAGCATCTTAACCCGAACCCACTTCAGAGGTATGAAAGCGACCGCCGCCAACAACAACACAACCACGCCGCCCAGAAAAATCCAGCGCCGCCGCGCATCGAGAATCAGCGGGTTCATGATCTTGCGGTAGAAACGCGTGGTCCAGCCTTCCGATTCGTGATGACCGTGCCCACTGTCTCCGGCGTAATGCCGCAACAGACGCAATGCCGCCCACGGGGAAACCACAAACGCCACGATCAGCGAGAACACCATCGCAGCAGATGCACCTACGGGGATCGGTCGCATGTAAGGACCCATGAGCCCCCGCACAAAGGCCATGGGCAGAATTGCGGCGATTACGGCGAAAGTCGCCAAGATCGTGGGATTGCCAACTTCGTCCACCGCCTCGACGGCTACGTCGACCAGGGAGCGCCCTCGGCTCTCCGGCAGGCGGAAATGGCGAACGATGTTTTCGACGACGACGATCGCATCGTCGACGAGAATGCCGATCGAGAAGATCAGAGCAAACAACGTGACCCGGTTCAGCGTGTATCCGAAGAGATAGAAGATGGCCAGGGTCAGTGCCAGAGTCACCGGCACGGCCAACAGAACCACACCCGACTCGCGCCAGCCCAGGGCCAAAGCGATGAGAAGCGTTACCGAGAGCGTTGCGATCAACAAATGCTTGAGAAGTTCATCCGACTTGTCCTTGGCAGTCTGCCCGTAGTTGCGTGTGACCGTGACGTTCAGATCCTCGGGCAGCATGTAGCCGCGCAAACCATTCACTTGTTCGAGAACGTTTTCGGCGATAATGCTGGCGTTGGTTCCTTTGCGCTTGGCAAGCGTAATCGTCACCGCCGGATATTCCGGGTTCGCAACCTGACCGCTGGAGCCTTGCGCGTTGGCAAACAATACATAGTTGTCCGGCTCCGCGGGCCCGTCTTCGAGTTTTTCCACCACATCACGCAAATACACCGGACGCCCGCTGCGCACTCCAACGACAACCTGCTGCAAGTCCTCAGCGCGAGTAAAGAACAAGCCCGCCTCGACCTGGAACTCGCGGTTGTCCCGGGCAAAGCTGCCGGCTTGGCCGCGGCTGTTCGCACCTTGCAGCTGACCGACGACCGCTCCGGGCGTTAGGCCATAGGCTGCCAGACGCTCGGTATCGAGCACGACTCGGACTTGACGCGGTTGGCCGCCGATGATGGTTGTCTCGGATATGTCATTCAGCTTCTTCAGCGAGTTTTCCAGCTCGCCCGCAATCCGCCGCAAACGATAGGAGTCATAGTTCTTTCCCCAAAGCGTAAGCGCCATGATGGGCACATCATCAATGGAGCGGACCTTAATGAGGGGTTGTGAGACGCCGGGCGGAATGCGGTCGAAATTCGAGTACAGCTTGTTGTAAGTCTGGATGATTGCGTCTTCTTCTTTTGTACCCACATAGAAGCGCACGATCACCATGCTCAGGCCGGGATGGCTGATCGAGTAAATGTATTCGACTCCAGGCACTTCGCGCAGCAGCTTCTCCATCGGCAAACTAACCCGTTGGGCCACCTCCTCGGAGGACGCACCCGGCATCTGCACGAAGACGTCCAGCATTGGGACCACAATTTGCGGTTCCTCCTCACGGGGAGTCTGGAGGATGGCAAATGCGCCGAGAAGCAGAGCGGCAACGATGACGAGAGGAGTCAGCTTGGAGTCAATGAAAGCGTGCGCGGCCTGCCCGGCCAGGCGAAGAGCATGCTGTCCGGTGCGCTCGGGATACGAATTGTTCTTGTCGGCGCTCATTCCTGGCTCCTAGCGTGATTCGATCTTCTTGCCGCCGAGATCCCCGCCTCCTGGATTCGCGACCAGCGTCTCGCCTGGCTGCAAGCCGGCAAGCACCTCAACTTGCCCTGCCGACGGCTTGCCCAGCGCGATGTAGCGCAAACCGGCGATTTTGTTCTGATCGAGCACGTAGATACCCTGCAATTGGCCGCGCTCTACCACGGCCGTGCGCGGGATAAGGAGTGCTGACCGCTCTCCGCGAGTGAATTGCGAGCGTCCAAACAGCCCCGAGCGGAGTGCGGGATCAGAAGGAACCTCAATCTTTACCAGGAAGCTCCGGCTTGCCGGGTCGGCTGCGGGCACGATCTCGACCACTCGGCCTTTCAGTTCTTTGTCACCAACAGCATCAATGAGAACTGGAACCTGCTGACCCATGTGGACGTAGCGGAGATCAGTCTCGTTGACCGTGGCTTCAAGGCGATAACGCCGCAGGTCTTCGACGGTAAAGACTGGCATTCCGGGGCTTGCCAGTGTACCGACATCCGCCTTCTTCTCGGCGACCACCCCATCGAAGGGAGCCAATATACGTGTGTACCCGAGAGCAGTACGCGCCTGTTCGAGAGCGGCTTTCGCCTGAACCTGCCCAGATCGAGCCACATCACACCGTGCTTGCGACGCCTGATAGCGAGCCTTTACTTCATCGAATTCCTGAGGACTGACTGACTTTTTCTCGTACAGAGTCTGATAGCGCCTAAAAGTGGCTTCGGCCAGGGTGAAGTCGGAATCAGAGGCCGCGATTTCCTGCTGGGCTGCAAGATCGGCTGCCGTAGCGCGGTCGAGAGCAGCTCGCGGTTGCGCATCATCGATCACAGCCAATACTTGCCCGCGCTGGATCCGGTCCCCTTCATGGACGCGGATCTCGACGATGTTTCCCATCATCTGGGCAGCCAGTTGGCTGGTCTGGGCCGCTCGCAGCGTGCCCACGGCCTCGACGACATCCGGAATCTTCGCCGTCTGGGCGGCAACCAAAGAAACGTTGCGCACGATTTCCGGCGCGGCACTCACAGTCTTGTGCTCGCCAGAACAACCGATGAATGTGGCAGAAGCCAGCAAGAGCAGGATCGGGATTACAGCCGGTGCGAGTTTGATCGGGCCGTTCAGTTTTCGACGAGAGTTCAGATTCATGGCGTAACCACCGGTGATTGCAGATTCAAAGTTCCGCTTGCCAACTCCAGGTTGGCGTAGCTGATGTGATACTGATAGACCGCCTGCCAATAGTCGGCCTGGCTGCGGCGGGCTGCTTCTTCCGCGCCGAGAAGGTCGGTGATCGTGATCAAGCCGCCGTCGTAGCGGTTTTGGTTGATGCGCAGGCTCTCCTGCGCTTGTGAAATCGCGGTGCGTGCGACCTCCACCTGCTGGCGGCTTGCATCCTGATCGTAGTAAGCCTGTCGCACTTCCAGTCGGACCGCATCCATTGCCGCCTGCTTCAACGCTGCGATCTTTTCGGCCGTAGCACGCTCGCGCGACAGAGCGGCTCGTTTGGCTCCGCCCTGGAAAAGGTCGATTTGCAGTTCGATACCGCCCAACCAGTTATTTCCGCCACCGCCCGCGAGAAACGTGGGGTTGTCCATTTCCCACCCGGCAAACGCGTTCAGGCGCGGTCCGAAGGACGATTTCGCAATCGCCACGCTCAGTTCCTGGGCAGACTGCTGGGCTTCGATTCGCTTCAGATCAGGGCGGATGGCGAGGGCTCTTTGTTCGGCTTCGGCGAGTACCGGAATAGCAAGGTTCCGTTCCGCGAGCGGGTCAGCTGGTTGGTATTGCGTATCGGCCGCCACGCCCATCGCAGTATTGAGCTGCACTCGGGCCAGCGCCAGATTGTTCTTCGCGCGAATGAGATCTTGTTCGCGACCAGCCAAGCGAACCTTGGCACTGAGCAAGTCCGATTCGACCACCAGCCCAGCATCAAACCGAACCTGACTGCGGTCCATGATTGACTTTGCCGTTTTCTCCGCCTGGTCCGCGACTTCCAACTGCTTCGCAGCCAGCAGTACGCCGTAGTAGGACTGCACCACGCGAAACAGAATCTCTTGGTCGGTGCGTTCCAGTTGATGCGTCGCGGCCGTATCCATTTCCTTGGCACGACTGACACCATGCCAGGAAGCGAACGAGTCGAACAAGTTCCACGTTCCACCAAACCGTGTGGTGAAATTGCCGAAGGGAGGCGGAGTGTTCAGCTTGTTCAAGGCAAAATCGCCAGTTGTGAACCGTTGTTGCCGGAGTTTGGTGCCGAACACATACACTTGGTCGTTGCCCTCGGTCGCCAGTTCAGAAAAGTTTACGTGCGGCAAAAGGAATGACTGCGCCTCCCGGACGCCCGCCGATGCCGCCTTGGTATCGGCAAGCGCGGCTTTGCGCAAGGGATTTTTCTCGAGTGCTATAGTCGCCGCCTGCTGCAGGGAAATGGGAGACGGCTCCGCCGGCGTCTGGGAAAACGCCGATCCAGCTAGCCGAAGAATTAGAACAAGGGCAACAACAGGTGATGTGAAGTGGCGAAGCGTAGAGTAGATCCTCATTGTTCCGGCACCAAGTCGCCAAAAGGTCAAATTTACCCATTTGATCCTGCTCTCTGAAGCGGACCTGAAGCCGTGATCTGAATCACTCAGCTGAGGTGAAGGTGGTCGCATGGAGTCTCTCAGCCTTGGGTCTGAGCCGGCTCCTCCGGCCTCACCCAGTCGATCTTTTCGGCCACGATCTCGTAGGTGGTGTGGAATGTGGCAGTTTTCTGGACCATGGCTCCCACCGAGCAGTACTTCTCTTCCGATAAATGAATCGCCTGCTCGATGGCCGATGCATTAATATCGAAGCCCCTCACGACGTGATGAATTCGCACCGCTGTGAACACCTGCGGCGGGCGCTCGGCCTGATCGGCCTCGACGCGCACTTCGTATCCAGTGACTTTCTGGCGATATTTCTGGCGCAGAATTGTAATCACGTCGAACGCGGTACATCCGGCGAGCCCGGCTGCGACCAGCTCGATGGGCTTGGGACCGGTGCCTCCGGCGCTGTCATCGAGCAAGAAATGGTGTTCGCTTCCGGTCCGGGCGACGAACTGTCTGTCCTGATCAAGCGGCCGTGTCAATTCAACTTTCGCGGTAATCATGTGCCTCCTCTACGGGCTCCACAGGAGAGCCACATGGAACAAATGCAAATCGGAGGGAATTTGTTACAAGGGGACAATGCAGGAGTCAGGACCGCGATAGTCTGCAGAAAACAAGCCTCTTGCAGCTCTTACTTATCGTTTGTGGCGAGCGCTCGGCTGTAAATCGACAGGACTTGTTTTCGTAGTGCTGCCGCCTTCGTACGATCAGGACAATCGGTCGGCGACTTCCGACAGCGCTCGATCGTCGCCTCCAAGCTGCGAAGGAATTTTTTGCAGGGTTCACAGCCGTTCAGGTGGGCTTCGATTTCTTCACAGGAAAACTCGTCCAGTTCGCCGTCGAGGTAGTCCGATAGCCCAGCGAATATCTGCCGGCAGCGACCAGTGCGAGCCGAAATTCGCGTCCTTGCGTGCGGTCCCTCCATCACATTCTTCTCCCGGCTGTCATTGATCTTTGCCAACTCTTTACGTACGAATAGCCGAGCCCGGTGCAGGCGTACGCGGACGGTTCCTGGACGCAGCCCTGTAATCTCGGCTGCTTCCTCATCGGTAAAGCCTTCCATGTCATGCAAAACGAGAACAATACGATAGTGGGGCGGCAGGCTTCGAATTGCCTCACGCAGCCGCTGATCTTGTTCTCCGCGAATGGCGGAGTCCTCCGGACTTACCTCTTCAGACAAATCGAGCCGTTCCAACTCCTCTCGTTCCGGCATCAACTCTTCGAGAGAAAGCTCCTGCTTGGGCGCGAACTTGCTCCGGCGGCGGCTCATGAGGCAACGGTTCTTCGCCACTTTGTACAACCATTTGGCTAAAGCTCCGGAATTCTCGAATTTTGGAAGGTACGGGATCGCCTTGACCAGCACCTCCTGCATCGTGTCTTCCGCATCCTCCGGCTGACCGCACACTCTCATGCTGAACGAGAAAACCGAGTGTTGAAGCAATGCTATTGCCTTGTCCAGAGCCTCTTGATCGCCGGTCTTCAGTAAACGGATCACCTGGTCGATATCAGATCGCATGCACAGTACGCGCCCTCTCAATATTCCTGTATAATTATATAGTGAAGCAGATGCCTTCGGCTCGCATCCAAGTGGGCACTCCAATGATCCACGGCAAAATGATCGAACTTGTGGCCCGGCGATTCCAGATACTGGGAGAACCTTGCCGGTTGCGCATTCTGCAAGCGCTGGAAGAGCGGTCCATGACGGTCAACCAGATTGTCGACGCCCTGGAGGGAAACCAGCCCAACATCTCGAAGCATCTTCAGATCCTGTTTGACGCCGGCCTTGTGGGCCGAGAGCGTTCCGGCAACAACGTGCTTTACAGCATCGCTGACCCTGTCGTATTCAAACTCTGCGATTTGGTGTGCCGCAGCACCGCGCGCCAGGCCTCCCATCTACAAAAATATGCTCTCGCTGCCAGCCGAGAAAAGGGAGTCCACATACCATGAGCCGGCACACAATCCGAATGGCGGAATCGGAGTTGCTCTTCGAAGGAGCGAATTGAAATGCACGATTGGGTCTGGATGATTGTCTTTCTCGTGGCTTACCTAGGCTTAACACAATGGCTGTTGCCCAAGCTTGGTGTACCGACTTGACGCACAAATTCCTGTTCTGTCGAGTCTCGACGGAGTGCCAAGGAAATTCGCAATAACAAGAACTGAACCACCATCAATCGCCCCGGAGCATTCGCACTCAATTTCGGATGAATACTAAGAACCTCTTTTTTGTCGGCCTCATCGTTGCGGCCAGTGGGTTGATCTCACCTCCACTAGCGCTATTGGCAGGACTAATTTACGGCCTGTCTTTTGTTCACCCCTATCACCTCGATGCCAAGAGACTTTCCGCGTTCCTGCTGCAGGCTTCGATTGTAGGGCTAGGTTTCGGAATGAATCTGCACGAAGTGGTGCGTGCCGGTCGAAGCGGGTTCGTGTACACCGCGATCAGCATCAGCAGCGCACTTCTGATCGGGATTTTGATCGGATATTTCTTCAGAGTTCGCCGCACCGCATCGCTGCTGATCAGTGCGGGCACCGCGATTTGTGGAGGCAGTGCAATTGCAGCTGTCGGGCCGGTCGTGAATGCGGGCGAAGAGGACATGGCGGTCTCGCTCGGTACCGTGTTTGTGCTCAACTCTGTGGCGTTGTTTCTGTTCCCGGTGATTGGATACGCACTTCACCTCACGCAAGACCAGTTCGGTTTGTGGTCCGCGTTGGCAATCCACGACACCAGTTCTGTAGTCGGTGCCACCGCCAAATATGGTGCAGAAGCACTTATAGTGGGGACGACAATCAAGCTGGCCAGAGCGTTGTGGATTGTTCCAGTAGCCTTAGCCCTCGCCTTCTTGAAAAGGGGAAAGGCCAAGGTCAAGTGGCCCTGGTTTATTCTGCTCTTCTGCCTGGCCGCGGTCGCGAGTACTTATGTGCCCGTCTTGAGTCCCGTGTATCCAAAGCTAAGCGCTCTCGGAAAAGCCGGGTTGACGGTTACGCTCTACCTGATTGGCTCGGGCATTTCGAGATCCACGCTCAAGCAGGTTGGTGTGCGTCCCCTGCTTCAGGGAGTTGTACTGTGGGCGATTGTGGGGACCGTGTCCCTACTTCTTATTCGCTTCGGATTGATCTCGATGTGACGGAAGGCCCCGCGGTTTACTGAATGATTGAGGTAAACACAACCGCACAGGACGGGGGACAGCTGATTTGATCTGGCGCTATCTGGGAGCCCTCCTAACCGGCGTAGTCATTGGCTTTCTCGGTGGTCTTTTCGGAAAAGGAGGCAGCGCTGTAGCCACGCCTTTGCTGAGCTTGATCGGTTTCCCCGGTTTTGTCGCGGTCGCATCTCCTCTGCCTGCGACCGTACCAAGCACATTAGTAGCCTCGGCGGAGTATTGGCGCTCCCAACTGCTCGACTGGGAGATCTTCTGGTGGAGCATCGGCGTCGGCACTCCTGCCATCGTTGCTGGGTCGTTCTTATCTCATGCAGTCGGTGCCCGCCCCTTGCTGATCATTACAGGAGCTCTCGTTCTTGGGTTCGGAATTCAGTTTCTTTTCTTTCCCAGGGACTTATCGCTTGCCAAAGCTGCCGCCGATTATCCCGAAGGAAGGCGACCACCCTACTGGCACACTCGGATGATCGCGGTCGCAACTCTGGTCGGATTGATTTCTGGGTTGCTCGCAAACGCCGGAGGATTTCTTCTAGTGCCCCAGCTACACCCAATTCCTCAAGCAGCCTATGAAAAAGGCTTTCGCCTGTTCGCTTGCTGTCTCTACTGTGTTGGCCGTACCAGGCACCATCGTTCATGCCTATCTTGGTCACATCTCCTGGAGCGTCACGGGCCTGGTCGCGCTGGGCGCTGTTCCTTTCTCGCACCTCGGAGCTCGTCTTGCCATTAACACGCGAGCGGCGAAGCTTGAGAGATGGTATGGCCTGGCCCTGACGGGACTGGGTGTTTTCTTCCTGATCCAGGTGTAACGAACTTTCAGGGCGGCGGCGTCCGGCTGTGCCGAGGCTATGCGGCGCGGTGATTACGTTCGCAATCACCGCACCGTCTGATCGAGTTCACGCGACCTTCTTGAAACAAAGAAACCAGTCGATGCAGCGCACCGACGGATCGTGCGATTCAACACGTTCCTTGGCGGCTCCGCAAGAGCCGGGTGGAGGAATAATGACCTCCTCCCCAGGCTGCCAATCGGCTGGGGTCGCGACCTTCTCTTTGTCCGTGGTCTGCATCGCAATCAGCAATCGTTTGATCTCCTGGAAGTTCCTTCCGTTGCTTAGCGGATAGTAGAGAAGCGCCCTCACTTTGCTCTCAGGATCAATAAGGAAGACTGCGCGAACTGCCTGGGTCGTGCTGGCCGAAGGCTGCAGCATCCCGTACATACGCGATATTTCCATGGTGAGATCCGAGATCACAGGAAATGTAACTTCCACGTTTTTCATGTTGCGGAATTGCACTTTCTCCTTGATGGTTCGCAACCAGGCGATGTGACTGAACGTGCTATCGATGGAAAGTCCGACCAGTTCACAATTCAGTTTGCGGAATTCTTCCTGCATTGAGGCGAAGGTGATGAATTCGGTGGTGCAGACGGGGGTGAAGTCTGCGGGATGACTGAAAAGAATGACCCACTTGCCCTTGTAGTTTTCAGGAAACTTGATCCTTCCCTGAGTAGTCTCTGCTTCGAACGATGGTGCGACCTCTCCAATGAGAGGAAGTCGAGTAGCTATTTCCTGTGTCATGAGTACCTCCTGGGATGAATTTTCTTCCGTAGGTTCCAATAAACGGCAATGAATCAGTACACCGCAAGTGCCAGCGCAATCGACGACGCCACAGGGTATCTCACGGTTATCTCGCTGCCCCTGTGAGGGCAGGTGCCTCCGTCGGTCTCTCTTGCTCCCTTTTCGCGCCAGCAAATATTCCGTAGCGCTTCAGCATCACCAACCACAAGACGACGCCTGCGACGAAGAGCACCAGAAACAGTGGAAACACCGACCACTGTGTCTTCACCACGAATTGTTCCGGATGAAAATACGGCTTCAAATAAGCGTCGCGCAGCATGTCCCTCATCACCGACATGTTCAGGATCACTACCCCGGAAATGCCCGACACGTAGTAGGCGGCAAGACGGACGTTTTCTCGTCGGAGAGCTTCAGCCATCAGGAAGATGGCACCGATCGCTCCCGCGATGCCAACGACGAGGAGCAGGGTTGCGATCGTGTTGTCGCCCAGGAATAACATGCGCATATCTCGTGGAAGGCTGGCCAGGAACCAGATCCCCACGGCGAACTGAGCCATAGTCGCGTACATGAAAGCCTTTCCGCCAAACTGAAAGACGTGACGTGCATACTCGGCATCGCGCTTCCACCTCGCCAGAGCAATGAACACCAGCAAAAGGCCACCGACGGCAACGGCTGCGGTAAAGAAATGCAAGAAACGTGGAATCAGCGTGGTTTCGGAAAGGTTCAGATTCCACCCTGCGGGATTTGCGAAATACTTCGCGCCCCAGCGAGCAGGCGTCTGGCTCAGAGTCAGATTGTTGCTGTACACAAAGCCGATCAGGAAGATGAGAACGAAGCTGAACAGCATCACGCTGCCGGCTTTGCCAGGGTTCTGCCCGCCCTGAAAGGAAACGTAATAAAAACCGTAATAGGCCACGGTGAGAAACACGAGCACCAAGAACCATGGCCAAGCCACAATGATCGACGAGGTGTAAAAGAATTGTCCGTAAAGTACCTGCACGAACAGCAGGGGCGCAATGCCGAGGGTAATAGTGGCAGGCAACAAGACGGGCAGTTTCTTGGCCAGGTCGAAGAACATTCGCTTATTCGTCTCTGGGTTCTTGGGTCGCCATTTTGCTATGAGCGCCAATACCGCACCGCCCAGCATGAAGTTCATGGCGAGAATGTGCAGGAAGAAGGTCACCACAAGCAGCAGTTTGAAGACCCAGTACGGCGCGGGCAGCGGATTCGGGTCGAGGGTCGGAATCAGATTGGGCTCCATGATCCTTAATTACCTCCTTGTGCGACGGTTGGTGTCATACGCCCACTCCGCTCATGGTTCACCCACTCGACCAGGGCAGTGCGTTCCTGGTCCGACAATTTGAGGTCGGGCATGCGGATGAACAGGTTGGGGAGATCTTTGAGAGCGTTGCTCGCCTCTTGTGGATCCCTAGGCAGGCGAGCAAACAAAGCATCGTCGGAACGCAAGCGGTGGCACATCGAGCAATTGCGCTCAAAAACGGTTCTACCCTCTGTGGGCGGACTAGGGGCAACCGGCTGAAGGGTGGCGAGAAAAGCTGCCAGTGCTGCCCGCTCGCGATCGGTGCCTGCAAACGGCGGCATCACTCCGTTGTGCATCACATCAAGACTTGCCAACATCGCCTCGATTCTTTTCTGGTCCCACTGGCGCAGCCCGACGTACTTCTTGACTCCTCGATAGGAATCCGTCGTGTGGCAGCTTTGGCACTCCACGCGGAACACCTCGCGGCCCACCGCTACCTGGCTATCGATCGTGAGTTCGCGATCACTCAGCCACTTCGCACCCTTGAGCACCCCAACTTCGTCGATTTTCTCGACACTGAATCCCCCATCTCCGGGCATCGGAGTCGCATAGAGAGAGTTCGCGTAAAGGTAGTTCCCGATGACGTAGGGTTTACGGATGGCTTCCCGCACAAACTCAAACGAACCCATCGCGCCGAGTGCAACCAGGGCGACCAGGAGGCTGAATGCAAGATGCAGGCGGGACGGCTTGATCAGCGTGAATAAAGCCAACACAAAGGCCACCGCCAGCAGCGTTGCCGCCAGAAACGCAAAATGTGTTCCTGTTGGCATGGGCCCACGTGCGCTGGCCCAGACCTCCGCTGGGATCTTTCGTATGTACCACCAGCCCAAGGCCGGCAGAACGACGAGCGAGGGCACGATCCAGAGAGCACTCCACCTCACGATTTGTGCTTTCAGCGCGGGGTCTTTCTGCACACTTGCCGTGATTAGCGCATAAATGCCTGCGAGTGCGAGAGAAATTGCGAAGCGAAACGCCAACGATGGGAAGGAGGTCGGATTAAAGAAACCAGTCCAGAACTCGTGGTTCTGAACCCAACGGCCAGAAGTCAGCATGAAGGTAACGATGCCGTTGATGATCACCATGCTGGCGAAGGCCGCGATGAAGTAAATCCATCCATACCACTGGTGGAGTTGCGCCTCCAGCCTGTCCCAGCCATACAGATAAAGGAGCGCGGCGGTGATCTCGAGGAAGAAGAACACCCACTCGATGGCCCAGCCCCAGACATAGGCATGAATCAAATTGCTCGTGGCCATCGGGCTGATCAGGCCAATGGTGAACCAGATCCCGACCCCGCTGACTGCTCCGAAAACGACTGTGACGAGGACAAAGAACTTGGTATGGGTCTTCAGCCACCCGAGGAGAGCTCGATCGTTATGCCGGCGGGCCTTGCGCTCGGTTAAGACCAAAAACAACCCGCCGCCGACTGCAAAGTGAGAAACGAAGACGTGAAGGATGGCGACAAGAGCAATGAGCAGGCCAGCCCCAAAAGCCACATCCCAAACGGGATAATTCATTGTGCTCCTCCTGAACCGGGCGCACCATTCGCCAGAAACAGAGGATTGATCCCCCTGCCCTGGTTCTTAGCCATGGCTAAACGTTGGGTCGCGCATCTCCGGTTCTGCAATGACTCAAATCACAAAGCCGCGTGATCAGACAGAAGGGAGACCCTCTCGCCAAGATGAATGCAGTTTTGCCTGTTCTTGTTACAAGGATTTCCTTACCTCTGATGAATGCAGCCGCGCGTGTTTTTGTTACAGCCCTTCGGAGGAACCGGCAACGCACCTGACGGGGTAGTGTCAACCGCATTCGGCGACCAAAGTGCCTGCTCTGTAACAGGTTCCTTGTTTTCTGCATTTGTGTGTTTAGGAGTCAACTTCCGGAGTCTGGAAGCAGCTCCAGGAGGTAAAACTGCGATGCCGAAGTTTGCACCAAAGCAAATCCTTTGTCCCGTGGACATGAGTCCAGCTTCGACCGCGGTGCTTAGTTGGGCGAGACTCATGGCAGACGCTTTTGGTTCCCGCGTTGAGATTCTCCACGCAGACTGGTCCGAGCCTCCCCGCTATTTTACGGAGAGCCAGTTGGGCGCACTAGACTCCGAGGAACAGCGTGAGCGTCAGATGTTCGAGCGTGATCTCCGAGATATTGGTCAGAAAGTTCTGGGACCTCAAATCTCCTTCACCGTTTCAGTTGTCGAGGGACATGCAGTGGATGTGATCCTTGACCGCTTGCGCAACACTCCACCAGACCTGGTGGTGATGGGGAGCCATGGCCGGAGCGGTGTCACCCGCTTGCTGCTGGGATCCGTGGCCGAAAACGTAGTTCACGAGGCACACTGTCCAGTCCTGATTGTCCGAGGGCCGGAGATTTCCATCGATCAGCGGCTACAGCGCGTCTTGTGTCCGGTGAATCTCACGGAAACAGCGAGGGAATGTGCGGAAGTCGCGTCGGGAGTGGCAGTGGCACTTGAAGCCGAATTGAGCGTGCTCCAGGCACTCGAAAATGGGGTTCCTGAGGGAGGCGCGCGACGGCAGCTATGCGGGTGGGTCCCCGAAACAGTTCGGACCCATTGCCGGCTATCCGAAGTCGTACTCAAGGGTGATGCCGCGGAACAGATCATACTCTTCGCTCGCCAGGAGCGCGTTGATTTGATTGTGCTCGGCGCCGAGCATCGGTCATTCCTCGAATTCAGCACCCTCGGAAGAACGACCGAGCGCGTGCTGCGCCATGGTCCAAGCTCAGTGTTGCTGGTACCTCACCAAATGACCGGGAAGGCAAATGGAGCGGGTAAATAGGAGTCTGATATCGTGCGAGACCAAGTAGATGCGCAATACGACGTTCTTGCCTTTGGAGCGCATCCCGATGACCTTGAGGTCGTCATGGGCGGCACGATCATAAAGCTTGTGCGAAGTGGCTTGACGGTTCTCCTTGTCGATCTTTGCGAAGGGGAGCCCGCGCGACACGCTGCCCGCGGAGAACGCCACATCCAAGCGGCAAAGGCAGCAGAGATACTCGGAGTGGAACGTACTACATTGGCCCTTCAGGACCGGTTGATCAACGACACAGTCGAAACCAGGCTGGAAGTCGCCCGGCTTTTACGCAAGCGTCGCCCCCGAATCGTGTTCACAACGCAAGGCGCCGGGGTCCATCCCGATCACAAAGCTATCACTGACATCGTTAGCAGTGGCGTATTTTACGCTCGGCTTCCGAAATGGGACGAAGTAGCTGGCGGACAACAGTTAGAAGGTACCGAGCCCCACGAGATCGAGCGCCTTTACTTTGGGCACTGCCGCATGGAACCGCCCTGGGACCGTTTCGACTTTGCGGTGGATGTCACCGAACTTTACGAACAGAAGATGACGGCTATCCGCGTTTACGAGTCCGTGTTTAGCGGAGACCAAGCTAGCTTGCTCGACAAATACAACGCCGAGGATCGCTATGTCGGAAGTCTCGTAGGCGTGCGGTATGCAGAAGCATTTCGGGCACGCAGCCCTCTGCTGGTGGACAGCCCGGAAGTGTTCCGAAAGAGCCGGTTCGGATGAGTGGTGGTGATCGGTAATAGCATGAACTACCTCGTGCAATATGGCTACGTGGTCGTCCCGCTCTGGGTGCTAGCAGAGCAGATCGGCGTACCTGTTCCAGCAGCGCCAATTCTTCTCGCTGCTGGCGCTGTCGCGGCCACGGGCCGCCTGAGCCAGATTCTCTCGATCGTCGTCGCGGCCGGAGCCGCGCTAACAGCCGACCTTCTTTGGTATCACGTCGGTCGCTCCCATGGTTCTCGCGCTTTGGCGCGTCTGTGCCGCCTGTCGTTGGAACCCGACTCTTGCGTGCGTCGCTCGCAGCAGTTTCTCGAGCAGCACGGCGTGCGCTCTTTGTTGGTCGCGAAGTTCATTCCGGGCCTGAACACAGTAGCTGCGCCCCTGGCTGGCACCATTCGCATCTCATGGTGGCGATTTTTTCTGGCTGACACTCTCGGTATTCTCATCTGGACCACGAGTCTTGAATTGCTTGGGTTCGTTTTCTCCCGACAACTGGAGATTTTGACCATCTATGTACTGCGAGCTGGAACGCATTTGCTGGTATTCGCGGTAGTCGGAGTCTTCTCGGCTTACCTCGTTTGCAAACGTGTACGACGACAGCGATTCCTGAATGAGTTGCGTGTAGCCCGAATTACCCCTGACGAGTTAAAACAGAAGTTGGACAACCGCGAGCCAGTTACCATCATTGATCTGCGTCACTCGCTCGATTTTCTTCCCGAGCCCTACTTCATCCCAGGCGCAATTCGTGTTCCGCTGGAAGAACTGGAAAAACGACAGAGCGAGATCCCGCGAGATCGTGAAGTCGTGCTGTACTGCACTTGTCCCAATGAGGCCAGCAGCGCAATGACAGCCACAAAGCTGCGGCAATATGGCATAAACCGTGTGCGGCCCTTGCTGGGCGGATTTCACGGATGGCGTGACCTTGGGCTGCCGGTCGAGTCGCCCTTTGGTTTTACGCCATCAAAAGCGCAGCCACAGAAACGTTGAAGCCTAACGCGCGGAATTACTTCTGTCAGTTCGATCCTATGATGGTTGAGCTCACAAGGTGGTGGAGGCCAGACTGAGAATTTTGGAACAAGGGAGAGAGCCTTATGCCTGACCAAACTCGGACGATCTTCGAGTCGATGAGCCGCGAGGAACTTCTGCGCGCGCTGGAGATGTTTGCCAAGAGTTGGCTGGCTCATGATGGAAGCTGGTTTCTCGCCGTCGAGGAGAGATTTGGAACGCAGACCGCAATTGATTTGGACGCACGCTCCTGGGAGCGTTTCGCCGCGGCCGAGGCGCGCCGGATCATGGCCACGTTTCAGATTGCCGAAGGAGGCGGGTTAGCTGCCTTGGAAAAGGCTTTGAAACTTCGCCTTTACAGTGTGATCAACCCGCAGCATGTTGAGTGGTCTGACGATGGCAAGCAACTGCGTTTCTTCATGGACGTATGCCGGGTTCAAGAGACCCGTCGCCGCAAGCATTTGCCTGACTTCCCCTGTAAGGAGGTCGGACAGGTCGAATTTGAGACTTTCGCGACGACCGTGGATCCGCGCATCCGCACTGTTTGCCTGCACTGTCCTCCGGATGCCTCAGAGGGAACCTATTGCGGCTGGGAGTTCACCATGCGTGAAACGGAACCATGAGTCGTCCGGTGCACAGCCACATCATTCCCATAGTGAACACTCTGTGCTGCCTTTACTGGCTTCATCTGTTCTTGCTTGTGTTCGAGCTCGAGGCTCTGCATCTAACAGTTCGTTGTCATCCTGCACTTTTCTAGGTCGGAATATATCCTCATGGATCCCACCGCGGCTTCGATTCCGAGCCCCGCTATGAATTGTGATCCTCGTCACTGCAGCCGTGAATTCCGAGGCGAGAGCATTCGAATAGCGCGAAAACGAATCCACTGGAACAATTCTGCCTTCCGGCAGAGATAGCGGCGATGCAATTCGCGGTGCGAAAGCAGGCAGACGCCGCCGAGGGGCTCTTACTCGATCGTAGGAAAGGCGTCACCCGCGATCCGTCTCACTGCTTGGGTAGCGCATGGCAGTTCCAAGTCAGTCGGCGAAGAAGGGACAACGTATTTATGAAACTCGGTATGATGATCACGCAAGCCGATCCTGAAACGGTTTTTAATGCCTTGCGCCTTGCTGTCTACAGTCTGGGACAAGGCGACCAGGTTCGCATCTTTCTCACTGGTAAAGGCGTGGAGATTGACCGGATTGAAGACCCGAAGTTCAACGTGAAAGCACAGGCCCAGAAGGTGCTTGAGGCCAAGGGGGAGTTCCTCGCGTGTGGCTCGTGTCTCAAACTGCGCAACTCCGCAGGTTCCGAGATCTGCCCTTTATCCAGTCTCAAAGACCTGTACGAGATTGTGCGCGACTCGGACAGGGTCGTCACCATCTAAAACTCGCGAGTCGAGTCACACAACGGCATAGCCCTCGAACACAGTGGCGCCGGCAGCGAAGGCGACGGTCATTGTCATATCGTCCGTTTGCGCTCGAGCTTGTGTTCTCTCATTTGCGGTCGCTTCTCTCAAACCGCTTGTCCGCGACCCGCCGGCCTTTGCGAGCTTTGTCCAGCCAGCCGGACCGTTCCACGCTGTAACAGTCAAAGACGGGCGCGTACGGTTTGATATCTAGGACGGGCGTCCCGTCGAGGATATCAACATCGGCCACTCTCAGGACGTTGCCCTCTATGCCTAGAAGGCGTACGGAAGACATACCAATTGGATTCGGCCGGGTCGGCGCACGCGTGGCAAACACTCCGTGCTCGCGGTCGTCCAAAAAGGGGGTCACAAGAAGTCTCGGATGCGGCGAGCGGTGAAACCAGTAGATGAGCCAGATCCGTTCGAAACCTTCCAAGTCTTTCAGCCCTTCTTGAAATTCCCTGAACACCGTTACGGTACCAATTGCGCCCTCCGCCACCGCAGGTTGGATGGGTGTGCCCTTGATTCTCTTAAACGGGCTGCGCACTATACCGATAGGTCTTACTGGTAGGGTGTTCATAGGTTCTCTCACTTCAAAGCGGAGGCGCTGCAGCCTGTAGACGCCCGAGGTTCCGTCACACGACGAAATGATTTCAGAAAGTAGTATTGTACAGTTAGATGTTATTTACATCTAGCGAGCCGATCACCTAACGGTCGAAGGCCCTGGGGTTGACGAGGAGCGAGAGAACCTGATCCAGGAACTAGCTTTGGCGGCGTGGGACAAGCTGCAATGAGCTGCATGCGCGCCCATCGCGGCGGTTTTTCGTTCTGGAACAGAGCAGAGCACTTGCCATGAATGAAGTCCTCAGAACCGATTCACTTGGTTTCTGGGTAGAGCGAGTTCAATTTCTTATCGGTACGGAGCGGCCAGCCGATACCGCTCCGCAAGCTAGAACGATTGTGAGAACCGGGCATCCAGGAATTCACCCAGCTTCGCTGTGGCCCTGAATTGCGGGATGGGATCCAGTTCCTTGAATGCGGACGTAAAGGCATCCGAGAGTTGATTCACGCTCAGATCGAGGTTTTCGGGCAGTCCACCCCCTTAACACCTTTCGAACTCAGTGAGTGTCACTGCCGCGCCGAAAGAATCAAGCTGCTTGCTCAAGAACTCGACCGAGTAGCCACAAGAGCCGTTGTACAGGGGCGGTTCCGTACCGCTATTGAAGGGCGCTCGCCACGCTAGAGAAGGCGTTGTTGGCATTCGAGCCGACGAGCCGAATTGTGCCGACGACGAGCACTAGGATTACCGCAAGCATCACCGCGTACTCAGCGATGTCCTGACCGTTGTCTTCGGTCCGTAATCTACTTAGCAGAAGTTTCATCCGTGGCTACCCTCAGTTCGCCTGTGAGGTTCACCCAAGAGGGCGTTGCGGGAAAGTCCTGATTGAGGCTCAGCGTCCTCATCGGCGAGAAGCCTAAGCATGTCCAGCGCGAAAACGTGGTTCGGGTGTGGTCGCTTCCACGGCATGGCTACCAATAGAAGG
>Ga0335070_10002402_pt1 | contig 21793 bp, 20 predicted proteins | sample Lox_Sample_13_FD_206722 | JGI IMG/M metagenome (GOLD analysis project Ga0335070, IMG submission 206722) | Soil microbial communities from Loxahatchee National Wildlife Refuge, Florida, United States - Lox_Sample_1.3 | ecosystem: Environmental > Terrestrial > Soil > Wetlands | place: USA...
TCGCCATTGAAGCCTGAACCGCTATTGAAGACCTGTCCGGTTGGTGCACCTTGTCCTCCGCCCGGCGCTGGAATCGATACCACCAGTCCCTGCTTGACTCCCGCCCCGTTGTAGAGCGTAGCCATTCCGCTGCCATTGTCCGCGATCCAAATAGGACTCGTGGCAGAAAAAGCGATCCCCCACGGATTCACCAGGTCGGGATCCATGAACCTGGCGGCGCCGGGCAGGTCAGAAACGAGATTGGTCTGTCCGAAGCTGTTGAAGTTGCTTGGTGCAGAGTAGAGTAATGTCGGGGTTGCGGCGACCATGAACAGTGCCAGCGGCAGCATCCACAGACGTAGGGCCCACTTGCGGTTGTACATGGAACAAACCTCCTGAGATTGTCCGTCCCCGCGAATCTAGTTGTCGCAAGCAGAGGGGTTGTCATGGCCCTGTAGAAGAGTTGTCAACAAAATGTCAAGAGTGCGGTGAGCCCGCGTTGAACCGTGGGTCTTGTCACAATTTTGTGAACGCTTCGTTGACCGCCGTCATCAACTGGTATAGCTCTTGATTTCATAGGACCTCGAACTACCCAGGAAAGAGGAACAATGGACAAGGTGCTCGCCATCGAAGATGATCCCGCGGTACAGCGCGCCCTGCGCCGCACGTTTGAAACCGCTGGGTTCGACATCACCATCGCGGCCGACGGGTCATCGGCCATGGACGTATTCCGCGCCACGGTGCCGCGAGTGGTGATTCTTGACCTGCGTCTGCCCGGCCGGTCCGGGCAGGACCTGTGCCGCGAGATCAAGCGCCAGGCTGCCAGCGTGCCAATCCTGGTGTTGAGCGCGGCCAGCGACGTGGTGGACAAAGTGCTGCTGCTGGAGTTGGGCGCCGACGACTATGTGACCAAGCCCTTCAGCCCGCGTGAGCTGCTGGCCAGGGTGCGCGCCGCTATACGCCGCTTGAATCAGAGTCCCGAGAAACGCGAACTCTACACCTTCGACGATGTGGAAGTGAACTTCTCCAAGATGGAGCTGATGAAGGCCGGCAAGCTGGTTCCGTTGACCCCGCAGGAGTTCAAGATGCTCCGCTTCTTCCTCAACAACGAAGAGCGGGTCGTTTCGCGAGCCGAGTTGCTGAACGAGGTATGGGGTTACAGCAGCTACCCCACCACGCGCACCGTGGATACCCACATCCTGCGCCTGCGGCAGAAGCTGGAAAATGACCCCGGCGAGCCCGTGCACTTCCGCACCGTCCACGGCACGGGGTATAAGTTCGTGAGATAGAGTCCCAGGGCGAGGAGATCTGCCATCCGGCTCAGAACCAAATTCCTGTTTGCCATGCTGCTGACCTCTGCGGGGCTCACCGCAGCGTCGCTGCTCATCGTCCAGCGCAGCGTTGAAAACCAGGTACGCCACAACCTGCAGCTCGATCTCGCCAACTCGGTTGAGACATTCCGCAATTTCCAGAAGGAACGCGAAGAATCGCTGGCACGCTCGGCGGAGCTGATGGCCGACCTGCCGGTGCTGAAGGCGCTGATGACCTCGCGCCACGCCCCGACCATCCAGGACGCCTCGGCAGAGATGTTCCGGCTGTCGGGCGGCGACCTGTTCGCTTTGGTGGACCAGCGCAACCAGATCGTCGGCTTCCATACGCGCTCGCCGGGCATCACCCTCATACAGGCGCAGTCCGTGCGCGAGCGGAAGACGACAGCCGACTCCGCGCAACAGTGGTGGTTCGCCGGCGGACATCTGTATGAAGTCTTTCTCGCGCCGATCTACTTTGGACCGCAATCCAGCAACTCGGTCCTGGGGACCGTGGCCATCGGCTACGAAATCAACGAGAACGTCGCTCACGAACTGGCGCGGGTAGCGTCCGGCCAAGTGGCGGTGGTATGTGCGGGCGCGGAAGTGGTCAGCACGGTCGATTCCTCCGAGGTCGAGAAGCTGCAAAAGGCGCTGCCCGCCAACGGCCCATCCGCTGGGCCACTCGACGTGAAACTGGGGCCTGAGAGCTTTGTGGTGTCTTCACTTGCTCTTAATCGCGGCGATCCCCTCGTCACCATCTATGTCATGAAGTCCTATGACCAGGCGGCGCAGTTCCTGAGCCATCTGCGGCAATTTCTGTTGGCAGTCGGCCTGGGCGCGGTGCTGCTTGGAAGCCTTTTGGTCTATGTTCTGGCCAGTACGTTCACCCGCCCACTGGACAAGTTGGTGGAAGGCGTACGCGCGCTGGAAAAAGGCGATTACGCTTTTCCTCTTGACGTCGGGCACGACGGCGAGGTCGGCGAAGTGACCAAGGCGTTCGCCAGGATGCGCGAGAATCTGCAGCGCGCGCAGCAGCGGCTGCTGCATTCCGAACGGCTGGCGACCATCGGTACCATGGCCAGCTCCATTTCGCACGACTTGCGTCATCCGTTGACCGCGGTGCTGGCCAATGCGGAGTTTCTCGCCGAGCCGGACCTGCCTGCCAAACAACGCGAGGAACTCTACCTGGAGATCCGCGTTGCCGTGCATCGGCTCACCGACTTGATCGACTCCCTGCTCGAGTTGTCGCGTCCGGCGGAAGCCCTGAGCCTGACGGAGACGGCCGTGGAGCACTCCGCCAGCCGGGCGATCGAGCTGATCCACGCACATCCTGAATTTCAAAAGGTGAAGGTAGGGGTCGCCTCCAGCGGCGTGCACTTCGCCATGTGCGATCCCAGAAAAATGGAGCGCGTGTTTTACAATCTGCTGCTGAATTCCTGCCAGTCGGTGCAGGCCAGCGGCGGCCACGTATCGGTCACCGTGGAAAATAGCAACGGACAGCTCGAGATTCGCATCATCGACGACGGGCCCGGACTCGACCCGTCCATTCGCGACAAGGTATTCCATCCCTTCGTGAGTCATGGTAAAGAGAACGGCACCGGGCTGGGGCTAACCATCGCACAAAAGATCGTGCAGGACCACTCCGGCCAGTTGCAGGTGGAAGAGTCGGCACCGGGTCGTACGGTGATGCTCATCACCCTGCTCGGCGTGAACCCGATGCTTACAGCGGCGGGCAAGATGGCTCGGCGCCGGGACTCCTAACTTCGTTGCCTCGAGGTGGAACATGAGACTCTGTCGAGGATCGCGACTTCCCCAGGGAGCGCAGGTCAGCGCGATCGCGTTGATGTTGATAGCGAGCGTAGCGGCGCAGGAAACAAAACCGTCGCCAGCGGCCAACGATGGCAGTGTGGTCACGTCGTTGAGCGAACTCCAGTCCGAGGTCCACGAGCTGAAGGAGATGGTGCAGCAGCTGAAGCAGGAGACCACCGCCAGCCGCGCGGAAGTCACCCTCCTGCGCCAGGAGCTGGAGTCGGAACGCGCCGGCCAGTTTCCAAATTCCATGGCCGGTGCCGCTCAGGCCCCGGTGGACGTGCGCATCGGCCACCTCGAGGACGAGCAGCAGCTCCTAACCGGCAAGGTGAATGAGCAGTATCAGACCAAGGTCGAGAGCGCCTCCAAGTACCGGGTGCGCTTCTCGGGCATCGCGCTGTTCAACCTCTTCAGCACTCAGGGTACGGTGGACAGCATTGACGTGCCTGAGCTGGCCTACCGGCAAGGCGGACTGGCCTCGTCTGGATCGTTCGGCGGCACACTGCGCCAGTCGATCTTCGGCTTTGAGGTGTTTGGGCCGCAGTTGATGGGCGCGCGGACCAGTGGCAGCCTGAACTTCGATGCCGGCGGCGGTTTCCCCTACGTATCGAACGGCGTGAACTTCGGACTGGTGCGTTTGCGCACGGCGTCGATGCGGCTGGACTGGAAGAACACCGATGTTGTGATGGGACAGGAGCAACTCTTCTTCCAGCCGAATTCGCCCACGTCGTTCGCATCGCTGCTCGTACCCGCGCTCTCGTATTCCGGCAACCTGTGGGCGTGGACGCCGCAAGTCCATGTCGAACACCGCTTCGCCATCACAGACAAGTCCAGCGTGAGTGTGCAAGGTGGGATTCTCGATGCGCTGACCGGTGAACCCCCTTACAACGGCTACGCCTGGTATCGTACGCCGCAAGCCGGTGAGCGCTCGCGCCAGCCGGCCTACGCGGGACGAGTGGCCTACTCGCATCCGCTGTTCGGCTACACACTTACTATCGGCGCAGCGGGCTACTATAGCCGTGAAGACTGGGGCTATGGCCGCGACGTCAACGGTTACGCCGCGCTGGCCGACTGGAACCTGCCGTTGAGCGGGAAGTTTGTCTTAAGCGGATCGTTTTATCGCGGACAAGCCATCGGCGGTCTCGGCGGCGGGATTGGCCGCAGCGTGCTCTACAATGGGCCGCTCATCGATCCCGACACCAGCGTGGTTCCGCTCAACACAGTGGGCGGCTGGGCGCAACTGAAATACCGCGCCACTACCAAGCTTGAGTTCAACGCGGCGTTTGGCCAGGACAATCCTTTCGCCGCGGACGTTCGCGCGTTTGATGATGCGCAAAGCTACGGTGATCCCACGCTCACCCGCAACCAGGGGGTGCTCGGCAATGTGATCTATCGACCGCGATCCGATGTTCTATTTTCGCTGGAGTATCGACACCTCAACACCTATTCGATTTACGACACCCATGCCTCGGCTGGGCAAGTCAACCTGGGAATGGGTATTCTGTTCTGAGGAGCAACTTGGCGGGATACAAGAAGCTCGTGCTGATGTCGGCCTTCGTAATGGCTGTGCTGACCGCGCGCTCGTCCGCGCAGGGCGTCGCGGTCACCGGCCGCGTCACCATGTACGGCTCCACAAATCCCGCGGGCGTGTCCGCCGTGGTGTGGCTCGCGCCGACGGAACAACCAGCGAGTGACGCACCCGGCCCGGCTCCCATGCACAGCGTACTGCGCCAGAAGAACAAGTCGTTCGACCCCCATCTGCTGGCCGTCACCACGGGCTCGACGGTGGACTTCCCCAACCTCGATCCCTGGTTCCACAACGTGTTCTCGCTCTTCAACGGCAAGAAGTTCGACCTCGGCCTCTACGAGGCAGGCACCACCCGCACTGTACATTTTGATCGCGAGGGAGTGTCGTACATTTTCTGCAACATCCATCCCCAGATGAGTGCAGTCGTGGTAGTGGTCGCGAGTCCGTACTTCGCTGTGGCCGGCAAGAACGGCGACTTCTCCATCGCCGGCGTCCCGCCCGGACGTTACGTGCTCCACCTCTGGAGTGAGAATGCTCTGCCGGAAACGCTGTCGGCGCTGACCCGCGAGGTAGACGTCAATGGGACGATGCATTCCGTGGGAACGCTGCGCGTGCGCCAGACCAGTACTGCCACCCTTGAGCACAAAAACAAGTACGGACAGGACTACGAGCCCCCCTCACCCAATAACCCCGTGTACACCCAGCAGTAGCGACCGTCAAAACCGCGTCGCCTCGACGATCGCCATGTCGTTAATACGGGGATCGAGCTCGACCCGGCCGCACGCCAGGTTATTTCCTTGAGCATCGAACTTGCATCCATACAGACCGGCCAGCGGAGCCTCGCATTCGTTCTGCGCCAGGTCCACCACCCACCATCCCGAACCCGGAGTCTTACTTAGAATGTTGCGCTTGGCATAGATGCCGATCAGGACATTACCCTCGATGGACTTGCCATGCGTGCAGCGCAAGGTGGTATGGGCGAAGGCATAAAAAATCTTCGCCGTTGGGTCCCAAAGCATGTCCGCGTTTACTACCATACCCGCACCGCTGAGATCGGCAGGCTCCGTCCAGGACGGACTCTTGGGATCGCCGGTGTCGATGCGGGCGTTCCCCTTACCGATCGCGGCCTGTTTCGTTTGCCCGCTGGCATTCGGACCAGGTGACGGGGACTGGTACCTGCTCTGGAAATCCGGACTGACCTGAAAGATCACCGGCCCGGTCGCAACCTGGCCCATGGCCGTGCCTGCACGCAATGCAAGCCCCAACCAGACAATCACCACAATTCGACTCATGTCAGGTACCCCATCCCCGAAAACAATATCACTTCGATTGGATTCCCATCTCGCGGCCCAGGCGAATTTCGTCGGTGCGGAAATCGGAGAGCGCCTTCTCCAGATTCGCGGCGGCGCTGGCCAGACGCTCAGGAACGACCTTCCCCGGTTCCATGCGCTGCGCAACTTGCGTCGACTCCTTGTCAACGTAGGTGTACGACTTCCGCACGCGCTTCCTCAGTGTCTTTAATTCGCTTTCCTGCAACTTGGTGAATGACGCCAGAAAGCGCCGGTTGTAAAGGTCGATGTCGTCCAAAACGTCCCTCAGTTGCAGCGACTTCGCGTTCACAATGGGAATATTGGTTGCCGCCGCTCCCAGTTGCTGCAAATCGCGCGATTGTTGCAACGCTGCGTCAGTGCTGTCGATAATGGAGTAGAAATAGCCCACCTGATCGGGGCGTGCCTGAATCGCAACCGCGCGGCTCAGCCTTTCGAGCTCTGGGCTGACCGTCCCCGTCGGCGATGGCTCCGCGGGAGGATTACTGGCTTGGGGCCGATGCGAATGCTGTGCCCAGACAGCGACGGGCACGATCAGGATTGCGACGGCAACCGCCGTGCCCGAGCAGCACTTCACAAAGGTTCCCCGTGCTAGAAATGGTTACGACGATGGTAGCAGTAAGGCAGTCGTCGTCGCTTAGACCTCGCCCTTCTTCGCCAGCGAGGTAATGCGGTCCGCCGCACGGAACGCCAGCGCTTGAATGGTCTCCGTCGGCTGCCCGCGCCCGCTGGTGACAAAGCTTGATCCATCGCACAGAAAAAGGTTCGCCACGTCGTGTGTTCGATGGTCCGCATCGATCACCGAACTCTTCGGGTCCTTGCCCATGCGGCAGGTCCCCAGCAGATGGTACGCAAACGTGGACTCCTCCACCGGATACTTCCACCGCTCTTGCGCTCCGGCAGCCTCCAGGATTTCCATTGCCCGGTCATTGAAGTAATGCTGGGTCTTCAGGTCGTCGGGATGGTCCTTGTAGGTCACGCGCATCGCCGGCAACCCCCAGGCGTCTTTTACTGTGTCGTCAAGCGAAATGCTGTTGTCTTCGAGCGGCAGTGACGTGCCGTGTCCCGCCAGGTACATGCTGCGGGTGAAGTTCTTCTGCAGCGCCTTCTTGTATTCGCTGCCCCACTGCGGTCCCTGCGGCGGCAGGCCGGCGACCGCAAACGATATGGGGTTCCACAGGAAGCGCGCATCCATTCCACCCCCGCCGTAAAACCCGAGCTTGGGATCGAGTTCGTAAAAGTCCTGCAGAATCCGTGTGACCTCGACGCTCTTGTATTCGTTGAGGGGATGTTCGAACGTTCCCCCGGCGATCGAAAACGTATTGAACATCAGATATTTGCCCACCAGACCGCTGGAGTTGGCCAGGCCTTGGGGAAATTGGCTCGACTTGGAAAGCAGCAACAACCGCGGCGTCTCCGCGCCGTTACTGGAAACAATCACGGCCTTGGCGCGCTGTAGGTTCTCCTTGCCGCTCTGGTCAATGTACACCGCGCCAATCGCCCGGCCTTTCGCATTCAGCTCGATTTTGCGCACATAGCTGTGCGGCCGAATCTCGCAGCGGCCGGTGGCGACCGCTTGCGGAATCATCGACGGCAGTGGGCTGGACTTCGCACCCATCTCGCACCCGAATCCGGCGCAGAACCCACAGTGCGCGCACGGGAGCCGTCCCTGATACGACTGCGAAATCACCGCCATCGGCGCCGGGAACGGATGGTAGCCCAGCTTGCGCGCCGCCTGCTCGAACAGCACCCCACTCGACTTCACGGGCAGCGGCGGCAGCGGGTACGGCTTCGAACGCGGCGGATCGAACGGGCTTACACCTGCCTGGCCGGAGACCCCCAGGTCCCATTCGGCCTTGGTGTAATAGGGCTCCATGTCGGCGTAGGTGATGGGCCAGTCAGCAAACCCGGTTCCCGGAATCGTGCCCTTCTTGCTTGCCTCGATGAAGTCAATTTCGTGGAATCGCCAGAAGTTCGCCGTGAAATGCACCGTACCGCCCCCGACCATGCGGCCGTACACGAACGCTGGCTGCTTCACGGCTTTGTCCTTCGGCGTCTTGCGAAAGGTGGTCGGCTGCTTCTGCGGATTGTTGGTCAGCAGCGACTGCGCCTGCACCCGGTACTCGTCGTGGGTGAACTGCTTTCGGTCCAGCCACGGACCCTGCTCGAGTGCCACAACGCTGAGGCCGCTCTGCGAAAGCTCCCGCGCCAGCACGCTGCCCGACGCGCCGCAGCCAATGATGAGAAAGTCCACCTCGTCAGTAAGTTTGTAACGGCGCTGCTGCGGTATGGCGCTCATGCCCTCTCCTTCATCGCCTGCGCATCGTAGTAGCCAAAGGGCGGCGCGTAATAAAACTTGTCCTCAAAGCCGATGAGCTTCCAGCCAATCTGGTCCTTATTGCCGCCATCGGCTGGATCACCGAAGAAGCCAATGAGCGTGTAGTTCTTCAGGATGCTGAAGTCGCCGGACTTCTCCATCGCCTTCATTGTCTCGACCTGCTGCGCCGAAGTCAGCGCCGCGAACGAAGCCTCCTGCGGCGCAGTCTTCCTCGCCTGTTCGTTGAGCGCCTTCAGTGCGTTGGCAAAGTCCGTCTTGTTCTGCGGCTCGATCTCGCTCAGCGCAAAATCTACGAACCGCACTACGTTGGCTTCCTTCGCGCCAGGCGTCTCGTCGGTAGGAATAATCTGCGACGCAAAAGCTTCATAGTCCGCCGCCTGCTGGGCCGTGAAGTAGCGAAACGGCTGGCCCTCCAGATTGCGCGGCGCGGTCTTTGCGTGCTCGTGCGCCTGCGCCAGCAGTTCCGGTGTAAGCCCGCTCAAGTACAGCAGTCCCAGAGATGCAGCCGCCTGGGCAAGAAATGTGCGCCGCGTGCTGTCCAATGCATGCCTCCCGCAGTGCTGGCTCTGCTCGGCGAGACCAGCGTCCACCGCACTTGTCTTGATTTCCCCGAGCTTGCTTCCGTCCGCTAGTAGACCTGCTTGCCGCCCCTAGTGCATCAGGTGCGCCTCGTGTTTCCGCACCGCGATGGCCTCGATCTCCACCAGCGCCCCGGGCGCAGCCAGCGCTGCCACTTGCACGGTGCTGCGGGCCGGTTTGTTGGGCTGCTCCTTCGAGCCGAAGAACTGCACGAATCCGGCATTCATCCCCGCGAAATCCATTTTGCCGCCGTTTGCCGGATCGCCCGCCACATACACATGCACCATTACTACGTCAGCCATCGAGAGTCGCTGCGCTGCCAGCAGTTCTTCGATCTGCTGCAGCACCGAGACGGTCTGTGTCTTGGTGTCGCCATACATCTCCGTGCTGCCCTTGGGTGCCTTCACATTCGCGACCTTCGGGATGTGGCCGCTCACGTAGATGGTGTCATAGCCGGCAGGCACCACCACTGCCGCCGCAATCGGCAGGTCAGGGTTGGCCATCGGAATCCGCTCCACCATGTTCCCCGCCTGCCCCTGCGCCAAAACTGCCGCGCCGCACAGCATCAACGCCGCGACCGCATACACTCCCGCCACCCGCACGCTCGTTGTCATAGCAGTTCTCACTCCACAGAAGTGGAGGACTGACATCCTAACCCGCAACTGTCGCGGAACGCCACCCATCCCCTCGCATCATCACATTCAGTTGACCCGTCCCCGCCGACGGCCTAACATTACCGCCAATGGTTACTGCGGCCGCCAGCTTGATCGGCCAAACCATCTCCCACTACCGCATTGTTGCGAAACTCGGTGGCGGCGGGATGGGCGCGGTGTACGACGCGGAAGACACTCGTCTGGGCCGCCATGTCGCCTTGAAGTTCGTTCCCGAAGAACTCGTCCACGACCGCAAGGCGCTCGAACGCTTCTTCTGGGAGGCGCGCGCCGCCTCGCAATTGAACCACCCCGGCATCTGTACCATTCACGACATCGAGGACATCGACGGCCATCCCTTCATCGTCATGGAGAAGCTCGAGGGGGTCAGCCTGAAAGACCGGATGCTGAATGGCAAACCGGTGGAACTGGAGGAAATCCTCGACATCGGCATCCAGGTCTCAGACGCCCTGGCGGCCTGTCACGCCAAGGGCATCATTCACCGAGACATCAAGCCCGCCAACATCTTCATCACCAACAACGGACAGGTGAAGCTCCTCGACTTCGGCGTAGCCAAGCTTTCGCCCGGGATGCGCGCCGGAGAGACTTCGCTCGACGACCCGCTCACCGTCGCCGGTGACATTTTCGGCACCGCGGTGTACATGTCGCCCGAGCAGGCCCGCGGTGAGGAGCTCGATCCCCGCACCGACTTGTTCTCCTTCGGCGTGGTCCTTTACCAGATGGCGACCGGCCAGCGGCCTTTCGCCGGCACCAACGCCGTCACTACGCTCGAAGCGGTGATGAACCGCAAGCCGACGTCGCCCCTCAAGCTCAATCCCAACCTTCCGCCGGAATTAGAGGGCATCATCGGCCGTGCCATGGAGAAGGAGCGCGGCAATCGCTATCCCAACGCCTCGGCGCTGAAGGGCGACCTGCAGTCGCTGAAACGCGACACCGAATCCGGTCTCACTGCCACCGGCAGGCTGCGACCTGCTCTGCCTTATCGCATCGCCACCACCACCTTTCAGAAGGACAGCCGGCGGCAAACCTACATCCTGCTCGGTGTAATCGCGTTGCTCGTCACGCTGCTCGTACCCATGGGTGCATGGTTCTTCAAGCTGCGCGCCGGGGCGCATGCCAAGAACAGCATCGCCGTGTTGCCGCTGCAAAACGTCAACGGCGACGTCAGCGTTGATTTCCTTCGCTTTGCCCTCGCCGACGAAATCGCTAATGCCTTGACCACCACGCGCACCCTCGATGTTCGCCCCTCCAGCTTGACGCGCAGATACGCCGGCAGTGACGTCGATCCCCGCAAGGCCGCCGCCGAGCTGCGTGCCTCGACGATTGTGACGGGGCACTTCCTCAAGCAGGGCGACTCCCTGATGGTGACCCTGGAAGCGGTTGACGGCGCCAATGACAAGCTCTTGTGGCAAACCAATCTCACCGCTCCCGCCGACGACCTCACCAAGCTGCAATCGACCCTGACGGCTCAGGTGAATCAGGGGTTGCTGCCCGCCATCGGCATCACGGGCGGGCAGCTTGCCGCCGAAACCGGCAACCGCCCCCACGACCCCGCCGCCTACGATCTCTACCTGCACAGCCTTGCTCTGCCCCACGACCCCGCTCCTAATAAGGACGCCATCGCAGTGCTGGAGCATGCCGTTGCCGCCGACCCAAACTATGCTCCCGCCTGGGAAGAGCTGGGCATGCGCTATTACTACGACTACAGCTACTCTGACGGCGGCGAGCAGGCCTTCCAGCTCTCCACCCAGGCCTATCAACGGGCGCTGGCGCTTGATCCCAACCGCATCGTGGCTGCCGGCCAGCTCATCACCAACCGCGTCGAACGCGGCGAGTTGGGCAAGGCCTATCAGGCCGCGCAGGCCCTCCTCCGGCGCCGCCCGGAGAGCGCGGAGGCCCACTTTGTCATGGGCTATGTCTATCGCTACGCCGGAATGCTTCCCGAAGCTGAGCAGCAATGTAACAAGGCCCTCGCCCTCGATCCCGGTAACTACACCTTCCGCTCCTGCGCCTGGGCTTTCCTCGACATGGGCGACACCAAGCGCGCCGCCGACTTCATTAACCTCGACGCCGCCTCCGAATGGGCCGCCTATGTCAAACCTTCGCTCTTGTTGCGCGAAGGTGAAATCGAGCAGGCGCGCGACGCGGTCACCAAGATGCCGACCGCGCCCCGCTATCACCGCGATCTATTGGAGGCTTGCCTGGGGCTGGCGCCCCCCGAGGAAGCCGACCGCATGGCGCACGAGACCGAAGTCTCGCCTCCCGCTGCGCCCGATTCCGAACTCCTCTATTACCAGGGAGCCTTGTTTGCCGATTGCGGCAAACGCCAGGCAGCTCTCCGCATGCTCCAAGCCGCCATCGAGCAGAATTATTGCGCCTATTCCAACCTGCAGCTCGATCCCATGCTGCGCAAGATTCGCACCACTCCCGGCTTCGACAAGCTGCTCGAAGCCGCCCGCGAGTGCCAGGACGCCGTTCTTACCGCCAGCGGCGAGACGACTGGGCCGTAGGGGCCCCTCATCCTTTTCGATTTCGTCCCATTTTTCTGGCGAAACATCACAGACCGCTTCGCGGCCCTGTTGCACTAGATGATCTATGGGAGTATAAGAATGCTCATTGTTCGGTAGATCATCTAGGGGACATACAAAATCCATGCCCAAACGAGGTGCACCGCCGCTGGACGCCGATCTTCTGCAGGGCACGCTCGACCTGCTGATTCTGCAGACGCTCGTCCTCGGCCCGGCGCACGGCCACACCATTGCGTACGCCATCGAGCGCCGCTCTGACGAGGTGTTGCAGATCGAGCACGGCTCGCTATATCCGGCCCTTCACCGCCTCGAAGGCCGCGGCTGGATTGCTTCGTCATGGGGCGCCTCGGAAAACAATCGCAAGGCCCGCTTTTATCGCTTGACCCCCAAGGGCCGCAAGCAACTGGCCAGGCAAACCAGTCGCTGGAACCAACTGGTAAGTGCAGTCAACCAGATCCTGCGGCCCGCCGAGGAGTAGGCCATGAGTTGGAGCCGTTTCTTTCGCCGACGCCACTGGGACCGGGAGCGCGCCCGCGAACTCGAATCCCATCTCGAGATGGAGATCGACGACAACATCGCGCGCGGCATGTCTCCCGAAGATGCCCGCCGCGTCGCGCACCGCAAGCTCGGCAACCCAACCCTCATTCGCGAAGAGATCTACCGCATGAACAGCATCGGCTTTCTCGAAATCCTCCGGCAGGACGTCCGCTTTGGCTGTCGCATGCTGGCCAGGAATCCCGGATTTGCGGCGATCGCTGTGCTGACGCTTGCTCTCGCGATCGGCGCCAACACGGCGATTTTCAGCGTCGTGAATGCGACTTTGATCCGCCCGCTGCCTTATCCCAATTCCTCGCGTCTCGTTATGGTGTGGGAAACGCGCCTGCCTGATCTCGACAAGCAGAACGTCACTTCTCCCGCCACATTTCTAAACTGGCAAAAGGACAACACCGTCTTCGAAGGTCTCGCAGTCTGTTTTAACGGCACGGGGGTCTTGACCGGCGCTGGTGTTCCAGAACAGCTCCCTGAACAACTGGTGTCACCGAACCTGTTTTCGTTGCTGGGCGTCAATGCCATGATGGGCCGTGTCTTTGTACCCGCTCAGGATGGCGGTGCCGATGCCAATCCCATCATCCTCAGCTACCCGTTATGGCAGCGGCACTTCGGTTCTGATCCCAATATTCTCGGGACCAAAGTCGTCGTGGACGACAAGCCTCGGACTGTGATCGGCGTAATGCCGCGAGGCTTTCAGTTCTTCGTCAAGCAGCAGTCGTTCTATCCCAAGCCGCCCGAGATGTGGGTTCCCATGAACTTCACCAGCCAGCAGGCAAGTTCACACGGGCGTTACTTGCAAGCCATCGGACTGCTGCGCCCGGGCGTCAGCCTGTCGCAGGCTCAGAGTGCGATGACGAGTCTGGCCCGGCAAATGGCAACCAATGATCCCGAGGCGATGAAGAACTGGGGCGTCAATCTCGTCCCGCTGCGCACCCAGCTAGTCGGCGAATTCGAGCCGGGGGTGCGTTATCTTCAGGCGGCGGTCGGAGTGGTTCTGCTCATCGCGTGCGCCAACGTGGCGACACTGTTCCTGGCGCGGGCCGCTTTCCGTAAGCACGAGATCGCCATACGCATGGCGGTGGGTGCCGGCACTCGCCGAGTGGTTCGGCAAATCCTTACTGAGAGCTGCCTCATCGCCGTTTTAGGTGGCCTCACCGGCTTGCTGCTCGCCTGGTGGAGCACCAAGGCTTTGCTCGCATTCGCTCCGGCAAACCTAATTCCGCTGGAAGGCGTGACCCTCGACCTGAGGGTACTGGCTTTCACCCTCGCGACCGCACTGCTGGCAGGCATCCTGTTCGGGACGGTGCCCGCGCTGCAGGCTGCCCGCACCTCGCCTCGGGAACCGCTGAAGGAAGGCGGTCGCGAAGGCACCGGCAGCCTCCATCGCAGCCGCGCCCGCAGCTCATTTGTGGTGGCCGAGGTCGCTCTCGCGCTCATACTCCTCACTGGCGCCGGCCTGTTGCTGCGCAGTCTCACCCGCCTGATGGCGGTCGATCCCGGCTTCGAACCGAAGAACATCCTCACTGCCTGGGTCCAGCTTCCCCTCTCAAAGTACGAGAAGGACCAGCAACGCAGCCAGTTCTATGCGCAACTACTTTCGCGATTGCGGCAGTTGCCAGGGGTCCGCGCCGCCAGCGCCGACGCCTTCCTGCCATTCGCCGGCATCATCGCCGGAACCGGTGTCGATGTCGAAGGTCGCCCCGTATTACCGATTGCCGAGAAACCGGTGGTCGATGTGACCCTGGTCGAACCTCAATTCTTCGAGACCATGGGCATACCACTTTTGCAGGGCAGGACCTTCAATGAACGCGAAGGCGTGGAAGTATCGCACAAGGTTGTAATCAGCGAGACTATGGCCAAGCAACTCTGGCCTAACGAAAACCCCATCGGCAAGCACGTCACCATCTACATGAAGAAGGACAACGTGCCCAGCGAGGTCATCGGCGTGGTCGGCGACGTGAAGCACGCCGGACTCGGTGCGGAGCTGCGCCCCACCGCTTACTGGCCCTTCCCGGAGCTGTCGTTTTCCTTCATGGTTGTGGTTCTGCGCACCGATGGAGACCCATTGGCGTTGGCGCCGGCCCTTCGCGACACCGTCCTCAGTCTCGACAAAGACCAGCCAGTTGCCGACATCCGCACCATGAGTAGCCTGCTCTCGGCGTCGCTCGCCCGAACCCGCTTCGCGACGGTCCTGATGGCCGCATTCGCGGGCATGGCGCTGCTTCTCGCCGTCTTGGGAATCTACGGTGTGGTCACCTACATCGTGGAGGAACGTACCCGCGAAATTGGGATACGCGTCGCATTGGGAGAATCGTATCGCGGCATCATTGCCCTGTTGCTGAAACAAGGAATGAGGCTGGCGGGTCTCGGCATTGTCATCGGAACAGCCGCGTCGTTGGGTCTCACGCGATTGCTGGTGAAGTTGCTTTTTAGCACAAAGCCGGCAGATCCCGTGACCTTCGTAACCGTCGTACTCGGGCTTGGCGGCGTCGCGCTGGCTGCGTGTTTTCTCGCTGCGAGGCGCGCCACTCGCGTCGATCCCATGACGGCCTTGCGCTGGGAGTAGCCGTAGCCTGCGGCGATCACTCACAAGGCAGGTGCTCATGACCTTTGACCTGCACAGCTTGGCCCAACGTTACACCGCCGCCTGGTGCAGCCAGGATGCCGCCAGCGTCGCCGCCTACTTCTCCCCGAACGGCTCGCTCACCATCAACGACGGCCCGCCGTCCGTCGGTCGCACCGCCGTCACCGCCGCCGCCCAGGAATTCATCATCACCTTCCCGGACCTGAGGGTGATGATGGACGATATCCTGGCGATCGAGATCCATTTTTCTATCACTTGATTGTCCGTTCGGTGAACGAAATCGGGTTGCTAACTAGCACTTGCCGCATCCACGTTGCGCCTGAGGACGAGAACCATGCCTGTGCACTTCTGGAATCTTTCCAGAACCCTGAACCTGCCCCTTAGGAGGGCGCCACCAGAAGGCTCCAAGCGTCCACACCGGCATGCATGAGCATGCATACTGGCAGATTACGACGCCACATGTACAGGAGCGTCAGCGCCGTTCCGATGATGAACGGGATGATCAAGGCGCTCGTCCAACCGTAGAGTCCACCGTGGCCAATCGTAAATAGCAGGAGCGAAACTCCAGCTCCCAGCCAGCGGCTGCCTGCAAGTCTGCCGATTTCCTCGATTGCGAATCCGCGATAGAGAAACTCCTCGCAAATGCCGGCGGTGCGGACTAGCGCCACCCGGACAGTGGTCTGCAGCGCGGCTAGCTGCCGAAGATCGGGAAACGTGGCTGGAGTCCGGACAAAGCGGCCGGCGATCCCCGCGAGCAGAGATCCGCCGGCTATCGCGGCGACCATGGCCAGCACATCGCGCCCCGTGATCTTGCGCAGCGAGAGGTCGGCCCAAGTGCGGTGCTCGAAGCCGAATGCATACAGGGCAATAAGCAGCGTTACCGTCCACTCAATCGCAATGATTCGCAGATCGTCCTGCACGGCAGCGAGGTTGCGAGACAAATGGCGCCAGGCGAACGGAAAGCCCATGGCAACCCCAAGGGCCAGCAAGCTCAAGCTACGATATCGGACCGTCACAAGCGATTGACTGACTTAAATACCCGCAAGAACTGATGCTGACGAAACCTCTCCAAAATTCCGGATCGCCGCTCCGAGCTAGCCTCTTGCGCTCCCCCTTGGATACTCTCAGGCGCTCGTCGCGACTGGAGCAAACCTTTCATTTAACGCAATGCCGCACCCTACGGCGAACCCGATTAGGACACCGAGGAAGACAGACTGACCTGCGACACTGATGAAGCTTGCCGAAAGCGGCGCCGGCGAGAACATCCTAACCATCTGGAAATTGAGCTCAGAAGTGATTAAGTTGACCACCCCATAAATGCCGGCCAGCAGGATCGGAGGATAGAAAAACTTCAGATCGACCAAATCTCGGAAATATCGGTGATACAGCAGCATGCTCAACCCAATTCCTCCAACTGCCAAAAGATCGCGAAGGATCAACGCAGGCCGGGTTGATCTGGTAGTTAAGACCGCAAGCACGAAGAGGAGAACCAGTCCAAAATACGCATTTCTTCGGCTCGACAGCACCAGCAGGTAATAGAAGACTGCAGCGATAATGCTGTTGGCCACAAACTGAAATGCCGTGGAGTGTAGATGGAAGACGCGTCCGTGGGCCACGATGAGACCAATCACGACTGAGCATGCAACAGGGGCGACGCAATAGAAGGGGAGCTGCTGCAGTTTTGCTGTTGTAGTCGTCATGTTCTAACCCCTTTCACTTGTCATTCTGTTGTCCGGAGCCCTTTCACACCTCCCCGCGGCGTTCCAGCCGCTTATGGAAAATCAATGCAGAGGCCACTAGGACCATTTCAAAGTAGAAGGCTTGCCAATACGGCATGAGCGGAAGACAACTTGATAGGCGCCCCAATACAGCGCCCACACAGACATCAACTTGCGCCCCACATGGGCGCATAACCCTGGTTGGCCGGCAGCGTGTCCGCAACCACGCTGCGCAAAGAGAGCGTCACGACGATGAACGACCGCAACGTCGCGCGAGTGTGGAAGAAGTACTTGACCTCCACAGCCACTTATGTAAGCCAGCCACCGGCAGCAGGGATGTGACGGCGGTCACTTTAAGGCGTGAATCGGGGGAAGTCGCACCGACCAGCGAGTCGCTCGCAATGTCTCTCCGTTCGAAGGCAATTGCGGCGGATCGAGCACCGTTCTCATTATCCCGCCCCTTGACCCGCGTCCTTCTCCCGTTCCTTACCTTTCCTGGAATCGCCGAAATGCCGAGGAACGGGATTTCTGTCCCCAACGTATCCTCACGTCCAAATCGCGTGGCTGAATGCAAACCACGGCCGCTCGTGCTAACCTGCCAGACTCTGGTACATTCCCAACGTCCGTTACGCGCCGCTAAGTCCTTACGCTGGAAATGGATACGTATAACTCTAACGCAGTCAGCAGCTTGCGATGATCCTTCTCCTAAGCTATTGATTCTAAATGGTCGTGCAAAAAGAAATTGTGGCAAACTACAAGAACATTCATCCATGAACGTGTCTTTCAGCGGCTCCGGCCGCGATGCTCGGAAAGGCGCAACCGTGAGCCGTCCGCCCGGCGTTACCGCCCTCAGCCTCTTCTTCGCCATCGGTGCGATTACGAGCGGTCTCAGCGCCGTCATGCTCCTGTTTCCCGGTTGCGCGCTGGAACCCCTGTGGCGGCTCAATCCTCGCGCACACGACGGCTTCGCTTCGATGGGAAGCTGGGCAGTGCTTCTCATGGCGGCGGTCTGCGCGGCCTCTGTCGCGGCGGCAGTCGGTCTGTGGCGTTTGCGGCGTTGGGGCCTCTGGATGGCCCTCGCCATCCTCAGCGTCAATCTGGCTGGCGACACCGCCAACGCGCTCCTCGCGCACGATTGGCGCACCCTCATCGGGATCCCCATCGGCGGTGCCATGATTCTGTATCTGCTGGCGCGGCGCCCCCTATTCGCATGGTGAGGACGAGACTCCTGCCCGCCAATTCCGTTACTATGAAATCTGTATCGTGATCGGCTGCCGGCCTCCCCGGCGCCACGAGGGAATTTTGGGAATGAGAATGAATTCGCTATCGAAGCTCGCCCTGGCCGTCGCGCTTCTGCTCATCGGCGGAACTCTGGCTTGGGGCGGTGACACCTCCGTCCTCCGTCCTCCCAAGGGCTCGAAGGTCGCCATCCTCGTCTTCGAGGACTACCAGTGCCCCGATTGCGCCCGTGCCGCGCCGTTGTTGCACGAGGCCGCCAAGAAGTACAACATCCCCCTGGTGCAGTACGATTTCCCCCTTCCCATGCACAACTGGTCCTTCGAGGCGGCCGTGAATGCCCGCTATTTCGACACCAAGTCCAAGACCCTCGGCGACGAGTACCGCCTGTTCATCTTCCAGAACCAGCCGCAAATCACCCCGCAGAACCTGCGTGGCATTACCGAGCGCTTCGCCGCTGACCACAAGGTTGCATTCCCCTTCGTGGTGGACCCCTCCGGTGAGCTGACCGCCAAAGTGAAGGCGGACTACACCCTGGGGCAGCGCGTCGGCATCGAGCACACGCCGACAATCTATGTGGTGAGCGACACCACTCGCGGCAAGCCTTTCGTCGAGGTGGTGGACCGCAGCCAGCTTTACCAGCTTATTGACGAGATGATCAAGGAGGCGGGTCCCAACACCCCGGCGTCCAAGTCCGCCAAGGGGAAACCGGCCTCGGCTGGCAAGTCCACCAAGACCCAGTGACGGGACCCCCTTACCTCAAATATCCCCTGGTTACCGCTCACTTTTTGGCGAACTGTGCGTCGATATGATACGAATACTCGCTAGTAGGATTGCCCCTCTCGTGCTTCGCATGTTAGAGAATCGGGCCGTTTGAGGTGCGCAACTCTAAGGGCACAGGAGTGTTACTAGCAATTAGCTCGCCACACCGTCGGGAAGCAGGTTGGATCAATGCACACTGAACTGTCCTCGCATGACCGCATCCTTCGGGCTGCGAAGCGTCTGTTCGCCCAGAACGGATATGAAAACACCAGCACGGTGGCGATTGCGCGTGAAGCCGGCACCAGCGAATCGCAATTGATGAAACACTTCGGCAGCAAGCAGGGACTCCTCGTGGCTATCTTTGACCGGGGATGGGCCAACATGAGTGAGCGCATCAAGACCATCAATCACTCGTCCCCAGCCGATCGGCTGTTGAGCGTTCTCAAGGCGATCACCTTGGAATTGGAGAGCGATCCCGAGTTGAAAGTGCTCTCCGCGCTCGAATCCCGTCGCGTACGCAAGGACAGCAACGAAGTTGTCCTCACCCGCGGCAACCATCAGTACCGCGAGCTGCTCGAGCGAATCCTGGTCGACATGCGCTCCGAGGGGCAGATCCGTCCCGACATCAACCTCGACGCCGTCCGTGCCGCCATCATCGGCATGGCCGAAGGCTTGTGGCGCGATCCGGTCGTAGCCGGGCGCTCCGGCATCCGTGCCAACTACGGCTTCGACGACATGCAAAAGGTGCTGGAAATCATGATTGGAGCGTTCCAGGACCCTTTGCAGAACGCTAAGGCAAGCTGACTCCGGGCTGATCGACGGCAAGCGAAAACCCCGCCTGGAGCGGGGTTCCTGCCTTTCGCACCCGGCTTTGGCCCAACTCCGCCCTTAGAGTTTCCGCAGTACCTCGAACACTTCCTCCGTCTCCGGCTGGCGATCGATGGGATGCACTTTGGCATACGCCACTCTCCCCTTCTTGTCGATCACAAAGACGGCGCGCTCGCTGATCCCCGGGACGGGGTCGCCCTCGCGCAGGATACCGTACTGCCGCGCCGTCTCACCGTGCGGATAGAAGTCACTCGCCAGCGGCAGGCTCAGGATGCCGATTTCCTTCTTCTGCCACGCGATGTGGCTGGGGATGGAGTCCACGCTGATGCCCACCACCTCGGCGCCGTAGCCCTCGAACTTCTCCAACTCGGCATTAAACGCTGGCAATTCAGCCGAGCACACCGGTGTCCAGTCCGCGGGATAGAACACCAGCACGACGTTTTTCTTTCCTTTGTAGTCGCTCAGCTTGACGCGCTGCTTGATGTTGCCGATTACCGCGGGCAAATCGAAGTCCGGGGCCTCATCGCCGACATTTATAGGCGCCATGCGTTCCTCCTGGGCAAAGAGCGATTCTAGAGATGGTCGCGATGTCCCGCAAGTCTCCGGCTGGGGATTTCATGCGCCTGTAACTTCTTGCCGCCTGGTGCTTCCTATGGGGAGCGGCCTGTGCCGGCCGCCCTTTTCTCTCCCATGGGAGCACCTTCGCGATGCTAGTGTAGTGGTCATGATTCTGCGGCTTAAGCACGATCCGCCCGGGCCATGGAAGGTCTACGTCGCCGGCAAGCCCGGATGGCTGCTGCCGTTTCTCGCCGTGGAATTTCCGCTTGCCTGGCTCGCCTATGCCTTCAGCCGCTGGTCGTTCCTTGAAGTCTTGGAATATCTGGGCAGCTTCTCCGTCCTGGTCGCAGTCATTTTCTACTTCAGCGAGTCTGGCGACCGGCTCAAGCAGAAGCACTACCAGGCGTGGCAGGTCATTAACACCGCCCAGCACATGGGCGGCAGCGGGGGCCGCATTGAGGCCTTAGGGGAACTCAACGCCGATGGAGTTCCCTTGGTTGGCGTCGATGTCTCGTCGGCGTTTTTGCAGGGAGTGCAGCTTCCCAAGGCACGGCTCCTGCGAGCCAACTTCAGCGCAGCCGATGTGCGCAACAGCAACCTGGAGTCCGCCGATCTGACATACGCGTCATTGAACGGCGCCAACTTTCGCCAAAGCAATCTCAGCCACGCTTCACTCAATTCGGCCAATCTCACCGATGGCGACTTCTGTGGGGCACGATTCGTAGACGCCGATCTTTCGGATGCGACCCTGGATGCCGCCGACCTGGGAAACGCCGACCTCAGCGGCATCGAGTGGCAGCACATCAAGAGCGTCAAGAAGACGAACCTCGCCGGAGTGAAGAATGCTCCCGAAGGTTTCCTGGCCTGGGCGCTGAAGAATGGCGCGGTACAACTGGAGTCCAACCCAAATTGCCCGCTGGCCGGCAATCATCCCTAATGGATTGCGCCCGGGGCACGTCCTATCCATGAAGCCGCGGAAATAGCCCTCCGGTGCTGCGGCTGTACTCTTCGTACTCGGCTCCGAATGTGCGCACCATAAATTTCTCTTCCATCCGGCTCTTCACCAGCCAACCAATCCAAAGCAGGATGATCGCCACCGCCCCGCGGACCTTTCCATTGGCGAGAAAAGTGCCCATCATCGCCAGCAGAATTCCTGAATAAATCGGGTGCCGCACCAGCCGGTACGGCCCGCTGCGAATGAGTTGGTGCTTGTCTTTTATGGTGGGGACGCTGCTCCAATTGCTGCCCAGATTCACCCGCGCCCACACTGCAAACGCCATCCCCGCCAGCGTAATCGCGATTGCCGCTATCGCGATGGCCTGCGCTTGCGGAATGAATCGAAACTGCAACCACGCGATGTCGAACTTGAATCCGAACATCAGGTAATAGCCCAGCACCACCGGAACGTAATAGTACAGTCTGTTCCCCCAATCCACACGCTCCACGGCGCGCTTGGTGCGAAAAGCGGCGAGAAGCCAAAGCGTA
>Ga0335070_10002403_pt1 | contig 21792 bp, 20 predicted proteins | sample Lox_Sample_13_FD_206722 | JGI IMG/M metagenome (GOLD analysis project Ga0335070, IMG submission 206722) | Soil microbial communities from Loxahatchee National Wildlife Refuge, Florida, United States - Lox_Sample_1.3 | ecosystem: Environmental > Terrestrial > Soil > Wetlands | place: USA...
CCACAAAAATATATTTCTTTGATGCAACAACACATTGTTGAAGGTCAAGGTGTGAACCGTGAAAGATGTCGAGTTGAAATTGATTGCTGAACTGATGAAGAACAGCCGCAGGAGTGACAGAGAACTGGCCAAAGCAGTGGGTGTTTCTCAACCTACTGTTTCGAGAACAATAAGGAAGCTGGAGAAGGAGGGCGTCATAAGAGAATACACGATGATACCTGATTTTGGCAAACTGGGATTCCAACTGATGTCTTTGGTGACTACAAAGGAAGGTGAAATAGTTAAGGAAAATGAAACCGAACAAGCATGGAAGAAAGCTCGTGAAGCCTCAAAGAAAACGCCCGTGCCATTTCTTTTCGTCCTAAGTACTAAACCCTCAGAAGCTGACACAACAGCTTGTGCTTTGCACGAGAGTTATTCGGCTTATGCCGCTTATGTCAATGGAATCAAGGGAAACCCCCTGGTCAATATGGAGAGCGTCAAGGGCTTCCTCGCAAGGACGGACCTCAAGGAACACTTTATTCCCTTGACATTATCTGAAGTAGCAGATTACATAGAGAGAAAGAGATTGAAGCGGCGCGAGCGTTTCTCGGTGGTTGAGAATTTCTAAGAAATGCTGAGACTTGAACACTTCGTGACTGCAGTCATTGCATCCACTCTCAACCTTCAACTCAAACAATAGCGCATCTGAGAGCATATAAGCATCTGCTGCATTGTAAGAAGCGGGGTTTAATGCCGAGGACTAAAGCAATAATAAACATTCAAAACGTTGTCGCCGCTGCCACGCTGAACCAGCAGGTTGACTTGAACGCTATTGTCAACAATTTTCCAAGAGTCGAGTATCGCCCTGAACAGTTTCCAGGCTTGGTGTTCAGGCTAAAGCGACCGAAAACGGCCACGCTGATTTTCCACTCCGGCAAAATGGTGTGCACAGGAGCAAAATCAGAGAAGGAAGCGCGCAGAGCTGTTTTGGCAGTTGTTAAAGAACTGAAAAAGGGCGGAATAATCATCATCGAGAAGCCGAGCTTGAAGGTTGTGAACATCGTTGCTTCTGCAACCCTGGGCGGAAAAGTAGATTTGGAAGCAGTTTCCACGCTTGGAAAAACCATGTACGAGCCAGAACAGTTTCCAGGACTAATTTACAGGATGGACGAGCCCAAAGTGGTCATACTTGTGTTCGCAAGCGGGAACCTTGTCTGCACCGGAGCAAAGAGAGAACAGGATGTTTATGATGCAGTGCACAAGCTTCACGAAAGCCTGGAAGAACAAAACCTCATATTCTATGAATAGCGCGCGCTCGCGAGGAGAAATTTTCGGATAGTTTCTTCTGTTCTGAAGCCTGCCTTCTCCAAAGCTCTCTGTGCCGCTTTGTTCGCTATGTTTGTAGTTGCTTGTATGCGAACGCGTGCGTCGTGTTGTATCCTATCAAACCAACGTACCCGAGGGCTGTGAAAACGGTGAACCACTCTAGCAATGGTGTGTTCGGCACGAAGATGAGCCCCAAGTTTATTGCTGCAACGATGAACCCGTAGTAGGCTATGGCTTTCATGTATCGTGGATGTGTGAAAAGTGATGCTCCAACCATTACGAGGACTAGGAAGTTTAGCAGAAAAAAGATGCTTGACCATGTATTGTGGAGTGAGCCTGAGTCTTCTGAGAAAACGCCTATCATGACTAGCGCGAAGGCCGCCGAACATCCGACTGCCTGGGAAAATATCAGGGATCTTTTTCTCCATTTGTCGTTGGTGTACCACTTGTAGAGTCCGATGAAGAAAGGAAACAAGGCAATACCCGTCAGTATACAGCCCAGATTGTACAGAATTGCGCCTCTAGGATTGTATGCAGAGCTCGAATTGCCCAAGTCGCTCAACCAGTTAGTAACCGGACTGAAAGGTTTTGAAAAAAAAGCCCAAGAAGAAAAAGTGAAGACACAGTACAGAATTATGACCGCAACACCCGCCAGAGAACTGATTGACAATTTCATGCATTCTACCTCCGAACATTGCTACTCCACTAATCGCGTTCTTATCTTAAAGAATTAGCGCTAACGTGGCAAGGAAAAAAGGTTGGTCGCAAATTCTGGCAGAACCAGAAGAAAGAGCGAAGAAAACTAGCCAAAAACTTGAAGCAATAAACAGAAGAGAACGCTTCAGCAATTAAGACTGAGCGCGCGCTTCCTTGTTTTTGTTATTTTAGTTGACTGGCTATTATCACTCTTTGCATTTCCGATGCGCCTTCTATGATACCGAGGGCTCTTGCGTCTCTGTATAATCTTTCCACTTTGAAGTCTTTCGTGTATCCGTAGGCACCATGGATTTGCATGGCATTTCTTACCACTTCGTCCGCAGCCTCTGACACGAATAGTTTTGTCATTGCCGACTCTTTCATAACTTCGGCGTCTTGACTTATCAAGAACGCTGTTCTGTAAACTAACCATCGGGCTGCTTCAATTTTTGTGGACATTTCTGCCAACAACCATTGAATAGTTTGAAATTCGGCAATCGGTCTGCCCTTCTGTGTTCTAATCTTCGCATAGTTTATCGACTCGTGTAACGCAGCTTGCATGACTCCTAGGGTTACGGCGGAAGTTCCCACTTTTCCGCAGGATATGGTTGTCAGTAGTATTCCGTAGCCGTCGCCTCCCTCGCCTAGTACATTTTCCTTGCTTACTCGAACGTTGTTTAGGAGGATTTCTGCCACTTCTAACCCTCTGTTGCCCAGCATTTCTTCGCGTTTTCCTATACTGAAACCCTCTCTTCTTGTGTCCACTATGAAGGCACTGACTTTGTCGCCCTTTTCACTGTCTTTGGCAAAGATGATTGCGGTGTCAGCGGCTGGAGAATTTGAAATGAGAAGCTTAGAGCCGTTCAGAATGTACTGGTCTCCTTCCAATTTTGCCTTTGCTGTTATCGCCTTTGGATCAGATCCAGTAGCCGCTTCAGTGAAAGCAAAACATCCCATCGTCTCTCCCTTCAGAAGCGGGACTAAGTATTCCTGCTTCTGTTTTTCACTGCCGTATTTGTAAATTGCAATTTCAGCCAAAGCCTGTGCCCCTATTGTTCCAGCTACCCCCGCGGATGCTTGGGCAATCTGCTCAAGTACCAGGACAAGGCTTATGTAATCTGCACCGACTCCTCCGTAATCTGCCGGGAATGGTATCCCGTAGAACCCCTTGGTTGCCATTTTCTGAATAGCATCTTTGGGTATTTTATCATCTCTATCGATTCTTGCAGCCAGTGGCTCAATTTCTTTTTCAGCAAATTCCTTTGCTGTGTTTCGTATCATCTCTTGTTCCACAGTTAAGCTAAACTCCATTTTTTCAACCGTCCAAACGATATTTGGTCCAAAGTTTTAAAAACCTTGTTACCTAAGGATCGCGGGCGCTAACGTTTGTATTGGTGACTAGCCCAACCGAAAGGCCGCTCGTGAATGCGAGAGCTTTCCACGCTGAAACCTTCTGCTCAAAATAGTTGACTGGGTGCTTGCCTACGCTTCTTGGACGGTTGCTGTGTAGTTTCTGACGTTTGCGCGCGCTCACTTCGCAGTATGCGGTTCAACATGACATTCCTGTGTTCGAAATATTCTGGTCGGTGAAACATGTATTATATATTAAGAAGTGATACGTTCATGATAGAGCTGAGGAAAATGAGAAATTTATTGGAAAGACGCAAGAAAGATGAGACAGAAAAGCAGGGCGAGAGTGCTACTTCGTCAGTTGTCAAGAGCTTGATGGACGAAGAAGTCAGTTTGACAGAGCAGAGAGACCGACTTCTGACTTTGAAAGGGCAATTACAACTCAAGGCAAAAGAGAAAATCGAAACCGTCACGAGCAGCATACAAAAACTGAAGAACCAGGTATCAGAACTGCGACTTCAATGCGAACAACTCCAAGAGTTCATATCAAAGTCAAGTTAGCAATAAACTGGAAACACGAACCTTTGATGCCAAAAACGAAGGCCCGCGCTTAGTATCCAGATTTCTAGATGTCCTCTAATTATTCTTGAAGTAGGGTCCTCTTCTGGTTTAGCACGCGCAGTCCGCGCGTGTCGTACGTTGGTGGGCGCGCCATTGAGAGACCATGAAAATTTCTTGATCAGATTGCGAAATACAATTTGTAAGAAAACAGGCTTTGAGCCATGTTGAGAAGAATGGTAAAAGTTACAAATGACTTAGCGCACTAATGGAGGAATCCTAGACCTCGAAGGACCCAACCTTCCCGACTGCAAGAAATACTTCACACAAAAAATAGCCACTGCAAAACCCAAAATCCTATGGCACGCGAAGCGAAAGGATAATTAGGCGATCGGCAGAGGCTATGATCATGACATCTCAAAATGATACCGTACGAGTCTACGTACTTGTTGAGGTTCAGCCTGGGAGAGAGAAAGAGTTTATGGATGAGGTTTTGTCCGCGCGGTTGATTCGTGACTCAAGGGTGGAGAGGATGGATTTCGTTCACGGATCTTTTGACCTTGTAGTCGTGCTTACAGGAGCGATGAAGGACGTGGATGCGAGAGTAATAGCAATGAGGAAAATTCCGTTTGTCCTAAGAACGGAAACTCTGATCAGTTTCGGAATGCTAAACTGGGAAGATCTGTCGAGTAGATTGAACGAGAAGTAAACCCCGGATCTATGCCCAAGCCGATGCGAGCCTCGGCTGGCTTGGCGTACACGTTATTCCAAGTGCCCAGCGTCTGGAATCTGAGCAGGAAGCATTTTCGCGTATCGTTCGGTGAAGAAAGGTTGGTGGGCTGGTTTGTCTGCGAACAATGCCTGGACATGAGCAAACGCTGACTCTGTTCTGCAACCCTTGCCAATTCATCAGCGGCAAACGCCAATCGGCGCGGGAGTGTGCCCAAGCAGAATCTCCAAAGACATTAAAAATCAAGAGCTGTATTATGTTGAAGCAATGGACTGCGTGAGCATAGTACTTGACTTTGCCAACATTGTCAATCTGATTGCAGTCCTTCTTCTAATGAGGGCTATCATAAAAGATAGGAATGTCCTGAAGGGGTTCAGCATCAGTGGCACCTTTTTGACATTCGTTGCGATTTCTTGTTTCGAGACCGCTTACTTTCTTATGGGGAACCTGATAAGCGTAACACTGGGACTCGTCAGTATTGCTTTTTGGCTCATCGCGTTTGCATTCACCCTTCGAAAATTCTTGCGCGAACGCCAAGCAACCTAACACCATGAGCCATAGAAATCGCCAGAAGGGTTAGAGTCAACTTTGCTACGCAACAGCACTAGAACGAGCGCGCATCCCCCAACGCAAACATAAACGGCAACGGCAAGGTGGATCTGTCAGACCTCACCATACCAGCACAACACTTCGGACAAAACTAACTACCCAAAACACCTCCTTTTCATTAAAAACAATTTCTAAACATTATGAGGGCTATGAAAGCTCTCCGTCAACCGAGAGCCGAGCGCGAGCTGTTGCTTTGTGACTCATTGCAAATAGACAGAGCGTTCCAGAAACATTAAATATTTAAAGTAGCCGTATCAGGATTGCCTAGTGTCGCATCTAATGAGACACTAGGTGGAGAGTGCCACTGGGTTTTTGATTCTCCTTTCTCCAAATACCTTGTTCGGCACTCTCCATAGAGCTTCTCCCTTCTCCTTCGGCACTCTCCACAAGAGATTACTCGAAGACTATTCTTATCCTTTGTGGAACTTTGTTCTACACATCCGATGGCGACGCTAGGACGTAGGCCATAGGTTCACTTTAAGCCGAGTCTCCCTCCGTTTCTCGGCGATGTTGTGTTGACAAACCGTTTATACGGTTCAAAACTCGCCTTTTCTATCGTGGTGTATCATGCTTTGACCATTCGAGACAGATAGGTGGTGTATGGATTATGGCGCGGCGGCATTGGCTAAAGGAGGACGCGAAGCCCAAGAAGGCTTCCAAATCGCAAAAGGCGAATTAAGACCATTTTTAACCATTTTCGGAACGGGCACGCGCGCGCAAGCGGACTCTCGTGCTGTCACAGACTAGCTGTTTTTCTTCATCAGGTATTCATGTATTGCTTTTGCCGCTTTTTTGCCTGCGCCCATGGCACTTATGACCGTTGCTTCGCCTGTTACTATGTCGCCGCCTGCGTAGACGCCGTCAATGTTGGTTTTGCCGTTCTCGTCTGCCACTATCGTGCCCCATTTTGTGACGGCTAATCCTTGTGTCGTGCTTTGTATTATGGGGTTGGGTGTTCTTCCGATGGCGACTATGACGGTGTCAACGTCCATGACAAACTCGGAACCCTTGACAGGAAGTGGTCTTCTTCTGCCTGACTCGTCTGGGGGTCCGAGCTCCATGCAAATGCATTCCATGGCTTTAACCCAGCCCTTCTCGTCGCCGATGAACTTTGTCGGGTTAGCCAAGAACTTGCACGTTATTCCCTCTTCCTCCGCATTTTCCACTTCTTCGTGTCTCGCTGGCAGTTCTTCCCTGGAACGTCGGTAAACGATGCAGACTTCCTCGGCACCCAGGCGCAATGATGAACGAGCTGAATCCATCGCAACGTTGCCGCCGCCTATCACGGCAACCTTCTTGCCGATTCTTATGGGCGTGTCACACTCTGGAAAGGTGTAGGCCTTCATCAGGTTAACTCGGATCAGAAACTCGTTGGCAGAGTATATGCCACCCAGATTCTCCCCGGGAACCCCTAGAAACTGGGGCAACCCCGCGCCTGTTCCGATGAAAACTGCGTCGAACCCTCTCTTGAGGAGTTCAGGAATGGTGAAGGTCCTTCCGATGATGCAGCTTGGGCGAATTTCCACGCCGAGTTTCTTGACATAGTCGGCTTCTGCCTCAACGATGCTCTTGGGCAAACGAAACTCTGGGATTCCGTACATGAGCACTCCACCAGGACGGTGCAATGCCTCAAAAACAACCACCTCATGCCCCAGTTTCACCAAATCAGCAGCCGCCGTGAGACCCGCAGGACCAGCGCCTATAACTGCAACACGCTTGCCGGTCGATGGAGCCTTCTCCGCGCAGGCGATTCCAGTCTGTCTTTCCCAATCCGCGAGGAACCTCTCCAAACGGCCGATGCTGACAGCGTCGCCTGCCTTGCCGAGTAAGCAGACGTTTTGACACTGTTCCTCCTGGGGACACACACGGCCGCAAATGGCAGGGAGGCAATTCTTCTCCTTGATCTTTCTTATTGCCCCGCCATAGTCCTTTTCCCTCATCGATTTGATGAAAGCTGGAATGTCAACCTCAACTGGGCAACCTTGCACGCATTGAGGTTTCGGACATTGTAGACAACGGCCCGCTTCCGCCAGGGCCTGCTCCTCGTTGTAGCCGAGAGCAACTTCATTGAAGTTATGTCTGCGAATTTCCGGTGACTGCTTCGGAATCTGAACGGCTTCCTTCTGAAGCTTGGGTTTTGCCTTGGGCTCACTCATACTGGGTGCACCTCTTTTCTTGCAGACGGTGCAGCGCAGCTTTTTCCTCTGACATGTACACCATCTGTCTCTTCAACAATTCACCGAAATTCACCAGGTGAGCGTCAAACTCCGGACCGTCCACGCACGCAAACCTTGTCTTGTCGCCCACGCTGACTCTGCATGCACCACACATGCCCATGCCGTCGACCATAATGGGGTTTAAACTCACGATGGTTCTGATGCCGTACGGTCTTGTCGTTTCGGCCACAGCTCGCATCATCACAGTCGGACCGATCGCGTACACAACGTCAAAATGATAGCCTTTCTCAATCAGCATCTTCAAAACATCGCTCACGAAACCCTTATGCGCCTTCGAGCCGTCATCGGTCGAAATGAAGAGTTCATCAGAAACCCTTTTCACCTCATCCTCGAGTATCAGCAATCCTGCATTCTTCGCCCCTACTATCGAGACAACTTTGTTGCCAGCCTCCTTGAAGGCCCTCGCAATCGGAAACGCAGAGGCGGTACCCACTCCCCCACCTATGACACACACCGAACCGAATCTCTCTATATCGCTAGGATTCCCCAGCGGGCCCAGAACATCAAAAATCACGTCATCAACCTTGAGTGCACCCAGCTTTTCAGTTGAAACTCCAACTTCAAGAAAGATAAGAGTTATCGTGCCTTTCTTCTTGTCCCAATCCACAATAGTCAAGGGAAATCGCTCGCCCTTTTCGTCGATTCTCAAGATAACAAACTGCCCCGCCTGAGCTTTTTCAGCTACCTCAGGTGCCATAATCTCAATCGACTTGACCTTCGGTGCTAACTCCTTCTTCGAAACGATTTGATGCATGTCCCATTAACCCTCCCCAACAGTTCATGTGCGAAGAAGAATTCCTAAGGCATACATGCAGATATAAAAGTTTAGGAGCAAGAAACCAAAACATTCCTTTTCTCATGGAAACTGTCGTGTTTGGCAAATCATCTCTCATGATAGTACGGTCTTCTAATATACGCATAGGCCTCCAGTGCGGCCGTTATGCCTTGTCCAACAGCCGTTCCCACCTGTTTGATGGGATGGTTTGTAACGTCGCCAGCAGCGTAGACGCCCTCCAGATTCGTTCGTTGCTGGGTATCGGTGATGATGTAGTCGTCCTGATCTAGAGCGACACCTGCGTCCTTGGCCATTTTACTGTTAGGATCCTCACCCACCTGAACGAAAACGCCGTTGACTGGCAATTCTCTGGTTTCGCCGGTTTTTTTGTCGAGCAGTACAACTTTTTGGACGACTTTGTCGCCGAGTATCTCTTTTATTTCTGTGTTCCACAGAATCTCAACGTTCTTCGTGTTCTTCAAACTCTGGGTAAGGGCTTCTTCACAGCGGAAGGCTTCTCTCCTGTGAACAATCTTGGTCTCGGCTGCGATGCCTGACAGGTATAGAGTTGTATTTGCAGCTGAGTTTCCTCCGCCCACCACGAGTACGCGTTTTCCTTTGAAGAAGGGTCCGTCGCAGATTCCGCAGTAGCTTACCCCTCTCCCGCGGAATTCCTTCTCGCCTGGAACGCCGAGCTGCCGATAATGGCTTCCAGTGGCAACTATAACTGCCTTGGCTTCGTAGACTGCCTTCTGAGTTTGCACACGCTTCTTTTCATTCTTAAGATCGAGGCTGACGACTGCTTCAAGCTCGTATAGTGCAACTCCGGCGCTTTTGGCATGAGCCACCATCTTCTGCGCAAGCTCAGTCCCTGTAACGCTTGGAAAACCCGGGTAGTTCTCAACTGTGGGCGCGTCTGCCGCTGTACCCCCAGCCAACTTTTCTTCCAGAACAACCGTTTTAAGCCCACTTCTTACGCCGTAAATTCCAGCAGCCAATCCTGCGGCACCAGCACCAATGATGACAAGCTCCAAATCTTCCATACTGAACGCCTTCGGCACTAATCCTTATTGAGAATGACACATATCAATTATTCCCAACGAACAGGGTGGTTTCCCTTCAACCCGCGCCATTTCTGAAATGCTGCTCCTTCGGCTTCCTCTTCTCCCCGATGAACATCGCATTCAAGAATATACGTTTAATAGCATAGAATGTTAAAGTAGAGTATAGACAGTGCATCATCAATGGCCAAGGAAACACTGTTAGCCAGCGGAAGAAGATTCGTTTCAGTTGATCCGATCAAATGTACCGGCTGCGGTATCTGCGAATACGTGTGCACTCTGGAGAAATGTGAAACCTGGAATCCATTAGCATCAAGGATACGCGTCATTCGATTGACCCCGTTTCTGAACGCGACCATGACCTGCAGATTCTGCGAAAATGCCCCCTGCGTGAAGGCTTGCAAGGAGAAGGCCTTGATTCAATCTGAAACAAACGGTGTTCTAATCATAGACGAAAGCAAATGCAACGCTTGCGACTGGTGTATTCAAGCTTGCCCCTATGGTGGGATAACTCTTGATCCAGACAAACGCAAAGTCATATCGTGTGACCTCTGCAATGGAGAACCAAAGTGCGTTGAATTTTGTCCTGAAGAGGCCTTGGAACTCGTGGAAGATGACACAGCCGCCGAAAAAAAGTGGAGAACAGCTCTAGAGAAAATTCCCACAGAAATTGAAAGAATGACTGATGTAGTAAAAAAGAGAGAGTGGGCCACCGTCTTCACTGAGGCGGAAGAAAGAGCGAAGAGAACCGCAGGGAAGCTCGAAGCAATAAGCAAGAGAGAACGCACCAACAAACAAAACAAATAGCAACCAAACCAGCAAGTCACAACACGGTCTAATCAAAAAAAGGCAGTTTCCAGGGTGCCGACCTACTGTTTTGTTGCGACGTATAGCGCTGCGATTCCAATGGACAAGTGCCTGAAGAAGGCTGTTCGAAATCCCGATTTCTTCAACATTTCTACAATATCCTGAGAAGGAGGAAAGTTCGCTGCTGACATTCCGAGGTACTTGTAAGGGCCTCTGCTTCCTGAGACTAGCCAACCGAGGAGCGGCACAATCCTCAAGCAGTATAAATGGAATAAAGCTCTGACAGGAGGGTAAGGTGGTTGACTGGTCTCGACACAGACAAACTTTCCATTATGCCGCAATGCTCTAACTATCTCTTTCAGGTAGGTCATTGCCTTTGGATTCTTATAAATAAGATTACGAAAAGAAAACGAGATGCCTACGCGGTCGATACATCCATCCTTGATTGGAAGGTAAGCCGCGTCTGCAAGAATGAAAGTTAGATCGATCCTGTCGATTGCTTGCCCGTGTCGTTGAGCAGCATAATGAAGCCTCTTCTGCCATTCGGATTTCCTCTCCACTGCTTCACCTAGCATCTCTTTGTTGAAGTCGAGTCCTAGTACACGCATGCAAGTTGAACGCGATAAAATTTGAAAAGAAAGATCACCCGTTCCACAGCAGAGGTCAACCACAATTCGACCTGATGCAGATTCCCTAGCACAAGCTTCGCGCCAACGCTTGTCTAAGCCCAAAGTCAGCATTCTGTTGAGCAGGCCATACTTCCCCGCTACGTTAGTAAACATGCGTCTAATCGACATAATGCACACGTAACCGTTCTGATTAATGTCTGAGCATTTCAGTAGGAGCAGATTCGATAATATAAAATTCGCGCGCCTTGACCGAGCAAGAAGGACAAGTGCGCCTCAGCTTCAGAATCTAAGAGGGCTTTTCATCCTGCAGATATGGCGCGCTATAGTTCTTATTCTCACTCTTAAGATCTGAATCAAAGTTTTCTTAAGAGTCTGTTTGAAGAGTTGGGTTCTATAGTGCTAGGTTGAGCAGTTCGGCAATGTCCAAGATTTGGAGTTTGCCTTCTGCACCTGTGGTCTTGACGGCATCTTCGAATGTTAATAGGCAGTATGGACAGGCTGTGGCAAGGATGTCTGCTCCAGCTTCAACAGCGTCTTTCACGCGGGTTTCCGCCAAGCGTGGACCCGGAATGTCAACCCACATTCTTCCTCCGCCTCCTTCGCAGCAGACGCTTCGGGCTCGTGAACGGTCGAATTCTAGTAGTTTGACGCCTGGCATGCCTTCGATGACTTTTCTGGGTTCTTCGTAGATGCCGTTCTGTTTGCCCAAGAAGCATGGGTCGTGATAGATGACTTTCTTGTTTATTTCCTTTGAAAAGGTGAGTTTTTTCTCGTCAATCAGTTTAGCGAGAAGTTGTGTGTGATGCTGTATTTCGAAGCTTGTCTGGTTGTACCTGTTCTTGAACGCGTGATATCCGTGTGGACAGCTTGTCACTCCTTGCTTTACGTTGTACTTGTTGAAGGTTTTCATGTTCTCTTCAACTAGGAAGTCGAACAGGCCTTTTTCTCCCATGCCGTAGACTTCGCTTCCGCAGCAGTTTTCTTCGTCGCCTAACACACCGAAGTTCAATCCTGCCTTTGCAAGGACACACGCCAAGCTTCTGGCGACGTTTTGGACTCGCGGATCATAAGCCGAGGTGCAACCGACAAAGTACAGCATGTCTGCGCCTTGAGACATGTGCTTGAGGTTCAGGCCTTGAGCCCATTCTGACCTTTTGTTACGGATTCTTCCCCACGGGTTGCCGTTCTTGAATATGCTTTCCAACGCGTCTCGGATTGTCGGTGCGATCTGCCCTTCCTCAACCGCCATGCCGCGAACGTCAATCAAAAACTCGTATGGGTTCAAATCTTTTGGACAACGGACGCCGCAAGTGCTGCAGGTTGTGCAGCTCCAGAGCTCGTTCTGCGAATGCTGTATCAGCTTGCCCAGTGTGGCAACTTCTCGCATGTACTTCCTAACGTTCAGGTTGGCTTTACGGGCAACTGGGCAGCTTCCCGTGCACGTTCCACACTGAATGCATTCAAGGAGTTTGTGTTTCTGAGTGAGTTCTTGAGCGTTCATGTTGTCCATCACTTTTGATTGAATGGAGAGCATAAGATTATTAAAGCGTTTTCCCGTGAAATGTTTAAAACATATCATGGGAAGGAGGCTTCAACGATGGAGAAGAAATCGCCCAAGATCGGCATTTTCGTCTGCGAATGCGGCGGCAACATAGGAGAAGTCGTAGATGTCAAAGCGGTAATTGACACTGCTAAGACGTGGGAAGGAGTTGCCGTAGCCAAATATCACAAGTATTTATGCTCAAAACCAGCTCAGGAAATGATTCTTGACGCCGTGAAAAAGGAAAATCTAGACCGGGTTGTGGTTGCAAGCTGCACGCCTCGTATGCATCTTGCCACTTTTCAGAGTGTCTTGGAACGAGCTGGTCTAAACCCGTTCATGCTTGAATTCGTGAACATAAGGGAGCAGGACTCATGGATATTGGGGCCGCATCCCTCGCCGGAAGCAACGAAGAAAGCCATCAGCCTGATAAGAGGCGGTTACGAGAGAAGCCGCGAGCTTGAGCCGTTGCAGCTCATAAGCGAGAAAGGCTCCAGAGAGATACTCATCATCGGCGGAGGCATCTCAGGAATAACTTCTGCCCTTGAGCTTGGATATTTGGGTTACAAGGTTGACCTTGTTGAAAGAAAGTCCAGCATCGGCGGCAACATGGCCAAACTGACCAAGGTTTTTCCCACTTTGGATTGTGCCCAGTGCATTCTAACGCCGAGGATGGCGGAGGTCGGCAGAAATACAAATGTCAACTTGTACACCTATGCTGAGGTTCAAGAGGTCAGTGGGAGACCGGGCAACTACGACGTAAAAATACACATGAAACCACGAGGCGTGGACGTTCAGAAGTGCAGAAGCTGCGGCGTCTGCGCGAAAGTTTGTCCGGTAACTGTTCCAGACGAGTTTAACGAGGGTTGGGTGCAACGGAAAGCAGCCTACATCGAGTTTCCACAAGCCGTTCCCTCAGCCTACACCATAGACTTCAGCGCGTGCACAAAATGCGGAAAATGCGAGCAGCTCTGTCCATCCAAGGCCATAAGCTTGGCAGATCCAGGAAGCACCGTAGACCTGCACGTAGGCGGTATAATAGTGGCCACCGGCTATCAGCTCTATGACGCTAAGAAACTTGAAACCTACGGCTATGGCACGTACAAAGACGTAATCACGATGATGGATCTCGAGCGGTTCGTCTCCGCAACCGGGCCGACGGGAGGCTACATCAAAAAGGCTGACGGCACCGATGTCAAACGCATGGCAATAGTGCTCTGCGCTGGTTCCCGAGACAAGAACTACATTTCATACTGCAGCAGGATCTGCTGCATGTATTCTTTGAAGCAGGCTTTCGTGCTGAAGAAGATGCTCGGCATAGACGTGAGCATTTACTACACGGACATCAGGGCGACGGGCAGGGGTTACGAGGATCTGTACTGGCGCGACGAAGAAGCTGGTGTCACGTTTATCCGCGGCAAGGTTGCGGAGATCTACAAGAACGCCAAGGATGGCAAGCTAGTTGCGGTAGCAGAAGACACGGTAACAGGCGAGTTGACCGAAGAAGAATTTGACATGATTGCTTTGGCCACGCCCATGATTCCGCCCACAGGGTTGAAAGAACTTGCCGAGAAAATGAAAGTCAGCATCAGTGAAGACGGGTTCGTCACGGAAAAGCATCCTAAACTCGACCCTGTCGATTCGCTGGTCACTGGTATCTTCGCATGTGGTTGCGCCTTAAGTCCGAAAGACGTCAGAGACACGGTTTCGGACAGCTTGGCCGCCTCGGCCAAAGCGGCATTGTTCCTGAAGAGCGACTACGTTACGACGAGCCCCGAAAAAGCTTTCGTCATCACCGACTTGTGCAACGGCTGCGAAGGCTGTGTTCCAGTCTGTCCGACAAACGCGATAAGCATGCAAGACGGCAAAGCCAAGATTAACCCGTTCCTGTGCACGGGTTGTGGTGCATGCATACCCGTCTGTCCTCAAGAAGCCATTGACTTCAAGAACGCTACAGCTAAGCAGATAACTGCAAGTCTCAGAGGTGTACTCGCAGAAAAGCAGCCAGGAGAAGTCAGAGTCGTCGCTTTCGTAGACAAAAACGTTGGTTACACAGGCATGGACTTTTTAGGCCTAGACCGCACAAACTACCCTGAAAACATCCGGATCGTACCAGTTCCGACCACTGCGATTCTGAGCTTGAAACATCTATTATATGCATTCGCATACGGGGCTGACGGTGTTCTGGTTATCGAAGGAACGCAGGAAATTGATGAAAAGTTTACGAAGAGGAAAATGATCGACATGGGAAGAGAACTGGCCAAATACAATGTTGAAAGCATGAGAGTGCGCTACAGCTACGTGCCCCTCCCAGTCTATAAAAAGGCTGCAGAACTTTTCACGATGTTCACGGACAGAATCAAGAAGTTCGGGCCGTTTCCAGAAGAAAAACGCAATGAAATAAAACAGAAGCTTGGTCTGTGAACAGGGTCTTCACTTCTTCCGCCCCCTGGACTCTGAAGCCCGGTTTTTGCCAATAGCATACTTCGATAGCATGCGCTTTGATCATACAAGTAAACCGGGGCAAGGCGTGTCAGCAAACACACGTGCGGGAAACTGGAGAACCTTCAAGCTCGCGCAAGTTTCCGTCACGTTGAGTACGATTGCGTTCTTTTCGCGAACATTGGAATACCGCTGGGCTTTTCGCCTGAGTGTGAGGCCAAGATCAAGTAAACCTTAAGCATAACTGTAGTGTCCTATTCGAGTCGGTGAAGGTCTGTGACTAGAGCGTTGTATCTGGAGGACAGTTATCTCAAGGAATGTGATGCCGTTGTTGTTTCGGTGAAGGATGGAAAATATGTCGTTTTGGACCAAACCATCTTCTATCCAAAGGGAGGCGGTCAACCCTGCGACACTGGAAGGATCGTCAGTGGAAATGAGGTTTACAGCGTTGTTTACGTCGGCAAATTTTCCGGCGAAATCAGTCACGAAGTCGACCGCCCGGGTTTGAAAGCAGGCGACAAAGTTCACTGCGTGTTAGACTGGAGCCGAAGGTACAGGCTCATGCGAAGCCACACTGCAGCCCACCTTTTCGCCTCACTGCTGTGCAACGGCACGGGCGCGCTTGTAACAGGCAACCAGCTTGAAACAGACAAGATACGCTTCGACTTCAGCCTAGAGCAGTTCAACCCTGAAATCCTAGAAAAATACGTGACCAAAACCAACGAACTACTCAAAAAAGACACGCCCGTAAAATCCTTTGAACTTCCCAAAGAAGAAGCCCTCAAAATCCCAGGAGTAGTAAAAATGGCAGAAGCCTTCCCACCGGACATTCCCCGCCTCCGCATCGTAGAACTAGTCAACCTCGACAAACAAGCCGACGGAGGAACGCATGTCAAAAATCTGAAGGAGGTCGGCCAAATAAACCTGCTCAAGACCGAAAACAAAGGCAAAAACAACAGAAGAATCTACTTCACTCTGACACCTTGACCTTCAGAAAACCCCACTTTAAATTGAGGGCTTATTGAAGTCCAGGCATAAAAGGGCTCCTTTCAATACGTGGCCCATAGTCAATCAGGCATAGATGACCTTCAAGCGTTAGACCCTTTGGATATCTTGGCAAAATGTCTTCTCAGAGAAAGCAAAAGTTTTCAAACGTCAGATGCCTATTCACACCATACTTTGGGAAAGCGAAAGCCTGTGTCTAAGAGCGAGCTCAGAATTCAGTATTCGGGTCTCATCATATTCGCAGCTCAGCTAATCAGCGTTGTCACAGGCATGGCATTCATCCTTTTGCTTGCAAGAAGCATGACACCAGCCGAATATGGTGTGTGGGGAAACATCTTCGACGTAACAGGTTACTTCCTGTTGTTTTCAGGGTTTATTCCGTTCTGGGCAATTCGGTTTGTCGCTCGGGGAGCAGAAGGCGCAACTAAGACAGCTTTTGTGTCAAATCTCACCGTGGGCATAGCTTCAGCAGCGGCATACATTCCATTAGCCCCCCTCATAGCAGCGAGTCTTCACATCACTCAAACCAGTGTTTATGTTTTGGCCTCGGGCCAGATGGTCACAACATTCGCCGTAAACACGCTTGAATCCTGCTTGCGGGCAAAAAGACCCCAAGCAATAGGATATGGCCTGCTGTTAGAGGAAGTGGTCAAACTTAGCTTGGCTTACCTGTTCATCGTGAGATTTCACCAACTGTTCATCGGCGCCATGCTCAGCCTCATCCTGTCAGCCTCGTTCCAAACGCTCTTCTATTTGAAGCTCTTGTCAGAGGATCTCCGACAAAAAATTCAGTGGAGTTACGTCAGAGAATGGCTCAAGGGCTCAACAGCACTCATCTACAACGCTGCGGGGGGACAATTGACCAATTTCGTTCTTATTCTGCTTCTCATTTACGGAACCCAATCAGGAAGAGGTGACTACCTGGCAGCAACGACATTTGCAACAGTCATCGGATACTCCTCATCCTTAGCGTTCGCACTCTACCCGAAATTGCTAGCTGAAAACAGTCTGAAAGAAATAACAGCATCTCTCAGAACAGTGCTAATGTTCGCGCTCCCGATGGTGGCGATCGGCATCTCGATGTCACCATCCCTTTTAACGGTCTTGAAAATGTCCTACCGCGGGGCCTGGCCCGTACTCGTCGTCCTCTCAATCGACGCGCTCATATCTCTGTTATTGACATTCTACACCAACGTGCTTTATGGTGTTGAAAAACTAGACGAAGAAGCGAGAATCCCCCTCAGAAAACTTGTTAGGAGCAAGATGTTCAAGCTGCTGACATTGCCATACGTACAGGCCGCTGTCACCCTCCCAGCAACACTGTATATTTTGACCCAATTCGCTAACGGTCAGGCTGTGCGAGCAGCCACTTACGTAGCAATCATCATCACGGTTGCCCATGCTATCCTATTTCTTCTCACCTATCTCATCATGGGAACATCAGTGAGAATAGTCGTTCCTTGGGAAAGCATTGGAAAATATGTTTTCGCTTCAACAGTCACCGCGGTCATGCTGTACCTGCTTCCTCACCCATCGACGTTGGCTTTGACCTTCGGTACCGTTGTACTAGGGGCAGCCGTATATGCTGCGTTGCTGTTGGCAATCGACAAAGACGCAGGAATGCTGGTCCGTTCAATACTGCAGGAAATAAGAAAGCAATGGACTTATCGCGCCTAGGAACCGGCTAGGCATCTGGAAAATGACATTTGCCCCTTGTGGAGTCGCTTGAACGCAAGCTTTTCAATGTTAGAAAGCAAGATTTAACAGCAAAAGCTATATGAAAACAACCTCTAAACCATGTCTCACTACTTGGAGAGGAAACCATTTGGACATAATTGTTTGTGTCAAGCATGTTCCGGAAACGGCTGAGGCAGAGCTGAAAATCGACTCCACGGGAAAAGCCATAGACAAAACAGGCTTGGTCTTTGACATCAACGAATGGGACGACTATGCTTTGGAAGAAGCAGTGCGCATGAAAGAAAAGCAGGGAGGAACCGTCACGGCCATAACCATAGGCGCTGACGACTCTGACACGACCCTGAGAAAATGTTTGGCCAGGGGGGCTGACAAAGCAATAAGGCTTACAGACCCGAAATTCAACGATTCGGATGGCTATGCCATAGCAAAAATCTTGCACAGCGTCATCAAAACCTTGCATTTCGACCTGATACTGACAGGAATGCAAGCAGGCGACGACGGTCAAGCCATTGTAGGCCCGATACTTGCAGAAATGCTCAAGATCCCTCACGCTACGATGGTAAAGAAAATCGAGCTTGCTGCAGGCACAGCCAAAGTTAACAGAGAGCTTGAAGGCGGATTGGAAGAGCAGCTTGAAGTGAAAACACCAGCGCTGCTTTCTGTTCAAACAGGGATAAACGAGCCAAGATACGTTTCGATAATGGGGATCAGAAAAGCCATGCAGAAAGAAATAAAACTAATGACCTTGGCAGACACTGGCTTAACTGAGAACGATGTTGGAGCAGCAGGCTCGTGGGTCAGAATAGAGAAGATGTACGTTCCACCGGTCGAGAAACAAGCGGAATTCATCAAAGGAAGCCCTGATGAAATGGCGGCGAGAATAACTGAAATCCTCAAGTCAAAGGGGTTGATCTAAAATGGCCAAGATTCTCGTTTTGGCAGAGCACCGGCAGGGGCAAGTTAGAGACATAACCTTTGAGATGCTCACGAAAGCGCGAGAATTGTCCGAAAAGACCGGATCAGAACTTACAGCACTTGTTCTAGGCAAAAACATGAAAGAATGCGCAAAGATGCTGTCAGAATACGCGAAGACTGTCATACTGATCGACGACGCCAAACTTGAAAACTTCAACTCTGAAGCTTACAAGAAAATCCTGTTAACCCTCATCACCCAGCATAAGCCTACGCTGGTCATGATGGGACACACCTCCTACGGCGTGGACCTTGCCCCAAGACTGGCAACGGCCCTGAACCTGCCGCTCGCAACAGACTGCATAGACTTAGCATTTGAAAATGGAACGCTCACGGTAACAAGGCAAATGTTCGGCGGCAAGGTAAACGTCAAAGCCGCTCCCAGAAAGGCTGAAACCTACATCACAACAGTTCGTCAAGCGACGTTCCCGCCGCAAAAACCCTCACCAACCGCAAATGGACAAATCGTCGAGACAGCCTCACCCCTAACGGAGGAAATAACCGAAAAGCGGTTCATACAGTATGTTTTGCCTCCGCCAGGCGGAGTTGACATAACTGCCGCCGAGAAACTCGTGGGCATCGGTCGCGGAATAAAAGACGTCGCCAACCTGCCAATAGCAGATGAACTCGCAAAAATGCTGGGCGGAGTGCTTGCCTGTTCGCGTCCAATCGTGGACAAGGGCTGGCTTCCCACAGATCGTCAAGTGGGCACTTCGGGAAAGACCGTGAAACCAAAACTGTACTTGGCCCTCGGAATCAGCGGTGCATTCCAGCACGCACTCGGAATGAAAAGCTCAGACCTGATAATAGCCGTGAACAAAGACCCTAAAGCACCAATCTTCAGCTTCGCCGACTACGCTGTGGTCGAAGACTTATTCAAAATAGTTCCTTCATTGAAGAACAAAATAAATGAATCAAAAACGCAGAAGACCTGCAAGTAACCAGAAGAGAAGAACAGATGGACTTCAAACTGAACGATGAACAACAAGGGATAAAACGTGCAGTTCGCCAATTCTGCGAAAAAGAATTCACTCCAGAACTTGCGCTTGAGCTTGACCAAAAAGAAGAGTTCCCGATGGCCCTCTACAAAAAGGCTGCGCAGCTCGGATTCACGAGCATGCGAATACCGCAGGAATACGACGGGCAAGGATTCGGGGTGCTGGAAGACTGCTTGGTGGTCGAGGAAATGTGCCGAGCAGACCCGGGCTTGGGAGTCGCAGTCTCGCTTGGAAACCTCATGGTTCCAGACGCCCTTCTGAAACATGGGAATGACGAGCAAAAAAAGAAGTACATTCCACCTCTGGCAAGAGGCGACAGAATAGCCGCTGCAGCATTCACCGAACCCGAGCACGGTAGCGACATAACGCGCATGGACTCAACAGCAGTGAGAAACGGAAACGAATGGACCATTAACGGAGCAAAGGAATTCATAACAAACGCTACCAGCGCCGATACGTTCATCCTTCTCTGCCAATCAGACCCAAACGCTCAGCCCTCACACCGAGGACAAAGCCTCTTCCTTGCAGAGAAAGGGATGTGCGGACTCGAAGCAACCAAACTCCACGGCAAGATGGGCATCAAACCATGCGTCACAGGCTCGCTTTCAATGGCTGACCTCAAGGTACCAGAAACCAACCTAGTAGGCGAACAGGGAAAAGGTTTCTACTACACGCTCGAACTCTTCGACGGAACCAGGGTAATCGTCGCAGCTCAGGCAGTTGGCATGGCACAAGGAGCTTTTGAACGAGCACTGGCTTATGCGAAGACTCGAAAACAATTCGGACAACCAATAATCAACTTCGAGGGCATCGGCTTCAAACTAGCAGAGATGATGATAAAAATCGAGTCCGCTAGGCTAATGACGTACAAGGCAGCGTGGCTCTGCGACAAAGAAAAGCCGAATGCCGTTGCCGCATCAATGGCCAAGGCCTACGCAAGCCGCATGGCAATGGAAGTGACAGACGACGCCATCCAGATATTTGGAGGCTACGGCTACCTAGCCGATTACCACGTCGAACGATTCCACAGGTGCGCGAAAATAACGGAAATCTATGAAGGCACGAGCGAAATGCAAAAATATACGATTGCCAACTTCCTAGCCAAACAATAATGGGCACCTTAATTTTTTTTCCTCAATTCAAATCGCTTGCTGAACGCGTGATGTTTTTATAGCCTGTTCTGCCATGTTATCTGCCGGAGGAGTTTACATTGGTTTTCGGCCTGACTTGGCGGTCCAAATACAAAGAGTTGCAGAAACAGAGAGACGAGTTAAGCGCGTACATGAACATCTTAACTGGCGAACTGGCGACTCTTCGAAAAGAGGTTGCAGAGTTAAGAAAGGAAACGAAGACGTCTAAACAGAGAATCTGGCAGCTTGAACAAGAAACAAACAACCTGCGTATTCAGAAGGACGGACTCGCAGATCATGTCGAAATTCTTACCAAGGAAAGGGAGATCTTTCAAAGAACAATCGAAAGCCTTTGCCAAGCGACGAGGAAACAAAAGCAGACAAAACCTAAAAGGCACGCCCAAGATTACTTTTGATTTCAGTCCGTTCCCGAATGTTAATATCGTGTGAATGCGCCCACGTGTCGACCGAGGGCTCCACAAGAACTCAAATTCACGTCTTATTACCGCTTTCTGTGCGCATTGCTGCAAAAGACGGTTTGCAACATCAATTTGTAGCAATTTCGTATAACAATAGTGTAACAGTCAGGTTTTTCGCGAATGCGCCGCCCATAACTGCAGGTTCCGGCACCCATCAACTCCACAAAATTTATAACACATCCGCAAAGATATATGAAAATCCGTGGTAAAAATGGAAATGGAAAAAGTGGCGCGTTGGGCATTCACAGCCTTCGTGATAATTGCAATCGTCATGGGACTGGTCGTCGGCATCATGGCCAACAGTGTCGGAAACGAAATCACGTGGCGGTCGGATTCCAATGTTAAGAACGCGAATACATATGTCACTTTGATATTGCTCATTCTGGGAATAGTCGTGGGGCTCATCAGTATAACCGCAAAGGAGGTCACGCCATTTCTCATAGCAGCAATAGCTTTGATAGTGGCCAGCCTTTCGAACGTCTGGTCCCCATTGCAGAACGGCACCTTAGATCTGCTTTATTATTGGGCAACAGAGATTCTGAGTTTTATCGTGGCGTTCACTGCGCCTGCAGCTGTCATAATTGCTATTAAGTCCGTCTTTGCCATGGAAAGAACAAAGTAGGAACATCGTCTCCCTTTCCTTTTTTCTATTGCCTAAATTCACCAGTAGCTTTAACGACTTTTGTTTTGTTTCTAGTCGCAGCGCGCGCGCTAATGCGTAGATTAGGGAGTAGCTTTGGAAAGGGCATTTGTGGTCATAGGGCTATG